>CXWK01085043.1_pt1 | contig 34418 bp, 33 predicted proteins | sample 590851 | NCBI WGS metagenome assembly CXWK01 (sample SAMEA3498364, study PRJEB10139) | wastewater metagenome | biome: wastewater treatment plant; material: activated sludge | place: Denmark | collected 2014-08-01
GCTTAAAACTCATGTGGATATTTTACGTTTTCTAAACCAAAAAAGGAAGTTATATCAACTGTAGTATTGAAATTCAGATAAGAGCCTCTTTAGTATCTATCAATTTTTGCTTCAATTCCCTCATTCTTGTCTGAACATCAATGATTTTCCTAGCTAAAGCCTGTCTTTGTTCGGAGATGAATAAATCTGCACTTATCTTTTTAGCTTCATTATCATCAACCTTCTTTAATAACCTTTGATACTCAGATTCTAGATAATCCTTTTTATCTTGTTCGCGATTAGAAAGTCCGGTTATTATACCGTTCTTCAAGACCAGTCCCATTTTTATTAACTCCATCCCGAAATTTCCAAGCTCGTAGGTCATTCCGTTCTTTGCATTGGTATATCTTTCGTTTTCTGAGTTATTAAGCTGCTCAATCGAATTTACATCAGTTATTAGCTGAGACAATAAGTCGGTATTTTTAATTATTGTGCTTTTAATATCCTCTGTGGAAAAAACGCTTACATCATCAATAACCGCTTTCAGACGCTCAACTAAAGGCTGTGCAAGAAAAATATTTTTAAATGCGTAATATTTTTTCTCTTCAATATCAACCTTTAAATTATCTAATAATAAGTCAACCCTACTAATTCCTAAAATTATGCTGTCAGTGAGATTAATCCTCTTTTGTGACAATTGATATTCACGCTGATCCGAGTCTCTGTTTTTTTCAAATTTGTAAGCTAGATATGCAATACCAACACCGAGGTATGGGGAAAAATCTTTTAGAAAATTATAAATGTCAAATTCTACCATCTATTTAATTTTGGGCAGATTTGAATTACCTTATCTATTCTGCCTTAAGAAGGCAGGGATTTCGAGATCGTCTGGTTCTTCCTCAGCGGGTTCTTCACGTTTTTCTTCGGCCTCATCGTTTTGGGATTGAGATGAACTGGAACTTTGGGATTGAGCGGGACGAGAAGGTCCGAAGGCGCTGTTACCGGTGTAAGTTGATTGAGATGAGGATTGAGAATAAGAAGATGGCTGTTGGTATGACTGCTGACCAATTCCCTGTTGAGGCCTTTGTCCGGCAACTCCGGCGTATTCTCTTAATTTAACTCGGGTTTCATCGAAACCGGTCGCAATAACGGAGATTTTAACCATATCGACCATATCTTCTTTGATTGTCGCACCGAAGATGATGTTGGCATCCGGTTCAGCAGCTTGAGCGATAATTTGAGCGGCTTCATTAACTTCGGTCATAGATAGATCCGGACCTCCAACGATGTTAAAGAGAACACCCTTGGCTCCTTCGATTGAAACTTCCAGAAGTGGTGAGGCAATAGCCATCCGGGCGGCGGTGGCGGCTCTATTTTCTCCTCCGGCTTGTCCGATACCCATTAGGGCGCTTCCGGCATTAGTCATAATAGTTCTAACGTCGGCAAAGTCGACGTTAATAAGTCCCGGCATAACGATTAAATCGGAAATTCCCTGGACACCTTGACCTAATACTGAATCGGCAAGTTTAAATGCCTCAAAAAGAGACATTGATTTATCAACAACTTCCAGGAGTCTTTGATTTGGGATAACGATTAGAGCATCAACTTTATCTTTTAAAACTTCAATTCCTTCTTCGGCAACAACTAGTCGTCTCGAGCCTTCGAAAGCAAAAGGCTTAGTAACTACAGCGACTGTTAAAGCGCCGATTTGTTTGGCGACTGCGGCTGCAACGGCTATAGATCCTGTTCCGGTTCCTCCGCCCATACCTGCGGTTAAGAAAACCATGTCTGAGCCTTCAAGTACATCCTGGATTTTTTGAGTGGATTCTTCAGCAGCATTACGGCCGATTTCTGGATTACCTCCTGAACCTAAACCTCGGGTTAAAGCTTCACCAATTTGAACTTTTGTTGGAGCCTGATTGCCTAAAAGAGCCTGGGCATCAGTGTTTATGGCGATAAATTCGACTCCTTGGATTTGTTGGAGTGAGATCATCGAATTTAGAGCGTTGGTTCCACCCCCACCGAGACCGACTACTTTGATTTTTGCGAAGCGCTGAACATCTGGTTTAATTAACATATATATAGGGTACAGCGTGGAGGGTGCAGGGTATAGTTTTCATATTTAGAACTATACGCTAAACACTATTACCCTATACGCTGTAATTGGGTGATTTTAACAACTGTAGTCACGTTTGTCGAGAGCAGCTATGGAAGGAAAGATTTTATATCTATGGGAGGAATGATTTTATTAAGTCTGAGACTTTTTGAGTGACTTGTTTGATTTGAATGCTGCCGCTTAATACCGGCATGCTCATTTTTTCGGATGGTCCAGAATGTGCACCATATAATAATAATCCGGCTGCTGAGGCATAGGAAGGAGAGTCTATTTCGTCAATCAAACCAGTAAAACCTTCGACCTTACCGACCCGAGCCGGGAATCCAAGGATGAATTTAGCCTGATCTAATACGCCGACTGTCAGCGCACCGCCGCCGGAGATAACCAAACCGGAAGGAGTTTGAGAGCCAAAACCGCTCTTCTTGATTTCTTTACCGACGTATTTAAAAATTTCTTGAAGACGAGGGCGGATGATTGAGTCCACGACGGCTTTACGGGATATTTTTTGAACCTCTTCTCCAACACCAATTTCTTTAAGATCTAAGACTTCGTCTTTTTTAACTTTATCTTCGGCATTAGTTTTTTGAGGTTTTGCTAAGTACTGTTTTATTTTTTCAGCTGATTCAAGGGAAATTCTTAAACCGACAGCTATGTCTGAGGTGACGTGACGGCCGCCAATTGGGATAACTGAGGAATAAGCAATTGCTCCATCAACAAAAATAACTACATCGGTCGTTTCACCTCCGATGTCAACTAAGATAACTCCAAGTTCTTTTTCGGTTTCAGTGAGTACGGCGTAAGCGGAAGCTACGCCTGAGAAGACTAGTTCTTTAGTATCAACTCCGACCATGCCAACGCATTTGACTAGGTTTCTCATCGAGGTAGTTGGACCAGTGACGATATGGGTGTCGGTTTCCAAACGGACTCCGGTCATACCAATTGGATCAGAAATTCCCTCCTGACCGTCAACTGTGAAGGTTCTCGGGATAACGTGAAGGATTTCTCTTGATGAAGGCAGTGCAATAGCTCTGGCTGCTTCGTTGACACGACCGATATCAGATGACTTAATTTCGCCGTCAGGTTCGGATACTGCAACCACGGCATGAGAATTTATGCTTTCAATTTGAGGACCGCCCATAGAAACAAAAGCATTTGAGAGAGAATAACCGGCCATTCTTTCGGCGCTTTGTACACTTTCATCGATCGCGGCTACAGCTGATTCAATATCAACAATTTGGCTTTTTTTAACTCCGCGGGAGGTGACTGCTGCAACACCTATTAAATTTAAGCGATCATCTTCTCCGATGGAGGCGATTAAAGTGGCGATTTTTGAGGAACCGACATCTATTGCACATACTATTTTATCCTTTGCCATATTTTTCTTTCTTCTCGTTTCCAAATTATTTTTTTGATGAATATACTACTACGGGTCTATCAAACCTTAAATCTATGGACTCAACAGACCGCATATCCCTACTGTCGGGATCAAGATTCATTTTAGCCTGCCTCAGGATTAGTTGTAAAGAGGCCGATTGGCGATCTACAGGGCGATTTAGAGAAAATGTCACCCGTGGAGATGAATCTATAATCAGCTTATCTCCCACAACCAGCAGATTATCGAGATTTATATCAAAGCCTTTTAGCTTTTCAAGAACCTCAGCACTTTTTTTGATGATGTCATTTGAAACAAAGCGACCAACCTTTAGCTCTTCAGAAAAAATTGAAAGCTTGGGTAAAGATCCGGAACCGGTTGCTTCTTCAAAAACTAAACCACTTTCATCCGTTAAAAAATAAGCACTTTCAGAGGCGCTTTTATAGCTATCTAAAATTTTATTCAAGACTTTAGGCGGAAAAGCTTCGGTAGTTGATTGAGTGGCATTTAACTGCTCCATGCTTAAAATTACCTGAGGATTGGTTTCGATTTCTGGGTTTATAGATGTAACAACAAACTTAGGTTGACGGCCGGTGACTTTTAATTTTAATCTGTCCGGATAAGATATTTGGTGCTCAACTTTACCAATACAGACATATTTTTTTCTAAGAGTCGCTTCGACGGAATCTAGTTGAAAACTAAAGTAGTTTAGATTTTGGGATTTTAAAATTGCAGTTATATCCGAAGGATTGGCGCAATTAAGATTTTCGGTTTCGACATCAAAGCGGGATAGTTTATTTTCAGTTAGGATTTTATTGCCAATGAAGATTGCCAGAACGAGGACTATGATCGAGACGAAAATAGTTAGAAATAATTTTTTTCTTTTGAATTGCCTATCTCTTAGCATAACTTTAACTGTTGGGGAAATTGGTTTGATTATTTAACATTATTAAAATTTGTTGAGTGAGTTTTTTTTGGGCATCCATAACTATTTCTTTTTTTGCATTATTTGCTAACTGCTTTAAACCGATTCTTCTATCGAGCGCCTCTTTAATTTTTTTGATCATTATTTCGGGAGTTAATTTCTTTTCCTCAAGTACTTCACCTAAACCTAACTTTTTAAAATACTCGGCATTATTCTTTTGCTCCCGACCTACTGGAATAGGAATTATTAGGGAAGGGGCTGACTTTAGTGAAAGCTCAATTAAGGTATTCATACCAGCCCTTGAGATAACCAGATCTGTGTTATCAAGAATAAAACTTAAATCTTTAGAATCAATCCATTTAGATACAAGATAGTTCTCAGAAGTATGTTTTTCCAGATTTGAATAGTCATCATATTTTGAATCTCCGGTCTGATGGATTATTGCAGCAATATTTGTGAGATCTGTGAGTTTATCCTCAACTATTAAATTAATAAAATGTGAACCTTGATTCCCAGCAGTAATTAAAATAATAGGTTTCTTTCTTTTGCGGGATAATTGAACAAAGTCTTTAACTCGTTTAGTCGGTTCTTGTGGCGATAGAAATTCTTTTCTAATTGGATTGCCGGTAATAATAATTTTAGAATTTGAAGATTTATTTTGAGGAGGGAAAGATAGGGCGATGTTATTGGCAAAAAAGCTGCTTATGTAATTGGAGAGACCCATTTTTAAACTCTGTTCATGGATTAAACTAGGAACTGAAAGTAGCCAGCCATTTATAACAACCGGCATGCCAGTGAATCCACCAAAGGAGACAATAAGATCAGGCTGCTCTTTTAATAAGTAATAAAATGATTGAATAAAACCAATTGGAGTTTTTAGTAAGGCAATTAAACTATAAAAAGAGAAGAAACGGTTTAAACGGCCGGCAGTTATTGGAATAAATTTAACACCCATTTGAGGTAGGATTTTGGATTCAATAGATAGTGCTTTATCATCATCGCGGGCGTATTTTCTGCCAAAATAAACAATTTCTAAATCAGGTATTTTTAATAATTCTTCGATAACGGCTTGAGCTGGGGTGAAATGGGAACCTGTAACAAGAATTTTCATATACTAATCTTAGCAGTTTAAGCCCAATAATTGGAGATTAATTCACTTTTTGGATTTTTTGTTGGCGTAATAGATGAAGGCGATACCTACAAACATGAGGGCTCCAATTAGCGCCAATAATAGATTATATATGCCTGATTCGTTCATTTTTTTAATATTATCACACTTAGAATCCACAGACTAACGCAGATAATAAGGCCCCAGATAAATGATAAGAGATCCAGGTTTTCCAGACCTGAGATAATTTGATTTATAACAAGAGCCGCAAAGATTATTTGAGCACCGTCCCTAGCTATTTCTGATACTGCAACCAGCTGAGCTTTTGAAAGCTTATTCAGCTTTAAATATTTCATTCTTTTCTGCTGGACTTTGATATATTTAATAGGATTCCGACGGCCATTAGGTTTGCCAGCAGAGCTGAACCGCCGTAAGAAATAAATGGCAACGGGACTCCGGTTAATGGAAAAATAGAAACCATTGCCCCGAGATTAATTATTGTTTGTAAGCCTAACCAACAAGTTAGACCAAAAGCGAGCAGCTTACCAAAGGGCTCGTCGCACTCCTGAGTTATTTTAAAACCTTTATAAACTAAAAATATAAAGAGCGATATCAAGAACATACTTCCGAAAAATCCGAGTTCCTCTCCCACTACAGCAAAGATTGAATCGGTTGTGACCTCCGGGATATATTCAAATTTCTGTCTCGATTGACCGATTCCTAAACCAAAGAAACCTCCTGAACCAATCGCGATTAACACCTGAGAGATGTGATAAGAGTATCCTTGGGGATCGGCGAATGGATCAAGGAAGGCTAAGACCCGATTTTTGCGATACTCGGCGGAAAGCACGAAGAAGAGAAAGCCGAGAAATCCAATCGGGATTAGACTGAGAATATATTTTGCAGGGGCACCGGCAAAGTAATAAATACAAACTGAAGTCAGAAAGAAAACTATTGTCGAGCCTAGATCTCTTTGAAGAACGCCGACAATGAAAGAGACAACAAAGACAACGCTGAAGAAGGGAAAGGTCCGGACTTTTTTCTCGAATAATGAGGCAAAGAAAATAATAGTGGCAAGTTTAATAATTTCCGCCGGTTGAATATTTACAGGTCCGAGATTTAGCCATCTGTGCGCTCCCCCGGCAGAGTATCCAAGGCCCGGGATGAAAACTGCCAATAGAAGAATTAAGGAAACTACCAGCATTGGGAATGCTAACTTTCTTAAATACTGATAATTAAAAAAGGTAAAAGTGAGTAAGGTTATTATCCCAAGTCCCATCCATATTAACTGCTGTTTGATGTAGTAGTATTTATCACCAAAATCTTTAAAGGCCTGGACAACAGCGGCATCATAAACCATTATCAGACCAAAAACTAACAGGCCGCCAACACAGGCCAGCAGCTGGTAATCAATTTTAGAATTAACTCTTTTTGCGGGGATGCTTCCGCCTTTACTCCAGCTGTTTCTTCTTCTCATATCGGACTCGCTTCTATTTATTACGATCCAGAGCGAGGAGATCGTTTGCGAAAATTACCATTTGGGTGATTTTCGACAAGGGAAAGAATCAATTCAATAAAGACAACCAAAGTCCTACTATTGCGAAGATAATTCCAGCCAGCCAGAAACGGGCAACAATTTTTGGTTCCGGCCAACCAGAATATTTGAGCCACATATGAATTGGGGCAACCGGGAAAACTTTTCTTTTGAAGAATTTCTTGGAGAAAATTTGAATCAAGGAAGACAGAATAATAAAGATATAGACTCCCCCTATTATTGCCAGGCCGACAATTTTACCCGTCATTAAACCAACAACTGCTAAAGTAGCACCGAATCCAAAAGCCCCGGCATCACCTAAATAAATTCTGGCTGGATAGACATTAAAGTATAAATAGGCGATAAGTGCTCCAATCCAAACACCAACGAATACCGACAGTGTATCGTTAAAAACTGAATGCGCTAAAACGAGGAAAGCGAAAAGACAAATCATTAAGAGTCCGGTTGATAAGCCATCCAGTCCGTCGGAAATATTGTAGGCATTGGCAAAGGAGACTATTATCAGGGCGGATAATGGGATATACATAATACCAATAACAAAATTATCGATTCCGGGGATGTTGATATTGTTAATGCCCAAATTAAAATAAAGTAGACAGCCAATAATCAAAGCCAGAGTTGTTTGGATGATAAGAAGAACTTTGCGGCCTAATCCAAGTAGTTTGCCTTTGCGTTTGGTTGTTAGCCAGCGGATATCGTCGACTAAACCTAATCCTCCAAACGACAGGACTGTAAATATTAAAATTTTGAGAGGGGTTAATTCGATCAAAGGTATCCACCAGGCAGCGACCAAGCTGATTGTAACCAGAATTAAAATCAATAAGATGCCGCCGCCGGAAGGAGTTGCTTCATCGGCTTTCATCAGGGCATCGTGAATTGGAGTTGGGGTGTTGGTTTCAGATTTAGTAACGTCTTCTTTTTTTTCAATTTTTTTCTTTAGAAAGAAGAGGAGATCTATAAAAGGGACGATTAAAAAAGCTGTAACGCCAAATGAGACCAAAACCAGTCCGAGAAGCTCTTGCATTCACTTATTTTCCCACTTAATTAGAGATAGGTAAAGGGCTAGGAGGCTGGTATGGTTAGGAGTTACTAGCTTCCAAGCCCAAAACCTTACACACCTAGCGTTTGGCTTTGGAGACTTTTTTGACTATTTCTGAGAATCTTAAGTTAGGATGGCCTTTGATTAGGACAACATCACCTTTGCCGAGGATTTTAATTAAGTTGGCGACGATGGCCGGGTTTTGAAGTCCAGAGAGCATTCTTTCAGGTATGAAGCCCAGCTTATTTAATTCGGCTTCGATGAACTTTGTTTGGCCTCCGCCAAGTAGAACTAGATCGATTTTATTGGAATAGATTTCACGAGCTATTAAAGTATGAACCTTCTCAGAGGTTTTATAATCGGCTGACATTTCACCTAAAACGACTATTCGCCTTCTGGCAGGAATTAGATTTAAGGTTTCAAGCGCCTCGGAGAAAGCTTTAGTTTCACCGTCGTAAGTATCATCGATGATTATTGAATTGTTAATACCGGTGACAACTTCCATCCGGCCTTCGAGAGACTCCAATTTCTCTATCCCTTTTTTAATAGAGATTAAGGAGAATCCCAAATTTATGGCAATAGCTGAGGCTGTTAAAATAGGAATTACTTGGTGAAATCCTAATAAGTTAGATCGGACTTCGACTCTTTCGACCCCGTAGTTTAGTTCAAAAAGAGTTTGATAATTTTCAATTCTTAAGTTGGATGCCCAGACATGGCAATTTTTACTATCAAGGCCAAAGAAAATAATATTTGATCCACTGAATTTATCACCAAATCTACGGACACTGGCATCTTCCCAATTCAAAATAAGATTGCCGTTATTATCGAGCATTCTAATTAACTCTTCGTAGGCGGCGGCGACTTTTTCAGATTCGTCAGGGAAAGTTTCTTTGAGTTCAGAGAAATGAGTAATAGCTAATGTTTGGAATTTGATAAATTCACGCAAATTATCAACTTCACTGGGGGTTTTGGGATCTAGTTCTAAAATGGCTTTTTGAATTTTGGGGGAAACTTTAAAAACTCTGTCAGCAAGTGAGAGAAAATTTTCAACTGAATTTTGGAGAGCTGGATTTTCAACTTTAGGAAGCACCATGCGGGGGGTCAGAATAGAATAAAGCAGCGAGACGGCAGTTGATTTGCCTAGAGTGCCGGTGACAGCGATTATTTTAGAAGAAGGGACCATTTTGGCGTATTGCTTGGCCATATAAAGCTTTACGGCATATGCTCTTTTCTTGAGAGGATTTATATTTTTCCAGCCTTGAATATTTTCGAGTTTCATATGATTTGCAAACAAAGACTAACACGACTTTTGACTGAAAGCAAAGCTTTAGTCTGCGGCTTTGACCTTAATAATTGTAGAGAGAATAATATCATTCCTTTTTAATTCGTAGACTTCGATATCAGATACCTCGCCATCTGACCAGACTTTAACTTTTTGAGTTAAATCCTGAAGATCCGGGGTGACGAATAGCGAGCCGCCAACAGTGGCGTTTGGGATAAAAGGGAAAGTGAACTGTTTTAGGCCTTGGTCTTTTAAAAACTCATTTACTTTTTGTAATGAAACACCGGATTCAATTTCGACCATGGCTTCGGCAACACCAATACCTTTAACTGAGACTTTACCTTTAACGCCACTAACTTTTATGCCGGAGGTTCTATTTTTAATAGTCAGTCCTTCTAAATCTTCTGAGATTAGAACTTTAGTCCCGGAGCCAAAAACAAAAAAAAGAATGTTAAGTTCTTTGGCTAAATTTAAGGCGGTTATGAGCTCTTTGACGGTGGTGGCGATGTAGAAACATTGAGCGTTGGCGACTGATCCACTATTTAATTGATATTTTAACTCTTCAACACACTTTACCCGAACATCTCCCAACTCTTGCGCGACTAATTTGTAACTTTCTTTAGAAGAAATTTTGGAGCTTGGTTTAGACTTGTCTTTCATTTAGAACCTTCTGGACAGCTTGATAATCGGACCACGGCAATTCATTTTTGCCATCTAAATTCATAGATTTTTCGTGACCTTTACCAAAGATACCGATTATATCGCCTTTTTTTGCTAATTTGTTAATGGCGAGTTGAATTGCTTTTTGACGGTCGTTCTCAATAAACACATTTTTTCCTAATTCCCCACCGCCTTTTTTGATGCCTTCGAGAATTTGCTTGTTAATTGTTTCGATTTCTCCGCGCGGATCTTCTGAGGTGATGATTGTAATGTCTGATAAACGGCCAGAAATTTCGCCCATAAGTGCCCGTTTTTTAACATCCCTTAAACCAGCGCAGCCAAAAATAGAAATGATTCTATTTTTGGAGGTTTGCTTTAAAGTTGTAATTGCGTTTTCCAAAGCATTAGGCGTGTGGGCAAAATCAACTACAATCTTTAAACCTTTTTTATTATTAACTTCCTGCATCCGGCCTTCTAAACTGGTGAAGTTTTCTAGCAGTTTGGCTGAGGAATTTTGATCAACACCTAGGAGAGTGGCTGCAGCTATAGCTGCCAGAGCATTTAATCTATTAAACTCCCCGGGAATTTTAAGTTTGAATTTATTCTTATCAGGGTTGAAGTCGGCTTTGGTATTATTTCCAAAAGTGATAACGGAGCCTTTTGATAAACCACCTAGCCTTTTGAAATGGTCCTCATCTTTATTTAAAACGGCCCATTTGGAATTTCTAATTAATTTAGCTTTTGATTTGAAATAATTATCCCAGGTTTTGTGATAATCAAGATGTTCGGAAGTAATATTAGTTATGACACCAATATCAAAATTTATTCCCCAAGTCCGGAATTGATCTAAACCGTGGGAGGTAACTTCTAAAACAAAGATCTCAGTTCCAGCTTTTTTAGCTTTATCAATTAATTTTTGCAGTAGGTAATAGTCAGGATTAGTGACATGAAAGCCAGTATCAATTTTTTCGCCATTTATCTCGGCGTTGATTGTTGAAACCATAGAGGTTTTAAATCCTGAGTTTTTTAATATGTGGTAGATCATGTTGGTGGTTGTTGTTTTACCATCAGTACCGGTGACTCCGATGAATTTCATACCTCTTGAAGGAAATCCATAAATAAGATTGGCGAGGACAGAAGAAGGGAGATGCTTAAAAAGATTGACTACTTCATTAGGGATTTGTTTACGGATCTGCTTTAGCATTGGTAAATTATAACTAATTAATCAAGATGAAGCATCTATTAGGCTATTGGGTTGGAGCTATTCCGTAATATGTAAATATTTCTTTGGCGATGTTGAAGAAAGTTGGAGCCGCAGTGTCAGCTCCGTAGATAGAGCTTTGAGGTTGATCATAACGAACTAACATCACGAATTTTGGATCATCGGCTGGAGCAAAACCAATAAAAGAAGCGACAGTTTTAGTGGGATCGTAGTGACCCGCGACAGCGATTTGAGCAGTTCCAGTTTTTCCGGCGACTTTATAGCCTAAAATTCCGGCAGCTTTTTTATAGTATTGAGCTTCACCTTTGTCAACAGCACTGACCATCATTTCTTTGACCTGTTTAGTTGTTCCTTCTTTGAAAGGTTCACCTAAAACCCGCGGTTTAACTTTAAAAACTTTTGCGCCTTCTCTAATCTCAGAAACAATTTGAGGTTCCATTAGTTTACCGCCGTTGGCTATGACTGAAACTGCTGTAACAAGCTGAATTGGGGTTACTGAGATCCCCTGGCCGAATGAAGCGGTTGCTAAATCAATTTCCTTCCAGGTATCTTTTTCTCTTAAAGGCGGTGAGGATTCATCCTGAAGGTCAATTTTCGTTGAACTACCGAAGCCAAAGTCGCTGATATATTGGTACATCTTGTCGATTCCTAATTTACGGCCGGCAAAAACCATACCAGTATTATCAGAATGAACAATAACATCGGTCATTGTAGAATCTTTTTGGTATTTATTATTCCAGGTTTTAATTGTGAAGCCTGATAGTGACAACGGACCATCACAAATATCACAAACAGTATCAGGCTGAACTAAACCTTCGTTAAGTGCTGCTCCCATAATTAATACTTTAAATGTAGAACCTGGTTCATATGAATCGGCAGTTATTGGATTGCGATGGTACTGATTTGGGAATTCAAAGGCCCGAAGCGGATCATAAGTGGGGAAGGCTGCCATTGCCAGAATTTTGCCTGTTTTAGGCTCCATGATCACAGCTGATGCTCCTTTGGCTCCATACTTTTTCATCCCCTCTTTGAGTTTTTCCTCAGCAATATGCTGAATAGTTCTATCAACATTCAAAACCAGGGTTTTACCGTCTTTAGCATTTTGAACTAAAAATTTTCCAATAAGAATCGGCAAACCCATGGCATCTTTTTCTTGGGTTAAACTGCCGGTTTTACCTTTGAGTTCACCATTATAGTAGCCTTCAAGGCCGAAATAGCCGACTTCTTCTCCATAACTATCGGAAGCTACAAATCCTAATAAATGGGCCGAACTGGAGCCTTCGGGGTAAAACCTTAAAGAAGTTTCATCAAAGCCTAAGCCAAATAATTTCATGGATTCTAATTTTTGTTTGGCGGCCAGATTTATTTTTCTGTTTAAAGAAGTCCAATAAAGATTTTGACTTAATTTTTTATAGATATCTTCTTCCTGGCTTTTGATGATGGTTTCTCTATCGAGATCGGTTAAATTGGCAGAACCGGTACTTTCAATATCTTTGATGTCTTCCTGGCCTAAAAATGCGCCGAGTTTTGAGGCTAAATCCCGTTTATAAAGTTCGACATAGTTTTTGGTATCGCTGGCTGGTGCAGCTGTTAGGAGTTCAGTTTTTCTGGAGTCAGTAAATTTTTTAGAAAGTTCTATTTCGATTGTTTTAGGCTGAAGGAAAAGTGAGAAGGCAGGCTCAGAACCAGCGAGAATTGATTCATCAGCAAAGAGAATTGATCCCCGAGGTGCAACTACTTCTTTTTTAATTATTCTTTGACCTTCAGCTTTAGCAATTAATTCATCATGACTAATAACCTGCCAAAAAAAGAGGCGGAGAATGATAACTGTAATTAATGATAAGAAAATCCAGCGGATTATTTTGAGACGCATAAGAATTAGTTAATCATATTTATTCATTCCTGCGAAGGCAGGAATCCAGTTAGAGACGAGAGCCGGGATCTTAAAATTACGTCAATATAAATCTCAAAGTCTATCTGCTAATTGGATCCCCGCATTCGCGAGGATGACATTTTTAGAATTTGTTTGAGTTCAATGCAATTGGTAAGGATTTAATATACTCTACATTTTTGGTTTTGCCAAATCCAAGATTGAGGGATTTTTTCTGATTCAAATTAAGGGATTTCTTTTGGGCAATCTGATTTCTTATATAATCGTTTTCCAGCTTAAGCGAGTATTTAGTAGCTTCAAGAGTGTTAATGTTTTCACCAAAAGTTGCCAGTCTGTTGGCTACCCAGATTTCAATTGTGACAAGAAAGATAATAAGAAGTACTAGTCCGATGACGATTTTACGTTTAAAGTATGTGCGAGGCTCCAGAGATCTGGCTACTGAACTGATAATATTGGGCATTAGTTATATTGTTACATAAAAATTTCCACGAGGTCAAGTTTTCACGCAACAGAAGAGTATCAAAAGTATCAAAAGTACCACGGGTACCAGGGGGGATGAAATTTTACTCACTCATTAACTAACACTGCGAAGATGCCGGCACCGGGAGCCTGTGTTGTAAGTTTTGCACCTTCAATTTCGGTTTCTAATAAATCCCAGGAATTGGATGACTCGTTAAATCTGGCGATTTGAGCTTCTGAGGGCGGATTCTCGATTAATTCGATTGTTAAGTCGCCTACGGGAAATGTTTTAGCAGTAGGCAGATTCATAGCATATACTTTACCAAAAGCTTTTTTAGCGTTGGGTAATTTTGGTGCGGCGCTTAGGTCATTAACTATAGTGTAACCAATTAAATTAAGTTCGTCTTCAGGTGCAGTTGATTTGTATTGGAAGTGATTATCGGCTGAAGTTATTACGCCTAATGCAACTTCAGGTTTTTGTAGATGCCAAGTGGTGTTCATTTTATAAATGACCTGAGTTTTATCTCCTTTTTGATAAGGCTTTTTAATCCGGAGAGTTAAGGAGCCGTTTTCGACATTTTTATCGAATACGCAGTGAAGAGTTGAGAATGTATCACCTTTACTGCAGGTCCCAAATAGGATCTCCTGACGGTATTCACTTTTTTTGTCTTTGGCTTCAATTGTTCCCTGGACTCCGCGATCAACTGTATCAATCCCCTCTTCGTCTGTAGAGCCTGCTGACTGATAAGCGAGTTCGTAATTAATAGACTCATAGGCTGCGGTTCTGAAAATATTTAGATTGATAGCGTTGCCATCGCGGCGAGGCTCAAGAATTGCGTAAGGACCATCTGGCTCAAAAGAAAGGTCTATTTCTTCTGTTGGAAGTGTTGCAGGATCAACTTGGAGGAATTTATTGACTGCAAATCCAATACCTCCAAGAATAACGACTAAGATGATAACGAGCGCTAAGTTTACTTTGTTAGCAAAGAAGCTTTTTTTGGTGGAGAGAAATTGTTTAATATTTTCCATAATCGGACCCGCTTCATAACAATATTACCAGAGCGGGGAGATCGCTTGCAAAAATTGTCCATTGGACAGTTTTTGACAAGGGCTTTTAACAGGCTAACTCAGAATTTTTGAGTTAAGATAATCTAATAGATTTTCGATCTTCACTCTTTCCTGAGCTGCTGTGTCACGGTCTCTGACAGTCACAGCCCCATCAGTTAGTGTATCAAAATCCACAGTAATGCAAAAGGGTGTTCCTATTTCATCTTGGCTGGCATAGCGTTTTCCGATATTTCCCCGGGCATCCCAAGCTGCAGGCATTTGTTTTTTAATCATTTTGTAAACCTCTTGGGCTTTATCCATTAACTCCGGCTTGTTATGCAAAAGCGGAAAAACTGCGGCCTTAAACGGGGTTATTTTTGGTGAAAGTTTTAAGAATATCCGGCCTTCTTCTTCGCGATAAGCGTCGACTAAAGTCATTAAAAATAATCTGTTAATTCCAACTGCAGGCTCAATAACATGAGGAACTATTTTTTTGCCGGTTTCAGAATCAACAACCACCAGTTCTTTGCCTGAGTGTTTTGTGTGTTGCGTTAAATCATAATCTGCTCGGTAAGCCAATCCCCAAAGTTCTTTAAATCCAAACGGAAAATTATATTCCATATCTTCGGTTCTTTTACTATAGAAAGAGCGTTCTTCATCGGTATGAGGCCTCCATCTTAAATTTTCTGCGCTGACACCAAGTTTGTCGGTAGCGAATTGCCACATATCATCTTTCCAGGTGTTAAAAAGTTTTTCCCAATCTTCTTTTTCAGGATCAAAGAAATATTCTATTTCACCTTGTTCAAATTCGATAGTTCTGAAGATGGAGTTACCCGGAGTTATTTCGTTTCTGAAGCTTTTTCCGATTTGGGCGACACCAAAAGGCATTTTGACTCTGGTGGAATCGAGAACATTTTTAAAATTAATGAAAATGCTTTGTGCTGTTTCTCCTCTTAAATAAGCGAGTGATTGATCCCCTTCTAATATTCCTAGTTTGACGGGAAAAAGGAGATTGAATTTTCTGACTGGAGTCCAGTTATGTTCTCCACATTTCGGACATGGAACTTTTTTGTCAGTGATTATTTTATCCAGTTCAGATTCTGATAAACCTTCAACTTTAATTTCCTCACCATTTTTTCCCGCGAAATCTTCAATCAAATGATCGGCGCGCATTCGAGCTTGGCAGTTTTTGCAGTCGATCATGGCATCTGAGAATCCTGCAGTGTGGCCGGAAGCATCCCAAACTTTATGTGAAGAAATTATGCTGGCATCGATTCCAACTATATCTTCCCGCTGCTGAACGAAAAATTCCCACCAAATATTGCGGATGTTGCGGAGAAGTTCGGCACCCATTGGTCCGTAATCGTAAGTGTTGGCAAGACCGCCGTAGATTTCTGATCCTGGATATATAAATCCTCTTCTTTTAGAAAGAGCAACTATTTTTTCCATTAGATCGTTTTTTTCTTTCATATTTTCTTTCCTGTCATTCCCTCGAACGAGGGAATCCAATTAAGAACGAGAGTCGGTTTAATTGAGGTCTTTTTTAACCCTAGTCCAATTGCTAATTGGATCCCCGCATTCGCGAGGATGACGACTCACTTCCTTAACTGCTTCATGACATCAGAACTTTTTAGTTTTGACTCAAGTATTTGCTCAATATAATAACGTAAAATACGCTCTAAAGCCACAACCTGCTCCGAGGCTACGTCCATTTCTTCGATTCTGGAGAAGGAGGCCTGATTTAAAATATTGATTAAATCTTTGGTTGATTCGTTCATTCCCGGCATAGCGCGAGTAGAGAAAAACCCCAAAAGACTTAGGATTTTGATTTCAAAAGCTCTTAAAATTATTTGACGAGGATTGCTTTCAAGTTTTCTTAGGGTGACAACAATTAAATCATAAGCTCTGGAATTAGGATCGTCTTCGGCAAGTAGTTTATTAGTCAGTTCAAGAACATGGAAGGCAGCGGTGGAGACTGCCAAGTTTGATTTAATTCTAGGGAAAGTTTCAATACTTTCGGCCTCGGTTAAGGTATAGCCTTTGGCTTTAAATAAGCCAAGCTTCACTAAATTAAGAAGTTCAACATTTCCTGCACGCCTCGAAGTTATTCTTCTAATGCCTCTGGCGATGATGGAGATTTTGCCTAAATGCTTAGTCAGGATTGTTATCATCCTGTCGGCTTCACCAAAGTTTGAGCGTTTTAAAATAAGGGCTTCTACAGTTAAAGAGGGCATATTTTGGAGTTTAATGCTTTAAATTAGACTATACAAGCAAGGTTTAGCTTAAAAATCACTTTCGCGATTTAAGAATATAGAATAAGGGTAGAACTATAAAAGATAATATTGTCCAAGAAATTACTAGATCTAATATTAGACTCAAAGCAAAGTTTATTGACAATAAATCCACTATATGACTTGGTAAGAGAAGTGTGTATTTAATAAGAGGAGGCGGCTCTAAACGAAATAAAAAAAGAATTGTAATGACTGCTTGTAGGATAAGCCAAAGGATTGCAAGTCCTAACGAATATAAAGCTCCAATTAGGAATAGTCTCATTCTGTAGAAAATTTTAATTGCTTATCTGTGTCCAGACTAAATTTTTCTTTTGTGTTGCCGTTAACTTTTATTTCATATTCGAAGTCTTTGGTTCCAGGCTGCTTTTGGATTAGTAAATCATATTGATTGCCGGTGAAAGACTCTGGGAGTTCGTATTCGAAGATTAGCTGGCGGGAGTTTGCCGGACGGACCTGGATGAAAGCTTCAAAGACGGTTTTGTCTAAATCTTCAATGGTGGTAACTGCTGTTTCTGAACCTTTTGAAGAAATGAGCTTTGAGCCTTTTGGTGCATAGAGCCTGACATAGGTTCTATTTATACCGTTTAACCAGCGGTCGTAGATTTGAGGATTATTATAGTTAATGTCAGCTTTATGGGTAACCTTACCGGAATCATCAATATTTATATCCAGTTTGACTGATTGTTGAACATAGAGATTAGTTTTGCCGCCGGCGAAGTTCGCATCGTTTATCATGAAGTAGTCATATGTATAAGGCTTAACATCGCCTGTCCAATCAAGCTTTGAGAGAGCGGTTTGAAGCGGTTGATCTTTCATATAAAACATTAAATGCTTGCCTTCGGCCAATTTAACACCGGCATTTATAAATTCGGGCAGTTTGTCGGTGGCTGCGCCTAATGAACGGGCGAGGATTTGCTGCATTAATGTGCCGAGAATTGCTTTACGGTCTTCTTGGCCTTTTTCAATAATTTGGGCGTAGGCTTCGAGTTCATAAATGACGTTTGGACAATTACATCGAGGATCGTTGTCGGCAGAATAAGTTGTGCCGAAGACTTCAATTGGACCAGTAATTTTTATTAATTCTTCAACGACGTGAGTGTCGATTAAAATTATGCCGTCCCAGGGGGTGCCTTCACCCAACATGTTGTACATTTTTTCAAATTGAGTCATAGAAGTTGGAACATCGGGAGAAATATTCGAATCGCGCATACTCCAGGCGGTTCTAATCCGGCCATCAGCTTCGGGGAGATACCTCACTAAAGGCGCAGGAGGTGTTAGAGGACAGATTTTGTTTTGGCAGACTTTTAAGAGTTTCTCATCTAAGCGATAGATATCATCTGATTCGGAAGATGTTAACCGGCCTTTATCTAGTGTTAAGTAGGCGTAAGCTGTCAAGAATCCTCCTGTTGGTCTTAACTCTTTATCATTTTGGAAAAGTAAAAGATATGTTTTCTTAGAAGGCTCGCCAAGAGCGGCTGGTGCAAGCATGAGCGCATCTTTGGCCTCAGTGATTGCATAATGAGCTCCTGTAATAAAATTCTTGCCGGTTTCAACCTGACTTCTTAAGCGATATCTGCCGAAAGTTTCAGGGTATTTATTAACGTCTATAGAGGCTACTTCATCAGCGGCCTGCTTTAATTGGGGCTCAACCTGATCAATATGAGGCAGGGTTTTATCAAGGATTTTAACGAATTGAGCAATTTTGTCTTGGCCTGGGGTTGGGGTGCCATTTAAACCTATTTCGTCTTTATAAGGGTCTAGACTATTTATTAACACTTCAGCAGCCTGAAGTTCATAACCGGCAGCTTTAGAAAAATGAACAGCATCCGCATAGAAACTGCCGACAAAAGGAATAATCCGCACCCAAATAAGGAAGTTGAGGGAGGTGTTAAGAGAACTATCACCAGCTTTGATCTCGGCCAAACCTTTTTTGATACCATCAAGATCATTGTTTTTAACAGATTCCTGCATTTGACGGGCTCCGCCAATCATTCTTTTACCAGAGGAATAAACACCCCGGACAGGAAAATAAATAAGTGAAAGGACAATGAGAATCAGGGCAATGATTTTGATCATGCGTTTTTTAAAGTTACTTTTACTCTTAGTATAGATTTTATCAGATTTTTCTAATTTCTTATTTAAGTTTACAAAGGCCAAGCAGATAACCTTCCTTCCTTAACCCAGATGGGTCAAATTATTGTATAAAAGATGAGATAGCTTTTGCAAATTTAGACCGCTCCCCTACCAAATAAAACTGCCGGAATTGTTTTGGCTATTAGATAAATATCGTAAAGAACTGAGCGTCTTTGAACGTATTGAGCATCCATTTCAACACGTTTGTCAAAATTTATTTCACTTCTGCCTGAGACCTGCCAAACACCGGTTAGTCCAGGTTTGCTGGAAAGAATAACTTTAACGAAATCACGTGATTTAGGGTATTTTTTTTGCTGTTCTTCAAGCTCAAATGGATAATAGGCGCGAGGGCCAACTACACTCATTTCGCCGCGGATTATATTAAAGAATTGGGGGAACTCGTCAATTGAGAATTTGCGGATGAATTTGCCGACACTAGTAACTCGTGGATCATTATGAAGCTTGTAACTATTTTTCTTATACTCTTTTAAAAGCTCGGGATTCTTTTGAAGCATGTCTTGGGCACCGACGACCATTGAACGGAATTTGTACATTTTGAAGAGCTTGCCGTTTTTACCAACACGCATAGGAGTATCTGCCATAACAGGACCACGGGAATTGAGTTTAATAGCTATAGCAACTGCTAAAAGGAGCGGCGAAAAAACTATTAATCCGGTGAGTCCTCCTAAAAGGTCCATCCCGCGTTTCACAAAGTCATATATCATACCTTGGATATTATACAAACTAACTCAGGTATAAGCCAATTTTATAGCTTAGATGAGAAGCCGGCAACGAGATCGAGAAGCCGCTGTTTGAATTTTTCTCTGGAAAATTTTTGGGCGTTTTGGAAGCAATCAGCGGGACTTATTTTAAGACTTTCAAAAATATCGATTGCCTTATTCAGACTGTCAGTAGATTGTTCCGGGAAGAAGTTGCCAGTTTTTCCAGGGATAATTGTTTCAAGAGCGCCGCCTGCTCCATAGGCAATAACTCCTTTTCCAAAAGATTGAGCCTCAATAGAAGTCATGCCGAAATCCTCTTCGGCGGTAATTATTAAACCTTTGCAGCCGGCTATAAGATTCTCTAGTAAAGGATCTGACACCCGGCTTAAGAATTTAATGTTAGATGAGGCATTGCTTCTTAAATTATTTAGCTCAGGACCGGAACCAACTATTGTTAAGTTCTTACCATTTAGGTTAAAAGCTTTCACCGCGGTATTAACATTTTTATATTTATTTAGACGGCTGATTAATAAGTAATAACCGCCGTTAAAAGCTGTTTGGGGATTTAATTTTTCAGTATCGACAAATGGATAGAGTACTTTTGATTCAACTCCATAAGTATTACTAAGTCGCGTTTGACAATTTTCAGATCCGGCAATCCAATAGTCAACTCTTTTGGAAGAAATATAATCAAAGTTTTTTAAATAATTAATGAGCGGCTTAAGAAATTTGTTGGTTTTTTGATTGCTATAGTTCCATAAAAATCTAGGAGGGGTATGAATGTAGCAGATATGAGTTGTTTCAGGTTTAGTTATAACTGATTTGGCGAAACGGGTGGTTTGAGAGATAACTAAATCAAAATCAGTAAAATCAAATTGCTCAAAAGCGATTGGATATAAAGGCATAAGCGGTTTATAAAGCGTTTTCAAGAAAGGCAGTTGTTGAAGGAAAGAGGTGATTATTTTTTTGTTTTGGAAATTCTTTTTGATAAATGGATTTTTAAAATCTGCAATTGCTGTGTAAATAGGAGCTTCTGGGAAAATGTTTGAGATTTCAGCCAGAACCTTCTCGGCTCCTCCCCACTGAATCAGGTCATCATGAATCAAAGCTATTTTCATGGTAATATTATGGCACAAACATGAGCGACTATCATATTCCGGTAATGCCAAAAGAATCGATTGAATTTCTGAATATTAAGAAAGGCGAATGGTATGTTGATTGTAATTTAGGCGGCGGCGGACACACAGAATTAATTTTAAAAGCTGGTGGAAATGTTTTAGGAATTGACCTTGATCCTGATGCGATTTGGGAAGTGAGGAAAAGACTAAAAAATTATATAGACGAAGGTAGATTAATACTGACTCAGACTAATTTTGTGAATATTGGAGAGGCAGTTAAAAATAAGAATATTACAAAAGTTTCAGGGGTGTTGTTTGATTTAGGAGTATCGACACATCAGCTAGAGGAAGCAGAAAGAGGATTTAGTTTTAATGCAGATGCGCCCCTTGATATGAGAATGGATAGAACCCAAGGGGTTTCAGCTAAGGAATTAGTTAATGGACTCTACGTTAAGGAGTTAGAAGAATTATTTTTGAAATTAGGGGAAGAGAATTGGAGTAAGCCAATTGCTAAGAAAATTGTCGAATACCGCGAGAAAAAATTAATTGAAACGACTAATGAGTTGGCACAGATTATTTTATCTGTTCGAAGGAGATCGCCTAATGACAGAACACATCCGGCGACCAGGATTTTTCAGGCTTTAAGAATTGCTGTTAATGACGAATTAAATTCTTTAAGAGATGCGCTACCGGCGGCGTTTGAAATATTAGCACCGGCAGGCCGAATTGTGGTTATAAGTTTTCATTCTTTAGAGGACCGAATTGTTAAAAATTATTTTAGAGATTTGGATGAAAAAAAGCTGGTTGAAGTTATAACTCCCAAACCAATTGAGACTTCTGAGGAAGAGTCGATTGAAAATCCAAGATCTAGAAGTGCGAAATTAAGGGTTATTGAAAAAATTCATTAAATAATATATACTATAAGGCAATATGCGACGTGAAATACTGAATATAGCATTTGCTGGACTTGTTGCTGTTGGGTGTACGCGAACAGAACGCCCTCGATCCCAAAACATCACCCCACCATCTAGCGTAACTGGTGCACCTAGATACATCCCTGCTGATCAGCTTCCTGTTAGCCAAGAGCGCTCTGGCTTTATTAGATATAGGGGTTTGCCTACAGCAGAACATTTACAGTACATACAAAAGATTTGTGGCGAGATGCAGATTTCTCAACAGGCCCCAGATGTTCTTATCGGCACGTCAGCGCCCGATTGTGCAACTCGACTTCGGTCTCAAAAACCAAGCTAGCTTTTTAAATAAAGTCTTAGAGTTTCTTGTGCTAATTTTTTCCAACTAAAGTCTGCTACTCTTTTTGTACCTTTTTCAATTAACTCATTTTTTAATTTTGAGTTTATTAATAAATCGGTCATTTTTTTCGAAATATCCTCAATATTTTTTGGATCAAAATAGAGAGCTGCGTCTCCCCCAACCTCTTTTAAGGCTCCGATGTCTGAGCAAACTACCGGACAGCCGTTGGCGAAGGACTCTAAAACTGGGATTCCAAAACCTTCCTCGAAAGAAGGCATGACGAACATTTCAGCATTAGAAAATAGCGTGACCAAAGAATCGTCAGTTACATAACCTGGATAAATAATATCAGGGTCGTTAAATTCGGCTTTAACTTTCTTCCAAAAATAATGATCACCGCCTGCGAGAACAAGCTTTAGGTTAGGCGTGATGGGTGATGAGTGATGGGTGATGAGTCTAAAAGCTTTAATCAGGCCCTCAACATTTTTGTGAGGATGAGCGTTGCCAACATAAAATATGTAGGGTTTTTTGACATTAATTTTTTCGAGAATTTTTAATTGAAGATTTTTAGATTGCTTCCTTTTTATAGTCAGTATCTTTTCATCAACTCCCTCGTGGGTCACTTGTATTTTCCCTGGTTCTATATCCCATTCATTGTTAAGCTGTGATTTAACAGACTCAGAAGGAACAATAATTTTCTGCGACTCTTTAACGGCATAATCAAAAACTTTTCGATAGCCAAACTGTTTTATTTTGTATGTTAATGGATCAAGAGTTGTGGCCCGTTTCATAGCAAAGTGCTGATGGATTAGGTCGTGAATTGTGACGATGAATTTTCCTTTGTAGAGAATCGGGACGTTAAAATGAGGAAAATGCGTTAAATCTAGATTTAGTTTTTTTAAGATTTGGGGTAATTTTATTTGTTCGGTTGCGGAGTACCAGCCAAAATCTGCTTCGATATTGGTAAAGTTTTCACCCCAATTAAAACGGGTTAAATCATTTTTTTTGAGGAGAATAAAATAAGAATTTTTTTTATCTAGAAGGGCTAGATTTTGGAGCAGGTTACGAATATATCTACCTATGCCGGATTCGTTTATAAGTCTGCCGTCTATACAGATTCTCATACTGTGGTTTTTATTCTAGCTACTGCCCACTTTAAGTAAATACCCAAGTAAACTAACCAACTAATAAAGAATGGAAACTTACTTTTATAGTGTTTGTCATAGAAAAGGATCATTGCCTGGTAGAAAGAATCTCTGGCTTTCTCTTTGGTTTTAGTATCAGCTGAAGATAATTCCTGAGAATGCTTTTTTAAACCGGAGGAGATTCCTTTATTATGAATTATTTTGACTTGGGGATCATAGAGAATTTTGTAACCTAGGTTTTTTATTCTTAATGATAAATCTATATCTTCACCATAAAGAAAAAATCTATCATCTAAATAGCCAACTTCATCGAGAATTGATTTTTTAGTTAAGAAAAAAGCGCCGGTTATCGAATCGACTTCGTGGATTTGATCTGACATTTTGTCCGTTAGATGGTAGAGCGAGTCATCGCCGATTGCATAAAGCAGGGATGCCCAGGGAGTTGGAAAACCACGATGAGCCGTTAAATCAATTTTGCCGTTTGAAAGAATAATTCTTGGAGTTATTGCTCCTGTTTTTTTATCGTTATCAAAAGCTTCAAGAGTTTTCCTAATGACACCTTTTTCAAGAATACAATCGGGATTTAAAAGTAAAACATATTCTGTTTTTAAGGACTTTAAAGTTGGGTTATAGCCTTTTGAGAAACCAACATTGTCAGTATTTTTTACGAATTTTACTTCTTTAAATTTAGACTGCACATTAGATAAGCTATCGTCGGAGGAGTTGTTATCTATAACTATTGTTGAGATATTTGCTTCGTTTTCGATACTTTTAATTGAATCAAGACATTTGGATAAATATTCTCCTGAATTGAAATTTAATATTACGATACTTAAATTTTTCATGATTTAGAGTGAACAACCTCTTCGTAGACATTAGATAATTTTTTGGCGATAGAAGAATAGGCATATTTTTCTTCAACTAGTTTACGGGCATTCTCAGCAATTTTTTCGTAAAGCTTTTTATCAGTCAGAACTTTCACAGCCATATCCGCTAAGTCTTGGCCATCTTTGGCGACAACAATTGCTTCAAGATTTTTAGCATCTATGCCTTCGCTGCCTATTTCAGTAGTAACCACCGGCATTTTAGAAGCCATGGCAGCAAGAATTTTTAATCTGGTGCCGCCTGGACCATACAGAGGCGCGACCATAATTCCATTTTCCTGATAAGCTTTTTTGACAGAGGCGATATCGTCAACAGCGAAATCCTTTAGTTCAACATGGTCACTTTTTAAATCAGAAATTTTACTGGTGTTTTGCCCAGCGATTATTAATTTACAGTCAGGTATTTTTTCTAAGATTTTTGGGAAAATATCTTTGCATAAAATCCGGGCGGCTTCGATGTTTTGAAGCCAAGCATAATTTCCCATAAACAAAATGGTTTTTTTGTAATGCAATTTAACATCAGCTATCAAATCCTCACCGACCCCATTTGGGACAACTGTCACTTTTAGGCCGTGAACAAGATTTTTCATTATGGATGCATCCCGCTCTGAGACGGCAACAACTCTGGCCGCTTTCTTCCAAAAATAAGTTTCCCAAAAACGAATTTTCATTACGTCGATTAATAAAAGCGGTCTTAAAAAAGGAATGCGAAAATTATTTACATAATGTCTATATACTTGATATTCGATAGTTTGATCCACCAAGACTGTTGGAATATCGGTTTTAGGAATATGAGGTGAAACATAGAAAGTTTCAGCATGAATTAAATCAAATTTTTCACTTTTAATAATACTTTCAAGGGCTGTTTTTTGCTCTTTTGAAAAATTTCGAATAACTAAAAACGGAAAGGCGGAAAAACCAGTGTTAAAGATATTAGAAATAGTCCAGGGTTTTTTTGCTCTTTTAAAGACATGAATATTTTTACAAAAAGGTTTTAGACCATTAATATATTTTTCTTCAGAATCAAATTTAATCAAAGAGCATAATGTTATTTCGTGATATTTAGAGAGCTGCTTAATCAAATTGTATGAGCGGATTTGTCCGCCCGAGGAAGGAGGATACGGAAGATAAGGAGTTAGCATTAGAATTTTCATAGTTAGTTAGAAGGTTCTGTTTCTCCTAAATCAACGAAGTTAGGGTTTCTATTTTTTAGATCAATAATTATATATTCAGGGCCCTCGACAAGAGTTTTATATTTATTCATAAGCCAGGCTGTTTTAGTGTCTTTTGATGTTGAAACATAATAATTGGTGTCATACAGTCTCATCATTTCCTCTACTGACATGATTACGAAACTAAATCCATTTCTGTTTATTTGATAAAGAAAAGCACTGTCTCCTTGATAGGGTGCTACCACAATGGCATTTTTTGGTAGTATCTCATCAGCTTTTTGTCCAGCTTTAACAATTGACCAATTATTAACTTGATATAAACCTTTAATTTCATTCCAGGTTAAATAGTAAGTTATAAGGATTAAAAAGATCGCCAAAGGAATGGTGATTATTCGCGGTAGAAATAAGGGGATGCCCTGGAATAATAGCCAGACACCACGAGCGAGGAAAATGGATAAAGCAGGCATTAATAAATATTGGTAATAGTCGTGCTGGACGTTACCTGTTGCAAAAACTAACAAATAAGCAAAAGAAGAAAGAGTTAGCAGATGGAGTAGATAGTTGGCTTTATTTAAAGGTTTTACAATTAAGCCGAGAAAGAACAAGGCTCCTCCAGCTATCGAGAGAATTTCGCGACCCAAACGATCACCAACAATCCACCTAAAGAATGCAGGTCTGAAACGAATACCATTACCATTTAATAACCAGCCAGATGCGGGAATTCCTTCAGGAAAATTAGCAATCCAAAATCTCCACAGAATAAATGGGATGAGAGCCGGGATGAAAAAGAAAAAATATCTTTTTGGAGGAAATTTAAGACCTTCTTTTAAATAATAGGAATAACCGAGCGGAAGTAGAAAAAAGATGGCCATTGGCTTTGTTAAGAAGGCACAAGCTGTAAAGAAGATTCCCCAAAGCATCAGAGATTTTTTGTTCTCAAAAATCCAGCGATCGAGGAAGTAGAACATTCCAAGGGAAAAGAAAACGAGACTTGGCTCAGGCAAAATCACCCGGCTGAAATATATTCCAAAAGGCAAAGTTAGGAAAACAAATGATGAAAGTAAGGCGTGGGCTGTTGATGAATATCTCCTAACTATTAAATACAAAAACACTGCTGAACCAAGAGAGAACATTATTGAAACCAAACGGGCTAGTTCTTCATCGACACCCTGATTTAGAAAATAGGTTAAAGCTACCAGCGATGGATAAATTGGGAATTCGACAAATCGGTATCTTTCAAGATTAGGAACCCGCTTTAATTCAGAGATAAGAGACATATCGTCCCCGCGAGGAAAGAAAGGATTATAACCTTCATCATAAAAATTTCTGGCAACAGCAGCAGTGTCAGCTTGTCTCCAGGAATGCCAATCGGCAACTGGATTGTCGATTTTATAGAGCCTTAGAGTAAATCCAATGATAAGGATTAGTAATAAGTAGAAAAGCGGATTTTTTAAATAGTTACTTACTGTCTTCATAGTTTCCGGAAATTGCCCAAGCAATACCTAGTATCATCCAAAAGATGATAGCAATTTTTGAGGCTTCAAGTATATCAATGAATGTGGCAGTCCCTAGGATAACGGCAATCATGCAAAGGGTTGAGATGACGAAATATTTATCAAAGCCGTCCAGTCTATAAAGCGATTTAATAAATCTTTTGATGAGAATAAAGAAAATTAGGATTAAGCTTAGAGAACCTAACAAACCAGTTTCGCCAAGAGCCCTAAGATAATCGTTGTCTGTGGCTATAGTTATAGATGAGTAACCTGTACCAAGCAGCGGATTTTTTTCGAAAGCCCGGATTGCCCGAGGCCACTCGACATCATAACGAATATTGAAAGAACGATAGACTCCAAGCTCAGTTATATTTGTGGGCTCGCCTGGCGCAATATCGGCAGGGAATGGTTTGTCCCAGGCAGATTTGGTGCTTGGGGTAGCATCATCTAACTCTGCCGAGAGAGTTGCCAGTTGTGCAGCTCTACTTGCGTTTTTAACCTGTTCTGCCATGCTAACCATAGGAGTGAACTGGTTAGTCCCCTCTCCCACAGGAGGTTCGTATTTTGGACCGCCACCCCCTAGAAAATTGACTGTGAATGTGGCTACGAGCCGGTATCTGAGTTGAGGGATTGCAGCAATAGCACCCAACGTGGCAATAATCAGTAAGAGGATTAGCAGCTTCTTTTTGAGGAGCAGGAATGAAAGTCCAATGCCTCCGATTGCGGCAACGAATGAAACTCGGGCGGCGGTGTAACCTAAAAGCGCAAAACCGATAAGTGAGGCTGCGGCAATCAGGGCTTTCTTCCAGAGATTTTTATAGAAGAAAAACATTGTCGATGCGAAGACTAAGACTATTGAAAGATACGCAGCTAAATCATAATGTCCGGCGAATGTGGAGTTAGGTCGGGCACCCGGAGTTAATGTAAGTATCTGGCCTTTGGAGAATTCACGATTGGTGGTTGAGATAACAGGGAATTCTAAATAGATTTGACCGAAACCGTATAAAGTAACCAGTATTGAAGTGATTAACATCCCATACAAGAAAATTTTGGCTTGTTTGGCATTCTGGATGGTGGTGGCTGCTACTAGAAATGGCAGCATGTACTCGACTCTTCTGATTAAATGAAGAATACCTAAGTTTGGTTCAACGGTTTTGGTTAGAGTAATTGCTGATATGACTGAAACAAGACCTATGAACCAAAACAGCAGGAGAGATTTAGTTATTGTCATACTAAGAATTTTTTTAGCTCTTTTGAAGTTAACCAAACCCCAAAGAATAACCAGTGCCAGGAGCATAAAATCTTCCAAGCGGATAGCTACATAGGTGCCGGAGACCTCGGCAAGAGGAAATTTTGGATATAACGGGATAAAAATTGAGAGGGCGATAACTCCTAAGAAAATCCAATTATTAAATTTAGTTAAGTAATTTTTCATATATTTAAACCTGTGGCAGATTAGCTAAAGACTAAATAAGACTTTAGTGTAAGTACCAGAATAATCTAATTTGCCTAAAACCGCAAAAGTTATGATTCTAAGTACTATCGCAAGACGAACAAGTAAGCCAACATAAATACCATAAAAGGTGCCGAAGTTTTTATAACTGAATTTAATTAGTCCTCTCATTTCACCTTTCCACTGATTGAATCTAGGGTTTTTGGAGCTGGCACCGCTGAGATGAGTTATTTGGGTGTTTGGGTTTATAGCTACCCTGTAGCCTAATTTTGAAGCTTTGTAACACAATTCAACATCCTCAAAGTACATAAAGTAATCTTCATTAAAATAGTTAACTTTTTCCAAAACGTCTTTTCTTACCATCATAAAAGCACCGCTGACCCAAATCATCTGATCATTAGCAGAGCTTGAAGTTTTCGCTTCGCTCAAATTAGAGAAATCTTGATCATTTCTGTGAAAACTAGGGATGCCGGCTTTATCGAAATTAAACAGCCAAGATAATAGCGATATTCCATAAGGAAAATTCCCTCCATTTGAGGTTAGATTGCCTTTGGAATCGAGGACTTTGGAGCTGGCTATTCCGACTTCGGGGTTTGACTGCATGAAGTAATGCATTTTAGATAAAGAATCATTTTCCAGACGGGTATCGGGATTGAGGATTAAAATCAGCGGAGAGGTTATTTTTTTTAGAAGTATATTTTGGCCTTTAGCAAAGCCGGTATTTTCTTTGGATTCTATTAGATGCACTTTAGGGAAGTTTTTTTTAATCATCTCAACAGAATCATCTTCGGAATTATTGTCTAAAACCCAAATTTCAGTTTTTATATCTTTTTGAGCGGACAAATTTTCGAGGAGTTTTTTTAGTAAAGATGAGGTGTTATAGGAAACAATACTTACTGCAATCATTTTTCAGTAACTGCCTTTTTGGTGAGCTTATATAGGAAGATCATTGATATCCAAATAAGAATATAAACTATTAGCCTTGAGGGAATTGAGGAACTGTAATAACGGATGGTGGTTTTGGAGTCGTAGAACCTAATTTCATTGGGGAACATTCTGGTTGCACCCTCGCGCCAAGGTTTGCCTTGTTCATCAAAAGGTTCAAATCCGTTTACAAAAATTGCATCTCTAAGTGGATATGAGAATTGTTCAAGATAGGTGCTTTGCTGCTGATCTCTGATGTGTGTAAATGCTTCCTCAGGCGGATGGTTTGAGCTTAAAGGCGGGATGGTTAGACCAAAAATATTTAAATAACTGAACTGATTTTTGTAATAATCGACAACATAGGATCTTCTGAAATCTGAGAAATAAGCTGCATTATCGGGGTTTTCCCAAGTATCGCCCGGTTCATCAGACCGCATAGAATCTGGAAGTGGAGGAAAATCATTGATTGAGGATGGACCTGGCCAAAGTAGATAGATCAGGCCTAGTAAAAATAATAAGGTAAGCGCGGATTTTGTTCTCATATTACTGAAATAATCTTGATCTGCCTAAAACATAATTGGGGGTCTTATTTTTACGCTCGCCAATAACTTTGGCGGGAACTCCACCGGCTATTTCAAAATCAGTGATATCTTTGGTGACGACTGCTCCAGCAGCTATCACTGCACCTTTACCTATTTTTACTCCGGGTAAAATTATTGCCCGGGGGCCAATAAATACATAATCCCCTATCTCTACTGGAGCGTGAATGGGTTTAAAATCTTCTGAATTAATATCATGCTCCGAGTTATAAATTAAAACATCAGAGGCAATGTCAACGTGATTGCCAATTTTTAAAGTGTCCCGTCCATCAAGAAAAGCGTTCTGACCAATGATAGTTCCAGCTCCAATTTCGATTTTTGTAGGGTCAAAGAATTGAAGTCCCATATGAATATGAGATTTTTTGCCTATTTTTACTCCATCTAGTTTATAGATAAGTATACGGAGGGTATGGAAGGGTATCCAGCCTGCAAGTCTTAAGAAAAAGAGTTCAAGATCAATAAAGTAACTGGCAAAACGGTTAAATATTTTTCCTACCGCAGAAACTACTGATAATTTTTTACCCATTTTATCTTTAAAGCCGAATCCTGAGGAGTCTAAGTAAATGTGCTCAAAGTAAAACATAGTGTTTTTGCTTCACAAACAAAGCATGAGTTTATTATACAGGGTAGGATTGAATCATTGCTATATCGTTTTATGGCTAATTTTAAATCAATCTAAGCCAATTCTAAGACTTTAATTACTTTTTCAGCCATTGTTTGCCAGGAGAATTTTTTTGCTTGAATTAAAGCATATTTTGCAAATTTATTATGAAGTTTTTTATCGGTAACTATTAATCGGATTGCCTGCTCAATTTGAGTTTCAGAAAGAGGATTCACTAAGAGCCCGGCTTCTCCGACCACTTCAGGCAAGGAGGAAACATTTGAGGTTATTACCGGAATGCCACAAGCCATAGCTTCGACAACCGGAATTCCAAAACCTTCCCAAAGAGAAGGAAGAACAAAAGCTTTGGAGCCCGAAATTAAGTACGGTAGTTCGGGGGTTGGGACAAAGTCAGTAAAAATAATTTTATCTTCTATGTTAAGTTTTTTTGGCTCTTCAAGTATCTCTTCATTCATCCAGCCTTTTTTGCCTTTGCCTTTAATTTTTCCGACTATTACAAGTTTCAAATTGTCGATTTTTCTCATTGCACGGATAAGCCTAAGAATATTCTTGCGGGGCTGAATTGTGCCTATATATATAATGTAGTCGCCGGAAATTTGATAATTTAATAAAATCTTTTGGATTAATTCTGGATTATCGACGGGCTTAAATAATTGGTTGTCATATCCTGGGTAGGCTACTGTAATGTTTTTTTCAGGCACACTCGGATAAAAATTTTGAATGTCATTTTTGGAAGATTCGGATATGGTGATGATCGACGAAGCATTTTCAGCGGAGTATTTGGTCCAGTTTGTTAATTTATATAATTCTTTCTTTTCAAACATTTGAGGGAATCTCAGAAAAGATAAATCAAAAATTACCGGGACCATTTTGGCTTTTATAAAACGGGGTATGTAGTGAGTGGGTGAAAATATGACATCAGGTTTTACTTTTGCTAAATGATAATAGGCCGGAATTATTATTCTGGTCCAAAGTTTTGAGGGTTTAAGGATTTTGTATTGCCAATTCTTGCGGGGTCTTGGGAGATCAGGGAAAGGTTTTGCCGGAAGAAGAACTGTGTAGTTATTTTCAAGATCCAATTCATATATATTTTTTAGAAGTTCAAAAGCGACCTGAGAACTTCCTAATCTTTGAGGGACATTTGCTTCATAACCATCGATCCAGATATTTTTACTCATAACCTAAGTATATCCCTTATATTACTGTGCTTCAAAATGGAAAAACCGTAGTTTGTCTTTTTGAGTCTCTGCAAGACTGTTGAATTTGCTATTTAATACCCAAAGTGGGGTTTTAGAGCCATCTCTAATCATTTGGTGATAGTTTTCACCTGCATAATTGTAAACATATTTTTCATCGCAATCACAGTAGAAAAATGTTGGAGGATTGTTTTTAAATTTCTCAACAACCAAATCATTTAACTCCCAAACCAGACTCATCCAACCATAAAAATTAACCATTTTATTATTGTTTTTTATGTCCCCTTGGTAATAGAGCAGCCAGGCATCAGGGACAACGAATAAAGTATCACCTTCATTTTTCATACCTTTTATTGCTTCACCAAAAGCATACATTTGAGAATATTGGACATAATAATCATGATCTTTATCATTTTTTTGAAATAAAGTTTTTGATGAATAGAGAGAAACGGTTAGGGCAAAGAAGAGAATAAACATTAAGAAGGTCTTTATGGTTTTCGATTTCAGATTTTCAATTAATTCAGTAAAAAAGTAAAAACTAATTAGGAGAAAAAGACCATACCAAATGATTAGATGGAAGCCGGAATAGTATTCCAGCCCAGGGGTGAAGTAACGGATATTGGAAAGGGTAAGTAAAGTTAAAGCTGCAAAAAGAAGCCGGAAGTTTTTTATTCTAATTAAGTAGCCGATTGAGATTATAAAAAAGAGTGCTGATACTTTGAGAATAAAACCTGAACTTTGGAGCGAGGAGGAATTAAGAAGAGCCGTTATAGGTGAGAAGAATGATTTTACAATTGAAATTGGCAGGCGCTCTTCCCCGCTTTGAGGAATGTAGTATTTAAAATTTATATAAAACACATTATGAAAATAATAGTAGATATCGATAAATGGCAGACAAATTAGGATAGGAACTAACGCTGAAATTACAATATATCCTATTTGTTTAAAGGATGGCTTTTTAAACCAATACAGAAATAATAGATAGCCTGCCAGGAAAGGCCAAATTGGAGCAAGCAGAAGAGCGCTTATACTAATGAATAGACCAGCTAGAAGATACTCATAATTTGAGTAACTAGATTTTTTTACAAAAAGAAAGAGGGTTAGATAAAGAACCGGATAGATAGCCAGTGATTCGGATAAAAATAGTTGTCCCAGTATGAAGAACTTAGAGGCTTCATAGATGAGGATTGGGATAATAACTTTTTCTTTGAATTTCCAAATAAGAATTGTGCACCAAATAACTGACCAGGCAATCATGAATTCCCGGTGTCTCTTGATGAGCATAAAGATGTTGTCGGGAGCTACTAAAAATTGATACCCGGCGCTGATGATATACCCTAGCGGCTGGTGATGAGAAAATAGATCAGAGTATAATTTTTGGCCGCCTAATAAAAAATTGCCAAGAATAAAATTATCTTCTTCGTCAACAAAGTGAAATGAGAAAATTTTATTAATATATAGATAATTGATAACCAGAACTGCCAAAGTTCCAAGAACTAACCATTTATTCTCGAACAGCCATTTTTTGGAAATTGTTAAGAGTCTCATGCAAGTAGATTTTTATAGATTTGAGTCGTTTGTTGGGCTGTTTTTTGCCAGGTGAATTCTTTAGACCTGTCTATGCCAGAAGCAATCAGATTTTTTCTTAAATCTTTATCATTTACGATTTGGTTTAGAGTCTTTTTAATATCATCAACATTTTGGGGATCTACAAGGAGTGCGGCTTTGCCGGCAATTTCCGGCATTGATGAACAATTAGATGTAATAACAGGAGTTCCACAAGCCATTGATTCGAGAATTGGCAGTCCAAAACCTTCATATAGGCTAGGATACAACAGAGCTTGGGCGCTACTGTACAGAAGTGGGAGCTCTTCGTCATCTAAGACAGGTAAATCTTCAAATGTTGTAACCAGATGATAATCTCTGGCGGACTGTTTAATTCTTTTTAAATTTTTCCTCTCCCCGACACCACCAATACTGAGAATAAAATTCTCGGGTAAGTTATATTTTTTCTTAAAATCAAATTGCTGTTTTTCGGATGCTGGTTTGAAATTTTCTGATACACCTTCGTAGATTACCTCGATTTGATCTGGTTTAAGCTTCGAGATTTCTAATAAATCTTTTTTGGTTGACTCAGAGACTGCTATAACCTTATCGACTTCTGATTCAACGAGCTTTAAACGGATTTTATTAACAGCGACAATTTTTGGATGTGACCATTCGGGATGAAGAAAAGGAATCAGATCGTGATAAGTGGTAACAGTTTTGGCTCTTGTGGGGGGCTGAACCCAATCTGATGAATGGTAAATATCGACATCACCGATAAACTTTTCAATACCAACATTACGGATTCTGTTGAAGAAAACCTCAAATATTGTTGGCGGCAGGCGGAATCTTTTAACATTTCTGAGTTCTCCGCGGTAGGTTTTCCGGAGTGCTGAGAAGAAAAATACCATATGAAGGTCTTTATCTTTTTGGAGTTCTTGGGCTAAGTTTTTGGTGTAGTTAGCTACGCCGCCCGGATGAATGATTTGGGAAATATCAAAGCCTATTTTCACTTATTCATTGTAGCAAAAATTTAGTTTTGTTTTGTGAGTTTGTATAAGGAGAAGTCGCCGAACGACTCAAGGATTGTGCTTTGTTCCGGCTGAAAAGATGAAATCTCCCAAAGAGATGTGGTTGTAGTTTGATAACCGGAGGGGGCTAAAACATAAAGAGTATCTGATAAAGGATAGTCCTCTACCCCATTAGGAGTGTTTT
>CXWK01003767.1_pt2 | contig 34330 bp, 26 predicted proteins | sample 590851 | NCBI WGS metagenome assembly CXWK01 (sample SAMEA3498364, study PRJEB10139) | wastewater metagenome | biome: wastewater treatment plant; material: activated sludge | place: Denmark | collected 2014-08-01
TAAATTCATTTTCAGGGAAAATCTGGTTATATCTAATCCCAAATTTTGATCCCCAGTCCTTAAACTGAGAAAAACCAGTGCTGCTCATCATAATTATTATTGCAGCAAGTAATACGTAAAGTTTTTTCATCATTCATCATATATTTAATTTACAAATTGATTAAGTCTAAAAAGTTTTAATCTCTCAGGTAATTATCGATTCAAAATTGAAATTGTTTAGATTTTATAAAATCATTCTTAACAATAAAAACCCCGATACCAAAGTATCGGGGAACTAGCCCTGATAGAAGGCTTGGGGAATAACCTTAACTATCAGTTGCTCGCTTAACTAACTATTTCTGTTCTAAGGTATTATCGGATATGGACTAGATAAGTTTAGCATAAAAAATAAAAGTGATCGACGGATTTCGTCAATCACTTTTATAAATACGCGGAAGTTGTATTAGACTATTCTTTCGAGCGGTACTTGAAAAAGTCTGATTTTATCATCATCTTTTTCAACGATTGCATTTAGTTCATTTATTTTGATGATAAGTTTTTCAAGTAAATCTTCATCATTAAAAGCAATCATACGAACGTTGTTATATCCGGGAAAAGGGCGATTGCCAAGATGTGCATCTGTGTTATGTCCTTTGCCTTTTACTTCTTCCCACTCAGTGTAATAATCTATTCCAAGTTCATCCAATGATTTAGAAACCCGATCATCTAGAATTTCACGATAAGCCAAAAATGTAAGTTTCATATTAATCTCTTACTTCTTTTTATTTTTTGAGAAATAATTACTAATGTCATCAAGTATTGAATAAACAACAGGTACAATAAACAATGTTAACAACGTAGATGTTATCAGACCTCCAATTACAGCCTGTCCCATAGGTGCACGGAATTCAGCACCTTCACCGAGTGCAAGTGCAACAGGTACCATTCCGAAAATCATTGCAAATGTCGTCATTAATATCGGACGCAGTCTTGTTGGTCCTGCTTTCACCAACGCATCAAAGCGCGACATTCCTCGCTCACGCATAACGTTTGTATAATCTACAAGCAAGATTCCATTTTTAGTTACCAATCCCATCAACATAATAATACCGATCATAGACATAACAGAAAGCGAACTTCCAAAAATAATTAATGCAAGTACTGCTCCGATTATAGACATTGGCAGAGCAAGCATAATTGAAAATGGATGAATAAAACTATCAAACTGCGCAGCCAGAACAATATATACAAACACAATTGCAAGCAGCAAAGTAAGAAGCATATTAGCCATTGATTCATCCTGCATTTCACCCTGGCCAATAACATTTATTGAGTAACCGGGTTCAAGTTCCAGTTTTGCTGTTTCCTTAAATACTTCACCAAGAACTACACCCAAAAATCTGCCATCCAGATTTGCATCAACACGAATTTCTTTTTGTCTTGCATATCTATTTATCTTTGAAGGTCCAACATCTTGTGTGATAGTTGCAATATCAGTTATCGGCACCAGAAAATCCTGGTTGCCAATTTTTTTATTGCTCTTAACTGTAAGAGGTAAAATGTCATTTAAATTTTTTCTATCAATTTTTTTTAATCTCACTCTAACATCAATCTGTTCATCACCTTCTTTGTATTGTGTTGCAACAGCTCCATCAACCATAGCGCGAATTGTAGAAGCAATTAAATAAGGATTTACAGCAAGATCAGAAGCTTTTTCTCTATCTATATTAATTCTTATTTCAGGTTTTGAAAGTTCAAGACTGTTATCAACATCAACTGCACCGGGTGTTGATTTAACGATCGCTTCAACTTTTTCCGCAATCTTTTCTAGTTTGCTCAGATCATCACCACGGATACTAAGCGTAACAGGTTTTTCTCCACCGCCGCCGCCGACTCCTTGAACCGTAAAACTTATTTTAGCCCCGGCAATGTTTTTAACTTCCGATCTTATCTCAGCCATTATCTGTTTATCAGATTTTTTACGTTCTTTTGTAGGTATAAGTTTGACTAATATATTTGCTTTTGTGACTGGATCATTACCCGAACCAATGGTTGTAAGTACTGTGGTTATTTCCGGTTTTGAATTGAGAACTGCTTCAACCTTTTCACATATTAAACTTGTTTGATCTAATGAACTCCCAGGAGAAGCATTTACATAAACGTTAAATTCGCTCTTGTCACTATCAGGGAAAAATTGGGAGCCAAGCATTCCCATCAGAAAAAAGCTTGCAACAAAAATTACGATAGCACCAAACACAATTGTTTTTCTATGAGTCAATGACCAGAGTAATGCTTTCTCATATTTACCATTCAAATATTCAAAGAAGTGATTAAAGTAATACAGAAATTTATTCAGGGGGTTACCTTCTTTTGATAAAGCTTCATCTTCTCTGTGCAGCCATTTGGATGATAACATTGGGGTGAGAGTGAATGCAACAAATAACGATACAATTACAGCAGCAGAAATTGTAATACCAAATTCATAAAAAAATCTTCCAACTATACCCGGCATAAATGCAACCGGTATAAACACAGCAACTATTGTAAATGTTGTTGCCATTACTGCTAACCCGATTTCTTCAGAAGCAGATTTTGCTGCTTCCATCGGAGTTTCTCCCTGACTCATATGCCTGTATATATTTTCAATTACCACAATCGCATCATCAATTAGCAAACCTACCGCAAGTGAGAGTGCTAGCAGCGACATCATATTTAACGTAAAACCTAAAGCATACATAACTATAAAACTTGCAATAATAGAAGCTGGTAATGCTAGTCCGCTTATTATTGTAGCTCTAAAGTTTGCGAGGAACATATAGATTACAATCACTGCTAACAAACCGCCATAAATAATATCAAACAAAACATCATTTATAGAATGCTCAATAAAGATAGAATTATCCTGTGCTACATTTATATATATGCCTTCAGGAATTTCTTTTAAAATCTTTTCAATTTGCTTGTTTACACCTTGTGCTACCTGGACTGTATTACTGCCGGATTGCTTTATGATATTTAATCCAACCGCGATCTTACCATTTACTCTGGTTAAACTGGTTTGTTCTTCAACTCCATCACTGACTGTAGCAACATCAGACAGATAAACTGGTTTACCCATTGGTGTAGCAACAATTACTTTATTAAAATCCTCAACACTTTGATATTTACCCATGGTTCTTACAAGAAGCTGGCGAGAACCTTCAGTAACATTACCGCCGGGAATTTCAACGTTCTGTCCTCCAACATTCATGATTACATCCTGAATAGAAATATTATACGCACGTAATCTTGCAGCATCAACTTCAATTTGGATTTCTCTTTCCGATCCGCCAACTAACTGAACAGAACCAACACCGGGAATATTCTCCAATCTTTTCTTAACAACATCTTTAGTAAATGATGTTATCTCTTTATTAGACATTGTTCCTGATACCGATAAGTACATTATCGGTAAACTCGCAGGATCGTATCTTTGTATAATAGGATCTTCGATTTCTAAAGGTAGTTCTGCACGTATTGCTGAAATTTTTTCACGAACATCCTGTGCTGCATCTTTACCATTTATTTCCAGTTTAAATGCTATAACAACAATTGAAACATTTTCCTGTGATGTTGATTGAATAAAATCAACACCTTCTACAGGATTAACAGCATCCTCAATAATCTTTGTTACATCTGTTTCTATTTGTTCAGGACCTGCACCAGGAAGTACTGTTGTAATTACAACGTAGGGAATATCAACATCAGGGTACAAATCAACATTAAGCATTCTGTAAGAAAAAAGTCCAAGTACAATCAAAGACATAATCATCATTGTTGCAAAAACGGGGCGTCTTATTGAGACATCAGCTAATTTCATTTTTTATTCCAAAATTTCTGTTTGTAGAGTTTTTATAATTTTATTTGTTTGATACAATCACAACAGTTCCATCTTTTAGATTATTCATACCCAGTGTCACAATTTTATCACCTGATTTCAATCCCGAAATAACTTCAACATTCTTACCATCTGATAATCCAATAGTAATTGTTTTAAAGTATGACTTGCCGTCGTTGATTATATAAACACCATCAGTTCCACCAGATTTTACAACGGCAGAAAGCGGAATTGAAAGCGCATCTTTTTTTGATTTCATATCAACTGCAACGCGGCAAAACATTCCTGGTTTAAACCATCTATCCTTTGTATTCGTAAATATCGCTTGCATTTCAAATGTTCGTGATTGAATATTTGCAGACTTTGATAGCTGTAAAATTTTTCCTGCTTGAATTTTTTCCGGATCTATCTCTGAAAATATTTTTACAGGCTGACCGACATAGAAACTTGGTACATCAACTTCGCCGGCATTAAAGACAGCTTTCATCCGACCGATATTTGCAACAGTAGCCATGGGCATTTGCGGATTTGCAAGATCACCAAGATTAACATTTATTGCAGTAACCACACCGGAAAGAGGAGAAGTGATTTCAACCGTGCTTCTTGCGGCATCAAAATTTGCTTTTGCAACTTCATATTATGTTTGAACTCCATCAAAAGCCTGTTGAGATACAGCTCCTTCTTTCAAGAGATTTTGCATTCTTTGATAATTCTTTTCTGCATTTAGATAAGCTGCCTGAGCCTGAAAAAATTGTGAAGCCGCTCCGCCTTTATTTAATTCAAATAAAACTGAACCTGCTTTTACATAATCGCCAACCTTAACTCTTATCTTTGTTATGGTTTCTGGAATTTTGGCAATAATGTTTGCTTGTTCTTCACCTTGTAATGAACCAGAAAAAGTTTTTGATAATGATAACTCTTTCAGCTCAACTATTTGAGCTTCTACAGAAATAGTATCAATGTAAATTGTCTTATCAGTTATTTTTGTTTCCTGAGGTTTCTCACCGCAAGCCTGAATAACAAACAATGCAACAATCAAAATTGCAATGAAAACTTGTTTAATGCGGTTATCTGATATTTGTTTCATATGAAAATGGTTCTCCTGTTTACAATAATTAAAACTTTATATTATTCTTCTAATTCATTAAATGATGAAAAATATTCCGGGTTTGTTCTTCCCAGAATCTGCTCAAGTTCGTATTTGGTAGTTAGATAAGAATACATAGATTGAATTCTATTCAAACGTGCTTGCTTAAGAGCAAGGTCAGTATTTTGTAATTCGATCTGACTGCCTGCCCCTTCTTTATATCTTACTTTTGCTATATTGTATGATCGTTCCGCAACTTCAACCGTACGATTTTGAACGTCGATAAGTGATTGAACTCTTTTTAGCTCCTGAAGTTTAGATTTTACATTTAAAAGTGTATAATCTTTTAATTGATTTAATTGCTCTTCGGTTTGCTGATATGTTATAGTTGATTGCTGAACTGCATTGCTCGTCCTATTACCTTGCCAAAGATTTATTGTAAAATTTAATCCAATTGTTGCTGAAGAATATGTGTTAAATTTCCAATCATCTGATGAACCATTGTATGCATATTGCCCAAATGCTGCAATGTTTGGCCAATATTCTGAAACATCTAATTCAACAAAAGCTTCATCAACTTGTTTTTTTAATTCTAAAGTTCTTAAATCATAGTTAGTTTTTAATGCTTCATCTATTAAGCCATCTTCGTTTGAGATGTCATATGGTTGATAATCAAAATTTCCATTAACATCTATTTCCTCTTGCTGATCAATACTAAGAATTAATTTTAATCCATCTTTAGCGGATTTTAGATTATTTTCCATTTGCAAAAGCATTGGTCTGAGATTTTCTACTTGAACTTCGGCTTGAAGCATATCAAATTCACTAACCATACCTTCTTTATACAAAGCTTTAACATCATTTAAATTTGCCTGTGCATTTTCAAAGCTTTGTTTTGTTATATCAAACACTTCCTTAGAAAGTAAAACACCATAAAATGTTTTTTGAACCAATAATACAGTTTTAGAAACAGTACTATGCAAATCTGCTTTTGCTAAATCATAATAAATCTGTGAAGCACCAATTCCCTTAAACACTGCTGAACTAAAAAGTGTTTGGGTAACGGTTATATCTGTAGAAAAATTATTTGATTGGGAAAAAGATTGAAGAATATTTTCTATTGGTACAAACTTATTGTTATCTCTTGGAATTACTTGCTCATCAAAGAGTATAGAGTAAGTTGCATTTGTTAATAATGCTTCAAAATCCGGGAAAGGCATTTTGGGTTTTTTTAGAAAATGCGAAAAACTTCCATTGAGATTTACACTTGGTAACGCATAACCAAAAGCCTCATCAACTGCGGCTCCGGCTTTTTTAACATTCATAACCGAAATTGTAATATCCTTGTTGTTTGCAATTGCAATGTTAATAGCTTCATCAAGTGTATAGATTTTTGATTGTGCTGATACAGTAAAGTTAAAAATTAAAATTATTATTATAATGAAAAGTATGTGTAATGAATTTGACGAGGTTTTGTGTTTCATTTAATTCTCTGAAATATTTGAACAAAGAGATACTATTAGGTTGATGATTATAAAAGCGTAATTGATTTATAAATACTTGTTAAAATTTGATGGACAAATCTAAACAACAAACGAATAAAATTTATTTTATCAATCACAATTCTTTTGTATTGTGACAAAAATCAATGTTTGTGGAATAGCAAGTTTGTTTGACCTTTAATTTTCAATGAGCTAAGTTGTTGGTAAACATTTGATAATTTGATAATGTATTTATTAATTCTAATCAATAAACATATCTTTACAAGATGAATGTTTTAATCAAAAAGTTTTTAAAGTTACGATTAATATTTCTATTCCCTTTTTTTATAAATGGATGTATCAGAACTTATTATCCTGCTATTTATAACTCGAGTGCTCCTCCAATAATTTATGAAACAAATAATAATTTAGAATTATCAAGCAATTATTTAGGCGCTGACTATACAATATCACAGGGAAGTTACGAGAATGAAACTCTTCAGTTGATGAGAGTAAATTATATAAATGCATACACTAAAGATCACACAAATTTTAATTTAGAAGGATTTGGATATATAGGAAACTATAAAGTTTCTGGTCTAAGTTTAAAGTACGATGGAAACAAATCGTTTATCGGCGTTGGCGGTGATTTGAAATTTAATATCAACTTTAAGTTTGGTAAGGTTAAGCTTGGTACAGGATTTAATTTTGGTTTGGGGTTAGAGTGTGGAGAATATTATGAGTTTAGGAAAAGCGCTGGAAATGAAAATATTATTGATGATGAAAATAGTCTGATCTTTTTAATGTTTTCTGGTAATCCTATGATCTGTTATGAATTTTCAGAATCAACTATTTTATCCGCACAAGTAAATGTTGGAATGCCGGGACTTTTATCTCCAAGCATAGTTCTAAATAATGAAAGATTTGTTTATTGGATCACATGGTTTCCCAACAAGAATATTTCTGATAATAATTACGGTCAGCGAATAACTTTCGGGATAATGATTGGATTGAATAACCTGGATTTGAAATTTTAAACTTACCCAAACATCACTCCAACTTTTTATTTAACTTTGTATTGTAAAAACAGGAATTGTTATGGATCAATACACAGCAGAAAAACTTAAATCAATTGTTGGGGCACAAAACTTTTTTGATTCCAAAGAAGACAAACTGGTTTATTCTTACGATGGTACTCCTGTTTACCAGCAACTGCCTGAAGCCGTTTTATTTCCTCAAGATGAAGAGCAGATTTCTAAGATTCTAAAACTTGCAAACACTGAAAAGTTTAATGTTGTTCCTCGCGGCTCAGGAACTGGTTTAAGCGGTGGTTCTATTCCTGTTGAAAACTCCGTCGTTGTTGTGATGACTCGATGGAATAAAATTCTTGAAGTTGATCCAGATAATCTTACGGCTTGGGTTCAGCCTGGAGTTGTAACGGGGGCTTTACAAAAAGAAGTTGAAAAGATTGGATTATTTTATCCGCCCGATCCCGGTAGTTTAAATGTTTGTACAATTGGCGGGAATGTTGCTAACAATGCGGGTGGTTTACGCGGACTTAAATACGGTGTAACAAAAAATTATGTTCTTGGAATTGAAATGATTCTTCCAAACGGTGAATTGCTAAAAACCGGTGGAAAGAATATGAAGGATGTTGCAGGCTATAATCTTAGAGATTTTATAATTGGAAGCGAAGGTACTCTTGGCATCGTAACAAAAGTTTTGCTAAAATTAATTCCAAAGCCATCTCAGGCTATAACTCTTTTAATTTATTTCGATAAACTTGTTGATGCTGGAAAAACTGTTTCAGATATTATTGCCTCTCATATTGTTCCTTCAATGATGGAATTTTTAGATAACACAACAATCAATTGTGTTGAAGATTATACACACATCGGTTTGCCAAGAAAAAGTGAAGCAATTTTATTAATTGAAGTTGATGGAAGGGGAGCAGAAGTTCAGGAAGATGCTGAGCTGATTAGAAAGATTGCGGTAAAGAATAATGCATCAGCACTTAAAGGCGCTGCTAATGAAACCGAATCTAATGTTTTAAAGACAGCAAGACGCAGTGCTTTTAGTGCACTGGCAAGACGAATGCCTACAACTATTTTAGAAGATGCAACCGTTCCGAGAAGTGAACTTCCCGTAATGATTGAAAGAGTTGCTAAAGCTGCAAAGCTGTTTGATGTTATGATTGGAAATTTTGGTCACGCCGGTGATGGAAATCTTCATCCAACATGTTTAACTGATGAACGAGATTCTAAGGCGCTTGAGAGAGTTCACAAAGCTTTTGATTTTATTTTTAATGAAGCAATAAAACTGGGCGGAACAATAACCGGTGAGCACGGTACAGGTTTAGCTAAAAAACATTTTCTGGAACAAGTTGCCGGGCCAGCTGGAGTTGATATGATGAAGAAAATAAAATTAGCTATTGATCACAATAACATCTTAAATCCCGGCAAAATATTTACAATCTCACCAAAGTGTGAGGGACATATGCCAACTAAACGCGAACAGATAAAAGATTTTCATGTCTAAAGAAATTGAGTACAAAGAATTATTAAAAATTCTTCCACACGATGATATACTTCAGCAATGCATTCATTGTGGAATGTGTCTAGCAACCTGTCCAACTTATGATATCACAAAATTAGAACGCTCATCTCCGCGCGGCAGAATTAAAATGATAAAATCAGTTGCTCGTGGTGAAATGGAAATGAGCAGGATTTTTGCAGATGAAATGAATTTCTGTTTGGATTGCCAGGCTTGTGAAACAGCTTGTCCAGCCGGAGTTAAATACGGCAGAATGGTTGAAACAGCTCGTGTAGTTATTGATAATACAAAGTATGTATCAAGAGCTGGTGTTACGATTAAAAGATTTGCCTTAAGAAAAATTGTTGCATCAAGAAATGGATTAAAGTTTGTTTCAAGATTGTTATGGCTCTATCAAAAAACTGGATTGCAAAAACTTGTTCGATTAAGCAGGATATTAAAATTCTTTTCTAAAAATCTTTCTGAGATAGAAACTCTTTCACCTGTTATTGCAGATAAGTTTTCGGATACACAAATAAAAGAAATTGAATTACCAAATGGCGAAGTGAAATACAAAACTGCTTTCCATTTTGGCTGTTTGATGAATACAATGTTTGCGGATATTAATATTGATACCATTGATGTTCTAAAAGAATGCGGATGTAAAATTATAACTCCGCAAGATCAGGTTTGCTGTGGATCTTTGATGGGCCATAATGGTGATATGGAATTTGCATTAAAGCTTGCAAGAAAAAATATTGATGCGTTTGATAAGCACGATTATGACTATTTGATTTCAAACTCTGCAGGCTGCGGAGCCTTTATGAAAGATTATGCTCATTTACTTGAGGATGATCCTGCATATGCTGAGAAAGCAAAACAATTTTCTTCAAAAGTAAAAGATGTTATGGAATTCTTTTCGGAACAAAAACCAGAATTGAACTTTCGTACTGTCATTTCGAAGTCCGCCGCGGCGGATTCGACTGAGAAATCTGAATCAAATTTATCAAAGCAGTTTTCTCTCCCGATAAATCGGGATCGAAATGACAATCATAATGAAAATCAACAGGTTACTTATCATGATGCCTGTCATTTAATTCACGCACAAAAAATCTCTTCCCAACCAAGGGAAGTAATTCAATCTTTACCGGGAGTTGAATACAAAGAGCTTGAAGAAGCAAGCTGGTGCTGCGGCAGTGCGGGAATATATAATGTTGTTCGTTATGATGATGCAGTAAAACAGCTTGAAAGAAAAATGAACAACATCAAAAACACAAAAGCAAAGATAGTTTTAACAGGAAATCCAGGTTGTATGGGACAAATAAAGCACGGTACTAAAAAGTTTAATGTTGATGTTGAAGTGCTGCATCCGGTAACATTGATTAAGCGGTTGTTAAATAGATCGTGAACGAATTGTCTGTCATTCCCGCGAAAGCGGGAATCTAAAAGTGGATTCCGTATCAAGTGCGGAAAGACACCCAAGAAATTGTTAAAAGATCTTCTCATCCCAAATCAAATGATCAAAAGTTTCTCTGCTCCGAATAACATGATATTTATTACCATCTACCATAATTTCTGCGCCACGGCGGCGAGCATTATAATTTGAAGTCATTACCATTCCATAAGCGCCGGTGGACATAACAGCTAGCAATTCACCAGATTTTGATTCAGAGATTTCTCTATCTCGTGCGAGGTAATCACCAGATTCGCAAATAGGACCAACAACATCTGCAACTATTTCATTTCTATTATCAAACTTTTGAACAGGCTGAATGTGATGATATGCATGATAGATTGAAGGACGAAGTAGATCATTCATTGCTGCATCAACCACAATAAAATTTTTGTTTCCATTTATTTTATTGTAAAGAACTTCAGCTACAAGTATGCCTCCATTTGCAGTTAAAAATCTACCCGGTTCAAAAATAATTTCGCAATCAAGGTTTTTAAAAAGGGGAATAGTTCGTCCTGCAAATTCATTAATTGAAAATATTTTTTCACTGTTATAGGTAACTCCCATTCCTCCACCAACATCGAAGTGCTTTAGTTTTAATCCATCTTTTTCAATTTCAAAGTACAATTCAGAAAGCTTTTGTACCGCCTCAACAAAAGGATCAATAGAAGTAATTTGTGAACCGATGTGCATATCGATTCCCGTGAATTGAATATGCGGAAAATCTTTTCTTCTTTTGTAAATGGATAAAGCAGTTTTGGAATCCATACCAAATTTGTTTGAAGATAAACCAGTTGAAATGTATGGATGAGTTTTTGCATCAACATCAGGGTTAACACGAATTGCAACTCGTGCAATTTTGTTCATCTCACCGGCAATTTTATTTATCAATTCAATTTCTTCTTCAGATTCAGCTTTAATCATTAAAACATTTTTGTCTAATCCAAGTTTAATTTCATTCTTAGTCTTGCCTACACTTGTAAGAATAACTTTTGAAGGATCAATTCCTGTTTTTAATGCACGGTATAACTCGCCTTCAGAGTTTGCATCAACTCCGCTGCCAAGTTTTACAAAAGTGCTGATTACACTCAAATTAAAATTAGCTTTCATCGCATAAAATATTTTATGATTTATATCCTTAAAAGCATTTTCAAAATCTTTGTATTGATTAATAAAATGATTTTTGCTGTATATGTAAAGCGGAGTTTCAAACTCTCTAGCTAATTCATTTACATTAATGTCTTCAACATAAAGTTGATTGTTTATGTATCTGATATGTTCGTTTTCGAAGTAATGCATATTTCGTTCTTGTTTAGTGGGGTCACTCTTCGACTACGCTCAGAGTGACAATGGTAAATATTAATGTTTTAAAGTCATGCTTAGCGAAGTCGAAGCATGACCGAGTTTTTTATTTTAAGTAACTATTAGTCTTAACTTAGTGAAATAAAAAAAACAGAATCTCACAAGTCATACTGAGCGAAGTCGAAGTATGACATTTCTAATTATTATATGACGAAGTATTATTTGTGCATTTTGCTAATTCGTGCAACGAATCAAAATTACCTTTTATTAATGCTTCTTTCTTTTTTCTGCTCCAGCCTTTTATTTGTCTTTCTGCTCTGATCGCATCATTGATGTCTGCAAACTCTTGCGAGAAAACCAAATTAAATGGTAACCGAGCAGAAGTATAACCTGAGTATTTATGAAATATATGTTCATTAATTCTTTGTTCTAAGTTTGAAGTTGAACCGCAATAATAACTATCATCTGAACATTTAAGCATGTAAATTCAACCAGGTTTCATATTTATTAATCAAAGGTCACACTTCGACTTCGCTCAGTGTGACAAATGTTATGAATTCGTCATATATTCATACCGAGCGAAGTCGAGATATGAGATTCTATATCATTTATACAAAAAATATTTTTTAGAAAGTTTTCTAAAATTCTCAATATCTTTATTTAAGTAAGGAAGGATATCTTCGACTTTTAATCGTTTCATAAACATTTCTCTGATCTTACTTGTACCCAAAACTTTATCAAACATATCAAAGCGTCCTTCATTTTCAGAAATAATATTTCTTCCGTAAAGTTCATTAACAGCCTGTGCAAAATAAAATTGAATAGGCATCAAATTAATATTTGTATAGTCTGTAATATAAATCTCAACTCCATTAAGCATTTTATCTTTACCAAATGCATAATAAGGTTTATAAGATATTGGTCTGAAGATGACTCCCTCAAGATTAAATGAATTCATTTTTTTTGCAAGTTCTTCGCCATTAATCCATTCGGTAGCAAATGTTTGAAATGGAAGTGTGTATCCAACTCCAATTGAAATCACTCCGCGTAATTCACCAAGTATTCCGGATGTAGGATAATAAAATGAAGAATGCTTATGAGGAATGTGTGGTGAAGTTAACACCCAAGGCAAACCTGTTTTTTCAAAATATAAATCACGCGTCCAGCCTTCCATCTGAACAACAGAAAGTTTACACTTGGATTTATTTTCAAGCAAGCCTTCTTCATTTAATAGCATAGCTAATTCACCAACAGTTAATCCATGCAAATAGGGTATTGCAAACTGGCTGACAAAAGAATAGTATCCCTCTTCAACAAAATTTCCTTCAATCCTATTTCCGCCGAGAGGATTTGGTCGATCAAGAATTACAACTTCTTTATTGTTTTCTGCCGCCGCTTCCATAACCAATCCCATTGTACTGATGTATGTGTAAGAGCGACTTCCAATATCCTGAATATCAAAAACAATTACATCAACATCCTTTAACATTTCTGATGTTGGTTTACGAGTCTTTCCGTAAAGAGAATATACCGGAAGTTTGGTCGCATCATCAATATAAAAATCTACAAGATCACCTGCGGAATAATTACCACGCACGCCGTGTTCCGGTCCGTATAATGCAGTTAGATTAACTTCTTTCGCTTCAAATAAAATATCAATTGTAGATTTTAATTTGCTGTCAACTCCCGTTGGATTTGTAACCAATCCAACTCGCTTGCCTTTTAGAATATCAAAATTTCTGTCTCGTAAAACTTCAATTCCAGTTTTTACTTTAGATGAAGTAATTTCTTTGGGTGGATTTAATTCAGCTTCTACCATTTTAATGAAAGAACCATCTTCAAAATGTTTATACAAATCTTTACCAGGGCAAAGAGTTTCTGTGTAATCTTTATGAGTCTTGATGTCTTTGGTGTCTACGCGATATTTTTGCTTAAGAAATGCAGTAAGTTTAACTAAAGATTTTAAAGATGCATCGCTAAGTTTTTGAACTTCATAATTTCCAACAACACAGATTAAAGCATGACCAGTAACATCATAATCAGTATTCGTATCGCCGGGATAATTTATAGGACGTGCTTCATAAATATTTCCTTTAAGATCGATCATAAAATGGTAGGGGATATCAATCCATTTTTTTTCTGATCTGCTCCAGCTTTGAAGATTGCGGAGATATTGAATCATATCTTTATCTGTTGCAAAATCTTCTCCGCCATGATGTATTGTTATTTTGTTGATTGAATGTTGTGTAAGCACCTTCACAAGTGGTTGCCATCCCCAATCTGCTCTTGAATCTACTTTTAACTCATTTGGATAATCCAACTCAGAAATGTTTACCATTTGTGAAGTTGAAGAACATCCCAAAATAAATGTGATAATAAAAAATGAGGCAGTTAGAAAAAATGTTTTCATAAATGTTTCCTTTTCTAAATTAGAACAGGAGTAAATTTTGTATTAATAATTTCGCCGTTATTTAATCCCACACACGAAGTGTGAGTTTTATTTCTTTCATCAGATGCATCAAAAGTAACGCCGTCTTTTATGTATATGATTGTCATTGCTTCACGCATTTCATTTGTTTGATTATTTGCAGCACCATGAAAAGCTAAACCGGAATGGAATGTTGCATCACCTGCTTTAAGAGGCATAAAAACTCTCTCTTTATCATTTAAATGATTTGGTTGATGTGGATTCTTAAAAATATCCACATACTCTTTAAGATTTGGATCGTTTGTTTGTGGATAAAAATATAAACAGCCTTTTTCAACCGGAACATCAGTTAGAGCAAGCCACATTGTTGCGGTAAATTGAGGTTCCGCGATTGGCCAGTAACTGCAATCCTGATGTGCATCTGTTATTCTTCCACCCGGTTCTTTAAACAATGCCTGATCATGCCAAAGTCTAACGTGATCAGCTTTCATTAAATCCCTTACAATACCAGCGAATCGTTTTGCAAAAACAAATTCTTTCATTGCATTATAATCCCAACATAAAAATCCGCATTGAAGAAGTGATTGTTCATATTGTGATTTATCTTTTAACTCTCGCTCATCTTTACCTTTTCTTAACAGGACAGAAGCTTGAATAATTTTTCGTATTTCAGGTAAAAAATCTGTATCAATTACATTTTCAATTTTTACAAAGCCAAAATCATTGTAGCTTTTTATTTTATCTTCAGTTAGTTGCACGGATGAGTTTAAAAATTTCTTTAGCGAAGAGCTTATCGCAGAGTTAAGAATCTGTTCAGCCGTTTCAGCAGAAAGTTCATTGAATTTTATCATAAAATTTTTATTTGCTTAAAAATTGGTAAAAATTACAATACAATTTACAGCAATAGAATTCTTACTTCAATCGATTTTTGTTTTATCTCCATTTTAAAATCAATATTTTAACTTCAGAATTTTCGAAGATATTCAAATCGATTACTTTAATTTAGATTTGACTATTAATCGCTAATTAAATTTTTTCATAATTATTTCGATCAACAATTAAAGTTGGCTTATGGAACATTATGGATTCTGGTCATTACTGCCTCCCCTACTTGCAATCATCTTTGCAATTAAAACCCGTCAGGTATTTGTCTCGCTGCTTTTTGGAATCTGGCTCGGCTGGATAATTCTTAGCGGAGGAAATTTTTTAACCGGAACACTAGCCACTATTCAAGCACTTGTTGATGTGTTTGCCGATGCAAGTAATACAAGAACAATTATGTTTAGTTGTCTTGTTGGAGCTTTAATTGCATTCATTCAAAGATCGGGAGGAGTAGCTGGATTTGTAAATCTTATAAACAGATTTTTAATTTATTTAGAAAATAAAAAAATTGGTAAAAGCCGTAAGATGGTTCAGCTATTAGCCTGGGCTACCGGAACAGCAATTTTTGTTGAGTCGAGTATTAACACCCTTACCGTTGGAACTGTCTTCAGACCAATTTTTGATAGACTTAAAATTCCGCGAGAGAAACTTGCATACATTGGTGATTCCATTTCAGCACCAACTTGCATACTTATTCCATTAAATGCCTGGGGAGCTTATATAATGGGATTGATTGCCGCTCAAGGGTTTAGTAATCCACTTACAATTCTGGTTTATGCTTTCCCATTTAACTTTTATCCTATGCTTGCGATGGCAATGGTATTATTTGTAATTCTGTCAGGAAAAGATTTTGGTCCGATGAAAAAAGCAGAACTTCGCGCACAAAATGAAGGAAAAGTAATCCGTGATGGCGCTGTCCCACTTATCTCTGCTGATGTTGTTTCATTGGAGAAAAAAGAAAATGTTAAAGAGCGGGCAATTAATATGATAGTTCCAATCGCGGTTATGGTTGGAATGATGCCGCTTATGTTAGTTTTTACTGGATGGGGACAAGTAGAAAATATTTCTTCGTATCCCTGGTATGAACAAATATTTTTTGCACTTGGAAATGGTTCAGGCTCAACTTCTGTGCTTTACTCAGTTTTAACCGCTATAATAGTTGGGGCGATTTTATACACCGCACAAAAAATATTTACGTTTTCAGAAATAATAGATTTAATATTTAAAGGTATTAGCGGGCTGATTCCATTAGCTCTTTTGATGATGCTTGCTTTTGCAATTGGAACAGTTTGCCGTGAACTTGGTACTGGTATTTATACAGCGGAATTATCAAAGCAATGGCTGGCCCCGGATTTTGTTCCGGTTATTATTTTTCTTGTTGCATGTTTTATTGCATTTTCAACAGGAACATCGTGGGGAACTTTTGCCATTATGATTGCAATAGGCATTCCAATGGCGCAGTCACTAAATGCTAACTTATATTTAACTGTTGCTGCAGCACTCGGCGGCGGTGTTTTTGGTGATCATTGTTCACCAATTTCTGACACAACAATTATTTCATCAATGGCTTCGGCTAGTGATCATATTGATCATGTTAAAACACAATTACCGTATGCTCTTACGGCTGGTGCAATAACCGCAGTTTTGTATTTAGTACTTGGCATTTTGATTCATTAAAGATTATTTGTCATTCCGAGCTTGAACCGGAATCTCTGATATTAAATTAATGAGATAGCTTCTCGTAAGACAAGGTTTTCTTGTCATTCCCGTGAAAACGGGAATCCATAAACGATAAACAAAATAGATTCCGACTTTCGTGGGAATGACAAATAAATATTTTCGAATATTGAAACTTGTTTATTAAAGGATTTAAAAACTTTATCTTGCAAAAGATTTTATAAAAATTAACAGGAAAACATTGTGAGATATTTAATCGGAATGGACGGCGGGGGAACAAAAACAAAATGTGTTCTTGTGGATAGTAATCTTAATCAGATTTATGAAGCAGCTAGCGGACCATCAAACTTTTTAGTCATCGGGACTGAAACTGTTTCTGAAACAATTCTTAATCTGGTTAACGAATGTGTATCATCCCAAAAAATTTCCATCGAAGATATTGGAGCAATTGTTCTTGGCACCACAGGCGGCGGCAGACGAAATGATGCTGAACTTTTGGAGAAAAAGATTTTTGAAGATGCAAAACAAAAATCTCTAACAATAAATAAATTCAGAGTTGAAAGTGATGCACGCATTGCACTTGAAGGTGCATTTTCGGGAAAAGCCGGAAGCATTTTAATTGCAGGTACAGGTTCTATTATGTTTGGAAAAGATGAATCAGGCGAAATACATCGCGTTGGTGGATTTGGAAGATTTATTGGCGATGAAGGTAGCGGTTATAGAATCGGAAGAATCGGATTAAATGCTGTTGCAAGATATTTTGATGGCAGATCTAAACCAACAAAAATTGCTGATTTACTTGAGCAGGAATTTTCAATCGGATCATCCGAAACATTAATTACAGAAGTTTATAGAAATAATTTTAACGTTGCTGCTGCAGCGCCATTAGTATTTGAAGCTGCTGAAAGCGGTGATGTAACTGCACAACGAATTCTTGAGGATGAAGCTAATGAACTTCTACTGCACATCACTGCAATGAAAACAAAATTGAATCAATCTTTGTTAAAAGTTTCTTTGATTGGAAGTATTCTTACAACTGCAAATTATTTTTCTTACTTATTTAATGAAATGGTTGTAAGAAAACATAATGATGTAAAAATTATGGAAGCAGAACACTCACCTGAGTATGGTGCTGCATTAATGGCAAAGCAAATAACATTCTCTTAGTGTAACTAAGTGTTCTTAGTGCCTGAGTGGTAAAAGAATTTTCTAACCACTAAGACACTCAGATCACAAAGACTCACTTAGGTAAAAACGGAGTTTTAATGTCTGAACAAAAAGCAAATAGAAATCCCTGGTCCTGGATACCAACATTATATTTTACGCAAGGCATTCCTTATGTAATGGTGATGTCCGTTTCAGTAATGATGTACAAAAATCTTGGAGTATCAAACACCGATATTGCTTTCTTTACTAGTCTGCTTTATTTCCCGTGGTTTTTAAAATTTGCCTGGGGACCTTTCATCGACATGTTCAAGACAAAAAGATTCTGGACAATTTCTATGCAGTTTCTTGTTGGTGTTGCACTTTTTGGAATTGCACTTAGTGTTAATACTTCGATCTATTGGCAGCTAACTTTAATTGTGTTTGCGCTAATGGCATTTGCATCTGCAACTCATTATATTGCCGCAGACGGTTTTTATATGCTCAGTTTAGACCAATCTAAACAAGCGGCTTTTGTTGGTGTTCGTTCAACATTTTATCGTATTGCAACAATTGTTGGTTCAGGAGTGCTGGTTGTGATTGCAGGACAACTCGCTCCAACTATGGGATTTAAAGGTGCTTGGTCTGTAGTATTTATGATTACTGGTGCAATGTTCATCATTCTCTTTTTCTATCACAAATTTATTCTTCCATATCCAAAAGATGATCAGGGGACATTAAAGGATAAAAAGTTAAGCAGTACTCAAATTTTTTTACTTGCTGGTGGATTTATTCTATTTGCTGTAATTGTTTATCTATCTTTTATTTTCTTAGGCTTTATACTTTCTCTTTTCAATATTCAATCTCCTTGGGATACAATTGTTTCAACAATTCTTTTAGTAATAATACTAGTGATTCTATTTAGAACTTATGTAGCTACCTTTGTTGAGAAGTTTGAAAAATCAGAAAACAAAAACGAAACACTTCTTCCGTTTATAGAATTTTTAAAAGCTTTTGTAATTTTTATGCAGAAGAAAGATATCTGGAACATTCTCGGCTTTCTTTTATTCTTCCGTTTTGCGGAAGCACAACTTGTAAAACTTGTACAGCCTTTTTTACTTGATCCTAGAACTGAAGGCGGATTAGGATTGACAACTTCTGAAGTTGGTATTGTTTATGGAACTATTGGAATTATTGCCTTAACTGCGGGTGGTTTAATTGGTGGTTACGTAATTTCACGACAAGGATTAAAATGGTGGTTATGGCCAATGGTAATTATTATGCACACTCCGGATCTTGCATTTGTTTATCTATCGCATTATCAACCAACTAATTTTATTTTAATTAATATTGCTGTCGCAGCTGAACAGTTCGGTTATGGATTCGGTTTTACTGCTTATATGATGTTTATGATTATGGTTTCTCAAGGTGAACATAAAACGGCTCACTATGCAATTTGTACCGGAATTATGGCTCTTGGTATGATGCTGCCCGGCATGTTTTCTGGTGCTTTACAAGAAACAATTGGTTATCCGAGATTTTTTGAATGGGTTCTTATCTCAACTATCCCAGGATTTATTGTTGCAGGATTGGTTAAGATCGATCCTGAATTTGGTAAGAAGAAAGATGAACCTGCAAAGACTTAAAAGAAAATTTATTTTATATGATTTACATTTCTAATCAAGGGAGAAAAGAAAATGAAATATTTTATCTATTCAATAATTCTATTCATTGGGATGTTACAGATTAATATGAGTGCACAAACAATGAGTAATGATAATCCATTCTTTAAAGAATACACAACTCAATTTCAAACTCCACCGTTTGATCAGATAAAGATCGAGCATTATCTGCCGGCATTTGAAGAGGGAATAAAAATAAAACGTGCTGAACTAGATGAAATGATAAATAATCCAGAATCACCTACTTTTGAAAACACAATTGCAGCGATTGAAAAAAGCGGAAAACTATTAACAAAAGTATCACGAGTCTTTTTTAATATCAGCGGATCAAACGGAAATGATGAAACTCAGAAAATTGCTGAAGCAATAACTCCGGAATTATCAAAACTGAATAATGATATTTATCTGAATGAGAAATTATTCCAGCGAATAAAATCCATTAACGATGAAAAAGAAAATTTAAATCTCACATCTGAACAACTTAAAGTATTAGATAATTATTATACGGATTTTGTTCGTAATGGAATCGGACTTGATGAAGAAAAGAAAACAAGACTGAAAAAGATTAACGAAGAACTTAGTATGCTTAGCCTAAAGTTTGGTGATAATCTTCGTAAAGAAACTAATGCAATTGGATTGGTGATTGATAAGAAAGATGATTTGATTGGGTTACCAGATGCAGCAATTCAAGGTGCTTCAGAGCTTGCAAAGCAAAATGGTTTGGAAGGAAAGTGGGCTTTTAATCTTCAACGACCGAGTTTTACTCCTTTTTTGCAATACTCTGAAAAAAGAGAGTTGAGAGAAAAACTTTATAAGGCATACTTAACTCGCGGAAATAACAATAATGAATTTGATAATAAAGAAATTATAAAAAAGATTATTGCTTTGCGTAATGAAAAAGTAAATCTGCTAGGTTATAAAACTTATGCTGATTTTAAACTTGAAAAGAATATGGCAAAGACTCCCGAAACCGTTAATAAGTTTTTAGTTGATTTGTGGACACCTGCTTTGGAACAATCCAAGCAAGAAGTTGTTGAGATGCAAAAACTGATAGATGCAGAAGGCGGCAACTTTAAATTAGCTGGCTGGGATTGGTGGTATTATGCAGAAAAAGTTAAAAAAGAAAAATATGCTCTTGATGAAGAAATGCTTCGACCATATTTCAAGATGGAGAATGTTCGTCAGGGTGCGTTTGATGTTGCGAGTAAATTATTCGGAATTCAATTTGTAAAACGAAATGATATTTCTGTTTACCAACCTGATGTTGAAGTTTATGAAGTTAAAGAAGCTGATGGAACACACATTGGAATTCTTTATACTGATTACTATCCAAGAAGCGGTAAACGTGCTGGTGCCTGGATGAGCAACTTTCGCGGTCAATCAAATATAGATGGTGAATTTATAACACCGCTTGTAGTTAACGTTGGAAATTTTTCTAAACCTACAGAGGGTAAACCAGCTTTACTAAGTTTTGATGAAGTGAATACATTATTCCACGAGTTTGGTCATGGATTAAATGGATTATTTGGTAAATCAGTTTATCCCGGGGCGAAAAGATCTCCGGTTGATTTTGTAGAACTTCCTTCTCAGATTATGGAGAACTGGGCATCACATCCGGAAGTTTTAAAAATGTATGCAAAACACTATCAAACTGGTGAACCAATTCCAGATGAATTAATTCAGAAGATAATCAACTCACAATATTTCAATAAGGGATTTGAAACTGTTGAATACTTAGCAGCTTCAATTCTTGATATGAATTGGCATATGCTGAATGATGTTTCAAGTATTGACGTAATAAAATTTGAAGAAATGAGTTTAAATAAAATCGGATTGATACCTGAAGTTGCTTCTCGATATCAGAGCACAAACTTCAATCATATTTTTGGTGGTGATGGATACTCTGCCGGATATTACGGTTATATGTGGTCCGGAGTTTTAGACAGTGACGCTTTCGGTGCATTTTTAGAAAATGGATTATTTAATAAAACTACCGCAGAAAGTTTTAGAAGAAACATCTTAGAAAAAAGCGGAAGCGATAATCCAATGAATCTGTATATTAAGTTCCGGGGACGAGAACCAAAACCTGATGCTTTAATTCAAAGATTGGGTTTTAATAATTAGGATGATAATGTAGAGACGAGCCTGTGGCTCGTCTCTTAGAATGCAGTAAAAGCTTTAATACTAAGTTTTTAATATCCATAAAACAGAGACGACTCACCGAGTCGTCTTTACGATAATAAAAACGAATTGATGACAAAGTACAAAGATAAATACCGAATCGAATCAACTCGACTACAAACCTGGGACTACCGGAACGGTGGATATTATTTTGTAACAATACTCACAAAGGATCGTAAGCATTATTTCGGAGATGTAGTAGATGGAAAACTAATTATTAATAGCTTTGCCGAAATTGTTATTGAGGAATGGTTGAAAACTTCTATTATCCGAAACAATATTGAACTTGATGAATATGTTCTAATGCCTAATCATTTTCACGCGATCATAATTAATCGTTTCCAAGAATATCTTGATAGTAATGTGGAAATTGCAAGTACATTGCAGTCAAATTCTTTAGGAGCAATTATTGGTCAATTTAAATCTGTCGCCACTAAGAAAATACGTAAAGCTGGTCTAGCTGAATTTTCGTGGCAACCTAGGTTTTATGAACATATTATTCGAAATGAGTCAGCATTAGAAAATATCAGAAAGTATATTAGACAGAATCCTATCAAATGGGAGATTGATGAGTACTACAAATAATAATGTAAAGACGAGCCGGTGGCTCGTCTCCTAAGATGCGATAAGATCAACAAAACAATAATTCAAAAGTAATAGAGTAGAGACGACTCACCGAGTCGTCTCTACATTATAAAAACTATTATCCAGAATCTTTTCAATCCCATTCTTACCAACAGAAGTTAAAATTCTTTTTGCACGAATGAATCCGCTTTTTCTATAATCACTGTAATAAGTTTTTTCAGGATTAAAACTATTTATTTTTACTCTGCCTGCCGCGTGAATGAAATCTCCATCACCAATATAAATTGCTACGTGAGTAACTCTTTCTTTTCTGTTCTCATCAGCTTTTCGTCCAAAGAAAAGTAAATCGCCAGGTTGCAGATTTTGCCAGCCGTCTTTTGTATCAACTAGCTCACCTGTGTTTACCTGTTGTGAAGCATCACGTTGAAGAACAATACCATTCAAATAATAAACAGTTTTTGTAAAACCGCTGCAATCCATTCCTTTTGTAGAAGTGCCGCCCCATAAATAAGGAATTCCCATAAAACGATAAGCAGTTTTTAAAATTGATTCTCCCGTTGGATTGAGTGCATTGTACCAATCATTAAATAATTTTGCCTCATCTTTTTTAATGTAGGCAACTCTTTCATCCGGATAATTAACTAAATAAAAATCAGAATCTTCACCAATAATTTTTAATAAATTTCCTGCAACAAGATCAGAAACCGTTTGGGAATTCAAATCTGCATCTGTATAAGAGAAACCATATTCATTTGTGTAGATAATTTTTGGTGATGACTTCCATTCTTTCCATTGAGTTTCACTCATAAAAGTAAATCCATCATCATCCAGCCATGAGATATAATTATCCGGTGTCTGAACAAGATAATATCCATCTTTACCTTTCTTAAGAATTTTAATCGGTGTTCCAAGAATAGATTGTGTTGCAAGTTCTTCGTGATGGTCAGGTTTAGAACGGATATTTGCCACTGAAAGATTTATAACCCCAAATTTCTTCTCACCTAATTTTTCAGATGGCAGCATTTCAATTTGATTATCAAATTTAATATCAGCATCACTCATCATCTTCGTAAATTCTGAGTAAGCTTCGCTAACATTTGTTTCGCCTTTTATAATGATATTATTTTCAGATTCAACTGATTCAAAATTGAATACTGCAGTTCGTTTATCCGGGGCAAATTTATCTTTGAGTTCTTGAAGGATAGAATTTATTTGTTCCATTTTATTGTTTTCTTGTGAATAATTATGGATTGATAAAAAAGTCATTAACAAAAAGATGAACAATAGTTTCATTATTTAACCTGATTGAAGTTGAATGAAAATCTTTTAGCAAATATAAAAAAGGCGCCCATAAAAGAACGCCTGTTTAAAAAATAAATAACTGTTATTTACTATAACGACATTTGTCGCTATTTAACTAGCGTCATTTTTTTTGTAACTGAAAATTTTCCTGTATTTAATTTATAAAGATAAATTCCACTTGAAAGATTTTTAGTTTCAAATGTATAAGTATAATTTCCCGCATCAAGTTCTTTCCGTTCAATGGTTGTGATTTCTACACCTAGGATATTAAATACTTTAAGTTCAACAAAACATCTTTCAGGTAAACTAAAATTAATATTTGTAATCGGATTGAATGGGTTCGGATAATTCTGACTCAATTCAAATTTTTCTGGAATGCTGTTATTAGTTTCAACAAAAGTACCGGGATCAATTTTTATATCACCATAAAGCAGAGTATCAGGTCCATAAGGTTGTACGGTTCTTTGTCCCGCAATGACGTTTATCTGCTTACAATAATCTGTAAAATATCTACGTCTTGTATCCGTTCTAACAATCAATCCACCGAAATAATTTTTTAGCGAGTCTGGAAATTCAATAGGATTAGTCCAGTTAATCATATCCTCGCTGAAAGTAACATGAACATTTTTATTTTTTATCCACATGTACATTGTAAATTTACCCTCTGCATTACAATGAAGCTTGAAATAATTTAATGTATCTGTGTTTGTCAAGTTAATATTTGCTTTTATAGGTGTGTCAGTATCTTTTGAAACCTTTAACTCTGGCAGCCCTTGGGCATTATTGTATAAGAATGCAATATAAATAGTGTCGGAAGGATCGATTACAGCATCAAATCGATTCCAGGCGACGGCGATATTATCACATATTTCAACTGGCTGTTCCCATCCTGAACCATCATTTAAAACATAGAATAATTTATTTGCATCAGGTTTGGTTCTTGCTGCAACTAATGCTCGTCTGCCTAAAGAATCAACAAGCACTATATAGCTATCATAAATAAATCTATCAATTCCGGCATCTGTAAATTCAACAATCAGAATTTGAGAGCCCCAGGTATTATTTGAAGAATTTCTAACGAACTCCCATGCTTCTCCTCCTATGGAATTCCAACCATATCTATTTGCAAACAGATGAACATTATTATCACCATCCACATAAATATTTTCTACTACAGCTCCAAAGTTTGCTGAACTGTGTAATATAACCTGTTCTACAACCCACGAGCCAGCTTTATTATTTACACAATAAAGATCATAATAAAACTCATTTGCAAAAGTTATTCCTGTTGGATTTGCGTAGTTGTATAAGGGGTGTACAGTTATCCCGATAAAAATTTTTCCATTTAAATCTACTGCTAATGCAGCAAATCTAATATCGCCTTCGTGCCCGGTAATAATTTGTTCTTTAATCCATGATTGCCCATAATCCGTTGACTTAAAATAAAATAGTTCATAATTATCAACATAAGCGAGGTGTAAGTCTCCATCAACATCTTCAATGAATGAATTAATTGTCCAACGTCCAAAATTTGTAAAGTAACCTGTCCTAAATTGCTGACCAACATCAATACTGGCAGTATGATAAATTAAACTATCATTTAAATACTGCTGAGCATTAATTTGTTGAACGAAAAAAAGTAAGACTATAAACTGAGTTAAAAAGACTGGTAATAATTTTTTCATAAATACCTCCCTAAATAAATAGATTTGATAATTTGCGGAATTTTAATTGATAGGAAAAAAAGAATTTCTTTATAATGAAGAATAAATTTATGAGTTCGGTTGTCATGCATTTACTCAATTCAGCAGGTAAAATTTTATTTTAGTTAACGAGGCTCAATCGCGCATTATTAATGTACTAAATATTTTATTAATAGTGATACACGTTTGTTAATTGAGAATAAATGTTAAAAGTTGATAAATAAAAAAGGTCACTTAAATTAAGTGACCTTTTTATTAAAAAGCAGTTGAGATTATTTGTAATCAACTTCCATATGATAATCCCATTTATCAAAGTAAAGATTTCCACCACGCCATTCTAATTCACCACGCTGGAAATCTACCGTTTCACTTCTAGGGAAAATTTTAGCAGGGAAGAGAGTTGATGAGTAATCATCATTAACAATTAAATGATATGGATCGATACTTCCGAGAAAAAAATATTTTTCATCTTCCAAATCTGAATCCACTAATCCAAATGATTGATCAACGGGAACCCAGCCGTAACCTTCAAAATAAACTTCACACCAATCGTGTAAGTTTACTTCACCTGGATGAAGCATCCATCCGCTCTGCCATTTTGCAGGAATCCCATTGTATCGGCATAATGTCATAAACAATAAAGTTTTAATTCCGCAGTCACCGTGTCCACGAGTTAAACAATAATCTGAAATATTTTCAATTGTAGAATATTCTCTTGCACCAGCCCATGGAATATTATTAGAAATCCAGGTAAATATTTTCTTTGAGATCAAGTATGGATTTTTTTCACCACCAACAATTTCATTTGAAAGCTTTTTAATCTTATCTGTAAAGACTAGATGCGGTACATTTTCTTTAGTATGATTTATATATAATCCTGATTCCTTATTGTATGGCTTGATCAGTTCAGGTAAAATTAAATTTGCTTCATTATAATTAGTTACCTCAAGAACCATATTAAAAATAGTCGGTTGATCTTTCATTGCAGGTCTTTGCATAAACAACGTTCGCTGCGGATTATCATTACTTGCAATTACATATTCATTGTTATTAACTGCTAAAAGTTTTACATCAACCTGTCTTTGATGACCTTCTCGAGGAAAGGGAAGCCAGCATTTTATAATTTCACCATCCGGAACTGCATTCGCATCAACAGTAACTGTATAATTTAATTTAAATCTTACAGGTTTAACTAAACTTTCTTGTCCGTTTGCAGCCTCATCCAGAACTTGAGGAATGTAATCTTCAAGAAAAGCATCTAACGGATCTTTTTGAAATCCATCTACAAGTTCTTTTTGCTTTTTTGCTTCTTTATTAATTCTGAAAAGATTTGATGCAGCTCGGGAGAAATACCATTTCTTTTCATCAATTACTTTGTATTCAAGTGAACCATCGTTTTCCCATTTCTCTAAATCTTTTTCATTTGCATCCGGATAATATTTATTAACAGTCTTTAATACATCCTCAGCAGATTTATTAAAATCTTTTTTGATTCTATCCAGTCTTTCTTTTTCAAATTGTAGTTCAAAAATTTCTTCCGAACTCAATTTACTCGATTTTAATTTATCATCAATTAATGCATTTGCTTCCTTAAATTTTCCTGATTGAACTAATTGATTGATGTCTGTAAATCGTGTTTGTGCTGAAATAATTGTTGTAACCATAATGATGAAGAAAAATATTTTCATATTAACTCTTGTAATTAAATTATTTGTCATTCCCGCGAAGGCGAGAATCTATTTTAACAATATTACTGTTGCAAACTTAAAACAATTTAAAACATATTTCATCAAACTTTATGTATTTTTGTTTTAACAAATTCAAACTTCTATGGAAAAAATATGAAACCTTCCGAACGTTTGCTCTCGCTTGATGTGTTTAGGGGAATTACAATTATGGGAATGATACTTGTTAACAATCCCGGAACATGGGGCGCAGTTTATCCGCCTTTACTGCATGCTAAATGGCATGGCTGCACACCAACAGATTTAATTTTTCCATTCTTTCTTTTTATAGTTGGAGTAGCAATTTCATATTCGCTTAGCAAGAGAAAAGCACAGGGCGGCGATATGAAAAGTTTATATCTCAACATTTTTAGAAGAACTATAATTCTTTTTGCTTTAGGAATTATACTGGCAGGATTTCCGTTCGGACTTTTGTTTGGACACGAATTTTCCTGGAGTACGATCCGTATTCCCGGTGTGCTTCAAAGAATCGCAATCGTTTATATGATTTCTTCAATTCTTTTTCTTACAACAAATACAAAATTTCAATATTGGTTTACCGGGACTATATTAATTCTATACACAATGTTAATGAGTGTGATTCCCGTACCTGGTGTGGGATATGCAAACTATGAACCCACAACTAATTTAGCCGCTTGGTTAGATCATCTTTTGTTAGGCAGTCATCTTTGGTCAGGGACAAAAGTTTGGGATCCGGAGGGAATACTTTCCACACTTCCAGCAATCGGTTCTGCAATGCTTGGAATCTTTACAGGCAATTGGTTAAGAAGTGAAAAAGATCAAACAACAAAAACTGTTTGGCTTTTTGTTTGGGGAAGTGTTTTAATGGTTGCAGGATATGTTTGGGATGGTTGGTTCCCAATCAATAAAAATATCTGGACAAGTTCTTATGTTTTATACACAGCAGGACTTGCATTAAATTTTCTTGCTTTCTGTTATTGGTTTATTGATGTTAAAAAAGTTACCTGGTGGATAAAACCATTTCAGGTTTATGGAATGAATGCAATTACAGTTTTCTTTCTTTCCGGAATTATTGGAAGGATAATGTATATGGTTAAATGGAACGGTGCTGATGGAAATGTTGTTACAATTAAAAGTTACTTGTTTGATAATTTCTTTTTATCATGGTTACAACCAATTAATGCTTCATTAGCCTGGGCTGTAGTTTATATTTTAATTTGGCTTGGTTTGATGTGGATTCTTTACGCAAAAAAAATATTTATAAAGGTTTAAATAATGAAACTGGTTTTAATTTTTGTTTTATTTTCCTCGATTATGTTTGCTCAGCAAAATCCACCAACAACAGTTAAGTATGTTGATTTGAAAAAATATGTTGGATTATGGTATGAAGTTGCAAAAATTCCAAACAGTTTTCAGGATCAATGTGTAAAGAATACAACAGCAAAGTACACACTTACAAAAGATGGTGAAATATATGTAACAAATTCTTGTATAGATGAAGATGGGGAAATCGATGCTGCAGATGGGGTTGTCAGGGTTGTTGATAAAAAAACAAATGCAAAATTAGAAGTTAGTTTTGTTAGTTTTTTTGGATGGCGTCCTTTCTGGGGAGATTACTGGATAATCGGACTAGATGAAAATTATCAATGGGCAATTGTTGGAACGCCAAACCGTAAATATGGATGGGTTCTAAGCCGCACTCCTAAATTAGAGAAAGAAGTGTTGGATAATATTTTTAAAATTTTAAAAGAGCAGGGTTACAACACAAAAAACTTTGAAATTTCAGATCAGTAAGTTTAAAAACCTCTTCAATTGAAAAACTTTTCTAATCAATTTGTTTCATTTTTGTTCCATTGAAACAAATCGTTCATTTATTCATTCTTTATAATTATAAAACTTTTCTCACTATTGATAAGCGCAATGAACAGTATGTTTCATATTTTGTACAGATAATGCTTGTTAAACACAAAAATTATTGGCACAAAGGTTGAACAAGCAGAAGCACTAATTATTTTATTGAAATCAAGGATATTACAATGAAAAAGCTTCTTTTATTCTTAATCATTCCTTTCTTTGCATTACTTATCGGATGTTCTGAGGATAAAGACACTAACACTCCAACAGATACTACAAATAAAGAAGTAGCATCTTGTGAAGGTTGTCATACAAATTACACACATTTGAAGGCAGTTTACACACCTGATCCACCCTCAAGCGGTGGCGGTGGTTGCGGTGGAGAAACGCCTCATATTGAACCTTATGATAGAGTTTTTATGGGCGGTTCTGGTTATGAACAATTTAAAGATGATGTTCATGGCAAAATTCCTTGCGTAGCTTGCCATAATGGAGTGGATAACACTTCAGATAAAACCGTTGCTCACTCAGGCGATTTTATAAAAAAACCTACTACCGATGCAATTAGTAAATGCGGAAGCTGCCACGCTGATATTGCAAGTAAATCTGTTAATAATATTCACCAGGGCTGGGGACAAAAAAGTATGGTTTGCCAAAGAGCTGGTTTAGGAAATATTCCTGATGGTTTTGATGCACTAAGCCAGACAATGAAAGATGGCTATAATACAAACTGCGGTAAATGTCATGCAACTTGTGGTGATTGCCACGTAAATAGACCAAAAGCTGGTGGTGGAGGATTATATCAAGCACATAATTTTTTCAAAACTCCAAACTTGGTTGACCATTGTACAACTTGTCACACAAGTCGTGGAGGACATGCATATTTTGGTGTAGGACAGGGAACAGTCCCTGATGTTCATTTAACACAAGCCGGATTTAATTGTATGAATTGCCATACAAAGCATGAAATTCACGGTGATGGAAATTTATACGATCAACGATACAAATATCCGGAATTACCAAAGTGTACAAACTGTCACTCAAATATCAATAGTTCTAATCAATTCCACACAGCTCATATGAATACATTCAGCTGTTATACATGCCATTCTCAAGATTATAACAACTGTGGAAGTTGTCATATAGGAAGTTCTGAAGGAGCAAGAATTCATGCTTATCAAGGTTATAAAATTGGAATGAATCCAATACCAGCAACAAAACCACAATATAAATATGCACTATTAAGAAGATCTTTAATGGCACCAGACAGTTGGCAAAATTATGGAATTGCATTGTTATCAAATTTTAGTGTAGCACCTACTTATAAATACACAACACCTCATAACATAATTAAGATTACAAGCCGTACGGGATATAAAGATTCGACTGGTACCTGGCAAACCTATACTAATTGTGCTGAAGGATGTCATATCTCTAAAAATCCTGATGGTACTTATAATAATAAAGAACTTTACCTTTTTGATTCGGATAATATAGAAACCTGGGAAAAGAGTTCAAATGGAAATATAATAGTTGATGGAAAACTTCCAGCGAGCTGGCAAGTTAATTAGCAAATAAGAAATAATTCACTTAAACAAAACTTTAGGAGATCAAAAAATGAAAGAACGTAAACTTTATTTTCTGCTGTACTTATTTATTGCAGCTACTTTTGTATTATTTAATGCTGGATGTAGTAAAGATGAAGATCCTGTTACACCACCAGTTACCGTTAATGAGAGTGAAGAACTAGTAAAATACTTCGAAGCAAATGGTGATTTTATAAACACATCTGCTCCAGCTATGATAACCGCTACAGATTTAAATGCAGCAATTGCAGCAGGTTCAAACATTGCTATAATAGATATTAGAAGTGCTGCTGATTACGCTACAGGTCATATTACTGGTGCGGTAAATAAAACAATTGCAGAACTTATAGAATATTACAAAACCAATAATCTACAAAACAAAGAAAAAGTTATTATTACTTGCTACACAGGCCAATCAGCAGGCTTTGCAACTTCTCTTTTAAGATTAGCAGGTTATACAAATGTGTTTGATTTAAAGTGGGGAATGTGCAGTTGGGCATATCCTGATAGATGGAATGCAGCAAAAACTACTGGACAGACAAATCCAATAACCAAACAAACCACTGCTAACGCAAAAAACACAGCTAGTAATTTACCAACATTATCAACAGGTAAAACAACTGGTGCAGAAATATTAGCTAGTAGATTAGCTACAATTGGTACAGAAGGATATGGCGCAGCAAGTATAGATCGCACAAATTTATATGCTAATCTTTCGAACTATTATATAGTTAATTACTGGCCAGTTTCAGAATATGATCAAGGACATATTGAAGGTGCAATTCAGTATACGCCAAAAAATGATCTTAAATTGGCTCAATTCTTAAAAACTTTACCAACAAATAAAACAATTGTTGTTTATTGCTATACTGGTCAAACATCATCTCACGTAGCAGTTTTCTTACGTGCTTTAGGCTATGATGCCAAAACACTATCATTTGGTGCTAATAATTTATTCTATGATACAATGCCAGGTACAAAATGGGTTGATACAGAATGTAAAAATTATCCTGTAGTTCAATAATTTAATAATGTTAGTTGTTGCCTGAAGATAGAAATATCTTCAGGCAATTTTTTAAATGTAAATAGTAGTGTTATAACAGTTTAAACTGATAAAATGCTCAATAGTTATTTTAGATAATTTAAAATTTATTTGATAGTTGAATTTTAAGTATAAGCAAAAATTAAATGTACAATAGAATAAATATAAACTTCCTTTATTTGATAATATATTCTTCTCTTATTTTCATTTATGCAGGATGCAGTAAGGAAGATGAACAAGTATCTCCACCTGAAATTAATGAGAGTGAAGTTTTATTAAACTATCTTGAATCAAATAATGATTATATAAATAATTCAGGTACATTCATTATCACTGCTTCTGATTTAAACACATTTAGACTTACAGATCCAACAAAACTGCACATTATTGATTTAAGAGATCCCGTTACCTATTCAAACGGACATATTGAAGGTGCTGTTAGGGTTGATTTTTCTAATCTTTACGAATATATAAAATCTATCAATACAGCAAATTATACTAAAGTTGTAGTATCCTGTTGTTCGGGTCAAACTTCAGCTTATGGAGTTTCTTTACTTAGAGCGATTGGCGGAAATAGTAATGTATTCTCTCTTAAATGGGGAATGAGTTCCTGGGATTCTTCATTTGCACAAAACTATTGGTTGGCTAACATTAGCAATGCTTATGCAACACAGTTTGTTAATACTCCATCCCCAAGCAAGAACGTTAAAGGGCAATTACCAACTACACTTTCTACAGGTAAAACAACTGGTCCTGAAATTCTTGAAGCAAGAGTAAAACAATTATTTGCAACCGGTTATGAAGAAGCCACTCTTCCTGCTATTTCAGTTATGCAAAGTTTAAATAATTACTATGTTATAAGTTATAGAACTGATGCACTTTATCTTAATCCTGGACACATTCCCGGTGCGATTAATTATGATCCTACTTTTTTCCCTTTTAAGGCTGCAAACGATTTAACAACAATTCCAACAAACAAAACTTCTGTGTTGTATTGTTTTACTGGTCAAACAAGTTCATATGTTGGGGCATATTTAAGATTATTGGGCTATGATGTAAAATCACTATCGTACGGTTCAAACTCAATGATTTATGATATTATGTTAAACGGAAATTTTACAAATACATTTATTCCTGACTAATGAGATAAAAGGTTATCCGTACGTTATAGGTAATTAATTATTAAGAGTTTTTTTACGGAACAAAATAATTAAGATTTAAAATGAGTGAGATGTTAGCGAATCAATATTTTCTTGTAAGGCGCTTTTCAGAAGCTGAAAAAGTTTATGAGAAAATATTATCTATTGACAGCTCAAATAAATCTGCTAAGAAAAAACTAATTATCTGTTATATAAACAACAATAATGTTAAAAAAGCATTAGATCTTTTTTATAAAGTTATTTCCGAAGATATTACGATTATTACGAATACAAATCTAGTTGATGATGATTGTCCATGTCCTGAAATCATTTCTAAGTTCGAAAATATTAATGAACCTGAATTATCATTCCAATCCAAGCAAGAAATTCTTGGAATGCTTTGGCTTTACTGCGATTATTACAAATCAATACAACAATTTGAAAAGTTGAAAGAATTCAATCCAAAAGAACCAGTCTATTCAAACATCCTAAAAATCTATAAAGATTTTGTTATTTCTAAAATCAGTTAGTTATCACTTAAAAACAATTCTGCTCCCGGTCCAACCGGAATTCCCAATAAAAACCATACTATAAAAAGAGTTGTCCAAATTATAAAAAATGTAAAAGTATAAGGAAGCATTGTTGCGATCAAAGTTCCAATACCTGCTTTTGGATCATACTTGCCTACAAATGCAATTATCAATGCAAAGTAAGACATCATTGGCGAGATTATATTTGTTACACTATCTCCGACTCTGTATGCACCTTGCACAAGTTCAGGTGAATATCCTAACAACATAAACATCGGAATAAAAACTGGAGCCATAATTGCCCATTTTGCTGATGCGCTGCCAATAAATAAATTAATAATTCCGGATATGATGATAAATGAAATTAAAAGTGGAATAGGACCGAGTCCCGATGATTTTAAAAAATTTGCACCTTCAACAGCTACAATCAAACCAAGATTTGTCCAGTTAAAAAACGCAACAAACTGAGCAGCAAAGAAAACAAGAACAATATAAGATCCCAGCGTCTCCATTGATTTGTTCATCCCTTTAATAACATCCTTATCATTCTTAATGGTTTTTGCTCCAATGCCATATGCCAATCCTGCAACCACACCACCAATAAAAATGAAAGAAACTATTCCGCTTAAGAAAGGTGATTTAAGAATACTAAAAGTTTTTGGGTCCCTTAAAAATCCTTGTTCAGGTATTATGCCTGCTAATATAATTAACGTAAAAACTGAAACTGCACCAAGAGTATACCACAGTCCCCGTTTTTCATCTTGAGTTAAGGGTTTAATTTCTTCTGCTTTAGCATCACCTTTATAAGAACCAAGTCTTGGAATAACAATTTTTTCTGTAACCCACGTTCCAGCAGCAGCTATAAAAAATGTTGAGACGAACATGAAATAATAATTAGCCGCCGCATTTACCTCATAAGTTTTATCAATAATGTGTGCTGCTTCCTGGGTAAGTCCTGCAAGTAAAGGATCAAGAGTCCCTAATAAAAGATTTGCACTATATCCACCTGAAACACCGGCGAATGCAGCAGCTAAACCTGCAATCGGATGCCTGCCAACAGCAAGGAAAATAATTGCAGAAAGAGGAACAAGTAACACATATCCGATTTCACTTGCCGTATTTGATAATATTCCTGCAAAGACTATTACAAAAGTTAAAAGTTTTTTAGGAGCTTTTAGT
>CXWK01096004.1_pt1 | contig 34160 bp, 54 predicted proteins | sample 590851 | NCBI WGS metagenome assembly CXWK01 (sample SAMEA3498364, study PRJEB10139) | wastewater metagenome | biome: wastewater treatment plant; material: activated sludge | place: Denmark | collected 2014-08-01
CAAGCGTTCTCCTCTGATGTAATGTATTCAAATACGGTTTTCTCGTTCATATACTTTAGAATAGGAGATTGCTAGTAAAAATCTCAAGGTTGTCTTCGTTGTTAAATAGTCGTTTGCCTTGTACAAGGGTAAATTCTCGTTCTAGCGTCATATCGTGTGCCTTGATGGACATGTACAGCTCTGTGAATAGAAACTCTGGTTTCACACTTAAAATAGCTGATGCTACATCATCAGCGTGTAATATATGTTCTTCGTCGTTAAACTTCATCCAAATAGTGTATTTAGGTTGTATTGGTTCAATTACTATGTCATCTTCCGGCAGTTCAATCGGTTGTGCCTTTTTCATAAAACAATTGTACTACACAAAGCTTGATACGGTCAAACTAAAAACGCGATTTCGCGCGCTTTATTAATCTAACATTCAGGTATAGACCGACCTTTATATCCCTTTGATAGGCTATATTGTCTGCGTATTGCGAGCTAGGTACATGCAGCTGTATCTAGTAGTAATCAAATAATAGAGTAGTGATGTCAGTGTAATATTCCCTGAATAGATTGAAACAGAAGTTTCGCGCTATTTTCCAACATTACAATTTTTTGTCTGTATGTGCTCTATTCGGTTCTACTCATGTACCCATCAAAGGTCGGGGGTCGTCAGGTCGGCGGACGTTGCCCCCACATCTTATGGATACACGAGTAGTTGTGGGCATAGTTTATCCGCTCAATGTCCCAATAGGAGCTATTTGATTACTAAAAAAGCGATAGTGATACTTATTTATCAACTATCTTTATGTTTGTGATATCGTCTGCCTCTATTACAAACTTCTTTTGCCAATACCTTGGGCAGACCATAGGCTTATTGGATTTATTACTGATCCATGTTCGAGTATATGTCTTACATTTATCAATACAGCTTTCAAGAGTCCATCTTGATTTCATAATTTTGGTATAAATAAAACCCTTAACTCCAAACTGGAGCTGGTGAACATTGATAAAGATGTACATTACAAACATCAGTACCGTTATCCTCCAGTGGAGAGTTAAAGGTTTATTAGATGTAATGTGCGTTACAGATAAGCGTGTTCAGCGCAAATATGTACCTCATTATTATCGCTTATTCTGTTTCAATGTCAAGCGTCCAAAGTGGATTCAGCACATAACGAATTATAGTCTTATTTGTTGAGTGTTTTAGCCACAGAGTAATAAGAGCATCCCTGAAGTCACACTGGTTATACACAGTTTCATTCTCTTTTTGATATGACTTAATATACCCATATTGGCTCACAGCAAAGTTTGAGATATTTTCTATTAGTTCTTTTGTAAGCTTTTCGTCAAATGAGTTCATAAATGTTTTGTTAGATTGGTTATTAAATAGCAGGGTTGTTATCCACAGAGTCCTCTTTCGAGTAAAGTCTAGCTGTGTAGTTAACTGGTAGGTCTTTTAGTTCAAAAAACATACGCATCATGAATATATCAGCAATGTCAGGCGATCGCCCCAGCATCTCTTTGATTTCGCTCTTTGGAATAATAGCCTTCTTACCATCCATTGAGCTGTCTGTTTGCTTGATAGCATCTAATTCCTCGAATAAATCAGAGATAGCCTTTTCCACAGTATAACCCTCAATGTTAGTTTTGAACTTTGTAATGTTTATTTTCATTTGTCTGTTGTTCACCATCTCAGACAACTTGAAACAACACTGGCTACGGAAGTTATTGAAATTAGCAAGTACCTGCCGAGACTTGGTATAGTCCCATATAGGAAGGGGACTCGATGCCCCATTGTACCCCTTGATACCCCTCATACCGTCCACTACACCACCTCCGACACCGCCTTCGTCCACAAGTATATTCATGTAACCCACTTCCTCTTCACGAGACTCCTGCTTGATCTTGATGATAGTCTCGTCGATACCTTGATAGGTATATACACCAAGTGAGTATAGTTCTAATCCCTTAAATGTCCCTAATACAATCTTATCACCTCCAAAACGCGCAATGTCTGCTACAAGGGTTTTGATCTGTTTGTTATTCACCAGTACATTATGCGGCAAATCAGTAATAGCTTCATAAAACATGATCTTCTGTGGATCATCATCAAATTCAAAGTTCCCCTTCAAGAGTCTTTCACGTGTAACCTTATCAGAGCGTTCAAGGTTAGTTATGTAAGCCTCTGGTAAATATGGGTTATCCCCAGGTAGAGCACGAATGAATGCACGATAGTGTGGCATAGTTCCCTCTTTCCAAGGCTTGTAATAGTCACGATGCACATGCCCCTTGTTGGGGTTGAATGTCTCAAGCCAGAACGGTTTAACCGATACACCATTGAGTGTATTCTTACGTCCTACACGAGTCTTGAGAATAGACTTTGCCTTTTCAGGTGTCTCGTTTGATTCATCAATCCAAGCCCAAGTAATTTCAAGTGACCCGAACCGAGTATACTCCGGGTCTTGTGGGCTGTAGGCAGTATCGAGGAAGTATATCTGTGAGCCATTAGAAAAGGCGATTATACTTTGTTGCGCATCATACTTGTAGTCCTTTGTTGAGTAGCCTAACTCATTGAATACCTCAAACAGTGTTGCCATGGTAGTAAGGCGTAATGTCTTCAACTCCTTTCGTCCAATAGCAGCACGTGATCCCGGATACATTTCGGCTATAGCTATAGCGAGGTAACAGCCGAGGCGAGACTTACCACCTCCAGCAGCACCACCGTATCCTAGCTCAGTGATGTCTGGCGACTCCCAAGCGTCAAAAGCCGCTGTTTGTTTAGGAAGTAGGTTTATCGTCGCCTGCATAGTTTCTGTTGATAACAATGGTTTTTAAGTTCCCGTCAGGGTTATTCAGATCAGTAACAGTTTTAGTTGAATAACCATCATCCTTACCAAGTGTACTAGTTAAATACTTTGCAAGGTCAGCCTGCACTCTGATAATACCTACGTCATATCCAACTTCATTTTTAATAGGCAAGTTTATCAACTCATCAATCTTCTTTTCACCTCTGAATGTACCGTTAAGCCTCCACACTTTTCCTTTGAACCATTCAGTCATCGTTATCTGGTCTGCATAGTCATGTTCATACCCAGCAGAAACGGCAGATTGCGTTGCATTTCCAAATGTTGGGGACTTCGGGTTACTATAATTCTCCCAGCACAATTTCTGTCTAGGGTCTAATAAAAATTGATTAGCTCCGTTGGGGTTTGGTGGGCTTGTTTTTTGTTTTCCTGATTTAACTCCCATATATTCATATTACAACAAAAAATACAATCTGGCAAATTTCCATAATCCGAGACACTAGTTATAGTGTCCCGAGATATAGCTACTTATCCAATAATTCCATAACCTGACCTGTCACAATAGGCGTATACCCCTCATTCTGGCTTATCTGCTTTTTGATAAAAACAATATCCTCTGCCTTTAAATCAACCTTTTCCTCAGTTGCAATCTTCTTTCCTAGTTGCCAGCTCAATGCTGGATTATCTGACTTGGTACTTGCAAGTACCGTTGATAACACTGTTCCTACAGTTAAGTCTGCTAGTTGCTCCCCCTCATAGTCTAAAAGTTTTGTTGTTGTTTCGAGTATCATATGTAGTTATTATAATATACTTATTATGCACCTGCAATGGTGCTGGTTACGATAATCTCCTGGAACTCAGGTAGTGTGTTCATTACCCTCTCTGACTCTTGCTCGTGATAGCGTGTAAGCTCGTTGATCCCCACAAAACACAATACAAGAATCAACATGGTAATTACTACTTCATTATTGGTAGTCATAATCGTTTTTCTCTCATGGCGCGTACACGACTAATCAGTGAGATGCTGCGTAGCCTCTCCTCGCAAGAACTCATCTTCTTTTTAGGTTCTTTCTTCAATACGGTTGCTTGCATCATAGAGGATGTATGCGGTTAAGGACGTAGCGGCAGCGGTCAATAATGTGAATATCATAATGAATGTTAGCAGTGCTGTGTATGACTTTTCCTTTTTCTTTGGGACATTAGCACTTCCTGCTGGTCGTCCACGCTTTTTGATAGGCTTGTTTAGTTCCTCTACGGTTACTACCTTTTTAGTAATCTTTGCTGGACTCTGTTTTTTTAGTTTTGATGTCATATGTGGTTAGTTAATCTAGGTTGATAAATCGTGTATCACGGGTTAGATCCCATGTCATACGATGTGCTGGCTTTGTCTGCTGACTTCCTGGTACCTCGGCGGTCACTACCAGTACCACAAGGTTTACTAGTGCGGTGAACCCGAGGATAGTTAACATAAGTGGTGCCGCGTCCACTATGGTTTGGATAATGATTTCAAACATAAATTTGTGTGTAATTGTTTTTTTGCTTTCAGAGTAGATGACTGGTCTACATAGTTATTATATTACAAAAACCCAACACGGGAAGCGTTGGGCTGTGGATAAATGTAAATCATTACGTCGGCAGTGTCCGGTAGTAGTCTTCGAGTACCTGCTCTACTATGTCGGATTCGGTACGTGCAGTTTCCTCTGCATGCCTACGATTCATGATGATTAACGATAGTTTCAGGTAGTACGACTTTCCTGTACGGGGTATAGCCGCTGATGGACGTCCTGGTTTATTTCCTGTGGTGCGCGGCTTTCTCATGGTACATAGTGTAATACAAAAACCCTGACACGCAATACATATCAGAGTTTAGGTCTTGTTATTTATGTTCCCGACAAGGGCGGTGAAGTCTGGCGTAGTTCCAGCAAGTGTGATAGTTCATATGAAGTCCTAACCAGTGATCACCTGGTCAAGTGCGCATGGGGACCATTTACGTAGTTATCCACATGCATGGTATGACCCTATCACATTTACCGTACTTCTGTCAATAGGAAGCACTAAATATCTCTGCGTCAAGTACCGAGATATCCACACTACTATGACTCCATAATTATCCGCAAAGCCTCCTCTGCTGACTCTTTAGTTTTGTGCAGGTTATTCAATTTAAGCCTAATCTTATCCGTAATGGATGAATACCAGACTTCACTATCGTATATACAGGCTTCGCCGTCGTCTAAATACCAATACTCCGTTTTATGTGGCGGCATCTCCTCCCACAATTCAATCTTTGCTTCTTTCACCTCCTCAAGTAGTCCTGCGTGGAGCATCAGAGCTATCTCGTGTGGGTATATTGCTGTACATGTAGTACCACATATATATGTGATTTCTCCACTGAATGACTCGAACTTGTCGCCCTTTCGTCCCATACCAGGTATATCCTGTGTAAGTCTATAATTCATAACCAGAAAATACTAATGCGTCTAGTGTACTAATGTCCGCATCATCCAGCACCTCCTCTGTCTTTCCTGTAGTAGCCAGATAGTCCTGTAAAATGGCATATGCAAGCTCCTGGATAGGTGTATCCCAGCTCTCTACATACGTCATGTGTTCCTCTAGGTATTCCACTTCACCTGGCAGATACAACTCTATGTGTCCGACGTCGATTGTGTCTAGTTCCATAGCGTATCTAGATTAGCTTTACGTATAATCTGTTCCAGTGTCCCCGTAATGGGGTAAATGGTCCCCTCATCAATGCGTGCTTTGTTCAGCTTTTCTGCGGCATCAGGCGCAAGGTCTACAACGACCCTACGCCCCCCCTGCTCTATTTTTTTGCTCATATGTTATAGCGTACGAATATCGTCGAATGTCGGACCATCTGTTGGGGCTTCATCCACAATACCGTTAGCCTCGTCAACATCTGATCTTTTTACAATGCAGTAACCAGAGTATTTCACGCCTGTTTTACTATTTACTGAATTATCCTGCATCATTTGTGTCAGTGACCCGTCCTGGTTTTTCCAGAACGCACTAACTTTGATTTCAAACTCAGTGCCGTCCTTTTTTTTGCCTTGCGAGTACCCAAAGTGTGTCGGAAGCTTTGATCCTACCTCCCAATTTGGATTTGGTTTTACTATAGTCTTTATAATTGAATAAATCATATTGGATTAAAATTCAGGGACATTCCCTTTTACTGGTGCGCTGGTAGTGTTGTTAGTTTTTGCCGTTGTAGCTGATTTTGCAGGGACTGATTGCTGTGGAGCAGCAGCTCCATCTGTGTCCTTATCTGTTACAAGCCCGAGTATTGCTGACAGGGCATATCGTTTAAAGTAACTCATCAGCGAACCTATAGCCTGTGCTTTGTTCATCCCATCGAATCCTTTGATGACACTTGCCTTTATTTCTTTTATAGATCCGTCTTGTAGCTTCTGAAACTTTGTAACTTCCTCATACACAAGTGAATCAACTGGTATGCACACGGTACTTGTTAGCTCCTCACCAGAGTCTACATGAAATATGATTGTGGTCAGGTCATCGCCATCAAATATCTGTGTAAATCCTAGACCGTGTTTAGCCATGAGGGGGTTTACCTCTTTTAGGATTGCAGGGAAGTCTGCATACTTATACCCGTAACCACTCGTATCCTTTAGAATCACCGGAACTTCCTGCTGGAATCCTGCCAATGCTTTGTATAGGTTTTTCATAAAACCTAGTAGGGCTTGTCGTCTTTTGGACGGAATTGGTAAAGTTTTTCAATGGCTTGTTTACACTTGTCGAGTTTTTCCAAAAATGACTGGTAGTTGGTGACCTCAAAGTCATAACGCTGCATTTCTCCGAGTTCATTCATGACGGTTACGGTGGCTTCGTAAACGACAGCCGAGGCGTGCCGTTTTGCCCTAGGAGGGGTATCAAATTGCATATGGTGTATCTTGTGGTTAGTTGGTAATAAGTGTCTCTCAAGCCAATTTTAAGGCTGCCAGGCACAAAATTTTTTAATAGGGTGGTTGCGGAACCGGCATCTCGTCGGTGTGTCGCTGATTTTCACGCCAGTCATCAAGTTTGTCCACTTCGAGGTCCTTGTAGAATTTTTTGACGTGTTCCTCTTCGCGCTTGCGTAGGTACTCATCAGTGATCTTTTGAATACGCTCTAGCTCATTCATTTTGTAATTATCCTGATCTTGCTTTTCGTCGATCATTTTATTTTTCATGTTCATAATTAGTTTTTTGGTTTATTACGCCTTTTACATTCTGTGTTTAATGCTTTATCTACACTCCAACCACGAGCTATCCTCATATAAAACGCCGACCTAGACAGGTTGTACTCCTTGCATTTTATGTACACAGGGTCCTTTACATACTTTGTTGTTCTTTTGTTCATTGCCTGAACCCTGTAAGTAGCCCACCTGCAGTTCTCTTTCGAGTAGCCTAGTTTAGAGTCTATTCTATCAAGCGTGGTTTGCCTTTCTCCGTGCTCTTTTACATGCTCTAAATATGACTCACGCATATCACTCATAAAGCTTTCAAATGTTTTCCAAGCACATCCGATTCCTCTGCCTCCGTAGTTAGGGTAAGATATATCATTTTTAGAATAACAGCGATTAATCATTAATATATATTTTCTATATAATTTTGCTCGTGATAAATCTCTGTAGGCGCACATAATTTTGTTTGGCTTTCGTGTAGGTGACTAATCTACATACGTAGTATAATGTAATGTTTTACATTAGCAAGGTGTGAATAACTTATGTCTTTACAGGAACCCCGTTTACTATGGTGACTCGTACATTCTCCTTGGTTTCAACCTTCTGGGCTCTGCGTAATGCAGCCTCCAATGTTGCATACTTCTCAAGTAATTGCAGTGGAGTTGTTATTGTTGGGACATACTCCAGACCGTTAGACTTTGGCAACACGTTGGTAATAATTTTGATAACTCTCTCAAACGTGTATATCTCAATCAGCTTTTGTGCCGCATCCCTTTGTGTCTTGTGTCCGTAGTATCTACTACATGCAGGGTTGATTGCCTCAAAAGCTTTTATTATTTCCGGGATCTCCCGCGTGCTTTGCGCGCTATCCTTATTATGTGCCTCCTTAGTATGTGCTTGTGGCGAAGGCACTACCTTATCCTGCACCTGGTGCAGGTGGTCGATGTCGTCATTTGCGTCTGGTGATGTCGTCATTTGCGTCTGGTAACCACCTGCATTATTTGCATCTGGTTTAGAAACCCAATGTTTCTTGTCTATTAGTGTGTATGTATTGTGCATAAATGTGCCGCCTTTCGAGCGTTTTTTTTCTACAGAAACGATATTCCATTTTTTCAGAGCACTGATTGCGTACTGTACAGACCTCTCACTTATCCCCAGCCTTTCTGCCATAAGTTCGACAGATGGGAAGCTCTCTTGATAGCGGTCTGCGTGTCGGCAAATACATATGTATACGCCTGTTGCATTTATTCCACAAAGCTTCGCGTAACCATTTAAGTACTCGTCGTCAACTCTAAACATTGACTTATTTCTATTGTCCCTGACTTCAAATGATTGTGTCATACTAGTTCAACTTTAACGTGTCTGGTAACAGTAATAAAGCTTCTGGTTTCCCCAACAGTTCGGGTCTGTTTTCATGTATAATCGCCTCTGCTATTAACTTGTGTTTTTCTGCCACCATTTTTGCCTTGTTACCAATCGCATGTCGTATCTCCCCCCATTCCTCGGGTGTTGGCGTGTAATTCTCGTTCCAGCCCATGCTGGCTATAGGGTCCTCAAGTATCGATATAATATCTCGCCCACGTATAGCAGGACCACTAGGGAGCACTACTCTACTTTCCGTCATAAATGCGTAATACGCATGCTGTAGTTCGTTCTCTTGTATACGAATGTCCTCTGAATCCTCGTCATACGACATTCTAATCTTATATACAAACATAATATCTAGGTATAAATAAAACCCATTAGCTGACTCGCTAGTGTTAGCAGTTGATAATAGTGCTCTAAACAGACACCATTACCTTTAATCCACTAACAAGCCGACTAATAGGTTCTGATGTTTAGAGTATATACCCATTGCCCTGCTAAGGCAACCTGTACCACATAAGTATACCAACTATTAGGAAATTTAACTTATATACTGTTGATAACTTATATAAATTCAAACCCACAGCATGGGCACTTTTTGTTACAATTTCTAATTCTAGCTATATTTTCTTTTTGAGAAACCCATTCAAGGTTATCAGCCCTGTTATCGGATCTGTCGCCATTCTTATGGTGCACTTGAGGTAGATCGTTCGGGTTGTTTATAAATTCTTTAGCGACAAGCCTGTGTACTAGCCATTGTTTTGTTGTTGAATTATTTGTAATGTGCGTCCTAACATATCCGTCTTTGTCTTTAAAATGAGATAAGGGTCTTTGAAATCTTTTTGAATAAACGACTCCATCATCACTTATTAAGTGGTCTGGGGAGAAACTAATTGGTTTTATCATACCAACTAGTATACCACAAACCGAACAGTTGCCTGGGGATAAATATCAGAATCGAGGAGGCAAGGTTTGACTTGCAGACGTGCCTTAGGGACTTCAACAACCCACACGCATTACGTATTGAATTTTAAACGCAAACTTGGATATGTATTGCAATACACACCTTCACCAACGGCTCACAGTCCGCCACTCCTCGATTCTGATATTTATCTGAGAACGACAGAGGGGTGACTACAGGAACTTGCATCCTGACTGGCTCCACCACAAGGAGTAGTGCTACTATTACACCATAGCCACAACTCTATCGTCCTCTAATTACCTAATTATACCCCACTAGGGACCACCCACAAGTTATGAGGGGGTTATTCTTCGTATATTGTATATGTATCGAAATGGTTGGGTACTGATATAGAAACATGTGTATAATTTTCTGTAGAGTGGTAAATAAAGTCGTCGTCTACTCTCCTGATAGTAACGTAGCCGTCACAAGGACGATAATTACCGTGTGACGGTTTATATTTTGTATAAAACCAAGGCTTTAGCTTCATGCCTTTTCTTATATCTTCTGGTTTTATAAATTTTGGATCATCAGTACAAATCAAGTTGCCACATAGTTTGCAAATTAGTTTTTTCATAAGTTATTACTAAATTAGACTACTGCTAAAATAGCTATAACCGTAAATATAGTAGCTAGTGCTGCAAGATACAAGGAAAATACATCTACTGTTTTCATACAATCTTATCAAGTTCATCTAATACAGCCTGCCAATACTGGATGTCTTCGTTGAGGGCGGTGTTGTAGGCAAACATTTCTTCTTCACTTTCAAGTCCATAGTCACGTGACTGAATCATATCTTTTAGTCTCATCCCCTTCTTCCTATCGATCTCACTTCGGATGATGGCGGTGATTACTGTGTCATGTAAATACTGCATGGTAAACTGCAAATTATCAGGTGAAATATACCATAAGTGATCATTTATAATCTCAGCGCGTAGCTCATTTTCTACTGCTTCTGCGATTAAAGTATTTCTGCTCTCTTGAATCAATTGTGTGAGGTTTTTCATATTATTTAAATATATGATTCAACTATAATCAGTGCACCGTCTCTACCACAGTAGAATGCATCACTTCTGCTTGTCTCTGAATCGATACCAGAGTTTCTAAACTGATGTTTCTTAATTCTTTCAGCTATTTCTACGGCAAGGCTTATTTTGGCCTGGTATATCTGATTAGCGACGAACTCTTTTAACTTTTCTCTATTCTCCGGAAGGTAGAACTCGAATGTCTCATCAAAGCGTTTTTCCCAGTTATCGTTTGTAATATCGTTCATATTATTTGTGTTATAGCATTTATTACAATTAGAGTCATCACATTGTGGTGACATAATACTTTTATTGCAGTACGTCATACACCTACCCCTCCACCACCTTACCTAACCAAGCGACGGCTTCTTCGAATGAGGTTGTGAGGTTTAGATTCTTAATCTTATTAACTTTCTTTCGAAACTTCTTTATAGCTGCTTTGTCTTGTGATGTTCTACAAGTCCAACACTTTTGTGATCGAGGATATGGTCTACCTTCTTCATTACGCTCAATATCGTCTTCTTTGACTATATTGTAACAGTCATCTTCTATGCATAACTTTTTGTAAGGGTTAATTTTAGTGTCTTCACCAGCCGTATACATTCCATGTGCAAATTCTTTCATATTATCCTTTACAAATTATACTGTGTAAGAAATCGATTACTTCGGAGGCTTGCTGGTCTAGTGGGAGAGCTAGTGCGTAATACACACCAGTACTTTCCCACGTGTCATAGTTAATACATTTTATAAATGAACCAAACATATCAATTGCATATCCATTACTCGGTGAAGAGTCGTGTATAGCCCGTAGGATGTGTTCCAAATGCAATGAGTGACCTCCTGCTCCTACTTCTACACCATTGATTATTTCTACAGAATTACTCCCTAGCTCCGTACAAACCTCCCGTATCGCTTCTTGGAGTTGGGTTAGTTTTTGGGTCATAATCTACTTATTGCTTTTACTATTTCCGAATGGAAAGTAAGTATCTCATCCACCAATCGAACCTTAGCCTCTTCCTCAGTTTTACCAAAGGCTACTAGCTCAAAGTTGCCACCGTATCCATTCCATGAATTGCCCCATCGGTAGTCGAATACAGCTTTAGCCTCGAAGCTTTGGTCTTTCTCCTTCTCGTCATTAGTTAGACTTATTTTAAATGTATTCATATTATTTCTCTAGTAGTTCTTTCCAGGTTGATAATGTTGTGGTAAAAAAGTCAATTTGATGTTGTAGAGCTTCTATATACCCAGATGTGTAAGTGTGTGGAGCTAGACCATCGAATAGTTCAAGATGCTTATTTAGTATTAACCTAATATTACTCTCCATTACTTCTACTCTTTCACCCAGCACAGCTATTACTGTTTGGATGAGATGCTGCTTTACAAGTATTCTACTTATATTATAACCTCCCACTTCTCCGAATTCATGTTCGAACTTCTCATCGAAGCTTTCGAGGCGTTGGATTGGGGTCATACACTTTTCTTCGCCTCTTCCAGGAGGGTTATTTGGGTTTGTAATGCTTTATTGTATGTGATGATTGCGTTTGCCAACTCTGTATCTGAACAGAAAAACTTTTCACCAGGCGTGCCAATTAGCTCTGATTTTAGATTTTCAATAATCACATCAATGAGTTGTTATTGGGCGGTGGTGTGCCAGTCTATAACTAATGGTTTGTAACATTCATTCCAAATATAATCTCCTAGCTTGTCATGCAGCTCATCAAAGTTCTGTTCTTCGTCGAGAAATTCAACGTGTATTTTCTCAAACTCTTCCTTCTGCTCACGCAGTAATTTTTGGATGGGGTTCATATTATTTTACTATGTAGTAAATACCGAGTAATGTGGTTGGCAGACCAACCCATGGATCAGTTGTCGCAAATACCTGTATAACAGCCATTAATATAACCAATGATCCAGCTATTTTATCCATTATCCTTGTGTGGTTCATATTATTCTGAGGTTAGTGGTCTACAGCCCTTGATAATCCAGCATATCAGACATATCTGGCTCATTATCCATGATGTACTGCTCTACCTTCTCCACCAACTCCGGTACACGTGATCTGAGGTCTGATAGTACCTGGTTTCCGATAGCCTCTACTGAATGAACGCCAATGGATAAATTACCATCCTGGTCTTTTCCTATCCACTCCAATATAATTTCGTTTAGGTTTTTCATACTTAGTTAATAAAAATATGCGTCACTACTCCATATACCATTGCGGCACACATAATTACCATCAATGTTAATATCACAGCGAGAAGAGCGTATAGAAAGTTTTCAAGTGTCATAGTTAGTTGTTAATTACCTTTACTGGAGCCACAGGACTGCGACCCCAATGAAAGTGTCCTGTTAATGCCTTACGGCACACACAGTATACTACAGGGTTTTCATAATACAATAACTATGTACACATATATAAAACCCGCAGCAATCGACCATCGCTACGGGCTCTACTCATCTAGTATACCAAAAAAGCACCATAAAGGTGCAGTTTGGCAGTCAACCTATGTGAAAGCAAAGGTGCTGTCCCCGCGACAGGGACACGTATACATGGTAGCACTAGTTGGTATATTGTCAAAACTGTGGCTTGTAGTTTTTAGGCAACTTTTTAGGTATGGGCTCTTTTTGCACAGTTTTACGGCTCCAACTTTTCTGGTACTCGACCGTAACTTTTACATTAGGGTTATTGGCATACATTGCTTTTAATATACGATACTTATACTTCCATAAGTCTGTTGCTAGACCTTTTGTCTCAAGTAGCTCTATAGTATTGTCGTTATGCAGGATAACAAAGTCCATTATGTATTTGCCCACTAAATAGCCGTTACAGATCAAATCAAGTGGGTACTGTATCCACAGTTCTTTTATCTTTTTAGCCTTTAGCATCAGCTCTAATTCAACATACTTTGCGTACTCAAACTTACTATCGAATCCTTTGAACTTTGGTGTTTTGTAGTAGTTATTCATACGCCCCACAGTTTCCCACTTTGCCCCACATTATTTCTGCCATACAATTTCACCGCTATCACGTTTACGTAGTAACTCCCGAATATCCTCTAGGGTGACATTACCCTTTGATTTATCGACCATAGCACGCCGTAGTGCCTGTTCACGGTGGTAGGGACTCCAAAATTGGACTACACGGGCAGCTTCTAACTCTGCTGACACACGTTCTACGAGTTCACTATCCAGCTCGAATGTCTTGTCTAATTGGCTTAAAAACCAGGATATGACAGAGTATTCAGGTGCCTTTGAAAACAATGAGTAAATACGCTCCTGTAGTGTTTTATTAATAGGATCAGAGGTATCTACAGTACGTAGTATCTCTATTTTGTTGTTTTCTATGCTGATACGACCCGCATCTACCAGCTCTACTAGGGTGTACTCTATGTATGCAGGACTTTCCGTAAAGTGGGTATGGAGTAACGACACGTCAGACAACATCCCCGCGTTTCTCTGTAGTATTGTTAGCAGTCCTGTAGCGCGAATAGATAGTCCCATACCCATAGTTTATATAATATATAAATACTTGCAACGTGGTATCGGTAGGGTACAATACGTCTACTACGGGGCTGTTCAGTAAAGCGGTGCCAAGGTATGAGAAAACGCCAAGTGTAGTTACTGATACACAAGGCGTTTTTTCTTTACTGTGTAGCTACTGGCGCGTCTTTTAGGTCAGTCACAGGGCTTGTCCCTGTCTCCACACTGTTATCCACAGCCCCCACTACCTCCGTAGGCGCTACCTCTACAGGTAACGGTTTTTCTTTTGTCTGTAGTGCGTACACGGCAATGATGATTGCTGCAAGTACTACTACCGCTGCAAGTGTTTGTTTTGGATTTTTGATCATAGTTATTATTTGACTCTACTTTTAATTGCGTCTGCAAATCTTTTTAGGTTTTTATCCGCAAGGTAGACGGCGGTGAATCCCCCTGCCAAGGTTGTTAATCCTTTATAGATTTCTGGCATGGTGAATATACCGTCTTCACCCATCATAATTGCTATAGCACCTATAAACATTGACCAGAAACTGGGTGAATAGAGGAAGTCTAGCCTACTACCTGATGGCTGTTCTTGCGTTATTTCAGGTACGGGTACCTGCTCTATAGATTGCGTTGGTGCAGCCATAGCTGGTACTGGCACAGGCTCGTGTGAGAAATAGTACGCTAGCTCGGCTTCACGCCTGTTTACTAGACCTTGTAATATCTCACCCTTACTCATGCGCCACATTTTCCATGCTTTTTCCACATCACTCCTGGGTGATCCGCTATTTATCAATCTGAGAACTGTAGAGTTTTTGAACGCTTCTACACCGATGTTGTAGCAAAGCGATGTCAAGGCATCTACCTGGTTGGGTTGTAACTCTACACGTAGGTTATCACGTACACCCTTTTCAAACACAGAATCCACAAGCGACTTGCAAAGCCTTATTGCCTCCTCTGATGTGATTGTGTCCCCCATCTTTACAGGTTGCCCGTTTTCATAAAACGTAGAACCTATGCCAATAGTTGGAATGCCTGATGTGTCCAGATACGCGTTTAGTCGTAGACCCTCCCACGCTATCAATAAGTCCATCCCTTTTGTTGTCATAAAACGTTATGTCTGTGAATGGGGCAGATATTGCGGAAACGTAGACTAAAAGCCACGCTCTGCAAGAAAGTTTGACACGTCTTGCGTGCTGTTGGCTGCAATCTGCGCTTCAAGGTTAGCAATCTGGTTGCGCGCATCCTGTAGCTCGTTAGACAGCTGCTGGATTTGTGCCTCCTTTGTGTTAAACAACGCGGTGACTCGATTTAATAGTTCCATAATTATGTTTACTAATGTACATACTATAAGTATCCCTAATAATAATTCGACAATCTCATGGATGTGATTTTCCATAGAAATAATTATAGCACTATTGTGAAAAGTGCACGATTAACCACGTGATACCACCGAAACCTATGAACTTTAATATGGAATACATGTACAAGCGACCGACTAAATCCTGATGACTTGCCTCTATAAGCTTCCAATCAGCATCCATTCTATCTTTTATAGACTTGAGTTCTGCCATTATCTGGTGGTGATCTGATTCACATCTAGTTTGCTCGTCGTTATCCATACAAGTACTACAGTGTTACGTCTTCTGCACCAACCCGCCCCTGTTCGACTACCTCACTAAACTTTTTCTGCTGTATCTCATCGTACTTTTCCACAGTATCTAACAACCGTGTCTGTAGGTACGACTTGCGGTCAGTTAATAGTTCAACTTCTCTTGTTAGACTTTCGATGCGATGTTCGATATTCAAAATATCGTTTTTATCCTGGATGTGCTGTGTCGCCACATCAATTAACTCCTCTGTTACTATCTTGATTTTGTCTCCAATGATTTCGTAGTTTTTCATAGATTAATGTAGTTATAGTTTATATTACTTATTATACAACCACATATGTGAATGTGAATGAATAAGCAAGGTTTCCTGTTCCAACCTGTCCTGTCCAGCTAAATTGCGCACGGTCGTTGGTTGCGTCACCGCGTATTCTAATAGTAGATGTCTGCTCCGTATCGTCGGTAGCAACGCCTGCTACCTGTGTGTTAGATGCAATAGCAGAGGCTATAGGCAGACTCATGCCTAACTCTGATGCAAGTAACGTTGTAGTGATATCAATATCTACTTGTCCCGATACTGTTACTACGTTACCGACACGCATATACTGGCAAACATATGCTGTTGATGCTGCTACGTTGGTTACATTAGTAAGCGTAGGGGTATATGTTCCTGATCCGACGTACTGCGTGGTAGTTCCTGTTAGTGCTGTAGCGTTGTTGTGTAGTGCTGTACCGTAGAGCGCTCCTGTGCGTGTTACCCGGAGTTTTTCTCCTAGCGTCTGCAGCGTAGCACCTGATGATGTGGCTACAGGCGTGCTAAATATGATATCAGCAGTTCCTGTAGCGTTCCCAGTACCCTTACCAGATGCAATAGTAAGACTATTTCCCGATGCGTTAGTTCCTGATCGACCGCCTGCGTTGATAGAAACAACTTGTGCAGTAGCTGATGTTTTTCCACGACCGATATACATGTCGGCTATGTAGCCCGATGCGTTATTACCTCCGATTACACACTCATGACTAGCGGCTGATGCAGCGCGACCAATAGCAATTGCTCCAACGTCTGTTCCTGCTGATACGCCTGTAGATTGACCTATCAAAATGTTATCGTTGCCGTCTGTAAGGGTTGTGCCAGTTGCTCCGATTAGGATATTATTAAACGCACCGACCATCGCTGCGAGTCCTCCCGTATTACCTAACACAACGTTATTAGTTCCTGCATAGGTAGTCATATCAAACCCTGGGTTAGTAGAACCAGAGTAACCCCATATACACGTATCGAAGAGTGCTTGTTCTAGGAATATACCTTCGTTAACATTGAACCTTGCTGGCGTTACTGTTACTACCCCAGTAGTTCCCGATCCTGCACCAGTACCGCCTGATATAGTAACGGACCCACCGTTTCCGTCTGTGCCCGAAGTACCTCCTGATATTGTGACCGATCCACCGACAGTAGTCACCGCACCAGAAGCATCTCCTCCCCTAATAGTAACTGCACCACCCTGACCTATGTCGGCAGTTGACTGACCACCGTATAGCTCGAAACTACCGCCAATACCTGTTATGCCTGTAGTCCCCGTAACAAGACCTCCCACAAGAACAAGGTTGCCACCGTTACCGTCCGGAGAACTAGAGCCGTATATATTAAAGCTTGGTGCATTTCCAGTGGTCACTGCTTTTTGTCTCCAAAACTCTGGGTAAAANNTCCGCCACTCCGAATGTCAATGTCGGGTCCGTTCCTGACCCTAGTGTGTAGGTAAGTGGCACACCTCCAAACGACCCTGCATTGTTGTACTGTACTTGTGTGTCAGAACCTCCTGGTGTTCCACCTCCGCCCGGTGTAGTCATGTCAAAAACATTAGTAGTAGAGTTATACACAGGTACTTTTCCGTTGTCCACAGAGTCGTCTACGTTTATTGTTGATATCGCTGTATTTATAGCCATAAAATTATGTAAGTGACCAAGTCCCTAAACTGCTAATCGCTACCCACTCTGTTGCGTTTATAGCCACCAAAGTTAAGGCACTACCTATGGTAGTAGATTCCGCGTAACCAGCACTCGCAGAAACTACGCCTGCTACCCTAATAGTATCCCCAGTATTAGCTGTTACACGAATACCGTCTGCATCTTGTACGATGAATGTGAATGTCAATCCGGCAACCGCAGTAGGCAGGGTGTTGTAATTCAATGCTGTAGCCCCCTCGTTAGTCAACACAGTGCGAGACTCTGCAGCTGTTAGGATGTTTGGCGATCCTGACCCTGCCGTGTTTGCCTCGACGAGGTAACGCGCAAGCATTCCTCCTCCGTCTTTAATATTAAATACCGCCACCCCAGCGTCCTGACCAATAAAGATATCAGACCCAGTACTTCCGTTGTCTGCAATGAGTCCAGCCGAAGCAGATATCTGTGCAGGGATAGTATCGCTTGAACTGAGTGAGAATAGACCACCCACATTAGCTGTAGACCCTGCTGTCGCACGACCGAACCCTCCAACATTGTATGTGCCTGTATTTGTAGCGTCTCCGTAAAAGCCTAGGTTAGTCGATCCGTTAAAAGCAACACCGCGCATACCTACGTTATACCCGACCGTACTCCCAACAGCTGCAAAAGAACCTCCTGCATTCAATGCCGGACCTCCAAGACTCGTACCTGTTCCTGCTGCACTGTTTGTGGCTACGATAACGTCCGTTCGTGCCGCACCAGTATATCCAGCTGCGAGCGTGAAATTCGCATTTCTTTGGATCGAAGCCGTAGAGGTTTCCGCCACATCTAGGCGGTAGCTTGGTGATAGATTACCCCAACCAAAGCGACCATTACTAGTCATCACACCCTTTGCATCGGCTATAGTTGCGAAGCTGGTGGTAAAGAAAGCTATACCACCAGCAGTGGTAGTCTCCATATACCCCTGGATACCGCCCATTTGGTTAAATGCAGAAGTATGATAGCCGTAGAATAGAGGACCACCCAAAAGGTCGTTTGCTGCTACTGCCGCCGGGCTAGCAACTGTACCGCGAGACTTTTCAAAGAACTGGTACGGACCGTAAATGGTAGCCTCTGACCTACGCTGACCCATAGAGGAAGTCTGAAAGTCACTACCAATGACATGTACTTTAAGTGTCGGTGCTGTTGCCCCGTCGCCAAAGAGTGTACGACCGCCCGTAGGATTGATATATAAGTACCCAGCCGATGTAGTCTGAAAGTCCGTATACACCGATCCGTCGGTATAGGTTAGGCGTAGTTGGGGGGCTGAAGCGTCGAGGACATCTAGTTTGCGGTCGGGGCCTGTCGTTCCTACTCCTACATTCCCACCATTCTTAACGGTAATACCTGCCGCGTTATTTGCCATGAGTACTAAGTCATATGCGCCAGCTGTACCTACATACATTTGATTTGCAAAGAAGCTTGCACTCGGGTTACCTACCCCAAAGGAACCAACTTGAACGCTACTACTATTGAACAACTCAAACCCTGCGTACCCGTTTGTGGCGTTGTTTTGAGCTCTAAAGAGCCCTGCATTTGAAGCGGTAGCTACCAGGTGCAGTAACATTCCTGGACTTGTCGTCCCTATCCCGACATTACCGTTCGCGAGTATTCGCATTCTACGATTAGTAGTTGCAAGACCACCTGTTACGAAGTCAATATACCCTGCAGCATTATAAGCTGCAAAGACAAATCCGTTCGTAGTATTAGTAAAGTGTCCAAAAGCAGGACCAACAAGGGTACCGTTACTAAAAGCAGAACCTAGTTCTGCTATCTGACTAGTATTACTATTGAACCCGATATTGGCGTATTGAGCCGCCGTCGTGTTGATTACCTGAATGCCTCCGTTCGCTCCCGTAGTTCCTGTTGATGTTACTGTAATGCTATTATTCGTCTCATTAATATACAAAATAGGGATTCCGCCTGAACTCCTGAACTCTACAGGAATAGTAGAGGTCATTGTATAAAGTGAAGTTGGTGTTGTTGTAGAGTTCGCAGATAGGTCAGCTAATGTAACTGTCGCATCAACGACGATGTTACCGGACCCTATAAGTGATTCACCATTCAGTGTTTTGGTACTACTCCACGAGTTACCTGTAGAGGCTGACGAATTAGCAATCAATACCTGGTTATTTGTTCCGATAGGTAGTCGGTCATTTGTTGTAGAGTATGTGTACAAGTCACCTTTTGTTGTTAGGGGCGATACAGAGCCTGCAACTCCATTTACCCATTGTCCTGTAGCTGAGTTGTACTTTAAAACATCATTGTCTGTTAGGTCGGTGAGAGTTACGTCACCAAGCTGCCATAAATTACGTGCTGTACTACCTAAACGACCACCTTTGTCAAACTCAGGTGCGTTCTTAATGTGGATCCAGTCAATCTGATACTCTGGGAACAGGGCAAGATTGTTAATCTTTTCCACGATGTCTTCCCCAGTATCAAGTTCGATACGATCGAGTACCTGTGAGATCACGTGCTCTTCGTCTGCGTCTTTCCCGTCTGCGCCAGGTGCTCCGTCAACACCGTGCTTCGGCTCCCTCATCTGCAAGTTATCCACAAGTGCTGTGACCTCTTTAAGGCGTGATTCAAAGGTAGAAACAGCTGAATCAGTGATCTTTTCCGTCTTTGAGAGTAATTTTTCGTGCTCTAATTCAATATATTTTAGAGCATCTGCTACTTCGGTAAGTGTTTCATGTGAAATAGTCTCAAAGTTATCCTTTGCTTTTCTGACAGCATCAACAACCATCGCTAAAAACTTCTCGACTTCTTGTGGAGTAATCGTGTCATTTTGAAGTAGTTTCATTAGTTGTTGTAGCTTGTCAATTTTTTCCATATGTTGTATAATCTTGTTATATGCAGATATTTGGCTTATTGCTAGTACTCGCTCTCATAGTCTGGGTGTTCTCATCACTTATCGGGGTATTCGGTGCTGTGGTAGGTACAGTCATATTCTTTATGATTGTGAAGTAGGGCTTTTAGCTGACTTCTTATTTGACCGCGTCTTCAGTAGTTCTTTCAGAGCATTCTGCTGGTCTGTTATATCGGGAGCCCCGTACTGTAATACCTTACCCGCAGCACCGGCAAACCCTTGGTTCTGTAGTATCCCACTGATAGATGCGTCAGGTATGTTATCCGGGTATAGTTTACGCATATCTGTAGCAAATTGAATTAGATCATCTGGTCTAGCTCCTGCGTATCCTAGCTGGCGCGCAGTTGAGTCCAGTATATCGGCAATAGCCTGGTAGTCGGTAGCAGACTGCGCGTCACTCAATAGCCGGCGTAGATTTGTCTGTGCATATTTTGCTGGGTCGACACCACGTGCGCTTTCGAACTTTCCGCTCTTAACTAATGTATCCTCTATGTCGTCTGTTAACTGTCGGTACTTTCTATATTCACTATTTAGCCTACGCAAATCTAGTGACAAGCTATCTAATTTACTTGAATAAATGTCTCGGAATACATCGAATAGACTACTTTGCCCGTTTGGTGTATCAATTATTATATCTCCGATTTCAGAGTACTTGCTTTCGCGTTTTAGCGAGCTAAACAGCCTATCCTTTGTGTATATCTCACTTGGTGTCATTGTTTTACCGTTTTCTGTCGCCAACTTATATAGTTCCGCTATCTTTGCTCGTTGCGATGGTGGAAATCGCGAACCAGTAAAGTCGAAATCAAAGGTGCCGTCATCTTTTATTCCGATTGAAACCCCTTGTTCGTTTAGTACTTTGTTTACCTCTGTTACGCTATCGGATACGTCAACCCTTCCTTTTTTAGATAGCTTTTTGACCTCATCACCTAACGACGATCCGACAGATTTTCTTTTACCATCAATAATCTTGTACTGCCTTGCTGCCGCTTCGCCAGCTACAATTTCTGGACGTACCTTTTTATCCCCAGTTTCAGCTATTTCTAATATACGATTATAGTCAGACCTTGTAACATCGTCAGCATTCACAACTCTATTTAATACATTATCGTCTAGATTAGCTTTGATAGCATTAGCTACTTTTGGTGTTGATGTTGCAATTCTTTCAGCTCTTGTAGTAGCGTCTACAGAAGCTTGTTTTAGCTTTGATACTGCTCGTGGCACTCTCTCGATCAACTCTCCTGCTGCTCCACGAATACCCTGTGTAGCAGTGGATACTGTATCGAGTGCATCCTGCGCTGTTTTAGAAACGGTATTTGCAGCATCATTAGCCATGTTCATAGATTTTGTTCCTGCTGTTCTAACGCCTCGCGCGGTAGCACTGGCAGCTTTACTACCTACGCCGGCACCTACAAACTCTCCAACTAGCGACACAATGCCTCCTGCCGCGTCAATGTTTGCCTGTTGTTCTGATGGTAGTTCGTTATAGCTGTTAATTATTCTCTGCACACCTGGATTAGCCATCGCCTTAGCTCCGTACTTACTAATAACATCGGTGATATCCTTCTCTGTTTTGTCGGAAAGAAGAGTATTTGCCGCTCCTTTAAATGTAGCACCTATTGCATCGGCACCTGAACCCGCATATTGCCCTATTGTTTGTAGTACAGTACTTGCTAGTCCCTGTTCTCCCTTATTAAAACGCTGCTGAGCCTCGTCGATGTTCTGCGATCGCTGTGTAGAACTTTCTCTAATATCGGATACTATACCCGTAACGTCACCTACTGTCTCTTTGGTGCGGTCAGCATAGCCTGTCCTCGTAGCAGGTTCGGCTGGTTGCATAGCCTGTTTAGCAGCGGCTGTATCTACACCCTCTAACTCGTATCCACGGTTAATCAGCCCATCGAGTATCTTCTTCTTATCTGTACCAGCGGGCGCGTTATTAAGTATTGTCTTTACTTGGTCTTGTGAGAGTTTCATATAGTTATTCATCTAGGTACGCACCGTATGGGCTATTAACATTCGATAGTGTTTTGGTGACTGTATCCAAGTAATCGTCCTCGGTTGCTACGCTACCTCCCGCTGCATCTTTTATAGCTCTTTCTGTGTACTTCTTAAGTGTATTGATTTCCTTGAGAAAAGAAGCCTCCGAAACCTTATAGTATACGTTTCCGTCCTTATCCTCTTTTTTCCAGGTATTTATTTTAGATGCTGCCTCTCGTAGTAACTTACCCTCTCCTTCTGACAAAGCACCTAATGTACCGCCTGCCTTTTTTAGATCGAGCAAAGTTGTAAGTGTTTCTTGATTTGTAAGCTGGTTTACAGCCGCTACAAAGTCTTGGTCTTTACCTGTAAACGTGTTAAAGCTGAGATACCCCTTTCTCGCAAGAGCATTTGGACCGACTGTCTTACGCATACCGCCAAAGAATCCCGTATTATCCGTAATTTCTTTTATTACAGCAAGCTTGTCGTTTAATGTATTAATAACCTGTGTGTTTGCCGGCTGTGCATTCATTGCTGCAACTACTGATGACTTAAGGTTTTTAGGTACGTCCGATAGCTTTGCCTTACCGCTTGAAATAGAGTCAGCCCAACTCTGCGCCTCTGCGCTAACCGCTGTCGCGGAAGCTATCGATGCATCGCTTCGTGTTTTTGCTGAATCGGCATTCAACTTAGATAACTGCGCGTTCTTAATAGCCCTATCGAGAGGGTCGCTCTGGTACTTTCCTGCGATCGCCAAAGCCTTATCAACTGCGCCTGGCTTTGAGGTGTCTATCTTTGAGAGCTGTGCAAGTACTGTACCGGCATTAGCACCTGCATACTGTGCGACATTCTTTTTGAGCTCTGACAGCTGTGTTTCAATGGCAGTAGCCTTTGATAGCTCCTTGTCAGCCTTATCCTTTGCAGCAGCAAATATACGGTCGTCGGCTTTCGACCATTTATCCTTATTAGCGTTGTAGAATAACTCCATATTCTTTGCTTCAAGTCGTAGCGGCTCCAACTTTAATTCAAGTTGACGATCGGCAATAGCATTTAGGCGTTCGTAGCTTCGTAGTGCAGCAAGCTGTTGAACTGCCAGGTCAGCGTTTTTGATTTCGTTATCACGCTCTATACGGTTAACTTCGTCCTGTAATGCTCCACCAAAAATCCCTTGTGGGTTGTTCTTTTGCAGTGCCTCTATCTGTCTGCGGGTAGCAAGAGAGTTTGATTCCATTTGTGAAACAAGTTCATCGCTTCTTTTGCGCGCCTCGTCTTCTGCGGTACGGTCTATGGTACTGGCCGCTTGTGAAACTTCTGTATTTATACCCATCATTCGGTCCTATGCTTTATCCATTGCACCCTGTGATGTCTCTGCCAGCTTAGCCTGTTCTGCAACAAGCGCGTCCTGTTTCTGCTGCGCTGTTAGTACAGATTTGTTTGAAGCCTCGATAGCCCCCGCCACGCCTGACGCAGCCGTTGGCTGTACTGTTGTAGGCAAGCTTATAGGCGCTGTAGGTGCCATTGCAGCAGAAGTGATGGGCGTATTTGGTGAAACAGGGGCTGTACCGTATGGGTTAATAACACCGCCACCAGCATTGTACTGTTTGTCGGGGCTCGAAACATCGGCAGCGGGGGCGGAAGTAGCAGGTACGCTCGAAGCCTGTCGCAACTGTTTTTGCTGTTTGGAATAACCTGCATTGCCTCTTTGAATTAATGTATCTGGATTCATATGATTTTATTTAGCAGGTATGTGCATTTCACTTATTATCTGGAGCTCCTCGACCGTTGTGTTGACTCCTCTCAGCTCACATTTTATCATGATCCACTTAGCAACGTTAGCTACAGGGAACTCTTCCCAACCCTTTATGTTCTCTGATGTGATAGTACCTAGATACTTATAGTTATTCAGAATAACGTTGCACGTATCGTTGGCAGCAACACCTATAACCTCATGTTCTAGTGTAACAGTATATACACCTCCTGCAAATTCTATGTTGGATACCATCTCGATACTACCTGCCCCAGCTCCATTTATTACCTCGCAATCTAACTCACCTGCTGCGTCGAATAGTGTCTTGGCGTAGGCAAAGTCAGCTGATGTGGTAAATACTGTGGTGCTGGTCCAGGTACATACTAGGTTGTTAGGTACCTGGGGGGTAGTCACGGGGATACCCAAGTCATCCCGGTCCTTATATTTGAGAATAATAGAATCCCCATCATAAAGTGGCTTGAACTTGATGAATACCTTTTTGTTGTTGTCAGTAATCTGGCTCGATCCCATCTTAACTGTAACAAAGTACCCCCTATTCTCTAGCTGTGGAACAGTTACACATCCGTGTGCATAGTTTGTATTAGTATTGGTATCCTCGTACTCACCACCAAAGAACAGGTGGTCATATATGTTTGTTGCCTTTGATACGATACCTACGCCACCCACCCTGTTTTGGCACAGTGACAGTCCAAAGTCTTTTTGGTTTAGGAATGCAAAGTATGATGTTCCTGATGCCTGTGCTGTTATATCAATAGGCTGCGCGTCAATCGCGTTTTGTCGTGTAGTAGCTAATTTAAACTCTGTAGATGTTACCTTTATAACGTAATACACAGTGCTAGGCGATAGCCCTCCTATCTTGTCGGAACTGTTATATATCTGAATAACAGTATTGCCGGTTTCTGGTACTGTGGCACCTGCTACCGTTAGTGTATTGGTAGTTGTGTTTACCGCCGAGTTAGCAACGCTGCCAGTATCGAGATTAGACACAGACGGTGAGTACCTATGGTACAAGCCGACTTTAGGCTCGTAACACCAAATACCAGCTGGATTGTTTTCAATATACACCTCCTCGCGCATCCCAAACGTGTTTAGGTCGTTACATACGTTTATATAAATAACATCTCCCTCTACCTGCATAATATCGCCGTAAGCACTTCTGTTCTGCGACTCTCCCAGTGACAAGCCCTGTGTATAAAAAGGAAAAGATGCTATTTCGTCAAAGCCACCACCATTAAAGTACATCAGCCTGCCGACGCGTGTCAGAATAACCCATGACGACTTATACTGGACTATCCCCAGTATCTGATCGCTACCACACGGGAATCCCCCGTTTGCCGATGATGTAGTACCATCCCAGGTAAACAGCATAGCTTCCTGGTTCTGTTCAACGGCAGAGTCTGATAGTTTGGTTACTACCGCCATTCTGGTTGATGAATAGGCAAGTGCTATTACCTCGTAGTCGGCAGGTATCGTTAGTTGTGACAGTGATGCTGTGGAGTGTGACGTATTTATCTGTACTACAACATTGCCATTACCGATACAAAGGGTCTGTCGGTTACTAAATACAGCAATGGGGTGTACCTTTCCTGATGTTGTAGCTGTTATTGATGCATTAGTCCATGTTGATCCTGTTTTGTAGTATAGTCCTGTATCAGTAGTCATATACCATCTGTTCTGCCACCAGGTGCCCCATGAATCAAACGTACCTGTCTGTACCCCAGTGTCAGTATCCTGGGTTGATATAATCCCTGACGACTGGTCAATCTCCATTTTCCATGGCTGATCCGCTGTCACCACTCTGAAACTACCTGTGCCGATTCTCCCGTATGATACAGGTATATCAAAATCTGAATCATCCTCTTCTGACTGTAGAGACACTGCCCGTGACGACAACTTGATATACCCCTCGTCGTCAAAGTTTATGTTTTTTGTATACCAAATATTACCCGTCAGGTCTGACTTGTTCGTCTGGGTAAACCTTCTATCTGATTGTGGGATGCGGAATGTCATATATTAGTAGTAAGGCAGGTTATACTGAACACCCTCTATTATTAGGGGTACTGTGCCCGTCATAGCTGCTGCTACAAAGTAGGTACCTGATCCTGCCTCGTTAACTGACGTTGTATTAGTACCACCATTAGGAACACCGGCAAGGACGTTTCCACCTAGACGAACTTTAAAAGCTTCTCCTATATCATACGGAATTGTTGCGTCTGCTCGTAGGGAGTTGACAATTGCTGTCAGTTCCTGTACCTGTAGTGTTAGCTGATTAATTTGATCTTGCATATATATTATGATTTATCTATATTAGTCCAAGTGGTGCTCGACTTTTGTGGCGTAGCCCATGTCTTTTGCTTTTCTGAGGTAATGGTCTCTGTAGGAGTAACCGAGTCTGAGACTGTTAGGTTGAAACCTACGTTGTTTACGTGTGTGTCTGTACAGGTTACCGAGTCTGTTATAGTAGAGCTGAATGAGTAAATTCTATCGATGACGATTAGTTGGCTTACCCAGCTCTCAACTGTATCTGAGCATGTCACGCTAGAGTTGCCAGTAGCAGTCGCCTCGGTTCGGGTAGCATACGCAAGAGACATGATAAAAGATCCAGCGCTATTGTTATCAAAAAGCTCTGTCCAAGTGGGGTTACTTGTTGCGACGGCATAGGTGGACATTGTCCCTGTGCCAGAATTAGCAAGTACTGGCATCAATATCAATTGATACCCCCCTGTAGGAGTTACAGTATTCGCAAATGTAAGGTTAGTAGCCGAGCCTCCACTGGTACCAGCACCATTAGAAGCTAGTATCGGCGTAGCGGCCTGGTCTGTTATGCGTAGTATGGCGCCGCCAATTGTTGTTAGACCACCAGAGATAGTCCATGTATAGCTCGATCCTTCACTACTTGCTACTCTGTAATATGACCATATGGTCGGCGGCGCACCGCCACCGCCAGAAGTGTCCGCTGCCCTAATGGTAGTCCATCCGGCCGGCGGTGTCATTGTTTGACTTCCTGAATTAAAACCGGCGTATATCACTGCAACCATCAAATCGCCGTCTACAGTACCAGACGGCTTATTTACAACCACGGTCGAGGTACTTGCGACAAGATTGGTTACCGATGATGTTTGATATACGGCACTCATAAGTTTTATGCAAATGCTACTTTGTAGGTGACAATAAATGTATCATTGTTAACGAGTACTCTTGAAGTAGTAAGCGCGCGACTCAACATAGTACCAGAAGAGCTTGCGTTAAATACCCCAACTTCTTCGATAGTTTTAGACCCCGAAGCTGTCCAGGTATACACAAGTTGTAATGTGTCGTTAGTAACAGTGGTTGTTACACGGGAAACGGTTGCAGCTGCACGCGCAAGCCCTGTGTCTGTAATAGCAGCAATAAGAGCGGTCTGTCCTACTGATGCAGCGGTAGAGCTAGTACCAAGCTCCAAGTAGGTAAACGGCGTAGCACTTGCGTCTCCAGCTAGTAATGCTAGTTGAGCCTTCCCTGCGCTTGTGACAAGATTATTTACTGTCCACTCGTCAATAATGGCACCATCTCTGGTGTGCTTAAACTCATATGTTCCTGTTACTTTTAGTGATACTGATGTCTCCATATATTATTGTGAGCAAATTGTTTCTGGGCTAATAAATAATCGTTCGTCTTTTGACCTGTCCCTATAATGTTTTTTTATGCCCATCTCGGTTTCTAATAACTCTTGTTTTAGGTCGTTCTTGTTTGCCAGTCCATTGTCTACTGCGTATTCAAACGATGGTCCTATTGCTGGGTAACTGTGAAACAGTCCTGCAAACCCAGGCTTTTTAGTAGTATCTGTATAGGTGAAGTATGACCCTTCTCGGTTAATGAACACCTTGAGTCCTGCTGTTACACTATAATCAGGTATAAGGTCTAACAGTATGCCGTTAGCTGTCTTATCGTAGCGTTCTGGCGTACCCTCTTCATTGCGCCCGTCAAAGAATGAATGCGTACCCTCATCTGACTGTTGGTCAATAGGGTATAGTTCCTGATAGATGCCTTGTGGGTCTTTTACCATTACTTTGTATACATCGAGTATGAGGTTTCCAGACTCGTCAGTAGTAAAGGTATAATCTCGCTGGCTCGCTACTAGGTTTGTAGTAATGAATGGGTAATCAGTGTGGTTGGAGTCATCAAACTGCCATTTTCCCGATGACTTGAATACCAAGGCCCAGGATTTATCCATCCAGTTGTTAACTCTTGCCGTCCACTCTTTTAACCTGGCTGTATTACCCGATATATACGCGTCACCTAACTTACAACGGCGCTCTATCATTTGGATAATACCTTGTTTTGATGCTGTATCGTTGAATGCTAGTGACATAGGCTTGTTTTAGTTTTAGCGGGGTGCTAATTCCTGCCAACCTCCACACATAGAGATTGACAGATATTAGAATCCTTAATCTGGGACCACCGCAGTTGCAACCGCACCGATAGCTGTATAGGCATTACCCATCCAACCGATAGTGTTGTTGATCTTGGTCATGTACAGGATTTGTGTATCTGTTGCTAGATACTCCTTTGTTCCGTCACAGTCTTCTGAGTTGATCTCCTCTGCTGATGTAGCTGGTGTACGCACCTCGAAGTTAGAACCTGCTGAACACAGAATTGTGATTTGATGCCCATCAGGACAGCTTGCCAATGAAGGCAACACAATAAAGTCATCAGCGTTTGTAGCGACACCTGTCACCTTGGCAACCTTTGTCAGTGGTGGGATAGAGTTGCCCGCTCCCTGCGCAGCAGCTGCGATCAGGAGAACGGGAGAATACCCTACACCATCCAGACTTGGGTAATTTGGCATGTATCCTGACATAGTAGTTTTGTAATTATTCTTATAAGGTTATAAGACCACTACGCGACTAGTACGTCAAACAAAACTGGCACCATCTTTGTCCACGCCTTGAATTTACTGTCAATTCGTGACTCAAGTCCAACTCCTGAAATCTGTGCTCCACCTACTACTGGGTTAGTAACTTCTGTTACCTGACCATAAGTAGATTTACAAATACCAACATGGAATGCCTTTTTGACTCCTGCAAACACATGCCCTGAAGCGTGCTTACTTGATGAATAGTGAGTCATACCCATGTAGGTAAAGCCACCATTTGTCTGTGAAATACCACTCTTCAACACAGCGTCAGCAGTTGAGAATCCTTCTGATGAAGCAAGACGCTCTACGAGTTCGTAGTCAGTCTCACGCCATACGATGAATCCACCATTACGAGCCAACATGTCACCACCTCCAGCCTCGCGGATTTCACGCTTGATACCAGTGATGATTGACTTAATGTTCGACACGGCAACAGTGATGTTACCTGCAGCACCTCCGATAGATGCGTTGTCAAAGTTAGTCCACTGTGCGTGCTCTGAAAGCATTTCTGTCTCCATACCCTCGTTAAGGATAATACCCATACGGTCAGCGATCTCCATGAAGTCACTGAATGTCTTCTGTGCGAGATCAGCCTTATCGATGTGCTCTGCACAGTAGATGTAATCCGTGATTGACACAGTATCATCTGTTGTGGCTACAGCAGTAGAGTTGTAACCTGTTCCACGAGTTCCTGTACCTAGTGTAGGGTCAGTCGCGTATGGGTTGCGCAAGATACCTTTATTTGTATATTCTACCAAACATACATCCTTCCATACTGTCGGCGCACTCAAACGTGCCTGTAGTTTTGTTTCGTATTCAATTGATACAACAATAGCCATATTAAGATTTAAAGATTAAAATTGTTATGTTTTAACCAGAGACTTTATGAGTTATAGAATACACCTTTTGAACGTTCTTTTGCTTCACGAGCTTCAACTACTTTAATTCTCATATCTTGAGGGACATCTTTGATATCTTTTGTCATCCAGTAATCGACACTGTCTGTGGGGACACCTCCGTTGCGCGTACCTTTCGGCGTTGCCTCGGCTGTTCGTGTGATTGCACGGTGTTTTTCAAGGCGAGACTTAAAGTAATCATTATCCAGTAGGGCATCAATATCATTCATGCCTGACTGTTTTAGCTCTTTCTTAACAAAATCAAATTCATTAGAATGTATTCCGCTAGACTTGAGATAAGCCTTTACATCATAACCAAAGTCATCTGATTTACGGTCGTTCTCTTTCTGTGGCTTGTTCTTGTTTCGATCGAGAATAGCCTTGTACTTGAGAGCTTCCGCTTTCGACTTTTCAGCTTCCGCCTTCCAGTCTGTGTCGTCGCTAGCCGTGTCATCAGACTCGGTAGCTTCAACGTCTTGGGTTTCAGTTGCATCCAGTTCCAAGTCTGGAGTATTTTCATCATTGAACATAGTGATGTGCTAGTTGGTTTTTAGCCCCATTTTACAAAGTCGGGTATCTTGAATGGATCAATTATAATACTGATAATTTGTGGTGTCAAAGTTTATTCTCTATCGAAACCACATACCGAGCAAGTCTTGCCTGAATCCTCGCAATTAGTACATAATACAACTGGATTTGCCGTAACGACAGGTTCAGTTTTAGTAGTACCTTTGAATATGTTTGTAATTGGTGCGATTACTGGCGGTGCTACTGGCGTAACTGGTGTTGTATTTGGTTCCATACTAGTTAGTTGTATTATAGGACACTGTTATGTCTGCGGTACCACCGATAGTTATATAGAGACCATTTGAAAAGTCTTCACCCCCAAAGTCAATATATCGCTCTCCTGTGGTAGCCACAGCTGATAATGTAATAGTGTTGTGCATCAATCGACCATTTGACCCCGTCCCTGATGCCATTACAGTTGAGGTAAACGCGTAATTACCCAATGTCTCGGTAGTAGCAATTGCATTACCACCTGTCCCCGTTGTTTTAGATAGGAACACCTGGGTAGTATCAGCATTAGTGGTTGCATATACCTGCGGGTGCTCGTAGGTTCCTGTAGAGTACTGTGTGCCGCCGAGACCTGACGCGTTGACCGCAAGCTTTATGTTGTCGAGGAATGTAGCCTCGTTTGTAACCCAAAGCACTTGATACGGCACAGCGGTTAACCCGAGAGTCTCCGCTAGTGTAATAACAGCTGTATAAGTAATATCTCCGATAGTAAATGTAGCAGCGTCTGTTGTAACCGCAGGGTTACTAGCTCCCGTGCCTCCTCCTAATGTGGTATCAGCCCACGACGTGTTAGCCAGTGTCTCCGTCGTTGCAATAGCGTTGATTACAGTAGTCTCTGCAGCAGTTCCGATACGTCGTGAGCGGATTGTCTGTGCTGTATCTGTGTTAGTTGTCGCGATAACGTCTGGATGCGCCACAGTTCCTGTAGAGTAGTTTGTACCCGCAGTTCCCGTTCCGTTGATCGCTAGCTTCAGATTATCCAACGCTGCCGCAACTGTACCACCGTATAGCACCTGGTATGGTACTGCTGTGGCTCCGTAAGTCTCCGATAGGGCATCTACAATCGTATATACCGTTGTACCAATAGTAACGGTTGCGGCACCTGTAGTAACACCGGGATCAGACGCGCCCGTACCACCTCCCAGCGTAGTATCAGCCCATACAGTGCGTAATGCTGTTCCTGTTGTTGCGACAGTATTCAGAGATGTACCCGGAACACGACCGCGGACTGTTACCGTAGTAGCATCTTTTGCAACGGCAACAACATTAGTATCCGCAGCTATTGAGCCATAGTCGCCATTGATAGCTGCATACAGGTTAGCTAGAGCTGCTTCTGTACTAGTACCCAGCCCCACCTGATTAGAGGCTGTATCTGGTATAGCTGCGAATGTATATGTTTTCGTACCGATCACTACAACATTACCAGCCACTATAGCATCTCCTGTGAGGACAGAGACAGGGTGAGAACCTGCAACCAGTGCGCCTGTTGAGGTGAGTACGTTAATAGCGTAATCGGCAGGGGCACAAGCTCCTGAGCTAGTTAGCGTTGTGGTAGCCTGTACACCTGCATCGATTGCATCAAATATCTTGAGTGTCCCTGATGATTGGGAGTTAGCTACAATACGCTCTAGCTTCCCAGAGCCTCTCACAACTATACCGCTTTCCGACATGTTTTTAGGAATCATATAGGTTAAATTGCTTCATTATAAGGCGAATCTACATCGCCTTTTTGTTTGCTAGTAACGTTCTGTAACTTACGGAACCCCACCACAAGCGCGTTGATTCCGTAAAACATACCACGAGTATGTTGTCCGATAATCTCATCCGGGATAGGGTTATCCACAGATACACTAGCTAGGTGAAATGCTGCGTTCTGTAGCGGGTCATGGTCAATACCCTCTTCAAGTACGCCGTGGGTATAAATACCCTCTAGTAGTACCTTTTTCACTGCATTAAACATATCTGCATCGTTGCAGAACGTCTCGATTTTTACTTTCTCTAAATCTGTTAGGTAGTCCATATGATTTTGTTAATTATGCTGGTTGTTCTTGTAATTGTTCCTGTGGTTTAGGGTTGAACGTCCCGGACTGTACAGGTTGTGCAGGCTGCGCTTTTGTAATTTGGCTCCAATCAATTGGACTCATACCTGACTCTTCGAGCAACTCATTGAGTGCTTTGCCAATACCAGGTACTTGCGCCATCTGTGGGTTTCCGACTGCTTCGCGGATGATATTAGTGATTTTGTCTGCATTCTGTGCCATACGGCGTTGCTTTCCCTTGATATTTATCATCACACTGACAGGAATATCTTTTAGTTCATCCTTGACTGTTTCAAAGAATTTACGATTACCCCCACGAGTGAACTCTTCAGTGAACACCTGCATCATCATTTCTCTGTCCTGTTCTGTAGGTATCTTGCCAGTGTCGAGTATAATTCTCTTGATCTTATCCTCTACCGCATTACGACCTATCGCACTGGCTACCTCCTGCATTTCATCGAGCGATAACTCTTCTGAGAACTTCACACCTGTATTGATTTCCTTGACCAGGTACCCGAGTATCCAGTCCCGGTAGAGTACATCTGCAAAGAATGTAGCTATCTTGCCTTGGCGATACTCGTGGATACCGACACCCTCCGTGTGTACTATCTCTGTTGTGCCTAGCGGTGTCCCGCTCGCTGGCGTGTTACCAAGTGCAAGCTCACTTGCAGACCCGATATTTCTAGCCGAGTTCTCCTGTTTGGTCTGATAGTTTTGGAATGCTGGGAGGTTCTGTAATTGCCCGTCAAGCCGCACTGTTGAGTCCCCCTTATTCTGTTTGAGAATGGTATTGTCTTTGAGTTCGGTTAGTTTCTGGTTAGCTAACTCATCTGAATCGGTGATCACTAGGTTTACGGCACTGTCTAGCATTTTCTTGAGCTTGATACCTGCGTAGTTATTCCATACCTGAGGCTCGAATAGTGATTCAACGATACTGCGACCACAAGCGCGTCCTTTAGAGCGTATGCGGTCAATTTTCAGGGACTTGAATGATTCTGACAAAGGTTTGTCATCTCCCTTGTACAGAGTTATCCCCTGTTTATTCCCCTCCTTGTCATGGTAGTAGCAGACAAGGTGCATCTGATTGACATAATCGTGCATCTCTCCGTCCTCTTTGAGCCAGCACTCGGGCAGCATACCCCTTAGTTCATACACTGTAATGTATTTACTTGGTGTCTTTGCCCTCTGGTCCCCTGCAGTACTCACTGATTTCTCCTCGCTTGACTGTAGGATAGCCTGATTGATCTTGTCGCTGTCCCACTTGCCCTTAAATGACACCATTTCTGCAATAGTGTACTGGTGTTTAAGACAAATAGGACCTGCTAGTACGTCTGTCTGGTCACAGAATGCAATAGTTTTTAGGTCAACCACCTCGGGGCGCACGCTGTTGACATCCTTCATGAGCACAAGGTCGTAAATGACAGAAGTCTCAACAACATCATCAATCAATGTGTCGAGTTCCATGCGACGTGCCCACTGTGGATGCAGCTTTTTGATGATAAATGACTTGTAGCTCTCATTAATATCGTCTACGTAGGGGACAATATCCTTTACGTCAAATCCCTCGGTGCGGAATGCTACGTTAATGATAGGTGTAACAATGTCGTCATATGGTCGATTACCATCATTAGCACCCTTGTGAAACCACGCGTTAGCTACGTTAGTACAACGCTCGATGTGCTCCGCCATGTTCCAATCCTTTGAACCTGTGAGCGGTATGCGGGTAGTTTTC
>CXWK01001126.1_pt1 | contig 34154 bp, 29 predicted proteins | sample 590851 | NCBI WGS metagenome assembly CXWK01 (sample SAMEA3498364, study PRJEB10139) | wastewater metagenome | biome: wastewater treatment plant; material: activated sludge | place: Denmark | collected 2014-08-01
CGACGAAACTGGCCGTCGCGGCTCCAGCGGAAGGGGAGGGAGTGGATCCGCGAAGGGCAGGACGATTGAGGGCAGAAAGGTGGCTGAAGCGGCATGGGAGGTGCGGAAACGCGAACAGCGCGCATCCCGATGCCGATTCCACGGTTTATGGAGCCCGGAGTTACCCGATCCTTGCTCTCCCACCCCAACCAACTGGGCCAGATTCCGTGTGGTGGCGCTTAGCGGCTCATCAACGCCGCCAGCTCGCTCTGCCGCACCCGGTAGCTCTCCGCCGCCTGCGTGAGTCCGAGTTCATCGAAGCGCGCCGCGAGCCGATCGAGCTTGCGGAAGCGCGGGATCAACACTCTTCCCCCACACAGGCGCGGATCTTGGATCGCATCTACAGGGAGGGTTGCAAGTAGTTGGAGATCCTGGCTGAGTTCGCGGAAGCGGACCGGTCCGAGATAGATGATGCGGAGTTGGCCGCGACTGTCGAGCAGAAGGCTGCACGGTAACGGCATGTCTTCGCTGTCGAAGAGGGTTTCCTGGAATACCGCGCCGAAGGCTGCCTTCGCTTGCTCGCCGAGCAAGCCGCCGAGGGCGTCAAGACCGTATCCGGCGAGCATCACGCGCGCTTCGGCGACGGAATCGTCTGATTCCACGAGCAGGGGCACGATGCGCAGTCCTGCTTGAGCGAGCGGGAGCTTGCGCCGTTGCAAGAGTTCGAATTCTTCGACGCAAGCCGTGCAACTAGGCGACCAGAAGTTGATCAGCACGGGAGCGCCGGTGAGGTCGGCAATCGTGCGCGTGGGCTCAGACCAGCCTGGAATCGGCAGCGGAGCCAGCGGCAGACTCGCGATCAGAGGCACACGCGTCGGCGCAGGGGCAGCACTCTGCGTCGGCGCGGGCGCTGCGCTGAGCAAGGCTTCGACGCGATTCGACGCGACGGGAGTCGCGCGTCCTTCGCCTTGCACGATGCGCCAGCGCTGATTGGTAGCAAGTGATGAGAACTCTTCGATCGCCCCGCCCGGCCAACGCACGCGCACGCGCTCAGCCACGGTCGCAGCACCGACTCCGAGGTGTAGCCGCTTGGAGGAGGACGCCAAATAGCCCTCACCGACGCGCACCGAGGCACGCACGCTGAGCGACTCCGCCTCGACAAAAACCTGCGCGCCGACCGCATCGCGGTTGCACGCGGTGCCGACCAGGTCGAACTGCATCCAGTTGCCCGGACGCGGCCAACGATTCAACATCAGGCGCAGACGCGGCGCGTTGCGATTTCGCAACAGCAGATCCTCGCGGCCGTCGCCGTCCCAGTCGAGCCGCGCACACGCGCGCCCGTCGGTCAGCCAGTCGGCGCCGGTCAGACCGCTGACGTCGGAGAAGCGCGCGCCGCCGGTGTTGAGGAACACGCGGTTTGACTCGCGACCGCTCCACGAAAGACCGTTCTTCTGCGCCAGCATCATCATGCTGGCCCACGCTTCCACGTAGTTCTGCTGAGGAGCTTCGCCGGGGCCGGGGGATTGCGACGTCACGCGCCGCCAGAAAAGGCTTCACATGTCCGCTGGATCGCTGTTGGTGAGGAATCCATTTGGCGCGTAGATGTCCGGCAGGCCATCGTTGTCGAGTTCGAAGAACATCGAGCCCCAACCCCAGAGTCCGGTCGAGGCGTGCGAGGCGACGGTGGCGTCACGGAAATTCGCACCGCCCTCGTTGAGCAGGAGCGAGTTGCCGCGCGCGTGCCGCTCGTAGCTGTCGTGCAGCTCCTGCTTGCCGCCTTCCATGAAGCGATCGTCCTGCGTCGCGATGCGTCGGCCCGCGGAGGAGAACATGTTGGTGACGTAGATGTCGAGGTCGCCGTCGCCATCCGCGTCGGCGACGCTCACGCCCATGCCGGCGGAAAGATCCTCGGCGCCGCGCTCGGCCGCGACGTTGCGGAACCGTCCGCCTTCGTTCAAGTACAGGCAGTTGCGACCGAAATCATTCACCACGTAAAGATCGGCGTCGCCGTCGTCGTCGAGATCCTCCCACACGGCGGCGAGGCTGAAGCGGTCGTTGTCGTGGTCGAAACCGAATTCTTCGGTCGCCACATGGAACTCGCGACCGCCGTCGTTGCGCCAGAAGATGTTGGGCGCGCCGTTGGTGGCGTCGTGGTAGGGCACTGGCACGGCAGCCATCAAGCCCGCGACGTAGCGGCAGGCGTAGAGGTCAAGTAGGCCGTCACCATCGGCATCGGCAGCGACCATCGAGTAGATCTCCTCGCGCCCGACGCCGCGCACGCGCGTGGTCTCGAAAGCGCCGCGTCCGTCGTTCCAGCAGAGTGCCACGTCAGTGCCGAAGGCAATCGCGAGGTCCTGGTGCCCGTCGTTGTCGAAATCGGCGATCAGTGCGCTACGCGTCCAGTCGAGGAAGTCCACGCCCATGCGCGCGGCGACTTCCTCACTGCTCCCATCGGGTCGCGCGAGCCACAGGCGATTGGGAAGCCCCGCCTGCTGGCTGAGATAGACGTCGTCGAGTCCGTCGCCGTTCACGTCGCCGACCGCGATCCCCTCTTCGCCCAGGAAGGAGCGCCCGAACAATTTGTCCACGCGAGTGGTCCAGACTTCGTTGCCGGCGAGCATCTGCGACGGCCACTCAGGCAGTGCACCGAACGCGCGCTCGGCGTGGTCCGGCAGAAGATCTGCGGGACCGAGCACTTCCTCGTATTGAAGGATTTCGATGCCGGCGAGCGCCACTTCGTCGTCACCGCCGGTGACCTTCCAGTGCGATTCGAGTTCGACATTCCACTGCAGGACGACTCCGGGCGCCGCAGCATGCGTGTGCAGGAACACGCGGATGCGGAAACGATCCTGCGCATCCAACTCCACACTCACCAGCTTGACCATGAAGTTGCCGAGTGTCGCACCGGTGGGAACGGCAATGCGGAACTCGTGGGCGAGCTCTTCCAGCACCGCGCGACCGTGTCGCTCCTGCGGCACCGCACTCGCGCGCCGCACCGCGATGGTGCCGTTGTTGAAGGCGGTCGTGACCGGCGGCCGAAGCACCGTGCAGAAGAAATCGTCGGTGAAGACGACCTTCTCGAAATGGTGCCCGTCCGCGAGGTCGTGCAGAAAATTTTTCAGCGTCGGCTTGGCGGCGTCGTGAAGTGCCTCTGAACGCCAGCGGTCGAAGCTGGGATCTAGCCGCCTCGCGTTGTCGTCGGCGAAGTCGGGGAGGCCGGGGTCAGGCCTGACCTGAAACGTATCCTGCTGTCCCGCAGCAGGCAGCGGGAAGAGGGCGATCGCAAGCGAGGTGATCAGCCAGCGACGCAGGGCGGGGGGGTGCGCAGCAGGAAGCATTAGGGAGCAGAATCGCTTATAGCACATGAGGCCGGCCATTAGAACCACTCATGGACACAATCAGGCTCCGCTAGGATGCGTCCGATCATGGCGGCAGCTCAGCAACAGACAACCCAGCCCAGTGCCGGCGCCGACTCGGCGCCGCGTCCTCCGCGGCTCTCGCGCCGAAAGAAGTTTCTCTTCACGCTCCTTCTGTTCGGAATCATCCTGCTGTTGCTCGAGCTGGTGTTGCGGGTGCTTAACCCCCAGGAGTTCGCGGTGTCCATGGCTGAGCGCCGGACCCACGTTTACCGCAATTGGAGTAAGCGCGACCTGCTGGAGGGCGGCAACGCGCACTACCGTTTCGAGCGCGCGGACGGCAGTTTGGCGCTGGATTACCGGTTGGTGCTCGACGAGCGCGGGCTGCGCCGTCCGGATCCCGATTCCCCGCTGAACACGAGTCACGCGGGCAAGCCGCGGCGCGTCATTCACTGCGTCGGCGACTCGATGACGATGGGTTGGGGAGTGACCGCCGGGGAGAGTTATCCGGCGCAGCTACAGGAAACGATGGGGCCGGAATTCCTGGTGCTCAATCTCGGCGTGGACGGCTTCGGAGTCCGCGACGCCACCGAGCGCTCACGGCGTTTCACCGTGGAATTCCCGCCGGAAGCGGCGGTGTTGCTGCCCTTCAAGAACGATCCCACCGAGGACCGTGACGATGTCCGCCATGATCGCAAGTCCGCGCTCAGTCACGCGCTCGGTAGCTTCGTGGATTCACTGCGCCGGCATCTCTACGTGATGCAAATCCCGGTTGCTGCGCGCATGATGTTCAAGGGGCGCGGGGCGATTGACGTGCCGGTGGAGGTGTTGGCGGAGAACATCGGCCCCGACATGACGCGCGAAACTTGGGAAACATTGTCCAAGGGTTCGCCACTGCCGACCGGACCTTCGGCGGAAGCTCTGCTCGCCTACGCAGAGGAGTGCCGCGCGGCCGGGCGACCGCTGCTGGTGCTGTTCGCGCACGCGAATCTTTACGCATGGTCCATGGGGCGCTTCTGCCGCGAGCACGAGATCCCGTATCTCGCCGCGCCGATGGGTTACTCCAAGCACCTGGCGACTGATTTGCACCTCAATCCGCAGGGCTGCGAGGAGCTCGCGGAGGTGGTACATCGTGCGCTCACCACCGGTGAAGGCGTGACCGGTCCCTGGACGCCTCTGAAGTGAGCCGATGGTCGCCGGGAGCACGCGGCCACTCAGGTCCCCTCGTCGGACCGCTCAACTACCGCTGCGCCTTCGCCTGGCACTTTCCTGCTCGACAAGTGCTCAAGAGTGTGCGGCACCGCATTAGAAAAGGGCGTAGATGAAGGGACCTAGGCCGGTGCTGGAGAGCAGGACGAAGGTGCCGAGCAACAGGAGGATGATCAGGATCGGCAGCATCCACCACTTCTTGCTGTGGCGGAGATAGGCCCAGAACTCGGCAAAGAAGCCGCTCTTCTTCTGGCCGAGTTGGTCGGCGAAATCCTTCTCGTGCTTGGGGTCGTCGGCCATGGCTCTAGAACTGGCGGAAGTAGCGTTCGCGGTCGGCGGTCTTGGGATAGGCGCGCCAGTAGGACTTCGCCTGCTGGTTCCATTTGCGGTCGAGCGGATCCTTGCCGAGCGCGCGGAAACACAGCGCGACGATCGTCATCACCACGTACCACATGATGCCGAGCATCGCGTACGAAAGGACGATGCCGATCGGGAAGGCGATCAGAGTCAGCGCCGCGTAGAGCGGCAGATTGGCCTTCGGAAAGGCGAGCGCCGCGAGCGCGCTGAATCCGGCAGTGATCCAGAAGGTGATCGCCCAGTTCGGATGCCCGTTCGCGTGCAGCCACCAGCCCACCAGGCCGAAGAACAGCAGCGCCGCCGCGCCGAAGACGCGCAGTTGCTTGCTCGATGCTTTGAGGTCGAGAGCGATCATGGCGTCAATCGAGCGCGAAGGCGGAGAGGTGCTTCTGGCGGTCGAACTTGTCGGCGTCGGGCTGCTCTTCCTTCACCATCACGCAGTCCTCGACCACCAGCACGTCCATTTCGGTGACCATGAAGCAGCGGTAGGCGTCCTCCGGCGTGCACACGATCGGCTCGCCGCGCACGTTGAAGGAAGTGTTGATCATCACCGGACAGCCGGAATCCTGCGCGAAGGCGCGTACCAGCCGGTAAACGCGGCCGTGACGCGCCTCGTCGAGCGTCTGGATGCGCGCGCTGTAGTCCACGTGCGTGACCGCCGGAATTTCCGAGCGCGCGACCTTCAGCTTGTCGAGGCCGCTGAGCTGTTCCGCGTCGCCGTTGAGCGCGAGCCGCTTGTCCTCGCGCACCGGCGCGACGATCAGCATGTAAGGGCTCTCCTCCTGCGGCCGCGTCTCGAACCAATTCTGCACTTCCTCGCGCAACACGATCGGCGCGAAGGGGCGGAAGGACTCGCGGAACTTGATCTTGAGGTTCATCACCGACTGCATCGCGCGCGAACGCGCGTCGCCGATGATGCTGCGCGCGCCGAGCGCACGCGGTCCGAACTCCATGCGGCCGGCGACGTGGCCGATCACCTTGCCGTTGCGGATGTGTCCGACCAGTGCCTGAATGAGATCGGCTTCGTTCGGATAATGGCGGTACTTGGCACCGGCGGCGTCGAGCACGCTGCGCACTTCGGCGCTGGTGTAGGAAGGTCCGAGCAACGAGCCGAACTGCGAGTCGCCTTCGTGCACTTCGCGCGGCTTGCCGAGCAATTGGTGCCAGGTGAAGAGGGCCGCGCCGAGCGCGCCGCCGGCATCGCCCGCGGCAGGTTGGATCCAGACCTTCTCGAAGGTGCCGTCGCGCAGGATCTTGCCGTTGCCGACGCAGTTCAGCGCCACGCCGCCGGCCATCACCAGATTCTTCGAGCCGGTCAGCGCGCGCGCATGGCGCGCCATGCGCAGCATGACTTCCTCGGTGACCGCTTGCACCGATGCGGCGAGATCCATCTCGCGCTGGCTGAGCGCCGACTCCGGTTTGCGCGCCGGGCCGCCGAAGAGGGCGGCAAACTTCGGCGTGTGCATCTGCTCCGAATGGCAGTAGCCGAAGTAGGACATGTCGAGCTTGAAGGAACCGTCCTCCTTCAGATCGAGCAGGTGCTCGAGAATCAGATCCTTGTACTTGGGCGTGCCGTAGGGCGCGAGTCCCATCAGCTTGTACTCGCCCGAGTTGATGCGGAAGCCGCAGAAGGCGGTGAAGGTCGAGTAGAGCAGGCCCAGCGAGTGCGGGAAGCGCAATTGCTGAAGCATTTCCAGCTGGTTGCCGTGCCCGTGACCGACGCTCGCCGTCGCCCACTCGCCGACGCCGTCCATGGTCAGCACAGCCGCGTCCTCGAAGGGCGACGGGAAGAAGGCGCTCGCCGCGTGCGACTCGTGGTGCTCGGTGTAGATGATCCGTCCGCGGTACTGGCCGCCGAGCCCCTTGCGGATCTCCTTCTCGAGATGCAGCTTGCCGCGCATCCACATTGGGATCGCGAGGCGGAACATGCGGAAGCCGCGCGGCGCCACCCCGACCCAGGTTTCGAGCATGCGCTCGAATTTCAGCAGCGGCTTGTCGTAGAAGGCGACCGCGTCGAGCTCGGCGGCCGTGATTCCGGCCTCCTTCAGGCAATAGGCGATCGCGCTCTCCGGGAAGCGCGCATCGTGCTTTTTACGAGTGAAACGCTCCTCCTGTGCCGCCGCAACGATCTTGCCGTCCACCAACAGGGCGGCGGCGGAGTCGTGGTAGAAGGCGCTGATTCCGAGGATCTTCATCAGGGAGGTGGCAGGCCGGGGAACCGGACATTCTATATCGGCCTGCCGCCGCCCCTTGGTTGATGAAGACTCGGTGTGTTGCGCCTAGATGCGCACGACCAATTGGGCGAAGGCCCAGAGCTGATCGTCGCCGCCCGCGATGGCGTCGCCGATCAGCAGTTCGCTCACGCCGAAGTGGATTTCGGCGAAGGCGTTGACGATGTACCAGGCCATCACGTCGATCTCGATGCCGAGATCCTTTTCGCCGGCCGCCTTGACCAAACCGCCGCGCAGATCGGGCAGCGCGCCATCTTCTTCCGCGAGCGTCATCCAGTGGACGCCGCCGAGCAAGCGCCACTCGGAATTCACCTTGTAGCGGGAGTACAGCGAGAGGTCGAGCACGTTGGTGAGCTGGAAGACGTCCGCCGCGCCGAGAATCTTGTGCGGGGTGTGGAAGAGCGGCTTGAAGGCTTCGTCGTCGCCGTCGCTCGGATTGTCGTCACCGCTCGCGTAGAGCACGTTGACGCCGACCACGAGGCCTTCGGCAACGGTCATGCCGGCGTCGAACATCGCCAGTGAACCGCCCGCGTCCAGCGCGCCGTGATCGCCGGTTTGCGTCGCGACCTCGGCCTTGAGGGCGAGACCATCTTTCTGCGCCCAGGTCACGCGTCCGCCGATCGTCATGTCATCGGAGAGGGCGCCGCCGTCCATGCGGTCGTCGCGCACGAGGCCGTAGCCCTCGAAGTTCAACTCGCCGGCAGGCACACCGAGCCAAACGCCGCCGAAGACCTGATCCATGCCAAGTGCAATGCCCTGGCCTTCCACCGGTTGAGTGAAGAAGAGATCGGCCCAGAAGTTCTCGTCCTTGTGGCGCAGGCGCACGCCGTCGAAGGCGTTGCCGGTACGACCCCAATCGCCGTTCGAGACCAGCAGCTCGTCCGCGTAGAGCATCTCGAAGCGACCGACCTGCAAATCCGCGAGATCGGCGATGCGATTGATCTGCGCGAAGGCCTGGTGAACGTTCTCGTCAGTATCACCACCGTCCGTGTCCACCAGGGACTGGAGCTGGAGGAAGGCGCGGACCTCCTCTCCGAAGTTGCCGTCGAGCGAGAGCCGGAAGCGGCCCATAGAATTGCTCACGCTATCGGCAGTGGTCAGCGGGGGCGCCGGATCCCGCGTTTCGTGACGGAAGCGCAGTTCGGAGCCGAATTTCAGGGAAGCGTCGCCCTGTTGGATCGTGAAGGCGCCAGGCGCCTGAGCGAGGAGGAGGAGTGGGAGGGTGATGAGCATGAACGATGGGTGATGTTGCCGAGAATGATCGCCCAGGCGGAGGACGCCCCCTATCCATAAATCAAATCACGACCATTCGTCCGAATACATAAGCCCTGCTTATTCAACGGGTAAGCATTAGTGAATGTCGAAAGACCTACTCATGGTAACCATGGTGACATCGGTGCCGCAGCACCAACCCGATCAAACCATGAAACATCACCTTCGACGCATTCTCACGGCGAGTGCCGCGGCCACCGCGCTGCTGCTCGCCCCGACCTACGCCCGCGCGGCGCAGACCAAGGAGTGGGGCGACTTCAAACCCAGTTCCGCCTATCTCCTGATGGACGCCATGCTCGAGGACGCGGCTGACCAAGTCGTGGAACTCGGCGCGCGGCCGACCATCCTCTCGCGCCAGATGGCGATTTGCGCCACCGCGATGTACGACGCCTGGGCGGCCTATGACGGCAAAGCCGTCGGCGTTTACACCGGCGGCAGCCTCCGTCAGTCGGCCGCGAAGCGCACCGAGATGAACAAGCGCAAGGCGATGGCTTACGCGATGTATCGTTGCATTCTGGACCAGTATCCGGGCCACTCCAACCACATCACCGCCCTGATGAAGGAGTGGAACTTCGACCTCAAAGATCAATCCACTGACCTCGACACTCCGCAAGGTCTCGGCAACCGCGTCGCGCGCACGGTGCTCGAAGCCCGCTACCACGACGGCGCCAACCAGCTCGGCGACGAAGTCGGCTCGAACGGCAAGCCCTATTCCGACTACACCTACTACAAGCCGGCCAACCCGATCGACAAGATTCTCGATCCAGACCGTTGGCAGCAGATCCCTTTCGATGACGGCAAAGGTGGCAAGATCTATCCGAACTTCTTGACCGCACAGTGGTTCCGCGTGAAACCTTTCGGCCTCGAACGGCCGGATCAATTCCGTCCGCCGCCCCCGCCCAAAGTGGGCAGTGAGCAGCTCAAACGCGAAGTGGATGAAGCCATTCACTTCAACGCCACGCTTACTCCCGAGCAGAAGGCAGTGGTGGAGTTCATGCGCGACGGTCCGCGTTCCACCGGTCAGTCCGGTCACTGGTTGAAGTTCGCGTTGGCGACCTCGCGCCGCGACCACAACGACACGGACACCGACGTGAAGATGTATATGGCCGTGGCCAATACCGCCATGGACGCCTTCATCGCCTCCTGGGAGTGCAAGCGCTTCTACGACTCCGCGCGTCCCTACGCCCTGGTCCGTTATTACTACGCCGGCAAGGAAATTGACGGCTGGCTCGGGCCCGGCAAGGGTGTCGGCAAGATCAAGGGCGAGGACTGGATTCCCTATTCCCCCTCGATCTTCGTGACGCCGCCCTTCCCCGGTTACACCTCGGGGCACGCCACGGTGAGCGCCGGATGCGCCAAGATGCTCGAACTGTTCACGGGCAGTCCGCGCTACGGCGACGAAGAGAAACGCGTTGCAGGCGCCATGACGGAATCCAAGTTCTCCTGCGCCCAGATGCAATCGCACTACGGCACCATGGAAGAAGGCTTGACCTGCGACGTCCTGCTGGAGCTCCCCACCTACTGGGCAGTCGCCGAAATGGCGGCGCTCTCACGCCTGATGGGTGGCTACCACATTCGCACCGACAACACGGTCGGACTCGCGATGGGCAAGCAGGTAGCAGAGTTCATCTGGCCCAAATGCCAGGCTTACTTCAACGGCACGGTGAATTGACTGAGACACCGTTCGCTGCTTGAAGGTCGGGCGGCTTCTTAACCGAGGCCGCCCGATTTTGGCACTTTCAGCTTATCGCAGGCATAGGTTTTTCTTTTTCGTACTGGAGCGGGGGTCGCCGATGCTGGGATAAGCTCCGTGACTAGTGCTCATGTTGAAGCAATCGCGCACGGCTTGGTATGACCGACTGCTCGCCTCGGCGCAGTCGTGGATGACCGAGCATGGGCTCAAGACGCTCCGTATTTGCGTCGGAGTGGTGTATTTCTGGTTCGGTGCGCTCAAATTCGACCCAGTGATCGCCTCCGGCAGCGAGTATCTGCCGGGGCAGACCATGCATGCGCTCTCCTTCGGGCTGCTCACCCCGGTTCAGGGCATCTGGATGCTCGCGCTCTGGGAGTGCGCGATCGGCTTCTGCCTCGCAACCGCGGTCTTCGTGCGTCTCGCGCTCATGCTGACCGTGCTGCACCTGGGCGTGATGCTGATGCCGATGCTGCTCTTCCCGCACCAGATCTGGCATACCTTTCCCTATGGGCTGACGCTCAAAGGTCAGTACATCGTCAAGAATCTGGTCTTCATCGCGGGCGCCGCGGCGCTGGCCTCGAGCCTGCCGGGGCGCAGCGGGCGCGCCTGGGGATCACTTCACGAATGGCTGCTGCGCAACCGCATGCTGATGTTGCGCCTCGGGCTAGGAGTAGTCTATTTTTGGTTCGGCGCGCTCAAGTACTTTCCGGGAATCAGTCCGGCAGAGATCCTCGCCGGCAACACCGTCGAGCGGCTCACCGGCGGTTTGATGCCGCCCGGCATCGGCCTCCCGGTGCTGGCGTCCTGGGAATGTCTGATCGGACTCGGACTCCTGCTCGGAGTCTTTCCGCGCGTACTGCTGGCGCTGATCCTCGCTCACCTGCTCGGCACTTTCACACCCTTTCTGTTCTTCCCGGAGCAGTGCTGGCACGATTTCCCCTTCGTGCTGACGCTCGAAGGCAAGTACATCGTGCGCAACCTCGTGTTGTTTGGCGCTGCATTGGTACTCGGCACCCAACGCACGGTGCGACCGGAGGCGCGTCCGGCTTCGACAGCCGGTCAATCCGTCGGCCTCCGGCCGTAGAATGCCAGCGACTGGTCGCCTTGGAGTGTGCTCGCACGGCGCAATCAGCATGAAGATCCCGCCTCGTCCCGGACCGCTCGCGCAAGCCCTCGGCTCGCTGCAAAGCTGGTTGAACGAGTACGGAGTCAAGACCGCGCGCCTCTGCATTGGCTCGGTCTATTTTTGGTTCGGTGCCTTGCGTTTCTCGCCAGTGGTGAGCCACGACGAAGCCTATCTGCCCGGCCGTGTGATCAGCGCTCTGACCCTGCACCTCCTCGACAGTGCTCAAGGATCCTTCGCGCTCGGCTTCTGGGAATGTTTCATCGGATTCAGTCTGGTGGCGGGCATCGCCCTGCGCTTGAGCTCCTTCCTGATGTTCGCGCACTTGCTGGTCATGTTCCTGCCGATGGCGTTGTGGCCGCGCCACGTCTGGTACTTGTTCCCGTTCGGCCTCACGCTGCGCGGTCAGATCATTCTCGACAACCTCGTGATGATCGCTTGCGGCATGGTGCTCGCTTCGTCAGTGCCGCGCCGCAGCAGAGTAGCACGCAGTGGTCGGCTCGGCCGCTGGATGCACGACGCCGACGATCGTGCTTCGCGCTGGATGGGGCGGCACGGCGTGCTGTTTCTGCGCATCGCGATGGGCGTGCTCTACGTCTGGTTCGGCGCCTTGAAATACTTCACGGACGGCGGCAGCGGCTTCTCCCAATTCACCGGACGCATCATCGAACGCATTACATTCGGCTTGACTGGCCCCGTCGCGGGAGCAGCCGCGCTCGCGACCCTCGAATGCGTCATCGGTCTCGGACTCCTTTCCGGTCGCTTACCGCGCACCGTGCTGGCATTGATCCTCCTGCACCTCGGTCTGATGTGCACGCCGCTCTTCTTCGAACCCGAGACGATCTGGCTGCGCTTTCCCTTCGTTCTGACTCTCACCGGTAAATTCCTCATCCGCCACCTCGCGCTCTACGCCGCTGCGATCGTGATCGTGTCCTCCGTCGCGCAACGTGCGCACGGTTGGTCGGCACTCGTGAATCCTTTCCAGGAAGGCTCCAGCGGCGCCGATAAATCCGATCGGAGCCACACCACGCTCTGAGCATGATGGAAATCACCTTCCGTCAACTCGAGTACTTCGTGGCCCTCGCGGAGACCGAGAACTTCGGCCGCGCGGCAGAGCAGTGCTTCGTGACGCAGCCGGCGATGAGCACTCAGATCGCTCAACTCGAGAAAGCACTCGGAGTTCAGCTTGTGGAGCGCGGCCGCAAGACCACCCTCACGCCGGCGGGAGAGATCGTCGCCGAGCGCGCGCGCCGCATTCTCAGCGGCGTGCGCGAGCTCTACGACGGCGCGGCAAGTTTCCGCGGCCCGCTGGTGGGTCGCGTACGGCTCGGCGCGATTCCTTCCGCTTCTCCCTATCTATTGCCGCGCGCACTCCCCAAGATCCGCGATCGCTACGCCGATCTCCAGATCGTCCTGCGCGAAGCTCCCGCGCGCGAATTGGTCCAAGCTCTGCATGCTGGCGAACTCGACCTGATCCTGCTGGCACTCGGTGAAGACTTCGGACCGGTGGAAGAAATGGAACTCGGCAACGATTGCTTCCTCCTGCTCGCACCCACCGGGCATCCGCTGTTGGAGCGCAAGGGGCTCAAGCAGGCTGATCTCGTGGACTACGACACATTACTCAGCGAGGACGGCGGCGGATTGCTTCCTCAAATCGCTGAAGCCTGCCTGCAACGCAGCGGCGCCGAGTTCGACGACTTCCGCGCCACATCCATCCGGACGCTGGTTGGCATGGTGGCTCATCGGCAGGGCATCGCTCTGGTGCCGGAACTCGCCGCAGAGGCTGAGGTGCCCGACGGCGCCGGCCTCCAGCTCGCGCGCTTCGAACCGCCGGAACCCAAGCGCCGACTGGGTTTGGTGTGGCGACGCGGCGCCACGCGCGCGAAGGAGTTCCGCCTGCTCGGTCAGGTGCTCGCCAAATCACTCGCCGACTGCGCGCGTTGAGGGTGGTGGTGGGGACACGGCAGGGGTGCCGTTCACCCGCAGTTCGATCACCGGACAATCCGGATCGGTCGGCAGCTCCGGCAGCCAGATCCAGAGCTCCGTCCCGGCGCGCTCTGCCTCCAGGGCGCTGCCATCGGCGAGCAAACTGGCTTCGAAAAATTCGTTCCCTATTCCTGGAAGCACAAGTCGGCCGTCCTGCGGCCACTCGAAGACGTGCAGGAAGAGGCGCGTGTGGCGACCATCCCGTTTCTGCGTACAGCGTCCCCACGGCAAAGCCACGAAGGGGCTGGCAGTGGTGCCGTGGATCGCCTCGCCGTGAAGCTTCATCCAGCGTGCGATTCCCTGCAACCGCTCGACTGCTCGAGGCGGAAAGCTGCCGTCCGCGCGCGGGCCTACGTTCAGCAACAGATTGCCACCCTTGGAAACCACGTCCACCAACAACCGCACCAGCTCGGTGCTGCTCTTCCAGTCGAGGTCGGCTTCGTTCCAACCCCAGTGGCGATTCATGGTGATGCAGGATTCCCAATCCACTCCCGGCATGCCGGTCGGAGGCACTTCCTGCTCTGGCGTACCGAAATCACCGGCCAACCCGGTCTCCGTGGTGAATCCCGCCATCCCGCCGCGTCCGACGTCCACCCGATTGTTGACGATCACATCGGGCTGCAAGCGTCGGCAGAGATCGTAGAGCGCCTGTCCATGCTCATGCGTCCACGTGGGTTCCCACTCGCCGTCGAACCACATCACGCCGATCGGCCCGTAATTCGTTAGCAATTCCGTCACTTGCGCATGCAGGTAGGCGACGTAACGCTCGAACTTGGCGCCGTCCACTGGTCGTGCCTCCGCCTCCCAGCCGCGGCGGGGGAGATAGTCGGGATGATGCCAGTCCATGATCGAGTGATACCAGCAGGTCCGCAAACCGCGCGCACCGAAGGCGCGCGCAATCGCAGCCATCACGTCCGACTCCCACGGCGTCGCCATCACGTCGAACTCCGATGCTGCCGAATCGAAGAGCGCGAAACCGTCGTGGTGCTTGGTGGTGATCACCACGTACTTCATGCCCGCCTCGCTGGCGAGTTGCGCCCATCGCTCGGCGTCGAAGGCGAGCGGTTCGAAGCGCGTCAGGAGCCGTTCGTATTCCTCCAGTGGGATTTCTGCAGTCGTGCGAATCCATTCCCCATGATCGAGTGCCTCGCCCCAGCGCCCGGCCGGGATCGCGTAGAGACCCCAGTGGACGAACAGCCCGAAGCGGGCTTCGCGCCACCAGTCCAGGCGCGGCTCCGCGCGGGGAGGTGCCGCACAGCCGGGCAGCGCACCGATCAGCCCGAGCAGGACAGCAGCGTAGGCACATCTTCGCATGACATTCTTATACTCCTCACGTCTCGACGATCCCTAACCCGGGACAATCTCAGTCGCATGAACAAAAAACAACTCCTCGCTGTCGGTCTGACGGCACTTGCTCTCAGTTCCACTCCTGCTCTCGCGCAGGAAGGTGCAACCTGGCTCGACCGGGTGTCCGTCTTCGCCGATGGCCGCCTCCGCGCCGAGTTCAACGACAACCTGGCACCCTCGCCGGATCGGCATCGCTTCCGCGGCCGCTTCCGCATCGGAGCCACAGTGGACCTCGCCGAGGATTTCGATGCCGGATTCCGGCTCCGCACCGGCAACCCGGAGGACCCGAACAGTCCGCACTTCGATCTCGGTGGCACGGGTGGCCCCGGCAACGACGGCGAGTTCGACTCCTGGGAGATGAACCTCGACCAGTTCTATCTGGTGTGGGCGCCGTCGGGCGTGGAAGGCTTGTCCGTCACCGGCGGCAAGTTCTCCAACCCCATGAAGCGCAACCCGGTGTACTCCGATCTGCTCTGGGACCAGGACGTGCAGCCCGAAGGCGTGCAGGTCACTTGGAACTGCCCTTACAGTGATAGCACCTTCAACGGCATGGGTGCAACCCTCGGCCAGTACATCATCATGGAGAACGGCAGCGCCGAGGACATCTGGAGCACCTTCGCGCAGGTGTACGCGTCGGCCGACATGGGCAATGCCGGCAAGCTCAACTTCGCACTCGCCTACTACTTCGTCGGAGACACCAGCCCGGACGGAGTGGCTTCGCCCTTGCTCGACGACAACCAGGGCAACGCCGTGAACGGTGCCGGCACCGATTTCGTCTCCCAGTTCGGCACCCTCAATCCGATGGTGAGCTGGGCGCTCGGTGATTGGACGGTGGCGGCCGAATTCTTCAACAACCTCCGCGCTGCGGCGGGTCAAGAAGACACCGGATTCTCGGTCGGCGCTGCCGTCGCGACGCCGGTCGGCAAGTTCTACGCCGATTTCATCACCATGGGCCAGGACGCGAACTTCAGCGCCTGGGCGCAGGACGACTTCCTGCTCAACTCCAACGCGGTGAACACCGTGATCGGCTGGAAGAAGCCGCTGACCAAGCGCATCAATCTGCACGTCTGGCTGATGGCCTCTGAAGCCGACATCCCGGCGCTCGGCGGACCGGATGACATGGTCTATCGCTTCCGCACCGACTTCGATTTCGCCATCCTCTAGGCCGGCGCGATCCTCCGACCCCGCGTCGCTTTCGGGCGGCGCGGGGTCTCTGCTTTCATCCGAACATCTCGGTCCAGTGCGTCACATACATGCCGAGCCCGATGCGCTCCGCGCCGCCGAGCATGTTTTTGTGGTGGCCGGGACTGTGCCACCACGCCATGATCGCCCCGCGCGGCGTGTCCATGCCGTAGGCGATGTTCTCAGCGCCCGCGCTAGTACCGAAACGCGCGGCGCGATCGCCCGGTGACTTCTTGCCCTCCACCGGTGACTCGTGCGCGAAGAAGTCGAGCTCCTTCATGTCCTTGCTGTGATCCCGCCCCGCCGCGCACAGCTTGGGATCAATCCGCTGCGCGTGCAGGCCGAGCTGCAGACGGATCTGATTATGGAAGAGGATTCCTTCGTACTCCTCGTCGAGGATTTCGCCGCGTAGGGAGAGATTGAGCAAGAGGGTGGCTTGATCTCGCGCACTCATCGGAGTTGCGAGGACGCATTGCCACTCCTCCTCGGCCTCGAGCGCGTCCTGCCAAGGATCCGGGTCTGCAGGTAGCGCCTTTTTTGCGCCGGCACCGTCGCCCGCCGCTTCCGGGTCGAGGCGCGTCCAGCCCGCCGCAGCGAGCCGCCAGAGTTCCCACCAAGTGCGCACGCCGTCAAGTTGCGCGAGCAGAGCCTCGCGTTCGGCGTCGAGGTCGGGGTCGCGTTCGAAGGCTTGCAGTGGATGAATCAGCAGGAGTTCACCCAGCCGTTCGAGCTTCGGGTCAATCTCCTCGACGATGTGCTCCTTCGTCAGTGGCTCGCGCTGCGACACCGCCGAAGCCTCCTTGCGCAGCCGTTCGATTTCCTCCTCCGCACCCTTGGCCGTGCGCGCGAGCACTGCAGCCGGCGCGGCACGCAGGAAATGCTTCAGGTAGCGTTCGCGCGATTTCTGCCATTTCGAGCCTTCGCTCTCGAGTCGGTCCATCGCATAGCGCACCGCCTGCTTGGCACCGTCGGCGCCGTGATGAGTGATCAGTGCTTCGACGGCTTCCTCTCGTTGCCACCACTCTGCTTCGGTCGAACGGAGGCGTCGGAGCAGCTCGCCGAGCGTCGGCGGCGTCGGCGCGGCGACCGGCTCCTGCATTCCCGCAGGGACGAAGATCGCCATTGTGGCGAGCGTGAGGATGGCTGAGCGCGTCATGGGACGAGGGGATCGGGACGAAGCGGAGCCTGCGGCGGAAGCGGAGCGCCGGGCGTCAGCCCCCACTCCAGCCTCCAGAATCCTACGTCATGCCAGACGCCGAACTTGAATCCGCTGCTCGGAAAGATCGCGACCGGCCGAAAGCCGAGTGCTTCGTGCAGGCCCACGCTCGCCGGATTGGGCAACGTCACGCCGCCGATCAGCGCGACGTAGCCGGCACGCCGCAGGCGTTCGATCAATTCACTCATCAATGCGCGAGCGACACCGCGTCTCCGCGCGCGTTCCGCCACGTAAACCGCGAATTCCGGCACCCAGCGGTAGGCCGCGCGCGCGCGCCAAGTGCAGGCATAGGCGTAGCCGAGCAAGCCCTCCTCGTCCTCCGCCACCAGCCAGGGATACTCCGCACCGATGCTTTCGATGCGGCGGCGCATTTCGTTGGCGTCCGGCACCTCCCACTCGAAGGAAATGGCGGAATCGCGGACGATCGGTCCGTAGATCGCCAGGATGGCCTCGGCGTCGTTCGTACGAGCACGACGGATGCGCATGCGCGGTCCAAGATACCCTAGAGACGATGGCTGCGACCCTGCTCCCCCTCGCCGGGTACGTGGGATTCTTCCTGCTCCTGCACGTGCTGGCGCTTGCCCGTGTCGAGCCAGTCTTCCCGCGCGCCTTCAAGCTTTCGCGTGCTGCTGCTGCGCTGGTGCTCACCGCGCTCGGCATCGCCGCGCTGATCTCCGCCGCGCCGCACTGGCGCACCGCCTTTCTCTACCGTCACACGGACGGCGACTGGATGCGCCAAGGACTACTGGTGGTTTACGGCCACCTGCTCGCCGACTTCGTGTGGATGGGGGTGGGAATGCGTCGCTTCAAAATCCGACCGCGCAAGGATTTGATCCTTCATCATTTGTTGGGCGTGGTCGGCTTCGGCGTGGCGCTGTGGCTGAAAGTCGGCTACGCGGTGGCCCTGATCACGATGATCACCGAGCTACTACCGGTCACCACTGGACTCGACGCCTGGGGCAAGCGCATCGCCGCACCCGGGCTCACAGCCGCCGCTTGCCGCGCGCGCCTGCACGTGCTCGCGTGGCTGCGCCTTCCCCTCTGGCTGCTGCTCTTCGCCGCCGTGCTCCACGTCCTCCTGCGCGGCGATCCGGGCGATCTGACCGTGGCCTTCGGCGTGGCCGCCGCCGGCCTCGCTTCCCTAGTAGCCCTGGATTCCTACTGGATCCATAAGTGCCTCCAGGACGTGGATTTCTACTAGTTCTGCGTCGGGTGGGAAGGAAAAGCGACCCGGCAGCCGTGGCCGCCGGGTCGCAAGTGAGTGTCGGAGAATGCGTGCTTAGAGCACGATCGTGTTCGACACCGTGCAGGGTCCGGGTCCAACCAGCACCGCCTGGACGGTTTTGCCGCAGAGCGCCGGGCTCGCGTTAAAGGAGAAGGACGAGTTGCCCGCGCCGTTGCCGGACGCGATCGCCAGTTTCTTCGGGTTGGAGATGTTGACGGTGGTGCCCGCGCACACGCCGCCCGGCTTGGTCTTGGTACCGGCGTTGCCGTAGATGTAGGCGACGTTGGTGTTCGGCGTGCCGTTCGAGGTGGACAGCGTCACCGGACCGGGGCAGGTCCCGGACTTCGCGAGCGTGAAGCTCGTGCCGCCGAAGACGTGATTGTCAATCAAGGTGCTCCAGCTATAGACCTGGCTGTCAATCTCCACCATGCCAATGCTCGCGGCGGAGTAGGAGAAGGGGACTGCCGTCGCACCGGGCACAGAGATCGCGCCCGAGGTGAAGATCACCACGTTGCTGGCGTTGTACACGGTGATGATGGTCGAGTCCGGGTATCCGGCGAAGGCCATCAGGTCCACGCTCATCGAGCTGACCGGGGTGTCGTAGGTCAGGCGGAGCAAACCGTCGAAGGTGTTGGCCAGGATGTTCTGACTCGTCGAGCCGAAGTAGCCGGCGCCATCCCACTGCATGGTGTTCGAATTGCAGGAGTAGGTGCAGCCGTCCAGCACCAGGCCAGGACCTTGACCATTGGCAATCGTGTTATCGTCGAGCGAGAGCACGTTGAGGTTCACGGCACCGCTGCCGAGACCGGTGTAGGTCTCGAAGGTCTCGGTGGTCGGGAGTTGCGCGCTCAAACTGCCAGCGAGCAGCAGGACCGCAGCGAGGGGAGTGATGGAACGGGAGAGGTTCATGGTTCGAGAAAGGTCGGGGGTGGGGAAACTGCGCCGGAGGTGGAGCAGCAGGCTCCATCCTATGCGGAAACAGCTCTCCTGGGGGGCGCCTGGTCGGTAACCGTCCTGGACCCTTGGTTAGTGAAGCGGATGGCGCGCGCCGCGTGTCGCTGCGAAGCCGCCGGAGGCGGCCGGATCGGCAACGAAGAGTTGTGTGAAGACGAGTCGGCCCACGAGGCCGGGTTTGGCGGGAATCGCCATGCGGAAACTTCCGTAACCTTCGCCCGCGGCGCCGATCGCCCCCCCGAGGGTGGTGGCGACCACGCGGAGCGTCGGCAAGCCGAGGTTGAGCGGGACGCCGTTCACTGGTGCACCGGTTCCCTGCACGGTGGAAACGGCCAGCCAGGCCGGGGCACCCCCGCGGGCCTCCCGTAGGCCGAGTTTGAGTTCACCACCGGTCAGCGCCGGGACGCCGGCGATCGCAACGGGAGCGATGCCGCCGCTGCCCGGCGACTGCGGACCGTAGAGGTTCGAGCCGGGTGGCACACGCTGGCCGTGGAGCGTGGGCCGATCGAAAGGAGGCAACCCGGCGGCGACGCGCGGATCGGTGAGCGCGTTGCCGACGAAGTCGAAGATCTGCGGCAGGTTGATCCCCGGTTGGCCAGCGAGCGGGATCAGCAGCGGATCGAGGTTGTCGCGGAAGGCGCCGCCTCCGTTGACGTAGATCATGTCCACGCCTCCGGGTCCCGGACCATTGTCGAGTTGGCTCTCGGAGCCGTTGTGGAAGTAGCGCGTGCGCACGCCCGCGTTGCGCAGGGACGGCGTCTTGAACTTGCCGCGATCGGCGAAGAGTCCGGTGACGCCCATGCGCCCGTTGTCCTCGGCGAAAGGTCGCAAGCCAAGGTTGTGAAAGCGGTTGTCGCTGAAGAGTGGCGGCGTGTGGCAATTCGCGCAGCGCGCGGGTCCGTTGAACTGATTCCACCCGGCGACTTGGTTCGGCGTCATCGCGTTCGGTTGCCCGGCGATGAAGCGATCCCAGGGCGACTGGTCCGGCACCAGCGTGCGCTCGTAGGAGGCGATCGCGAAGGCGATGCGCTCGGCGGTGATCGCAGCGTCGCCGAAGGCGGCGGAGAACAGGGAAGGATAAGTCGGATGCGCGGCGATTTGCGCGGCGGCATCTGCGGGCTGATTGGTGGCGAGCGCCCAGGGTCTCGCCACGATGAGCCGGGCGGTGACCTGCGCCCAGTCGCGCGCCTCGTGCGCCATCTCGACCTCGCTCAGCGGCGGTCCGACGATCTGACTCTCCAGCGCGCCGCCGGTGGCGATGCTGATTTGCGCCGTCTCTGGATTCACGAAGACGTCAGTTGCGCGTCCATCCCAGAAGGCTTCGGGCGCGTAGAGCGCCGCGACGATCTCCGGCGCGCGACGTCCGGTGATCTGCGGGAAGAGATCGAAAACGGTGTCGGGCGAGTAATCGCCTGCCGGATCCTGGCGCACCATGCCGGGGCTGCCAAAGATGTCGTCCGGGCTCGGGCTGGCGCCGTCCGGTCCCGGATTCACCGCGAGGCGTGGATCGCTGAAGCCGCTCTGCGGTTGGTGACAACTTCCACAAGCCACGGTGCCGTCGCTCGAAAGTTGCTCCTCCCAGAACAGAATCTTGCCGAGCAAGACCTTGTCGAGGGTGGGGAGGTTCTCCGGCGGCGCGAGCGGCGGCGGGAGCGGACCGCCACCTTGCGGGAAGGCCGCGGTGAGCGCCACCGAAGTGGCGGCCGCCGCGGCGCACAGACTCAGGGTCTTGAGAATGGGCAGCATGATCGGATGCGCCACGAAACCCCGGCCGCTGCGTCCGGTTGCTGCCGAGCAGCAGGATTTTCGGCCACCGGCGTGTGGCGCGCCCGGTTCAGTCGGACAGGAATCCTTCGCGGCGCATGTCCGGCGCGTACACCCGCAGGCGCGAATGGTCGGCGCGGGACGGTGGTGAGCCAGGACCCGGAGCGAGACTTCCGCTCAGAACTGCGCGCATCAGGGCGAGCCGCGCATGTTTCTTGCTGTCGGCGCGCACCACGTGCCAGGGCGCGGCTTCGTGCGAACTGCTCGCAAACATCTCGTCGCGTGCCGTCGTGTAGTCGTCCCAGAGTTCTTGCGCCCGGGCGTCCACCGGACTGATCTTCCACTGCTTGAGTGGATCTTCCCGTCGCGACTCGAGCCGCTTGGCCTGCTCCGCGCGCGAGATGTCGAGGTAGAACTTGCGGATCAGGATGCCGCTCTCGACCAAGAGCCGCTCGCAGTCGGACACTTGCTGCAGAAAGCTCGCGGTTTGCGCTGCGGTGCAATAGCCCATCACTTTTTCGACACCGGCGCGGTTGTACCAGGAACGGTTGAAGCAAACGATCTCACCTGCGGCGGGGAGCTGCGCCACGAAGCGTTGGAAGTACCAGGAACCGCGCTCGCGTTCGGTCGGTTTGGAAGGCGCGAACACGCGAAATTCGCGCGGCGACCAGTGGCGCGTGAGTGCGCGAATCGTGCCGTCCTTGCCGGCGGCGTCGCGTCCCTCGAAGATCAGCAGGAGCCGAAGCTCGTCGCGGATCACGCGACGTTGCAGGTCCACCAACTCCACCCACAGCGGGTGCGCCAGCTTCTCGAACTCCTTCTCGCTCATGCGGAGAGGATCCGGTCGAGATCAGCAGCCAGCCGTGCGAGGCGATCGCGCTTGCCGCCGTTGACTTCCGCGGTGAACCAACCCGCATAGCCGTGCGCGCGCAGCGCGGTGGTCACCGCCGGCCAATCGCAGTCGCCGTCGTGCAGCTCGACGTCGAAACCCTTCCAGAGTCCCTCGTCGTTCATCTTCTTGCGGCTGAATTCCTTGACGTCCACCTTGAGGATGCGCGGACCGAGCGCTTGGATCCAATGCTCCGGCCACCCGTAGCGCAGCACGTTGCCGACGTCGAAGTAGGCCCCGACCTGCTTGCTGCCGAAGGAGTCCACCCAGCGCGCCGCTTCAGTCGGCGAGAGCAGGAAATTGTTCCACACGTTCTCGAAGGCGATCGCGACGCCGAGTTCCTCGGCGAGCGGCACGAAGCGCGCGATCTCGGCGTGCGCACGTTCCCATGCCTGCGCATAGGAAACCTGCTTGCTGACCACGGCAGGCACCACGAGTACGGTGCTGGCGCCGTAAGCCTTCGCGTCGCGCAGAGCAGTTTCGAGCGCCTTGGCGCCTTCGGCACGCACCGCCGGATCCGGACTGGAGAAGGGTTGACTCCAGTGCGCCGAATCCACAACACCGTGCACCGCGAGTCCGGAAGCCTCCTTCGCCGCCAGCACTTCGTCGAGTTGCAGGTCGTTCGGGCTGTCGAGTTCGACGCCGTCGTAGCCCAGCTCGCGCAGGAGCTGGAACTTCGCGGTCAGCGTGTCGCCTTCGCCGACCATGCCGATCTTGACGGCCTTCTTGAAGCCGTGGGGGTTCTGGGTCGTGCCCAGAGCGAAGCGGGGCAGGGCAGCGGCGGCGCCGAGGGCGCCGACGCCTGCGAGGAAATTGCGGCGGTTCATGCTGGGATGCTCCGTGGGTCGCGCTCAGCCGGAGGGCTGGGTTGCGCAGTTCAGGATAGTCTTGAGCATCCCAGGCTTCCCATGCTCACCCTGCTGCTCACCTTGCTCTCCGCGGTGCCGTCGGCTCCGCAAGCCACCACCGCCCGTGTCGAAGTGGACGTGCGGCCAGGTTCCGCGGAGGAGCGCACGCTGGCGGCGATGGGCTTCGACCTCGATCACGGCCGCGCCGGTAATTACACCGGCAATCCCGCGCACGACGGGCGCCACGTGGAGATTTTCGTTCCGGATCAGGAGTTGAGCCGCTTGGATGCACTCGGCTTCCGCTACCGCATCCTCGACCGCGGGCAGCCGCTGCGCGAACGAATGATGATCGATTTCGACGCGCGCTACTACGACTGGGCGGAAATCAATCAGGCGCTGCTCGACTTTCAGAATGCACATCCAACTCGCGCCCTGCGCGTGGATCTCAACGCGGCCTTCGGCGGACCTTTGACTCACAACGGCCGACGCACCTACGCGCTGAAGATCAGTGACAACGTCGCCGACGACGAGGACGAGCCGAACGTGGTGTACGTTGGCAATCACCATGCGCGTGAAATCGCGACACCGGCGCACATGATTTCCTGGGCGGGCGAGTTGCTCAACAAGTACGCCAGCGATTCGCAGATCAAGAGCTGGGTGGACGCTCACGAGATCTGGGTGATTCCCACGATGAATCCGGACGGGCTGCAGTGGGTGTTCACGGTGGACGATTACTGGCGCAAGAACCGCCGCAACAACGGCGGCGGCAGCTACGGCGTGGATTTGAACCGCAACTACCCCTTCAAGTGGGCCGCCTGCGGGAGTTACTCCACCAATCCGAGTTCGGACACCTACTGCGGTCCATTCGCAGCCAGCGAGCCGGAGACCCAGACCTACATGGCATTCGCGCGCGCGCGGCGGCCGAGCAAGGTGATTGACGTCCACCAATCCGGACGCGAGGTGCTCTACCCCTACGTCTGCGCGAGCATGCCGGTTCAGGCGCAGGACAAGGCGAACGAGATCGCTGCGCTGCTCGCCAACGCCGCGAACTACGCCACGCGTTCGCCCAGCGCCGGTGGCGAGCAGTTCGAGTGGGCCTTCCACGAGCTCGGTGCGCTCGCGTACCTGATGGAACTGCAGCTCGAGTTCCATCCGACCTGGAACGACTTCCTCTCCGAATTCACGCGCGTGCTTCCAGCCTACCGCGCGATGCTCGGCGTGACTCCGCCCTTGCACGGTCACGTCCGCGATGCGGAGACTGGACTCCCGATCAGTGGTGCCGCGCTCGCGGCCAGCGGCGTGAACTGGAGCAACGGCGAGACACGCGCGGCGGGAGGTTCGCACGGCCGCTGGACATTGTGGCTGCGGAACGGCTCCCACGCGGTCACGGCGAGCGCGCCGGGTTACGAGAGTGAGGTCTTCACTGCCAGCGCGAGCGGCAGCGGTGTCGGCACGCTCGTGGAGTTCTATCTGCCGAAGTCGAATCTTCCCCACCTCGTGCTCGAAGGCATTCCGCAGAGCGGTAATCAGATCCGCTTCCGCACCCAGGGTGCGCAGGCTTTCCTCGGCGGTCTTTCCGCCGTACGGCTCTCGCGCCACGGCGGCGGTCCCTTTGCGCCCGGCTACGGCGTCAGTGGCGGATTCACGGTTCCCCTCAACTACGACAACGCGACCACCTGGTGCGAAGCGAAGCCGAACCTGATGCAGAAACCAATCACCGGCGCCGGCACCGCTCTCACTTCCTGGTTGACGGTTCCCGCTAGCGCTGCAGGCGCCACCGTGTGGGCGGCGGCCATCGTCAGCACGGGCGGCGTCAATGTGGACGTGACTCCGGCGCTTTCCTTCATGATTCTGTGAGGGTGATCGCTTCTCGCCAACCCGCCGCTAAGATCCCTAGGATGCTGACCCTGCTGATCGGGCTGCTGGCGAGCCCGCAGCAGCCTCCGGAAGCGGATCCCTGGATCCTGCTGCGACCGACGAGTCTGCGCTCCGAGGCCGGCGCGGAACTCGATCTCCGGGCCGACGGCTCGATCTTCGTCAGCGGACTCGCCCCCCTTACCGATGTTTACGAACTGCAAGTAACGCTGACCGAGGATGCGCTCCTCGCTCTGCGCCTCGAAGCCCTACCCGATCCGGCCTTGCCGATGGGCGGCGCCAGCCGTGCGGCGAACTCGAACCTCTGCGTCACCGAGATTGAGGTTTTCGCCTCCGCGCCCAAGAGCCGCAAGAAGCCCGAAGCGGTGCGGTTCCGCGCGGCCCATCAGACGCGCGGTGATCGCGGCACCTGCCGCCGCTTGATTGACGGCAATCGCAGCTCCTACTGGGTGGTGCACGGCTCCGCTGGGGATCCGAGCGTCGTCGTGCTCGTCGCCGAAACGCCCTTCGGATTCGCGAAGGGAACCGAGCTCACGGTGCGGATTCGCCAGGAGGCACGCTACGCGAACCACGGTCTCGGACGTTTCCGGCTCGCGGTGACCGGCGACGCGGCGGCGGCGGACGCCTACGCCGCAGAGCTGGATCCGCTCGCGCTGCGTGTAGATGCTGCGACGTGGAGCGGCATCCAATTCCTCATGCAGCGTCAGCATCCGGACGGCACTTGGTTCGATTGGTTGGAGCCGGAGCATCCTGGCGGCATGACTTCGCTGTGCGCTTACGCGCTCTACAAGGCCGGCATGCCGCGCGAGCACGCCTGCCTCCAGCTCGCGCTCGCCTACCTCGACACGCATCCGGCTGAGTACACCTATGACGCGGCGCTGCGCATCCTGCTCTACACCGCGCTCGATCCGGAGCGCTGGCGGGAGCGCATCGAGCAGGCGGCCGAGGTGCTGCTTTACGTGCCGGACATGTACTTCACGTATCAGTTCGCGGGCGGCAAGGGGGGGGGAGGCGACCTTTCGAATCATCAATTCGCGGTGGTCGCGCTGCACGCCCTCGACGACCACGGCTTCAAGCTCGACAAGAAGCTGTGGCAGCGGATCGCCGAGCGCGTAGTGGCGAACCAGCACGATGATGGATCCTTCGGCTACTACCCGGACTTAGAACCGACGCCGACGATGGCACTTGCCGGTCTTGCGGTGGCGGCTGCTTGTCGCAACGCGTACGAGCGCAACAGCTTCCCACGCAAGGATCAGGAAGTGTTGCGCAAGACGATGGAGGCCACGTTGCATTACGCAGGCGAGAACTGGCTGCTCGATCAGGCGCGTGACGTCGGACCGCTCGACCGTTGGTTCTACTACGCCTGCTACGGCATGGAACGCGCCGCCGCACTGGCCGGCGTCGAGAAAATCGGCGCGCACGATTGGTACGCGGAAGTTGCCACCGAAATTTGCGACCGACAGAACGGCGACGGTGCGTGGACGAATCCGTGGGGCGAAGGCGAGATGAACACGGCCTTCGCGCTGCTGACGCTCGCGCGCGCCACCGCTGCCACTGGCATGCCTTCGATTGCCGCGCGCTTCGCGCCGCGTTGGTCCAACGCTGGCACCGGTGCCGAACTCGCCATCACCGCCGTCGGCGCGCCGGAGGTGCAGGTCTATCTCGCCGGCATCGGGAAGAAAGTGATCGAGGACTTCGCCTGGCCCGGAGAGGAGCGTCCGCGCATTCTGCAAGTGCAATGGTTGCTCGATGGTGTCCCGGTCGGTCCGCCGGTCCCTGCTGAGGTGGATCCCGCCGAACGCGCCCGCAGCATGGTCACGCCGCGATTCGCGCTCCACCTCAGCCTACCTGGCAACGGAGAATACGAGCTGAGTGCGATTGCTCTTCTGATCCCACCTGGCTCGGAAGCAGAGGACGCCGAGGAGCTGCGCAGTGCGTCTTTGAAGCTCAGCGTGAGAGGCGTCGTGGACCTACCGATCCAGACCGAGATCCATCGCATGCAGAACGAGGCTTGGATCTTTCCGCCCGAGTTCAAGGAACTCAGTGCGAGCAGCGTCCAAGAGGCGGGCCGCACGGACCCCGCGCACGCCTTCGATCGTGCGCAGAACACCCGCTGGACCTGCGCGGCGGGGGACGCGGAACCCTGGCTTCGCGCCGAGCTGAAGCGCGGTGTAGCCGTGAGTGGCATACGCCTCTTGCCCGCGCTCACGGCCGAGCGTCTCGCCGACGGGAGCGGCTTCGACTTGCCGCGCAAGGTCAAGCTCATTCTCAACGGCAAGGAGGAGCACGTACTCGAATTCGGCCCTGCCGAAATGTTGAATGGAATCACCCTTGAGTTCGAGCGCAAGCTGAACTTGCGCAAACTCGAGGTGCGGATTCTCGAGCGTACGCCGGGCGTTGCACATCCGGGGCTGGCGGGTTGGCGCGAGATTCAGTTCTTCGCGCCCTGAACACCTCAGGGAATCGGGAGCATCGTGCCCGAGGCCTTGTCGAGGGGGCGCTGCGCTCCGGTCGCAGTCATCCACTCGCGCAATTTCGCCTGCAACGCGGCCAGAGCGAGCGGTCGCTCCTCCGCGAGATTGCGCGTCTCACCGAGATCCGACGCGAGATCGTAGAGCTCCCAGCGCGCGCTTTCGTAGAGCCAGATCAGTTTGAGTTCGTTCTCGCGCCAAGCAGTGAAAGGTTCGAGTCCGTCGCCCTGCGGTCCCCACTTGTGGGGGTAGTGCCAGGCGAGCGGCCGCCGCTGCGGAAGCGGCACGCCTCCGTCGAGCAGAGTGAGGAAAGATTGTGCATCCGGAGTGACGGACTCGATTCCGGCGAGTCTGAGCAAGGTTGGGTAGAGATCGGTGGCGAGCACCGGAGCGTCGCAGCGGCTTCCCGCCTGCGGCTCGACCACGCGTCGCGGCGCGCTCGGCTTGCGCGGCGCCGCCCAGCAGGCCAATAGCGGCACGCGGATGCCTCCCTCGTAGGCGGAACCTTTGCCGCTGCGTAGAGGCGCGTTGTGAGTATCGGCGCCGCTGCCCTCCGGCGTGCGGCCGCGGCTGTGCGCGGAGAGCCCGCCGTTGTCGCTGAAAAACAGGATCAAGGTGTTCTCCGCGACTCCGAGTGCCTCCAATTCTTCCCATATTTCGCCGAGACTCGCGTCCACTCCCTCGATCAAGGCGGCATAACGCGCTTCCGCCTCCTCGAGCCCGAGCTCGCGGTAGCGCTGCACGAAACGCTCATCCGCCTCGATCGGCGTGTGGACGGCGTAGTGCGCGAACCACAGCAGGAAGGGGCGCGCCGGATCTTCGCGCACGGCTGCCGCCACCGCAGCGCGCGCTTCGCGCGTGAGTGCATCGGTGAGGAAGACCTCCGTCCCGTGGTACTTCTCTAGATCGGGTACCGCCCAGACGTTGCCGGACGGATCGTTGCCGTAGGCGCGCTGGCCGAGGTAAGAACCGGGTCCACCCGGCGCGTGGCCGGCGATGCTGCGGTCGAAACCGAGCGCGCGCGGATCGGCCCCGGGCGTGCCGAGCGCCCCGAAGTGTCCCTTGCCGACCAGAATGCTGAAGTACCCGGCGTCCCGCAGCTGCTCGCTCAGCAACTCCGTTGATGGAGACAGTCCCTCTCGCCGCCAAGGCGGGTCAGCGAGCGTGGGCATCGGTCGGCTGAAGTCACGGTCCACGTGCAGGGTCCAGTCCGTGATCTGGGTGCGCGCCGGATGCAGGCCGGTGAGGATCGCGGAGCGGGTCGGCGTGCAGACCGGACTTGCGGCGTACGCCTGAGTGAACACCACTCCTGCCGCCGCCATGCGCTCGAGTTGCGGGGTGCGGTAGCGCCGGTTGAATCCGGTCCGGTTCTCGGCCAAGGGCACCGAAAGGTCCTGCCAGCCAAGGTCGTCCACCAGGACGAACACCAGGTTCGGCGGTGGTGCCACTGCTCCCGGTCCGGGCCCGGCGCAGGCTGCCGCGCCAGCGGCAAGGAATGCGGCAAAGGACGGAAACCGGCGCACGCCGGATTGTAGGCTGGGAGAACCTGGTACCCGGGAAACCGCATGCGCTTCATCGGTAAGTGGCTGATCTGGATTGGCGGTCTCGCGCTGATCTACGTGGACCTACGTCCTCTGGTGGAGGAGACCCTTCGCGCCTACCGAGCGGGGCGCTCGATCGGGGTACCGGTCCAGGACTGGCTGCTGGAATTCGCCCGGCCGGTCTTCATCCTGGGGGTGATGTGCGCCGCCGCCCTGCCCGAACTGGGAAAACGGCGGGAGAAGAAGCGGCCGGTGGGCACTCCTTCCGTGCCCGTCACGGCACCGAGCCTGGCGATCCCGGCGGTCCCGCCTCCTGCCGCCTCCCCGGAGAAACTTTAAGTTCCGCTGGAAATGCTCCGCCCCGCTATGATGCCGGGCCCGGCGGGTGACAAGAGCCTGCCCTGCGTTGCCGACTTCCGAGGGGTTGCGCGCACGAATCGCAACCTCGGTGATTGGATAGATGAACCTTTACGTCGGAAACCTGCCTTACACCCTGGGCGACCAGGAACTCCGTGACCTTTTCTCGCCCTTTGGCGAAGTTCAAAGCGCGCGAGTCATGATGGACCGTGAAACCGGCCGCTCCCGCGGCTTCGGATTCGTGGAAATGGACGATTCAGTGGCGGCCGAGGCCGTCGCTCAACGCAATGGCTTCGAAGTGGATGGACGCCGTCTCGTGGTGAACGAGGCGCGCCCCCGCGAGGAGCGTCCCCGCTTCGGCGGTGGTGGTGGTGGCGGCGGTGGCGGTGGCTACCGCGGCGGTAGTGGCGGCGGCGGCGGTGGCGGTGGCTACCGCGGCGGCGGCGGCGGCGGCGGCGGTTACGGCGGAGGCCGTAGCGGCGGCGGCGGCGGCGGCGGCTGGGGCAAAGGCGCCGGCAAAGGCGGCGGCAAGCGTCGCTTCGAAGGCGATGACTTCGGCGGCGGCGGCGGCGGCGGTCGGGACGACTACTAGTCGCCCGCGACTCGCTCGCTCACCGCGGCCCTGAAGCCGCTTGATCCCATGGACGTGCTTCGCACGCGCCGGTGTTGGATCTTCGACATGGACGGGACCCTCACGGTTCCCGTCCATGACTTTGATTCCATGCGCCGCGAGCTCAGGCTGCCGGACGGCGTGGGAACTCTGGAGGGGCTTGCGGCCCTGAGCCCGGAGGAGCAGGCGGCGCGAAGACCGCTGCTGGACGAGATCGGCTGGCGCTACGTCGCGCTGGCACAGGCGCAAGATGGAGCGGAGGAACTGCTCACCTGCCTGAGCGCGCGAGGGGACCGGCTTGGCGTGGTGACCCGCAACGGACGCCGGAACACCCTCGGCACGCTTGAGAAGATCGGGTTGGCGCGCTTCTTCGCGCCGGAAGACGTGCAGACCCGGGACGATGGCTTACCCAAGCCCGCTCCCGATGCCGTGCTCCGACTGCTCAGGGCTTGGCAGGCGCTGCCCGCCGACGGAGTGATGGTCGGCGACGCGGTTTACGACCTCCAAGCCGGACGCGCCGCGGGCGCATCCACCGTGCTGCTCGACCCGCAGGGCACCTCGGCGTGGCGACCGCTCGCCGATCTGTGCGTGCGCGATCTGCGCGAACTGTTGGGCATCCTTTCCTAGACTGACCCCGGTGTCGTGGGGCCTTCTCGCCGAGTACCTCCTGCGGGTGCTGCTCGCCGTTGCGGTGCTGCGGCAACGCGGGCTCGGTCCTTCGGGAAGGTTGGCTTGGTTGGTAGTGGGCTTCGCCTTTCCACTGATCGGTGCGCCGATCTACCTGCTCTTCGGGCGCGCGCGTCTCGGCGCCCTCAGGCGGAAGCGCTACGCGGCAGTCTGCCGAGCGATCGGAGCGACCGAGCTGCGGCGCGCTGCGATCGCTCCTGAGCACGCGGAGTTGCCGCCGCCGCAGTATTCCCGACTCGCCGCGCTGGTGGAGCGTGGAGGCGGTGACCCGGTGCGCGGTGGGAATCGACTCGATCTCTTCGACGGCGCCGACGGTTTTCTCGCTGCCCTCGAGCAGGATCTGGACGCTGCGCAGCACTCGGCACACCTGCTCTTCTACATCTGGCTCGACGACGCAGCCGGTCGTCGCATCGCCGACGCCCTAGTGCGCGCGGTCTCGCGCGGCGTGCGCTGCCGCGTGCTTCTCGACGGCGTCGGCTCGCGTGAATTCCTCAATACGGGAACCTGCGCCGAGCTGCGTGCCTGCGGAGTCGAACTGGTGGAGGCTCTGCCGGTGCGCTGGTGGCGCCTGCTGCTCGCGCGCTTCGACCTGCGCAACCACCGCAAGATCGTGGTGATTGACGGCGCGGTGGGCTACACCGGGAGCCAAAATCTAGCCGAGGCATCCTTCGCGCTGAAGCCCAAGTTCGCGCCCTGGGTGGACGTGATGATTCGCATCGTGGGTCCGGGCGTGCACGATCTTGAGAGCTTGTTCGCGCAAGACTGGGTGATGGAAACCGACGCCGATCCCGAGGAGCTGCTCACACCTTTCGCCGCCACGCGACCCTCGGGCTCTCTGGTGCAGATCGCCGGCACCGGTCCGGTCGGCCCGAACGAGGCGATGCGCGAGCTCTTGCTCACCGCGCTGCATTCGGCGCGCGAGGAGGTGATTCTCACGACGCCGTACTTCGTGCCGGACAGCCCGTTCTGCCACGCGCTGATGGCGACCGCGCGCTGCGGAGTCTCCACCACCTTGGTGGTGCCCGCACGCAACGATTCCCCCTGGGTGGCAGCGGCGAGCCGATCGTATTATGAAGGATTGATGGAAGCTGGCGTGCACATTTACGAGTACGAGCCCGGCTTGCTGCACGCCAAGACACTGACCGTGGATCGCGGACTCGGTCTCATCACGACCGCCAACATGGACCGCCGCTCCTTCGATCTCAACTTCGAGGTGAGCATGGTGGTCTACGACAGCGACTTCAGCAGCCGCTTGCGCATGCTGCAGCGTTCCTATCTGGGGCGTTCGCGGCCGGTGGACGCGGAAGCCTGGAGCCGCCGTTCCCCTTGGCGTCGCCTCGCGGAGAACGCGGCCGGATTGCTGACGCCGCTGCTCTGAGCACCAGCACCTTCAGCCTTCGCCGAGCACCCGGCTGGGATGGCGCGGATGACGCATGAGCGGCTCCGCCCCGGGCAGCGCGCGCGTGCGCAACAGCGCGAGGGCTTCCTCAGCGGAATCCACCAGATCCAGCAGGCGCAGATCCTCGGTGTCCACGTTGCCGGCATCGAGCAGACGCTCGCGCAGGAAGTCGAGCAGCGGCGTCCAGTATTGGCGGTCCACCAGGATCAGCGGGAAGGCTTCGATCTTGCGCGTCTGGATCAAGGTGGCCGTCTCGAAGATCTCGTCAAGTGTGCCGAAGCCGCCAGGCAGCGCAACGAAGGCATGTGAATACTTCACCAGCATCACCTTGCGCACGTAGAAGTGGCGAAAGGTGATCCATTTGTCCACGTAGGGATTAGGCTTCTGCTCGTGCGGCAGCTCGATGTTGCATCCGATGCTGCGTCCGCCCTGCTCGTGTGCGCCGCGGTTCGCGGCCTCCATGATCCCGGGCCCGCCGCCGGTCATGGTGGTGAAGCCCATCGCAGCGAGCCCTGCTCCGATCGCGCGCGCGCTGGCGTAGCGCGGATCGGACTCTGGAGTGCGCGCAGAGCCGAAGACCGTCACGCAGGGACCGGCGAAGTGGAGCGCACGAAAACCGTGCACGAACTCACGAAAGATGCGCAACGCGCGCAGCAGTTCGAAGGCGCGCGGTTGCGGTCCTTCCAGGAAGCGCCGCTCCCGGTCGTCACTGGGAGCTCGCCCCCAATCCTCTCGGCGTGCGTCTTCGCTCATCCGCGCAGTATCGCGGCACGGATACGCTGACACCATGCTGCTCGCTGTACTTCTCACCGTCTTGGCGCAGGAAGCGTCCTCGCTGCGACTCCCCGCACTGGTGGGAGATCACATGGTGTTGCAGCGCGACGCGCAGGTGCGCGTGTGGGGTTGGGCCAAGCCCGGCGCTCCGGTGCGGGTCGAAACCTCATGGTCGGATCTGGCGATGATGTCCGGGACCGATCCGCAAGGACGGTGGTCGGTGCAGTTCAAGACGCCCGCCGATCAACCCGGACCGCACCAGATCCGCATCCAGGACGGTACCACCACACTCATGCTGCAGGACGTGCTGCTCGGCGAAGTTTGGGTCTGCGGCGGACAGTCCAACATGGAGTGGACGCTCGGGCCTGGAGTCGGCAACGGCGTCGAGGGCGGCGCGCAGGCTGCAGCGGCTGCGAACGACCCATACCTGCGCTGGTACGACGTTCCGCATGCAGTAGCCCTCACACCGCTGGAGGAATGCGGCGGCGTGTGGCAGCAGTGCTCGCCGCAGGTGGCAACGCGCATGAGCGCAGTGGGATACTTCTTCGGCGCTGCACTGCGCCGCGAGTTGCCCGAGGTGCCGATCGGCTTGATCGGCTGCAACTGGGGCGGAACTCTCGCCGAAGCTTGGACGAGTGAAGAATTTCTCGCGCGGCGCGGAGACTTCGAGGCGGAGCTCGCGCGCATCCGTCAGGCGCGCAAGGACGGTGCTGACGCTGACGCTGGCGCTGGTGTCGCCGCACTACAGGAGAAGTGGTGGGAGCGATTGGAGCAGACCGACGAAGGGTCGCGCGCCAAGTGGAACCGCATCGCACTCGAGGACGATGATTGGAAGCGGACGACGCTTCCCGGCCTCTTCGACGCAGAGCTGAATGGACACGACGGTGTGGTTTGGTACCGCAAACTCGTGGAGATCCCGCAGGCATGGGTGCAACGCGATCTGGTGGTGGAACTCGGCCCGATTGACGACTGCGACACGTTCTGGGCCGACGGCGAGCGCTGGGGCCGCACGCATCAGGACGGCTCCTGGCAGCAACCGCGTCAGTACCGCATCGCCTCGAAGTTGGTGGGGGACACCTCTCTCCTACTCGCGCTGCGAGTGGTGGACACCGGTGGCGCCGGCGGCCTCAACGGCGGCGCGGACCAGATGAAGATCTATCGCGCGAATCATCCTGAGAGCGCCATTTCGATTGCCGGCGAATGGAAGATGCGCATCGGTGCCACGCTCGCCGAGCTGGGCGAGTTCCCGCGTCAGGCTTGGTTCCACCAGAACTCGCCGACCGCGCTCTACAACGGGATGCTCGCGCCGGTGACGCGCTACGCCATTCGCGGCGCAATCTTCTATCAAGGCGAGTCGAACGTCGGACGCTGGGATCAATATCGTTCCCTGTTTCCGGACATGGTGCGCGCGTGGCGCTCGGCCTGGGGACAGGGTGACTTCCCCTTCTACTGGGTGCAGATTGCCCCCTTCAACTACGGCGCGGGCGAGCGGCCGGCGCGTCTGCGCGAGGCGCAAACCATGGCGTTGACGGCGCTACCGCATTCCGGCATGGCGGTGACGATGGACGTCGGCGCTCCGCGCGACATTCATCCGCTGCAGAAGCGCGAAGTCGGCGAGCGGTTGGCGCGCTGGGCGCTGGCTGGGCCTTACCGACGCGCGGAACTGGAAGTCAGCGGACCACTGCTGCGCAGCTTCGAGACGAAGGACGCCGAGTTGATCCTGAGTTTCGATCACGCGGAAGGCCTGCGAGCGCTCGACGGCAAGGCGCTTGCCCACTTCGCGCTCGCCGGCAGCGACCGCGTCTTCCA
>CXWK01030531.1_pt1 | contig 34055 bp, 35 predicted proteins | sample 590851 | NCBI WGS metagenome assembly CXWK01 (sample SAMEA3498364, study PRJEB10139) | wastewater metagenome | biome: wastewater treatment plant; material: activated sludge | place: Denmark | collected 2014-08-01
AAAAAATGGCAGAGATAAACTTTTTGAAATGGGGGAGAGTAATACTCCAGTTGAGCAAAGAATTTTTGGTGAGGGTTATTATTTAAGACCAAATTTTATTCAGTTTTATAATTGTAAAAATATTTTGATTGAAGGTATTACGCTAAAAGATTCTCCGATGTGGTTTATCAATCCTGTCCTCTGTCAGAATGTTTCCGTACTGAACGTTAAAATCGAAGGATTGGGACCAAACAATGATGGATGCACNNATTCAGGACTGTTACTTTAATAATGGGGATGATTGCATTGCAATTAAATCTGGTAGAAACAATGATGGAAGAAGGATTAATATTCCAAGTGAAAATATTGTTGTTAAAAATTGCGTAATGAGAAACGGACACGGTGGTGTAGTATTGGGGAGTGAAATCTCAGGTGGAGTAAAAAATGTTTTTGTTGAAGATTGCCAGATGGATAGTCCTAATCTTGATCGTGCAATAAGAATTAAAACTAATTCGGTACGAGGTGGTGTCCTTGAAAATATTTTTGTACGAAATCTAACCATCGGAGAAGTTAGTGAAGCAGTATTAAAAATAAATTTTTACTATGAAGAAGGTGATGCTGGCAAATACACTCCTTCTGTTAGCAATATCGTATTAGAAAATATTACAAGTAAAAAAAGTCCTTTTGCAATTTGGGTTAAAGCTTATAAGCATTCAAAAGTGAAAAATTTAATTATAAGAAATTCACGATTTGAAAATGTTGGTAATGATAATTTGTTGGAGAATGTTGAAAACTTAACATTTGAAGATGTTACTATTAATAATAAAGTGATCAAATAATGATATACAAAAATCCGATTCAAAATGTTATTTCTGTTATTCTTCTTTCTATTTTTATTGGTTGTAGTTCAGTTGATACAGTCAAGAAAGAAGTTATTACAATTACTCCAGAAACTCTCGTGGATAATTTTATAGCGCTGCATCCTGATACTGTTGCCTACCAGACCGAAGCGAAAAGTTACAAATGGAATTATGAACAAGGATTAATTCTTGAATCAATTTACAGACTCTGGACTACAACAAAAGATGAAAAATATTTTAATTACATAAAAAAGAATATCGATTATTATATCAATGATGATGGTTCTATCAAAACCTATGAACTCACTAATTTTAATATAGATAATGTTGCTCCAGGCAGAGTTCTGCTTCATCTTTATGAAACAACTAAACAAAGTAAATATAAAATTGCTGCTGATACATTAATCAAGCAATTACAGTTACATCCAAGAACTTCTGAAGGTGGATTCTGGCATAAGAAAATTTATCCAAATCAAATGTGGCTCGATGGTCTGTATATGGCAGAGCCTTTTTATTCTGAGTACTCAACTATGTTTAACAAGCAAGATTACTTTGATGATATTGCAAATCAGTTTTTGTTGATTAAAAAACATTTGTATGATGAAAAGACAGGGTTGTACTTTCACGGGTGGGATGAAAGTAAACAACAAATATGGGCTGATCCAGTTAAAGGTATCTCACCAAACTTTTGGGGAAGATCACTCGGTTGGTTTATGATGGCGATGGTTGATGTTCTTGATTCGTTTCCTGAAAATCACAAAGACAGAAATGAAATACTTAAAATGTTTCGGGAGTTATCTTCTTCTTTATTAAAATATCGTGATGAAAAAACTAAGTTATGGTATCAAGTTGTAGATATGCAAAATCGTGAAGGAAATTACATCGAAACATCTGCCTCATCCATGTTTATATATGCTTTTGCGAAAGGTTATAATAAAGGATATTTAGATAATAAGTTTATGGAAATTGCAAAAGAATCATATGAAAGTTTGACAAAAGAATTTTTAATTATGAATGATAATGGAAATTATATTTTAACTAATGTATGTTCGGTATCAGGGTTAGGTGGTAATCCATATCGTGATGGCAGTTTTAAGTATTATATTGACGAACCAAAACGTAATAATGATTTTAAAGGTTATGGAGCATTAATACTTGCAGCCAATGAAATTAGTATCTTGAAAAGTAAAAATTAGATTCTTTGTATTAGAAGTTATTAGAAAGAGAGTAATATTTTTTTATGCCTAACAAAAGAGTCTCACCAGCAAAATTAGAAGATCTGGCAAAAATTCTGGGAGTTTCTAAGGTTACCATTTCTAAAGCACTCAGAGACCATTCAGATATTTCAGATGAAACAAAAATAAAAGTTAAGCAGCTTGCAGAAAGTTTAGGTTATCGTCCAAACTTGAATGCAAGAAATCTGTCAGCCAGAAAATCTAATATTATCGGTATTGTGGTGCCAAAGATTGCGCATTTCTTTTTTGGCTCTGTTATAGAAGCTATCTATGATTCTGCATTTGAAAAAAAATATGAAAGTGTTATCACTGTATCGCAGGAAATTGCAACTAGAGAACGACAACATATCGAATCTTTACTTTCAATGCGAATTGACGGCTTGATAGTATCAATAACAGAACAAACAAAAGACTACTCGATTTTTGAACGCGTTATTAAAATGAATGTTCCCATGGTTTTTATTGATAGAGTTCCGGATATCCCGGGGGTTCCGAGTGTTACTGTGGATGATAGGGGCGGAGCTTTTTCAGCAGTTGAGTATTTTATAAATAAAGGATATAGAAATATTAGCTTGGTTGGCGGGCACGATTATATAAACATCGGAAAGGCAAGATCGCAGGGATTTTTTGATGCAATGAATAAATACAATGTTCCTGTGAATGACAAATGGATTATTAAGAGTGGGTTTGGTGAAGAAGATGGATATAATGCTTTTAAGGAGTTACTAAAAAGCGGTCAGTTACCAGAAGCAATTCTTGCAGTAACTTATCCGGTTGCTCTTGGTCTATACGAAGCCGCATCAGAAGTAGGAATAAAAATTCCTAAAGATATTAATGTTACTTGTTTTGGCAATAATGTTTTTAAATATATGGCTCCTTCTGTTTTTAATTATGTTGATCAGCCAACAAAAGAACTAGGAACTTCTGCGGTAAACCTGCTTTGTGATCTGATGAATTTTCCTGAAAAGGAATTCTCCAAACAAATTGAATTACCAACACGATTACTTTTTAATGGAAGAAACCTTGTAGATTCTGCTATCGTAGCTTAAATCAAAATCTTATTCTTTAAACACTATTCATTTCAAAAATGAAATTTCAATTACTCGTTTCTATAAGTATTTGCTTATCTGTTTTATCTTTTTCACAAAAAGTTCATGATAAAAATTTTTTAATCGTTGCTAAAGACGGAACTGGAAATTTTACAACAATACAAGAGGCATTAAATTCTATTCCGCAATATCACAAGGATTTTTTTACAGTTATTATTAAAGATGGAATTTATAATGAGAAAATATTTGTTGAACAAAGTAATTTAATTATCTGTGGTGAAAGCAAAGAAAACACAATTATTGAATTTGCTGAGTTAAGGAAAAACTGGAGACAAAATAATAATGATGATGATTATGGCTCAGCAGTAGTAAACATTAAAAAAGATGTAACAGATATTGTAATCAAATCACTAACAATCATAAATAATTACGGAAGACTTTATGGTGATAATGATCATGCATTTGCAATTAGAGGATTTGAAGGCGTGACAAGAATTATAATTGATGATTGTTCTGTAATTTCTGATGGTGGTGATACAGTTTCACTATGGAATACAGATAATGGAATGTACTATCATCGTAACTGCTATTTTGAAGGATGGGTAGATTATGTTTGTCCTCGTGGATATTGCCTGATTGAGGACAGTAAATTTTATGGGCACAATTTAACAGCATCAATCTGGCATGATGGAAGCAAAAATGAAGATCATAAATTCGTAATTAAAAATTCACGATTTGACGGAGTGGAAGGATTTCCATTAGGAAGATTTCATCGTGATGCACAGTTTTATTTAATCGATTGTACTTTCTCATCCAATATGGCTGATAAACAAATATTCTTTGCACCATCAAATCCGCCAAGAATTTTACAGTGGGGAGAGAATAGAATTTATTACTCAAACTGTAAAGTTGAAGGTAATGATTATAGCTGGTTAAAATATAATCTCGATAAGTCGAAAGAACATCCAACCATAGAAGAAATTACAGAAGATTGGGTTTTTAATGGCAAATGGAATCCAACAAGCGTTTTGGAAACTGTAAACCAAGAATTAAATAAGATTCACTAATGATTTTAGCTGCAATAATTTTAATCCTCAATCCTTATTTAAAATAATTTTTACAAATGAAATCTCTTCTAGTAACTGTTTGTTGTTTGATGTTATTTCTACTTCTTCTGACTCAGAGTACAGTTAAAGCACAAAGTTCTGATTATAAAAGAGCGATTACAATTTTTATGATTGGTAATTCAACGATGGCAGATAAACCTTTTAATGATGGAAATCCTGAAAAAGGCTGGGGACAAATATTCCCGCTGTATTTCAAAGCAGGAATTAAAATAGAAAATCATGCTGTTAATGGTAGAAGTACGAAGAGTTTTATTGATGAAGGACGATGGGATTCTGTTGTGAATAAAATTAAATCTGGCGATTACATGATAATTGAGTTTGGGCATAATGATGCAAAGAAAGATGATCCCAAAAGATTTGCAGATGCTAACACTGATTATAAATGGAATCTTGAAAAGTTTATAAATGAAACTCGTGAAAAAGGCGGAATTCCAATTTTAGCAACTCCAATTGTTAGAAGAAGATTTGATGAGCAGGGAAAATTTTATGATGTGCATGGTGATTTTCCAAAAGTTGTTAGACAACTAAGTGCAGAAATGGAAGTAATGCTATTAGATCTGCATAAAAAATCTGAAGAATACATAATTAAGCTTGGAGCAGAACGCTCAAAGAATTTTTATTTGCATATAGATGCAGATGAATATACTTCGTTACCGAAAGGCAAAACTGACGATACTCATTTATCACCGTCGGGTGCATTCAGGATTTGTGATTTTGCAGCAGATGAAATCAAATTGAAAATTCCACAGTTAGCTAATTACCTTAAAAACTAAAATATTTTCTAAAAATCAATTAACTAAAAAACATTATGTTAAATAGAACCAAATTGATGGTGATGCTGTCAGTAATTTTATTGTTTGCAGCTTGTAGCAGCCAGAATTCTACAATAATAAAAATTAACAATTCAACGGATTTAAATCTTAAAGATGCTTTAATAGAAACTCCAATCGATCCTAAACTTCAAAACATTTTACTAGTGTCTGATGGTGGAGAGATTCCATTTCAATTGGTTGATGAAGATGGAAAGAGAATATTAAAATTTGTTACGGATATAAATTCACATCAGACAAAGGAAATTCGATTAGAAGAACTTACAGCATCTCAAAATAAAAAGTTTAATGCAAGAACTTACGCAGAACTTTCGATGAAGACGAACAATGTTTATTTCGAAAAAAGATTTAGAGGCAATAAGTTTGAAAACGTGAATTACTTAAAAGTACCATCAATTCACACAGATCATGATGCTTTATTCAAGTATGAGGGACCGGGTTGGGAATCGGAAAAAGTTGGATACAGGTTTTATCTTGATTGGAGAAATGCCACAGATATCTTTGGAAAAAAATATGATAAGTTGATACTTGATCAGGTCGGAACTCACGACACAGTTGCGAAAGATGATTCCTACCATAGTATGCAGGATTGGGGAATGGATATTTTTAAGGTAGGAAGTTCTTTAGGAATTGGATCAATAGGTATGTGGGCAGATGATAAAGTTAATATGGTTTCCAAAACGGATAGTGTCGTTTGTTCAATCCCTTACACAGGACCAATTGAAGCGAAAGTAAATACAAAATATTACGGCTGGTTGGTTGGTGATAATAAATACGATTTGAACTCAAACTTTTCTATTTCTGCCGGAAGCAGATTAACAAAATGCGAACTAGAAATTTCTAAAGATGCGGAAAACATTGTAACTGGTTTAGCAAAGTATGAAGGCACAGAGTTGATGAAAAGTAATTTCAAAACCGGCTGGAATTATTTAGCGATCTATGGTAATCAAACTTTGGTTAATGATAATGATAAGCTAGGTATTGTGCTATTTTATAAAGCAGAAGATTTATTGGAGCTATCTGAAAATGCACTCAGTTACATTGTAAAATTAAAACCAACCAATGGAGATGTAACCTATTATTTTGCTGCTGCATGGGAACAAGAAGAAAATGGAATTAAAAATATTTCAGAGTTTAAAAAGTATTTGGATGAAACATTAATTACTCTAAATAACCCTGTTATTGTTGAAATCAAATAAAAGAATAATAAAATGGAAAAGTATGATTTAAATGAGGATAGGTATTTTAATCCTGATTCTACTGTGCGAAAAATTGCTCGCGAAATTTATGAATCAGTAAAAAGTCTGCCTATTGTAAGTCCGCATGGACACGTTGATCCACAGATATTTGTTGATAACAAACCGTTTCCAAATCCAACACAATTATTTTTAATTCCTGATCATTACATTTATAGAATGTTGTATTCACAGGGAATTAAACTTGAACAACTTGGTATTCCAACAATTGATGGTACAAAAGTAGAAACTGATCCGAGAAAAGTCTGGCAGTTATTTGCAGATAATTATCATTTATTTGTTGGTACTCCTTCCGGTAATTGGCTTGCATACGAGTTCAATAAAATATTCGGCATTGAAGAAAAACCAAACAGTTCAAATGCTCAATCGATTTATGATAAACTCCAGGAAAAACTTAACACCCCGGAATTTTTACCAAGAAATCTTTTTGAAAGATTTAATATTGAAGTTCTATCTACAACTGATGCTGCAAGTGATTCCTTAAATCAACATAAAGAAATAAAGGTATCTGTGTGGAATAAAAGAGTTATACCTTGCTTTAGACCTGATGCAGTTACGGATTTATCTACAAGAAACTGGAAACAAAATTTATCAGCATTAGAAAAATCTGTTGGATATGAAATTGATAACTATAAAAAACTTATTCAAGCTCTAGAAGAACGAAGAATATATTTTAAAGAAGTTGGCGCAACATCTACCGATCACGGAGTATTTTCGCCTTATACTCATCAATTATCCTTAAATGAAGCTGAAGATATTTTTAATCGTGCATTAACAAGTAAACTTGAATACAATGATGCAAAATTGTTTACAGCAAATATGCTGATGGAAATGGCTCGAATGAGTATTGAAGATGGATTAACAATGCAAATTCATCCCGGCTCATATCGTAATCACAACGAAATAATTTTTAACAGATTTGGTTTAGATAAAGGCTGCGATATTCCAATGCAGACTGAATACACCTTCAATCTAAAAGAACTTTTAAATAAATATGGCAATAATGAAAATCTTACCGTAATAGTTTTTACACTCGATGAAACGAGTTACGCAAGAGAATTAGCACCGTTGGCGGGACATTATCCAGCAATGAAACTAGGACCTGCGTGGTGGTTTCATGATAGTCTTGAAGGAATGATGAGGTTTAGAAGAATGGTTACTGAGACAGCAGGATTTTATAACACAGTTGGATTTAATGATGACACAAGAGCATTTCTTTCAATTCCTGCACGACACGATTTAGCAAGAAGAGTAGATTCAAATTATCTGGGGGAATTAGTTGCAAAGCATATCATCTGTTTAAATGAAGCAATGATCGTTGCTAAAGATCTTACTTATAACTTAGTTAAAAAAGCATACAAACTTTAATGGAAATTACAGAAATGGATAAGTTAAAATTCAAAGAGCAAATACTTTCGTATGGATCAAGACATAATATTCCGCAAAAAAAATATTTATTCGGGAAAGAAGAAATTGAAGTTTACCCGAAATCAGTTAGGGAAATTGAAAATGTAATATTTTTTATGGCAAGAGAGAAAAAGAAAAAGTATTTATTTCTTTATTGTGAAAAAACTTCAAGTAAAATTTGCTCTCAGTTTGAAGGATTAGTTTTAGTACCTGCGGAACAGAATAATTATTTTATAAAAAAATGTGCACTTAATACTTACAATAGAAAAGCGTTACAAAATATTTTTCCATTTACAAATGCAGTAGTGATAGGATTAGAAAACTCATTTGGATTTGGTGATAGACTTGGTTTAGCAAATCCTGCTCATCTTAGAACAGTATTAAAATCTGATTTCAAACCAATCCTTGCTCAGCAATCTATAAGAGAACTAACCAGAACTAATCGCACTCCTGCAGAAGTAATGGATGCTGCAGTATGGGCAGTATTTCAAGAAGGTTATGAAAAAGGATTTGGTGCTGATGCAGATCATTTAAAGACCATTGATGATATTGATTTAATGGTTGAGAATGGCTTTACAATGTTTACGTTTGATCCGAGCGAATTTGTAGTGAATGAAGCCGATCATATTAGTGAGACCGAATTAGATAAAAGTATTAATAACTTGAATTGGGAAGGGCTGCAATCCAATATCAAAGATTTAAGCACTGAATATTTAGACAAAGAATTTATTCTTTCAGAAACATTAATAATCAAATCTGATTTGATCAACCTTAAAAGAGCGCTTGTTAAATATGGTAATGCAATCGCACATATAAAAAAATTGTATGATCATTTAGTTACAAAATATCCCAACTATGATTCTGAAGTTGAAATATCCGTTGATGAAACTGAATCTGTTACAACTCCATTTGAGCATTTCTTTTTTGTAAAAGAGCTGAACAGATTAGGAGTAAAGTTCATTAGTCTTGCCCCGAGATTTATCGGCGATTTTGAAAAGGGAATTGACTACAAAGGTGATTTAGATTTGTTTAAGCAGGAATATCTGAAACATCTGGTGATTACAAAATATTTCGGTAATTATAAAATCAGTTTACATTCCGGCAGCGATAAATTTAGTGTTTACAAAGTTATCGGAAGTATTAAAGGTGCTTTTACACATATAAAAACAGCCGGAACTAGTTATCTGGAAGCGCTAAAAGTTATGGCTATTAAAGAACCAAACTTCTTTAGAGAAATTCTTGATTATTGCACAGCACTTTATGAGCAGGAAAAGAAGACTTATCACGTTTCTGCAGATTTGAAAAAAATTAAAACAGGAAATGATTATACTGATGAAGAGTTAGAACCATTATTTTATGATGATAATGTCAGACAAGTTCTTCATGTAACTTTTGGTCGTATATTAACCGATAAGACTACAAACGGTGAGTATAAATTTAAAGATAGACTTTTGGACTACTTAAAAACCTACGAGGAAACTTACTACGAAATAATAGAAATACATTTTCACAAACATTTAGATCCATTTAAATAAGATGAATAAAAAACAAATACTTGATGAAATATTCAAACGAAAAGCAGTTGCTGTTTTAAGAGTAAAAGAGGAAGACAAACTTAAAAAAGTAATTCAAGCAATTGCTGAAGGTGGAGTTTCAGTTGCTGAAATTACAATGACAGTTCCAAATGCAATAAAGCTTATTGAAAAGATGAGTAAAGAATTGGATGAAAACATTATAATTGGAATTGGCTCAGTTTTAAATAAACAAACTGCTGAAGATGCAATAAAAGCTGGAGCTAAATATGTTGTTAGTCCAATCCTAAAAAAAGAAATAATAGAAACAGCATTAAAATATGATGTTCCTGTTATGCCTGGATGTTTTACGCCGACTGAAATTTATTTAGCTTTTGAAATGGGTGCAGATATCGCAAAAGTATTTCCGGCAGATGTTGTTGGTATGCCTTTCTTTAAAGCTATTCTGGCACCAATGCCGCATCTTAAACTAATGCCGACAGGCGGAGTATCATTAACAAATGCAGGCGATTGGCTTAAAGCAGGTGCGTGCGCAGTTGGAATTGGTTCTGCTTTGTTTGATGATAAAGCGATTAAAGAAGAAAATTATTTAAAGCTTACTGAAAATGCTAAAATAATTATGAATAGCATTAACTCAGTGAATAAAAATTAAAGGGATAGTAAATGAAATACGAAATACCTGGTGTTAAAAATAAAGTTTGTGTTATTACAGGCGGCGCTGGAGTCATCGGAACTTCACTTGGGTCAGGATTAGCAGAAGCTGGAGCAAAAGTGGCAATTGTAGATTTTAATCTTGAACGAGCAAACGAGGTTGCAAATCTAATTAATGAAAAAACTAACTCCGGTGCTATCGGGGTTTTTGCAAATGTACTTGATAAAAATTTACTGATTGAAAGCAGAAATCAAATTCATTCTAAGTTAGGCAAGATTGATGTTTTAATTAATGGCGCTGGTGGTAATGCTCCATCTGCCACAACAAAAGAAGAATTTGTAGTTGATAATAAGCTTGATGATTTATCAGGAACATTATTTGGATTAGACATTGAAGGATTTAGAAAAGTATTTGATTTGAATTTTTTGGGTACAGTTCTTCCAACAATGGTTTATGCTGAGGACTTGTTAAAAAATGGAGGAAGTATAATTAATATCTCTTCAATGAATGCATTCCGTCCGCTAACAAAAATCCCAGCATACTCAGCAGCAAAAGCTGGCATAAACAATTTAACAGAATGGCTAGCGGTTCATTTTGCAAAAGTTAATATACGTGTTAATGCAATCGCTCCGGGATTTTTTGTAACAGATCAAAATCGATTTTTACTTTATGATAAAGAAACAGGCAAGCTATCTCCACGCGGAGAAAAAATATTATCCAACACACCTATGGGCAGATTTGGTGAACCTGATGAACTAATCGGAACATTACTATACCTAATTTCTGATTTATCAAAATTCGTTACAGGAGTTGTCATTCCCGTTGATGGAGGATTTAACTCTTATAGTGGTGTATAAATTAAAAACATTTTTAAAATTTAATAAGGCTGGAATAAATGAGCGTAGATTTAAAAAAAGATTTTAAATATTCTTTAATCGTACCAACAAGCATGGGCGTTAGAATAACTCCGTTAAATGGACAACCAGTTCATAGCACTGATACTTATACTATGCAGGCTACAAGTGCTGAAACAAATGTTGCAAGCATTTCTTCTTTTCTCGGACTTCCTGTAAAAGTTTTAACTGTATTTGTTAAGGATAGTCCAATTGCAAAATTCATAAAAAACAATTTAAAAAGCCGCAATATGGATTTTGAAGGAAAAGATGTTCCTCAAGGTGGACCGTGGGGATTTCGTCATCAGTTTAATATTGCTGATAGCGGGTTTGGATCACGTGGACCAAGAGTTCATAATGATCGTGCCGGTGAGGTTGGCAGAACATTGAATGCAAAGGACTTTGATTTGTATAAAATATTTGGAAAAGAAGGTGTTCAGATAATTCATTTATCGGGATTGATTGCAGCGTTATCAGAAGAAACGTGTAACTTCTGTTTAGAGTTAGCAAGAGCTGCAAAAAAATATGACACAAAAATTTCATTTGATTTGAATTATCGCGCTACTTTCTGGAAAGGTCGTGATAAAGAATTACGATCAGCATTTACTGAAATAGCTTCTCTCTCCGATATACTCGTTGGCAATGAAGAGGATTTTCAACTTTGTCTTGGGATAGAAGGACCTGAAGCAGGTGGTAAAGGGATCGAAGAAAAAATTGAGAACTTTAAAGAGATGATTGGAAGAGTAAAGAAAACTTTTCCTAATGCATCAGTCTTTGCAACAACTTTACGTGAAGTTGTAAATAGTAATAATCATTTATGGGGAGCCATAATGCTTGAAGGCAGCAACTGGCATGTTGTAAACCCAAGAGAGATAAATGTACTGGATCGTGTCGGCGGCGGTGATGGATTTGTTGGTGGACTAATTTATGCCATTCTAAAGAACTGGGAACCAGCAAAATGGATTCAATTCGGATGGGCTTCCGGTGCATTAGCCACAACTTTTCAAACTGATTATGCTCAACCTGCAGATGAAGAAATGGTGTGGAGTGTTTGGGAAGGTAATGCAAGAGTAAAACGATAATCGAAATTCCTGGAGCAAATTAATCGTGTTAGTTAATTTGCAGTTAGTTAGTAGAGCCGGAGTGTTACTCCTTTTTCACTCCGGTTTCTTTTACAAAAAATTATAGTACTGTTTAATTAAATTTTTTTTAGAGTGATAGATGATTGACAATCCACAAAAAGTGTTGGAAGATTTAAAACCCACAAAAGAATTTTTTATTGGAATAGATTCTGATGGCTGTGTATTTGATACGATGGAAATCAAACAGAAAGAGGCTTTCTGTCCAACGTTTATCAAGCATTACAAATTGCAAAAGATTTCTAAATATGCTCGCGAAGTTTGGGAGTTTGTAAATCTTTATTCAAAAAGTCGTGGTGTTAATAGATTTAAAGCATTGTTGCAAGCAATTGAACTTCTTGAAAGAAGACATGAAGTTAAAGCACGTGGGATGAAATTTTTAGATATGACTACTGTAGTAGAATGGGTAAAGAACGAAAGTAAACTCGGAAATCCTGCGCTTGAGAAATATGCTAAAGAAAATAATGATGAAATAATAAATCTAACTTTAGCCTGGTCTAAAGAAGTAAACAAAATAATTGCAGAATTGGTTTTTGATATCCCACCGTTTCCGTTTGTTAAAGAATCTTTAGATAAAATGAAAGATAAAGCTGATCTTATGGTTGTTTCTCAAACTCCCGGTGAAGCTTTAGTTAGAGAATGGGAAGAGCACAATATTCAGAATTATGTAAGAGTAATTTGCGGACAGGAATATGGAACAAAAGCAGAACATCTTAAATTTGCTGCTAAAGGAAAATATCCTGATGAAAAAATATTGATGATTGGTGATGCCCCTGGTGATCAAGCAGCCGCAAAATCAAATGGAGTTTTGTTTTATCCTATAAATCCAGGACACGAAGATGAAAGCTGGAAAAGATTCTATGAGGAAGCATTGGATAAGTTTTTTGCAGGAAATTATGCTGGTGCTTATGAAAATAAACTTATAAAAGAGTTTGAAGGTTATTTACCTGAACTTCCAAGTTGGGAAAAATAAAAATGTTATACTTTGCTAAAGGATCTGAAAAGGAATCAATAAGTAACGCACAGTTAAAAGAATTTATCTTTTTAACTTTGCAAAAACTTGGTGATAGAAAAAAAGTACTGGCCGTTCCTCCTGATTTTACGCGATTTCATTCTCAAGCAGGAATAATAACTGAATTTGTTTATGATTATTACCATGAAAAATTAGTTGATGTTCTTCCAGCAACAGGGACTCATTATCCTGTTAATCAGAAAGAACGTGAAATGATGTTCGGTTCAGTTCCAGCCAATCTTTTTAGAGAGCATAAATGGAAGCAGGATTTAACAACGTTAGGTGAGGTTCCATCTGAGTATATCAGAGAAGTTTCTGAAGGAAAATTAGATTTTACATGGCCAGCACAAGTAAATAATCTAATCGCAAATGGGAATCATGATTTAATTCTTTCAATCGGTCAGGTTGTTCCACACGAAGTTATTGGAATGGCTAACTATAACAAAAATATTTTTGTTGGTGCTGGTGGAAAAGGTGGAATCCATAAAAGCCACTATCTTGGTGCTGTTTTTGGAATGGAAAGAATTATGGGTCGGGCTGATACTCCCGTAAGAAAGGTATTAAACTATGCTTCAGATAATTTTGCAAATCATTTGCCAATCATTTATATCTTAACAGTAATTGGTAAAAATGAAAACAATGAGCTTGTCATTAAAGGATTATTTATTGGTGATGATTATGAGTGCTTCAAACTAGCAGCAGAACTATCTTTAAAAGTAAACTTTATTATGCTTGATAAACCACTCAATAAAGTAGTTGTTTATCTTGATCCTTTGGAGTTTAAAAGTACTTGGCTTGGAAACAAAAGTATTTATCGTACAAGAATGGCAATCGCAGATGATGGTGAACTAATTGTTCTTGCACCCGGATTGAGCACATTTGGTGAAGATAAAGAAATTGATTCGTTGATTAGAAAATATGGCTACAAAACCACTCCTGAGATTTTAGAATTTGTAAATACTTATGATGATATAAAAAACAATCTTGCTGCTGCTGCACATTTAATTCATGGCTCATCTGAAAATAGATTTAAGATAACTTACTGCCCGGGTAATCTTTCTAAAGCAGAAATCGAAAGTGTAAATTTTGAATATGCATCTTTAGATGTGATGATAAAAAAATATAATCCGGAAAAACTTGTTGATGGATTTAACAAAATGCCCGATGGAGAAGAAATATTTTTTATTTCAAATCCTGCTTTAGGTTTATGGGCTTCTAAAAATCGTTTTAATGTTTAATTAGTGGAGAAAAAATTGGAACTGGCAAACATTGCACTTATTGGTGTTGGAGTTATGGGCGGTAATATTGCTTTAAATATGGAAAGCAAAACCTACTCTGTTGTTGTGTTTGATAAAGACTCATCCAAAGTAGAAAAATATTTAAATGAAAAAGCAACTGGTAAAAAAATATCGAGTGCTAAATCGTTAGAAGATTTAGTAAATAAATTAGAGTTACCAAGAAAAATATTTATGATGGTTCCTGCAGGTAAGGCAGTTGATGAATTGATTGATGAATTAATTCCTCATTTGGATAAAGGCGATATTCTTATTGATGGAGGTAATTCACATTTCCCCGATACAACACGACGAACAAAATATTTAGAAGAAAAAGGATTTCTTTATATCGGTACCGGTGTTTCTGGTGGAGAAGAAGGTGCACGCAAAGGTCCTTCAATTATGCCTGGTGGTTCTGTTAAAGCGTGGGGATTTGTAAAACCAATTTTTCAATCTATTTCAGCAAAAGTTGATGGCGATATTCCTTGCTGTGAATGGGTTGGAGAAAATGGAGCAGGCCATTTTGTTAAGATGGTGCATAATGGAATTGAGTATGGTGATATGCAGCTAATTTGTGAAGCATATCAAATTATGAAAGACTTGCTTGGACTTTCTTACGAAGAAATGTATGAAACATTTAAAGAATGGAATCAAGGCGAACTTCAAAGTTATCTGATAGAAATTACAAGAGATATTTTAAATACGAAAGAAAATGGCGAACCGCTTATTGAAAAGATTTTAGATACGGCTGGACAAAAAGGAACCGGTAAATGGACCGTTCTTGCAGCACTTGATAGCGGTGCTCCGCTAACTTTAATAAGTGAATCAGTTTTTGCTCGAGCACTTTCTGCATTAAAAGATGAAAGAGTTGAAGCTTCTAAAATATTATCCGGTCCTAATCCAAAATTTGATGGAGATAAAAAACAATTTATAAATGACCTCGGAAAAGCATTGTATGTTTCTAAAATTATGTCTTACGCGCAGGGTTATATTTTAATGCGTTATGCGGCAATCGAATATAATTGGAATTTAAATTATGGTGGTATTGCTTTAATGTGGCGCGGTGGTTGTATCATTCGCTCTGTTTTTCTTGGGAAAATAAAGGAAGCATTTGATAACAATCCAAATCTTACAAATTTATTACTTGATCCATTCTTTAAAGAAAAAATGGAAACTTCACAGCAGTGCTGGAGAAGGGTAGTTACAACAGCTATTAACAATGGCATTTGGGTTCCGGCACTCAGCAGTGCTTTAACTTATTTTGATGGTTACAGAAACGCTAGATTGCCCGCTAATCTTCTACAAGCGCAAAGAGATTATTTTGGCGCACATACTTATGAAAGAACAGATAAACCTCGTGGAGAGTTTTATCACACAAATTGGTTAGATAATTAATTAAGGATACTAAAAATGGATGTAAGATATTCACCAGATAAAAATGGATTTAAAAAACTTGATACAAATGAATTAAGAAAATCTTTTTTGATTGAAGACCTATTTCAAAAAAATAAAATACCAATGACTTATTCTGATGTTGACAAATCAATAACAGGCTCTGCTGTACCATCAGGCAAAACACTTAAGCTTGTTGCTACAAAAAAAGAAATGGCAGCTAATTATTTCACAGAACGTAGAGAGCTTGGAATTATTAATATTGGTGATAGTGGAACAGTTTTGGTAAATGGTAAAGCTTATAAAATGGATAATAAAGATGGTTTGTATGTAGGTCGTGGTGCAAAAAATATTGAGTTTAAAAGTAAATCAGCAAGCAAACCTGCAATGTTTTACTTTGTAAGTTATCCTGCGCATAAAGATTACCCAGATAAACATATTACGTTTGATAAAGCAACAAAAAGAAATCTTGGAACAGTTCAGGACGCAAACAAACGTGTTATCAATCAATACTTTCATCCGGGAATCATGCAAACCTGCCAGCTGGTCATGGGCTTAACAGAACTTGAAGAAGGATGTGTCTGGAATACAATGCCCGCGCACACGCACCAAAGACGATCTGAGGTGTATATGTATTTTAATCTAAATCCAGATTCCTTTGTTGTTCACCTATTAGGAGAGCCTGATGAAACTAGACATATAATAATCAAAAACGAACAGGCTGTTTTATCTACTAGTTGGTCCATGCATTCAGGTTGCGGAACAAAAAATTATGCTTTCATCTGGGCAATGGGCGGTGAGAACCAGGTTTATGATGATATGGATTGGATACCAATGAAAGATTTAAAATAGAAAAACACTTTTTAAGATCAACCTCATAAAAATCTACTTGTCATATTAAATATTTTTAATGTAAGGAATCTATAATGAATCAAACCTTGAATCCTATCCAGGAGAAAATGAAAATCGGACACTATCGATGGCTAATTTGTGCATTGATATTTTTTGCGACTACAATCAATTATGTTGATAGAGCAGTGCTTGGTGTACTTGCTCCAACACTACGAACTGAAATTGGATGGACAGATCAAGAATATGGATATATCAGTGCTGCATTTACTCTTGCTTATGCGATAGGATTTCTTTTTGCTGGTTGGTTTATTGATAAAGTTGGTACCCGTTACGGTTATGCTATATATCTAACAATCTGGTCATTAGCTGCAGCGGCTCATGCGTTGGTTAGAACTACATTTGGATTCGGTGTTGCAAGGTTTGCATTAGGAATTGGAGAATCGGGTAATTTTCCCGCAGCTATAAAAACCGTTGCTGAATGGTTTCCTAAAAAAGAGCGCGCACTTGCAACCGGAATTTTTAATGCTGGATCTAATGTTGGTGCAATCGTAGCTCCATTGGTTGTTCCGTGGATTGCATTAAATTGGGGCTGGCAGGAAGCATTTATTTTTACCGGATTAGCTGGACTTATCTGGATAGCTTTCTGGATACCCGTTTATCATCGCCCAGCAGAACATCCGAAATTATCTAAAGCAGAATTAGCACATATTGAAAGTGATCCTCCAGATCCGCCTGCAAAAATATCCTGGTTCAAGCTTCTTACATTTAAACAAACCTGGGCATTTTCAATCGGAAAATTTTTAACAGATGCGATATGGTGGTTTTATCTTTTCTGGTTCCCATTATTTATGAACGATCGTTTTGGTGTAGATTTAAAGACAATTGGATTGCCAATGATAATTGTTTATGTACTTGCAGATTTTGGATCTGTTGGTGGAGGATGGTTAAGTTCAGCATTGATGAAGCGTAACTGGACCGTGAATGCTGCCCGTAAAACAGCGATGTTAGTTTGTGCAATACTTATTCTACCAGTAGCAATTGCTCCTCACGTTACCGAACAATGGGTCGCAGTTATTTTGATTGGTGTTGCTGCTGCAGCTCATCAAGGATTTTCTGCAAATATTTTTACAACATCATCAGATATGTTCCCCAGAAAAGCTGTTGGATCAGTTGTAGGCATTGGCGGATTTGCCGGTGCAATAGGTGGATTTTTTATGAATCTTGGTGCGGGTTGGTTAAAACAAAATACTGGAAGCTATGAAATAATGTTTGCCATTGCAGGTGTTGTATATCTTATTGCATTATTAATAATGCATCTACTCGTTCCTAAACTAGAGCCGGCAATAATTGATTAACACATTTTAGTTGGTAGAGTATTTTCTTGGAGATATTATAAATGAAATTTTGAAAGTGATTAAAAATTATGATTCTTGATAAATTCAAATTAGATGGTAAAACAGCAATCGTTACAGGATCCAACCAGGGAATTGGACAAGCTTACGCACAGGCACTAGCAGAAGCTGGCGCAGATATAATTGGAGTTTCATTTCAAAGTGATTTTACTGAAACAGAAAAAATCATTACTGCAACCGGAAGAAAATTTAAATCATATATTGCAGATTTTTCTGATCGTGATTCACTTTATCAATTTATCAGAGATGTAAAATCTGATTTTAAGAAGATTGATATTCTTGTAAATAATGCCGGAATGATTTTGCGTAAACCAATTTCAGAACATCCTGATGAATACTGGGATAAAGTGATTGATGTAAATCTTTCAGCACAGTTTATCCTTACAAGAGAATTCGGAAAAGAAATGGCGGAAAGAGGATATGGCAAAATTGTTTTCATTGCTTCATTACTATCATTCCAGGGCGGAATTACAGTCCCTGGATATGCTGCATCCAAAGGTGGAATAAAGCAATTAACTATGGCGTTCGCAAATGAATGGGCTTCAAAAGGAGTTACAATAAATGCAATTGCACCAGGTTATATCGCAACAGAAAACACGAAAGCTCTTCGCGAAGATGCTGTAAGAAATAAATCTATATTGGATAGAATTCCTGCAGGTAAATGGGGAACACCAGAAGATTTAATGGGCACAATAGTATTTCTTTGTTCAGACGCATCAAATTATCTCAACGGCAGTGTTGTTACTGTTGATGGTGGCTGGATGGGTAGATAGTTTTAATTTTCGTAGCACAGAATTATTTCTATGTTACGAAAATCATTTGTCTGGAATATTTTATTTACTTACTGCCAAAATCAAAAAAGCTACGACTGCAAACGAAACTCCTACATAAATACCAATTGGTAAGACTTCCTTTAATATTAAAAACCCAAGAAGATTCGAAAGAATTATGGAAACAGCGCCAAATAATGCCATGGTTTTTCCAAGTTCTATCGTAGTGAAAATGTAAAGTTGTCCAAACATTGCAATAGTTCTGATAAGGAAATAGATTATAAACCACGCTGATAAGAAAGCGCTAAATTTGAATCCAAACTTTTGCATATTGTATCTTGCTAATAAATCACTGCCTGTAAAAAGTAGTTGCGTAATTATTATAATTAGAATTGAAACTTTCATAAATATCTTTTGTCTTTGCTTAAATATAATTTAAAAATAGATATAATGAACTGTGATGCTGACTATAATATTTTATTTCTATAGTAAAATTAAACATCAAATAAATTTATGAGTATTGCTCAGGATAATAAAAATTGGTATGCTCTTTATACACATTCACGCTGCGAGTTTAAGGTTGAGGAAGCATTAAAAGAAAAAAATATTATAGTATATCTGCCAGTAACAAAAACTGTAAAAAAGTGGAGCGATAGAAAAAAAGAAATAACACTACCTTTGTTTGCATGCTATGTTTTTATAAATGCAACTGAGAAGGAAAGACTCATATCACTTCAACATAATCAAATAGTTCGTTGTTTAACTGATGCGGGTAAACCAGCCATTATTCCTAACTGGCAGATGGAAAATTTGAAAAAAATGATTTCAAGTAGTCCTAGTGTAAGCGTTATTGAGGGATTATCTGTAGGTGAAGAAATAGAAATCAAATCAGGACCACTTAAAGGAGTGGAAGGAATACTATTAAATATCGGAAATAAAAAACATCTTGCAATATCAATAAAATTACTTAATAGAACTATTTTGACATACCTTCCCGAAGAGTATATAATTAGGGAATAAATATTAGTTAAGACGTATATGTTAAACTGACATTAACTAAATAATATATTAATGATAATAGAATAATAATCTGAAAAATCATTTAAACAAACAAATAAATAATAATTGTAGAAGAACTAGCACAAATAAGTCTTAGATACACAGAAAGAATTTCCTAACAAGCAATCTTCCAGATTTAAATGATCCCTTACAATGCAGACAGCATTGGTAAAAGCACCTCTGGAATTTTATCAAGTAGTAGATTTGTTTTATCGTCATCAAACAGTCCCCAACGAAAGAAAGAGAATAGAATATTTCTTTGAACTATATGAGAAAGATTAAAATCCACTACTTGCAGAAAGAAAAGAAATAAAATCTCTTCACACCTATCAACAATTACCTTTGCGTGTTTTGCAATCACAAGTGTAATGATTACTAATAAAAATGATATTTTTACAATTGCCGTGGAAATCTTTACACTGAACTTGCAGAAAAAATAAAAAAAGTAAAACCAAAGTTAGCTCCTCAATATGATATGTAACGTAATGTTTATAAGGACGCGGTTTAGTATTAAATAAATGGGCAACACTATAATAAAAACTTTAGAAGGTGAAATAAAAAAGGGCATCAGTTTGATGCCCTTTTAATTTTAAAGAAGATTAGAATTACTTAGTTCTTGTGAACTCAATTCTTCTATTCTTTTGTTTACCTTCTTTTGTCTTGTTATCAGAAATTGGCTTGTCTTCGCCATAGCCCATTGTGCTAATTCTACTCGCATCGATTCCTTTTGCAACTAACCAAGCTTTAACAGATTCAGCTCTAGCAAGAGAAAGTTTTTGATTGCTCTTTGCACTTCCATCACTGTCAGTATGTCCACCAATTTCAACAAGAATATCAGTGTAGGTTGTTAATGTTTTAAGAGCTTTCATCAAAGTATTTTCTGATTCAGGTTTAATTGTAGCTTTAGCAACGTCAAATGTAATTCCTTCCAATACGATTGGAACACCTATCTTAACAACGTCATCTTCAGCATTTAATGGATCTGTACCGCGTTTAACTTCGGTATAATCATCAACTGTTCCAGCATCAGTATCTTTCTTTAATGGATTTGTTTTGTGCTTTAGAACTTCTTCAGAATCACTTAAACCTTCGCCATCAGTATCAGCAACTAATGGGTTAGTTTTGTATTTATTCAATTCTTCAGCATCAGTTAAACCATCTTTATCTGTATCAGCAAGTAATGGATTAGTTTTGCTTGTCATAACTTCGTAAGCATCATTCAATCCTTCTTTGTCTGTATCCGCAACTAATGGATCAGTCTTGTAATTGTTAACTTCTTCACCATCGTTCAATCCTTCACCGTCAGTATCAGCCATTAAAGGATTAGTTTTTGTTGACTTAACTTCTTCAGAATCACTTAAACCATCAACATCTGAATCAGCTTGTAATGGATTTGTTTTGTAAGTTAAATATTCTTCACCATCATTTAATCCATCACCATCTGTGTCTGGATTTAAAGGATCAGTTCCAATTTTCTTTTCATCGCATTTACCGATTCCGTCCATATCTTTATCAGCTTTGCAGTTTTCACCGGTAAAGGTTAAACCTAATGAAGCATTTAGATATGAATCCCAGATTTCATCTGCACCTGATCTATATCCATCAAGATCATAAGTAGATGACATTGCTCCACCTAATGAAAAGTCTAAAAGAACTCTTTCACCTAGAGCAAATTCAGCACCAATACCTGCAGGTACGATTGCAACCCAGCCATCTTCTTCGATAGATTTACCAGAAGTGACATTAGGTTTTGTATCGTTACTAAAATTCATAACTCCACCACCTACATAAAAGTAAGGATTCCATCCTTTTACATCAAATGGGCTTATTCTGAATCGCAAAGTAATGGGGATTATAGTTGATTCATATTCTCCTCGTTCATCACCTTCACCAAAAAGTGCAACACCAGCATATTTTCCGTAACCACCAGCTAATTGCATTTCTAAGGCTTTTGAAAGTTCAAAAGAGAAGAAAGCTTCACCTAAATAAGAAGCTTTAAACCAATCAAAAGAAAAATTATCATTTCCACCGAATCCCATGTTAGCAAATTCGTTTTCTGGAAATAAAATGCTTCCTCTGATACCAAATTTTGTTCCCCAATCCTTAAATTGTGCTTGATTCGGTTGATTCATAGCAACCAAACCAATTAATACGAGCAAGTAAACTAGTTTTTTCATTGTTTCCTCATTTTGTTAGTGTATATAGTTAAAAGAAATAGTTACGTTCCCTTAATTGCGTAATTTCTAAAGATATGCTTTGAAAAGATAGAATTTTTATCTTTAAACGCAAAATATTTTCCGGATATTTTAATCTGATAAGTAGTCACATCCAGAAGGAATTTCTGGTTTTACGATTAGTGTTTCCTCTTTTAGCAGTGATACCTGCCCAATTGGCATACCTTTTCTCTTAATAACATATTTTTTATAGGTATATGATACTGGAACAAGTCCGGCAGTTTTTGCTTTACTGTGATAGGCAGCAAGTGATGCAGCTTTTTTTAAAATACTTTTAGGAATTGCTTCTTTAATATTTTCAACCCTAAGTACGACGTGAGAACCCGATACAGAACGGGCATGAAACCAAAAATCATTTTGTTTTGCAAATCTTGTAGTTAGAAGATCATTGTTCTGTGAATCTTTTCCCACAAATACGTGATATTTACCATCAACTAAATAATGTTTGAATTTTATTTCAGTGTTATCATTTATAATTCTTGATTCATCAGGTTTAATTTTTAATTCCTTCATAATCTCACCGATTCTTTCTTCATTTATTTCTTTTTGCAGCTCATTTTGAATGGATTTTAGTTTTTCAAATTCAATTGTACTATTTCGATATATTTTGATTGATTTTCCATAATGAATTTTACTGTCTTTTGCTTTTTCAAAAAATCTGTCAGCATTTTTTTGTGGAGATAATTTATCATCTAACTTAATCTTTATCATTTTACCAGGTATTTGAGAATCATAAATATCTTCAAGTTCAATTTCTGTAAGACCAGATTTGATATTGTATAAATTAATAAGTATTAAGTTTGCAAACTTATTATATTCCTCGTCCCTTGGACCATTCTCAATAACGGGCAGTAAATTATTCAGCTTAGATGTAAGTTTTTTTAATTCTTTATCCAGGTAAGAGGTTATTCTTTTTAATCGGATTTGTTTATCAGATAATTTATATTTTTTAATTAAATATTGATTAAAAGCCTGTAAAATATTTGCATATAACTCATATTGAAAATTCGATAATATTTTTAATCGATTGAAACCTATGTGAACCTCATTTAACGCATCATCAAAATAAACTGCTGGTTTTGCTAATTCTATATCTTTTAAAACTTCAAGCAATAAATCTGTATCAGTTTGATTACTCTTTTTTCTGGCAATTATTTCATTCTCAATTTCACGCCCAACAAAACGATAAATATTTCTAATTTCACTGATACTTTTTCCTGATATTAGATTATAATCCAGAGTATTAAAGTGATTTATAAATTCTTTTTGTGAAATCTCAACTAAAAAATTATTTGAAATTTCATCATCTTGACTTTTGAAAGGTTGGATCTGATTGTTTAGAGTATAATAAAGGTTAGTGTATTTGCCTCGAATTGCAAACAAAATATCACCATTACTAGTAACAATTCTAATTATCCTATCATCATTTGCAATCTCAACTTTAATTATGGTGGAATTAATCAATTCATTATAAAAATCAATTGTGTTTTTCTTTGACCGAGAAAATCTTTCTTTAATATTTAGATAAGGTTCTGAGTGGTTAACTGATATTTCAAGAAATAAATCTTCGCCATCTTTTAAATGAATAATTAATCTGTCTTTTTCCTGTGAAAATATATTTATAATCTTCTTTCCTGGCAGAAGATTATTCAATTCTAATGACAATCTATTTAGGTAGTAATAACTTTTAAACATAGTAATAGTCTTTATTCAGTATGCAATCTAAATATATTAGTATAAAAAGGTGAAGTTTAATTTATAAGTTGTTTGTTAAAAAATTGCGCTATTGATATATTTGACCAATGAAAAAACTGCTCGAAAATCCAATTGTAAAAAAAGCGCTTATCTGGTTAGGGATCCTAATCACAATTATTCTTATATTCGATTTTATTCTTCTGCCATTATACGTTAGTGGATCAGAAGTTAATGTTCCAAATGTTGTGGGGATGACTGAAGAAGAGGCTTTTCAAATTTTGGAAGATGCAGATTTCAATCCTCAAATTGCTGATACTTCTTTTGGCGTTTCACTTCCGCCGGGTAGAATATTTTTACAAAAACCTGAATCTGGAAAAATTGTTAAAGAGGGAAGAACTATTTTTCTATTTGTCAGCGGTGGTGATCAGGTGCTTTCCGTACCAGTTTTAAAAGGAAAATCAATTCGTGATGCAAGATTATCTCTAGAGCGTATAGGATTAAAATTAGGTAAAATTGATGAAGTGCCTTCAACTCATCCAAAGGATATGGTTTTTGATCAGCAGTTTGCTGAAGGTACAAAATTAAGAAAAGGACAAAGTGTTGGCATTACAGTTAGTATTGGCAAAGGTGGAGGTGATATTATTGTTCCCGATTTAATTGGAAAGTCTTTGACAGAAGCAAAAAATATTTTATCAGATAGCACTCTAACGATTGGGAAAGTTAATTACCAGATATCAAGTACACTTTTACCAAATACTGTTTTAGATCAGTACCCTGCACCAGGTAATAAATTGAATTCAGGAAATGCAGTTGATTTATTTATTACTAAAGAAGGTTCAATTGAAGAAAGAGCCGAATTTCCTGAGGAAAACTAATGAAACTACTTGCACCATCAATATTGTCTGCTGATCTTTCAAATCTTGCCCAACAGATTCGACTTGTTGAAATGAGTGGTGCTGATTGGATCCATTGCGATATTATGGATGGTCATTTTGTCCCAAACATTACATTTGGACCTGTTCTTGTTAGTGCTGTAAAAAAATCTACATCTCTCCCTGTTGATGTTCATTTGATGATAAAAAATCCCGATAACTATTTAGAAGATTTTAGAAAAGCTGGAGCTGATATAATTTCTGTTCATTATGAAGAAGTTATTCATCTAAACAGAACTATAATGAAAATTAAAGAACTCGGGGCTAAAGCAGGAGTAGTTATTAATCCTTCAACACCTGTTTCATCCTTAAAAGATATTGCAGAATACATTGATTTGCTTTTGATTATGACAGTGAATCCTGGTTTTGGTGGACAAAGTTTTATTTCTAATTCTGAAAGAAGAATTGCAGAAGCAGTAGAATTAAGAAAATCACTCAAAGCTAATTATTTGATTGAAGTTGATGGAGGAATTAATAATAACACAATTAAATCAGTTCTAAAGGCCGGATGTGATGTTTTTGTTGCAGGCTCATCCATATTTCATAATGATAATATTTCTGCCGCAACCACAGAATTAAAGAATTTGATTAGTAGTAAATAAATCCCATTCAAGTTTTGTTTAACTAAGCGGTTTGATCCGCTTTTTTTATTTTGTTTGTTTAAAATAGAATAGCAAAATTAAAATTAAATGAATTATAACCCATACAATTTTTACAACAAGGTATTAGATTTTAAATCACCTAAGATTATGGGCATTTTAAATGTAACACCGGATTCCTTTTCTGACGGCGGAAAATATTTTTCTCTTGATAAAGCAGTTGATCACGCGCTAGTATTATTGGATGATGGAGCAGATATAATTGATGTTGGGGGTGAATCAACGCGACCTGGTTCGGTTACCGTAAATTTTGATGAAGAATTAAAGAGAACATTACCGGTAATCAAAAACATACTGAAAATTAATAAAGACGCAATCATCTCTGTAGATACAACAAAAAGTGAAATTGCAAAAGAGGCATTAAATGCCGGTGCAAGTATTGTTAATGATATTAGTGGTTTAACTTTTGACGAACGAATGATAAATGTTGTAAAAGAATTTGATGCAGGTGTTGTTTTGATGCATATTAAAGGGATTCCAAAAACAATGCAGAATAATCCTGATTATGATGATGTTGTGAAAGAAGTTTATAATTTTCTAAAAGATCAATCAGATAAAGTAAAATCACATGGAATTAACAAAATTATAATCGATCCGGGTATAGGATTTGGTAAAAGAGTTGAAGATAATTTTGAACTGATTAAAAGGTTAAATGAATTTCAATCAATTAACTATCCTACTCTGATTGGTTTGTCCAGAAAATCTTTTATCGGTAAAACTTTAGGGTTAGAGGTAAACGATAGGGATGTAGCAACCGTGATAATGGAAACAGCTTCAATTTTAAATTCTGCAAGAATAATTCGCACACACAATGTAAAATATTGCAATCAATTGGTTAAATTAGTTACACATATTCTTTAAGCTTAATGATTGATTTATTTAAAATAGGTTTTCTAACAATAACGCTTTCTGATTTAATTGATATAGCAATTGTATCATTTATTTTTTATAAGCTTTATACAATTCTACGCGGCACTGTAGCGGCGCAAATCTTTATAGGCCTGTTAATTATTATTTTGGTTTCCTTTCTTTCTCAGGTTCTTAATTTTAGAGCTGTGAGCTGGCTGCTTAGATTGATAACAGATATATGGGTAATTGCTTTTGTAATTTTATTTCAACCGGAAATAAGAAGACTTCTAGTATTACTCGCGCGTAATCCATTCTTTAAAGCATTTGCAAAAACAGAATCGCATGAAATTTCAGACATTATTTCTGATGCAGCTTTTCAATTATCTCAAAAACAACACGGTGCATTAATTGTCCTAATTAAATCTTCAGGTATTAGAGGATTTGCAGAAACAGGAGAAATTTTAAATGCAAGATTGAATGCTCCTCTTTTAACTTCGATATTTTATCCAAGATCACCTTTACACGATGGAGCCGTAATAATAAATAAAAATTTTATTGAGGCAGCAAGATGCACTCTTCCGCTTTCTCAACAGACATCTGTAAAAGGGGAAAGTCTTGGAATGCGACATAGAGCCGGTCTTGGAATTTCTGAACAAGCTGATGTTATTAGTGTAATTGTTTCTGAAGAAACCGGTAGTATTTCAATTGCTGAAAATGGAGATCTTATAAAAGGATTATCTAAAGATGCTTTAAAAAGAAGAATTAATAAAGCATTAAAAGGTCCAGAGAAAAAAGGGTGGAAGGGTTTTATTGAACAGCTTAAATCAAATAATTAAGATTTGCGCAGTAATTCCATTTTATAATGAAAAAGATTTTATACTTGATGTAGTTACTGAAACTCTTAATTACGTTGATAAAGTTATTGCTGTTAATGATGGATCAACCGATAGTTCAGAAAAAGTAATTGCAAATTTAGAAAGAGTGCAGGTCATTTCATCAGAGCAGAATTATGGAAAAGGACATGCTCTTCGCATTGGTTTTGATGAAAGTATTAAACAAAGATTTGATGTAATTATAACTTTAGATGCTGATAAACAGCATAGACCTGAATACATTCCTGTATTACTTTCTTCCTTAATAGATTTTGATATAATAATCGGAAACAGACTTAATAATTTAGAAAATATGCCTGTACAAAGGATAATGAGTAATAAGATAACATCGTTGTTTTTATCCTTTAAGACCGGACAGAAGATAGTTGACAGCCAATGTGGTTATCGAGCATATAAATCAGAGGTAATTAAGAATGTTACAACATATTCTAATGGTTATGAAGCTGAAAGTGAAGAAATAATTTTTGCAGCACGATTGGGTTATAAAATTGGTTTTGTACAAATACCAACTGTGTATGGCGCAGAGAAAAGTAAAATGAATGCAGTAGAAGCGATAAAGGGATTTTTAAAAATACTTTTTAAATAATATACAAATGACGAGAAAGTGGTAAATACAAAAACTTAAGGTTAGCAAATCCTTAAAAAAATATTCTAAGCAGATATTAAAATCTAGTATAACAAATTTAAACTCTTTTATAAAAAGTATTTTAAATATCAGACTGTAGATAGCTTACATAAAGTTAGGATTGCTTTAAGAAGTGTTCGATATTCAATGGAACTTCTTATTATTTGTTATAATAAAAAGCTATTTTTAGAATTTTACAATAACATTTAACTACTTCAAGATCTTTCGGGTACTGTTAGAGATGTTGATATCTCTATTGAAAACATGAGCAAAATAATAATAGAGCACAAAATTGGATTAGATGAAACTATTATTTTAAAATCTTTAGAAAAGAAAAAACAACTCGAAGAAAAATTTGATTCGGAGTTAAAGAAATTTATATCAATCAAAGTGTAAAAAGAATTTATTGGTCAACTTTAATATCAGAGGAGAAATGAGAGTATGAAACTAAGATATTTTGGTCATTCCGCTTTCCAAATCATAACAAATTCTGGAATAAAAATTTTAATTGACCCATTTTTAGATGAAAATCCTCTAAGTCCGGTAAAATCAGAAGATGTTGATGCACAATTCATAATTTTAACTCATGGTCATGGAGATCATGTTGGAGATGGATTAAAAATTGGTAAACGATGTAATTCACTTTTTATTTGTGTAAATGAGTTAGCTGAATGGGTTAAATCAAAAGGTTTAAATGCGCACAATATGCACATTGGTGGATCACACAATTTTGATTTTGGAAAAATCAAATTTACTATCGCTCATCATGGATCACTGACTCCGGATAACCAATATGCCGGTGAAGCATCCGGTGTTCTGGTTACAATTGAGAATAAGACAATCTATCATACCGGTGATACGGGGCTGTTTTATGATATGAAATTGATAGGTGAAATGAATCCGATTGATTTTATGCTTTTACCAATCGGAGATAATTTTACAATGGGAATTACAGATGCTGTTAAGGCAGTGGAATTAGTTAATCCCAAAACAGCGATACCGATACACTACAACACTTTTCCTGTTATCAATTCAGACCCTAATGATTTTAAGAAATTGGTCGAAGCAAAAGGTGTAAAATGCAGAGTTTTAGGCTTTGGTGAAGAAATAGAAATATAATTTAAGTGTTTATATATAACTCTCATTCATTTATCTTTGGATTCAATTTTTAACAATTCTATTTAGATGGCAAAAATAATTTCTATAGCAAATCAAAAAGGTGGTGTTGGTAAAACAACTACTACAATCAATCTTTCGTCTTTGCTTGCAGCAGCTGAAAAACGCACATTATTAATTGATATTGATCCTCAGGCTAACTCCTCTTCAGGATTAAGTGTAACAAATCATAATCCTTCTGTGTATGAGGTTCTTGTTGGTACAAAGAATATTAATGAAGTTATTATAAATTCATTTATGCCGTTTTTAGATATGCTGCCGTCAAATATTAATCTGGTTGGAGCAGAGATAGAAATGGTTGACATGGAAAATCGTGAAACCTTATTAAAGAGGGCTTTAGCTGAGGTTAATGATAAGTATGATTATATTTTAATTGATTGTCCACCTTCTCTCGGATTATTGACTTTAAACTCTTTAACTGCTTCAAATTCTGTTTTAATACCAGTTCAGTGTGAATATTTTGCTTTAGAAGGTTTGGGACAATTGCTAAACACCATCAATATCGTTAAAAAGCATTACAATAAAGATCTAAATATTGAAGGTGTATTACTCACAATGTTTGATACAAGATTAAGGCTATCGCATCAGGTAGCTGAAGAAGTAAGAAAGTATTTTGGCGATAAAGTTTATACTACTGTTATTAATAGAAACGTAAGAATTTCTGAAGCACCCAGCTATGGAAAACCAATAATTCTTTATGATGCAATTTCGAGCGGTGCACAAAACTACATGGCTTTGGCCTCTGAATTGTTAGAAAAGAATTCAGATTTATCTATTAACAAATGATATGAGTAAAATGAAATCAAGTTTAGGAAGAGGATTGGATGCACTGATCAATCCCAACAGATTTAATGAAACTGAAGAACAAAAATCACCTGATTACTCAAATGTAAAGTTTGATGATGGAAAACAGGTTGATGTACTTGCAAAAATTGCCATTGGTTTCATTTCTCCAAACCCATTTCAACCAAGAATTAATTTTGATCCTATCGCTCTTGATGAACTAAAAAAATCAATTATTGCAAATGGACTTATCCAACCAATTACTGTTAGAAGAATTACGGGAAATCAGTACCAATTAGTATCGGGCGAAAGAAGATTAAGAGCGTATACAGAAATTGGCTATAAGGAAATTCCGGCTTACATAATCAAGGTTGATTCTGATGAGATTATGTTAGCATTGGCACTTATAGAAAATATACAGAGAGAAACACTAAATCCGATTGAAGTGAGTAGAGCTTATAAAAGATTAATGGATGAATGCCATCTTACACAGGAACTAATTGCTGATAGAGTTGGAAAAGACAGAACTACAATAGCAAATTCAATTAGATTGTTAAAACTTCCTGAAAAAATTCAAAATTGTTTGATTGATGAATCAATTTCTGCTGGTCACGCCAGAGCTTTAATTAATTTACCTGGTGAAAATTTACAAATATATGCTCTTGAAAAAATACTTGAAGAAAACTTATCAGTAAGAAAAGTAGAAGGTTTAGTAAAAAAACTTATAAGTGAAGGAATTCCAAATAAAAAATCATTTACAGTTCATCAAAAGAAAACTGTTGATTCAAATCTTAGTGATGTTGAGGATAAACTTAGAAAAATATTTGGTACCAAAGTTCAATGCAGACAAAATAAAAATGGCGGTGGTGATATAACAATTGAGTTTTATTCTAATGATGAACTAGAAAGATTATTTGAACTTTTTGAAATCATTGATAATAAATACAATTAGATTAATGTTTTTTGTCGTTGTAATAAACTCTGGTTTATTTGGACAGGAAGATACTACTGTGGTCCAGGATTCTATCTCCCAATCAGAAGTATTTGTGATGCAAAAGTCACCTTGGGGTGCTGTTGTAAGAAGTGCGATAGTTCCTGGATGGGGACAAATTTATAATGAATCATATTGGAAAGCTCCGATTGTGTGGGGTGTTATGGGATGGTTTGTTTATGCCTGGGTCGATAATAATAACAATTATATAGATTATAAAAATTTATACCTTCAATCAGGTAATTCACTGGATCTTGAATATAGAAATTTTTATAGAGACCAAAGAGATGAATTTGCCATCTATTTTGCCTTAACTTATTTTTTAACTCTTGTTGATGCATACGTTGATGCACACCTGTATGATTTTAGCGTCGGAAAAAATAACTTTACTAATTCTCCGATGTTCAATATTAGAGTAAATTTTTAATTGAGTTTACTATGCTGAATGATTATTCAAAATGCAAAAAATGTAATCATACCAACCCGGTATATACACATATTTGTGAAAAGTGCAGATCTTATTTACGGGAAAGAGTTGTAAATATTGATTTATGGAAAACGATTCAGTTGATAATAGAAGACCCTAATAAAGCATTTACCCAAATAATATTCTCAGAACATAAGAATTTTATATTATTCCTTACTTTATTTATAGCAATAAAGAATATTGTAATTGCGAGGTTTTTATCAGTACCAACGCTTGGCTTAGATGGAGTAACGACACCATTGATAGTAAGTTTTATTTTTTCAATTCTTCTGTCATTACTTATCACTTCAGGGATTAGTTGGCTGCAATTATTATTCTACAAAGGAAGAAAAATAATATTTAGATTTAAGGATATTTATGCCGTTAACACTTATGCATTTATTCCATTTCTGTCCGGATTGTTTTTTATTTTTCCCGTAGAATTGATTGTCTTAGGTGGCGATATTTTCTCAAATAATCCGTATTCATACCAAATAAAACCTGCTTTATCATATATACTAATTACAATCGAAGTAATTATGATAATATGGTCTTTTGTACTAATGTATAAGAGTATTTTAATATTAGGAATAAAACGTACACAATCAACCGTTCTTACTATATTGATATTCATACTCTGGTTTTCCTCACTTTATTTTACCTCGAAATTTCTTTTTACAATAATTTAATACTCCTGGAATTCCACTTATTTATTTAACTTTATAATATTAAATAAATAATCGGATTAATAATGAACCTTAAAACTGATGTACTTGTAATAGGTAGTGGCATTGCTGGTTTATTTGCTGCACTAAGAATATCTGAATATGCCGATGTAGTTTTGGTAACGAAGAAAAGTAAAGCAGAATCAAACACAAACTATGCTCAGGGTGGTATTGCCTCAGTAATTGACCCAAATGATTCTTTCGAAAAACATGTTCAAGATACTCTGATTGCTGGTGCTGGATTATGCAATAGAGAGGCAGTAGAATCGATGGTTAAAGAAGGGCCTGAGAGAATTAAGGATTTCATTAATATTGGAACACAATTTACAATGAAAGGTAGTGAATATGACCTAGCGCGTGAAGGAGGTCATTCAATGTCAAGAATTCTACACTCTAAAGATCTAACTGGTAAAGAAATAGAGAGAGCTTTAATTCACTCTGTTGAATCTAAAAACAATATTAAAATTTTTGAAAATGCTATAGCTATAGACTTATTAACGGAGCATAATATAGCAAATAGTATTGCTAGTAGTAATGAAAACAGAAATTGTTGGGGAGCATATGTGCTGGATTCAAATACAAATGAAGTTATAAAAATAATTTCAAAAGCAACAGTTCTTTCAACTGGTGGTTTAGGACAAGTTTATCTTCACACAACAAATCCATCAATTGCCACAGGTGATGGATTTGCAATGGCTTATCGTGCGGGAGCTAAAATAGGAAATATGGAATTTATTCAATTTCATCCAACCTCTTTTTACAGCAATAAGATTGATTCTGATATAGATGGACACTCATTTTTAATCTCCGAAGCAGTTAGAGGATTTGGTGGATTATTAAAGACAAAGAATGGTGATCTTTTCATGCATAATTATGATGTTAGAAAAGAGCTTGCTCCAAGAGATATTGTAGCACGAGCTATTGATACAGAATTAAAAAAAAGCGGAGATAATTGTGTTTTTATAGACTTATCGCATAAACAACCTGAAGAAATAATTGATCATTTCCCAAACATTTATAATACATGTTTAATAAACGGAATTGATATTACGAAAGACTTAATTCCTGTTGTACCAGCAGCTCATTATGCTTGCGGAGGAATTGTTGTGAACCTTAAAGGAGAATCAAGTTTAAATGGTTTATATGCCAGCGGGGAAGTAACAATGACAGGCGTACATGGTGCAAACAGATTAGCCAGTAATTCATTATTGGAAGCACTTGTATATGCACACAGATGTTCAACCTCAATAAAAGAATATTTATATAGTGAAGACATTTTTATTCCTGAAATATTAGATTGGGATGATTCTGGAACACTTTCACATGATGAAAAGGTTTTAATTACACACAGCATTAATGAAATAAAACAAACAATGTGGGATTATGTTGGAATAGTTCGTTCAGATTTAAGATTAGAACGAGCAGCGAAAAGAATAACTAATATTTTTGATGAAACAGAATCACTTTACAGAAAAACCAAAGTCTGCAATGAACTTCTGGAATTAAGAAATTTAGTTACTTGCTCCCATATAATCATTGAATCTGCAAAATTAAGAAAGGAAAGTAGGGGATTACACTATACTCTGGACTACAAAGAAACTCTGCCAGTTGAACAGGTATATAATACGATTTTACAAGAGTAAGTATTGCTTTTAATCGATTTAAATAAAGCTGATACATCTTATATATTTAATGATTTACTTTATTCTTTTAAATTATTAAATTCGTATTAGAATTGATACCATCCAACAAATTAAAGTTGGAACCCTGATATTGAATCCAAATTACAAACGATTAAAAATCTTGCTCCACTTTCAGGTATTATCTACGATGACTATTAATGTGCTAATCGCAATCACTTTAATCAGACCCCAATCAATATATATTTATTCTTAAAGGGTGATAAAAAGTATATATCAACTTTTTTATTTATTTTCGCACAACTTATTGAGTCATACATGAAAAATATTTCTAAAATATCAAAAATATTTGCAGTGCTTTCTTTAACATCTGGTTCTATTTGGATAGGGTCTTATTTGACCAGACTATTTACAGTATATCAACTTTTTGAAGGAGCTGATCTGACAATTAAGGGCTACATTAATGATAACAATTTAAATGGAATTTTGTTTTCATTATTACCAATTATAGTTGTTCATTTTGCAGCATTTATAATAATGATTGTTACCACTGGAATTTTTTATTTTACTTCCAAGTTAAAGTTAAGATACAATGGGTGGCTTTTTATTATTGCTGTGGCAATTATTATAACTTTGCCGTTTGAAGTTTATCTTATG
>CXWK01000331.1_pt1 | contig 33999 bp, 30 predicted proteins | sample 590851 | NCBI WGS metagenome assembly CXWK01 (sample SAMEA3498364, study PRJEB10139) | wastewater metagenome | biome: wastewater treatment plant; material: activated sludge | place: Denmark | collected 2014-08-01
TTGACGACCATCCGCGCCAGGGCCACCGCCAGAGCCGGCAACCCCGGCCCCGAAGGCTCCATCCGCAAACTCGCCTCCGCCGAACTCAACCAACGCATCTACAACGCATGCGTCGACCTCGACGGAACAGACGGCATGCTCCTCACCGAGGGCTACCCCATGACCCGCCCCGGAGAAGACGGCGAAACCCGCGTCATGCATTCCTCAGAATGGGAAATGCTCCGCGCACGCGCCAACACCATCGAAGGCGGCACCTCAGAAATCATGCGCAACATCCTCGGCGAACGCGTCCTCGGCCTCCCCGGCGAACCCCGCGTCGACAAAAACCTCCCCTGGAAAGAAATCCCCAAATAGGCAAGGGCGTAGCTCCGTTCTCCGGGCCAGCAGCGCCGATCTGTGCGTTTGTTCTTAGCCAGCAGTAGTCACCTTGAAGGCGGTCCTATGAGCTATCCACTGGACATTCCGGCCGTGGCAGCGGCCTACATGGCGACACGAGCCAGGGCCAAACAGGCGGAGATCAACCACCTCGGTGAGCTACACGCAGGCCTTCCCGAGCACGACCCGGTTTGGGTCGACGCTTTCGACCAGGGCGTCGACCTCATCGAGTCCGACGACCCAGGTGTGCTCAGAGAATTCATCTTGGAGTGTTGCCGGGACCGATCGGACGAGGATCTGGCCTACTTCGGTGCTGGCATTCCAGAATCAATCGTGAATCGCGGCCGGGTCGAGTCACTCAGCGCGCTCGTCGAGGCTGCGAGGTCGGACCGGTTTGTTCGGCGTTCGCTCGCGTTCGCATGGTTCTCACCGACCACGAAGGATCCAGCAGCTCTCAAGTTGATCGCCGAGATCGAGTCTCTCGCTATCCACGGCCAGACTGAAGCATGAACCCCTCTATGCGACAGGACGCCTATACCACGCCGTCCTGTCGGTCACATCGGCACCCGCACTCCTGGCAGCGTCCTGCACATCGGGTGAATCGGCCGCTGCTCCCACAACCACGGGAGCGGCGGTCACCACCACGACCACGAGCACAACCCTAGACATCTCCGTCAACTGCAGGCCCTATCGGCGGAGAGTCTCGAACGCGCCCTGGCATGCCGTGAGTGCCGAGCGAACCGCGTGATAGTGCAGGTACGAAGCGCGTCACTCAGAACGGCCCCCAGATGTCCGCCGTCGGGGCGACAGTGCTTCAATCTTGGTGAGCCAGGAGTCAAAGTGCTTGCAGCGGTTTCGAATCAGATCAAGGCCGAGATCTGCCAGAATCGCTGGCCCATCGACTGTCTTTACATACCCCGGGCGATGCCGCGTGATCCTCTTTGATGGCGCGCCGTCCCGGCTCTGGTTGACGAGTTCAGGGGAACCGCACTCAGCGAGATCCTGTTCCATCGCTTTGACAACACCGTCGTCGTCGAAATGCGCACCGACCTGCACAGGGTCTGAATAGAGCAACGCCTCCAATTCGTGGAGGAGCAAGTTGGGGATCAAGTTGTGACGGCCCACGTCTTCCGCAATTGCACCTTCGATGGCTGTCACCTGGTCGTACGGGTCCGATGACAGATCTAGGGTCCCCATGCCCGGGACATCCTGTGGCAACCCATAGAAGTCAACAAGCGTCGTCACGATCGCGCCTTCATCACGGGTGAGGTTCACGATGTCCGTGCGAAGCTTTGACCAGCTCGTGATTCCCCCACGATGCTTGCGGCCCGACGCCGGGCGCTTGGTCGCGACGATCGTCACGGTGACGTCTTGAAATGCAAGCCCAAACAGGTGGGGGCGAAGAATCTGTTGAGCAAACGCTTCCTCGGTTTGTCCCTCGACCAGCAAGCGGCACCGTTCCACTACCAAGGCTCCGGACGCCCACCGATCAGGTTCTTCTCCCAGATTTCACCGACGCTGTAGTCGTTGACCCACTGAGAGAGTGAATCGGGGGTGGGGCGCCAAAGTTTTGTACCGCTCTGTTCTTGTTCGACGATGAAGATGTCAGCGATATCCATGCGGTCGAGAAGCGTCACCGATTGTGTCGACACGATGATCTGATGCTCGGACGCTTCGAGCATGTCGGCGACGAGATTGATTGCATAGGGGTGAAGGCCTAGTTCCGGTTCGTCGAGTAGCACTAACGACGGGGGTTCGGGCTGAAGCAAGAGCGTTGCGATGCAGATGAAGCGCAACGTCCCGTCCGACAACGCGTTCGGGCCGAAGTAGGCGGTTGATGAGCGTTGTTTCCATTCCAATCGGATTCGATCGGGATCCAAGCGATCCGGACGCAGGTGAAACTCATCGAAGAAGGGCGCTACTGCACGGACGGCGTCCAGGATGCGGCCGTAGGAGGAGGGATCACTGCGCTGAAGGCGGTACAGGAAGGCCGCCAGGTTGCCAGCGTCGGGCCTGAGAGCGTCATTGTCGTTGAGCTCCCCGGCCCGCTTGACGGGAGCGGAGCGGCTCGTGTCGTGGAAGTGGTACACGACCCAACTGGCCAATTTCTCGCCAACCCACCGTGCCGTCGGCCTATCGCTCGTGTGGAGCCGAGACTCACGGTGGCCACTCCCCAGGTCCACAAGGAAGGGCTCCGTGTACTTGTCCTGGTTGATGAATGAAGCGACTTCAGTCTCAAAGATCAGCTCTTCGAGGTCGGTGGGCACCAGGGCGGCGCTGTATCCGTTGACGCCAAACTTGGTGCTGATCGAGATGCGCTCGGCGCGGTAGTCACCCGAGTGCAGGAGGGTTGACGCTCCGCCAGCGAGCGCAACCGACAGTTGGAGTTGGCTTCTCACCATCTGGCCGAGCAGCTCGAAGACCTGGATGAAGTTCGACTTGCCCGATCCGTTGGGTCCGAGGAGGACAGACAGCCGACGCAGGTGTACGTCGAGCGCGTTGATGGACTTGAAGCCCTCTATCGTGATTCGGCGGAGCATCCCTCAACGCTAGTTCCTCAGCAGCAGTGCTTATGGCCGAGACACCTTCCGGTTCGGCCGCGTGTTGGGTTAGGCCGGTTCACCGCTTCCGTCATTCGTCCATCCTGGTTGTCGCCCGGCGCGGATCGAACAAGGTTCCGGTCTGATGTCCCTGCATGCTCTGCCGGCTCGACTACCCGGTGTGGTGCTCCGCTCGTAGGAAAACGATCCGGCCATCCGGATCGACGAAGCTGATCGGCCCTCTGACGTCGCGGGGATACCACCCGTTCTGTTCGAGTGCTTCGATCACGGAGTCGAGGTCTGGGACGATCATCCCGAGGCGTACATCGGAGTCTGCGGTGGCGCGCGACTCAGCCGGATACAGCTCCAAGACGGTCCCGGCCAGATGTGTTGACCAGTGCTCCGGCCCGTCGCCGTGCTGTTCTCGGACGAATGAGACGCCCAACAACTCATAGAACGCTCGTGTCGCCTCGATGGTCAGGCAGCTCAAAACTAAGAAGTCGAGGTGCGGCGACGTCATTTGGCGTTCGGTCTGTGAGGGAAGCCGATTCGGGCTTCGGTGCCCGGTGACCAGTGAACGACGGTCTCGCCCTGGGGTGCGGGCAGGTCAGTAGCAGTGACGAGTTCGTCATCGACATCGACCAGAGTGGCCCGGCGGAGTGGCCATGGGTCGTGTTCGGCGAGGGCGTAGCGCAACCCGTTCCTTCTGGCGCTGTAGAGGCGCCATCGTGCGGTGAGGTAGTGGTCGAACTCGGTGAGTTCGTGGGGCACGTACGGGCCACCGACATCGATCCGCACAGTCGACATCACCCCTTTGGGGCCTGGCCAGCGTCTCGGACACGTGTAGTGAAAGGCCTGCCCATCTTGGTCGAGCCGCATGCGCGACCAGTAGTAGGGCAGTCGATAGGTGGTGCGTGCGGTGACCGACGCCACGCGAAGCAATGCCAGCAATCCGCCGCGCTTCTCCGGACCGCGCTTCTCTGGGTCGCGCTCCCTTGACCTCATCATCGACTCACCGACCATCGTCATCTCCTTGTCGGCCACGGCCGCCTCCAGGATCGTCCAGCCGGCGAGACCAACCCTGCCAGACGGGTAGGACACTGAACAGACTTTACGTCCGCCGGTCCGGGTTCCCGTCCGACCAAGAGTGACGGTCTGTGTGGCGGACGACAAAGCATCGTCACGTTGGGGATCCGCGCCAAGGCCCGCTTGGCACCCAGGTTCGAACGCTTTGCGGGCGGCCACGAACCCCGGGGGCTCGTGCGATCCGATAGCCAAAACAGCGCCCAGGTCCCCCGAGTTACCGCTCGTCTCGCGCTGTCGAAGTTCTGAGAGAACGACGGCGTCGATCGCGTCAGATGTCGACGTGGTCGACCCGATTATCGTCAGAACTCCGCCGTGTCTGGGCCGATGATTTGCAGGCGATCATGTGCACCGCGCCTCCGAGGGGTTTAGTTGCGTCAGGAAGCGCGGGAGCCCATCAACGAAACTGATCCAAGATCGACAGCCCAGCCGGCTTCATATGTGGCTGCCGCAGAATCGCATGAAACAACGGGATTTAATTAAATGCCGTTGTTTTTGGATCGTTTTTGGAAATGCACTTCGGTCCCCCGCCTCGAGAACCCGCCCGGTGGGAGCATCGCGAGTCCCCTCGCCCACACCGCGCCACCTCGGACAAGTGCTGGCCCTTCCGGAACCGATTCGGGCCGCCCGCGGCAGGTGGCAAGCGTCGGCGAATGTCTCAGTCCGTCCGACAGTGTCTTAACGTTCCGTCCTGATCGTCCCCATGCCATTCCCGACTTGCCCCCCGAAGAGAGCCCTACGGTTTCGCCACCCAAGGGCAAGAACTTCTGTGGTTCCCCCGCGTTGGGTTTCACTACTCACCACTTCAGGAGACTCACAATGACAATAAGCGAAGTTTCTCGACATTGGTTGTCACCGTCTGCGCATTCGCACTCATGAGTTCGTTCGCCGGCGCTGCGTCCAAAAGTTGGGGGCGTGTGACCAGTCAATACAAAGGAAACGTTGTCGTCGAGGGATGGGGCACCCATTTCAACGATCGGTCACTGAACGCTGCAAACACGATGACCATAAAAGATCGACGTGACGACGGTAACAATGTTTACGGGAAAACCACGTTCTACTTCTGGAGGCCGAATGCCCAAGGGCAGGTCACGTGGGTGCAGAGCGGCGTACAAAGTACGGGCGAATGGAAAAACGCGACGAGAACCGTAACGGTCAAAGTCCCCCTCCACCCTGAGGGCTCCCAATCTCGCGCCGAAAGCCAAGCGTGTGCTCAGATGGGTTGGCCGGTCCCCGACAGCTGCAGTACCGGAGCGCTCACCACCTGGGGCTACTAACCGTGGAGTCTCGCCCAATTGAAACCGAACGACTTTCAGTCGGCTACAGCAAGGCGACACTGACCGACGTTTCGCTTTCGATTGGGCGGGGCATCACCGCCATCGTCGGACGAAACGGGGCGGGAAAGTCGTCATTGCTGCTGACACTGGCGACACTCCTCCGCCCCAAAGCCGGCACCTTTGCCTTCAACGGGACCCCTATCGAGGGTCGAGCCGGACTCAGAAGCGCCAGACGCCAGCTCGGCTTCGTCCCGCAACATCCGGGCTTTCCTGGAACATTCACCGTGACCGACATGCTGATCTATAGCGGGCAGATTCAGGGGGTTTCCGACCCGCGCGATGCCTGCGCTGACGCGCTGGACCGATTTGACCTGGGCACCGTCGCCCAAAAGAAGCTGAGCGAATTGTCGGGCGGATATCGACAACGCGCGTTTCTGGCCCAGGCCACGGTTCACGACCCGCCCGTTCTGCTCCTCGACGAACCGACCGTCGGCCTGGACATTCCGAGTCGACGCGATTTTTCCCAAGTGCTCAAGCGTCTGGCGTCCGATCGGGCCGTCGTCTTCACAAGTCACCACGTCGAAGACCTGGACGACCTCGACACCGAAATTGTCGTTGTTGCCGGCGGCGCCGCGACCGCTGTCGGGACGACAGGGCAGCTGAGGGCGGCCAACAGGAACGTGTCGTTGGAAGAGGCTCTCAGCAGACTGATGGACTCCCGACCTTGACCGCTGGACTGGGTCGTGCGCTTCGACGTTCGGTGGCACTCGCTGCTATCCCGGGATTCTTGGTTGTCGTCATCGCGCACATCGCGCTTCGAGGCCAACCTTGGCTCCACGAGTGGTACTGGGCCTTCGACCAATACCAGTTTGTCGTGATCTTCTTGGCGCCCCTTGTGGCTGGGATCGCTGCATGGGACGGCGCACGTTGGTCGCGCGCCATGCCCTACCTCACACCGACCGGGCACCTGGGAAATGGTTGTGTGGCCGCCACAGTCCCGTCCATGCTTGTTGGTTGGGGTGCGTATGTTGCCGGGCTTCTCGGAGCCATCGCGCTGGCGACACTCAGCACCGCACCCGGGATACCAAACCTGTCAATTGTTGCCACCAGCCTGCCGCCGCTCGCCATGCTCGCTATGGCTGCAGCAGCCGGATCTACAGTTGGCATCGTCACTCGACGGGCCATTTCCGGCGCGGCAGTTGCCGTTGTGCTGTTCCTGTTGCTGCTCGTTGGCTACACCACACTCCCTGCCACATTGCTGGACGTTGGAGGCTCCACCGGTTCGCTCCTAGGCCTCCGTCCCCGGTCGTCGGTGCAACTGCTCCAGACCGCCCTGTACGCGGCGGTCGCCGTGGCCTCGTTCGGCCTTGTCGCAAAGCGTGAAGACCCGTGGGCACCTGTACGCCTCACAAGCTTTGCCCTCATCCTCCCCATCTTTCCGACAGCGGTGCTCGTCGGCATCGGTGGAGATGCCTTCGTCCATAGGCACACCGACGTCGTCTGCCAGGGCAGCGACCCTGAAATCTGTCTCAACGGGGGGTACTCGTTCCTCGAAGAGCCCACACGCCAAGCCGTGGCTGCACCGTTTGCGGCATCTCAAGCTGCCGGGTTTCAACCGCCGAAGCGACTGACCCAAGACCTTTCTGCCGTAACCAACACCGACACGGGGTACCTCGGAACCGATGCACCTGATCCGGTGACCGTCGCCGGGTTCTTGACGTTCGCGGTCATCCCTCCGGAATGCGATATCGGCAAGGATCGACAAACCTACGAGGACTACCTCGACGTGGACTACTGGGCCAAGTCGCTGGTCGGAATCGCCGAATACAGCCCGATCGTGTCGCCTGCGGTTGCGGATGGCGACACGCCGAAGGCTCGCGAGCACATCCGCGCCATTGCGGAACGCTTGTCGGAATGTGGCCCGTGAGTCTGTGGGCTCGGCGGTACCAGATACACATCGTCGCGTTGATCGCCGTAATGGAAGTGCTGGCGTGGAAGGTCCTGGAAAGCCCGGTGAGCGTTCCAGGGCGAGACAATGATGTCGAATGGATGCTCCTACCGATCGTCCCGGCGCTGGTCGCCATGTACGCCCCGACCGTGCTGCACACGTCCTACGAGCCCAGCGAAATCGTTTCGGCGCTTCCCGTCCAGATGCGTCGGCAACATGCATCGGCGACCATCCTCGCGATGGTGGTGGCAGCACCGTTCATTGCCCTCGGCAATTCTGAGTCGGCGCTCATCGGAGTACGCAATGGACTTCTCCTCACGGGTCTGAGCTTTTTGGCAACCTTGTGCCTTGCTCGGCAGGCCGCTTGGGTGCCGGCGTTCGTGTTCCCCGTCGCGTGCTGGTTGCTCGGAACTCCGACCCCAGGGAACAGCCCGGCCAGCTGGGCACTGCTGATACGACCGTGGGCCGACAGGTGGATCGTCGTTCTCGCCGCGCTGACGTGCGGCGCCGCGGTCGTCACCTACATCGCCCGCGAACAGCCCTTCCGTTCAATCGCTTCAAACGACTCGCTCTGACAGTCGATGGTTAGCGGATGGCGGCGGTGACGGTAACGGGGATGCCGGTGAGGGTTGCGTTGCCGGATGGCGGGTCGATATCTGTTGGTGGGACCAGCTGGTTCACGTTGACGCCAGCATGTTCGCGGGCAACGCTCAGTCGGGTGCCGAGCGCGTCGTGTCCCCATCCGGGTGGCAGGCTCGCGACGCCGACCATCGTCCGATCGGTCACTTCGACAGGAACTTCGAGTTCGCCGACGGCACTGGCGATCAGCGCCTGATCACCGCTGGACATACCCCAATCAGCAGCATCTGCGGGGTTGACCCACAACGTGACCGATCTTTGTCCTTGACCAGGCCTGTGACGTTGTGCAGCCAACAGTTGTTCGAGCGCACATCCCGCCGACCGATCAACACCGGTACATCGACCCGCTTGGCCAGACCTGCCGCAACCTCGGACAGGCGCCTGAGAATTCGGGCGGTGCCGCGGCGAGATGCCCGTCGACGGTCTTGAGGGCGTTAGGCAGCCCTCGGCTGCAACGGTCCCAGATCGATCCCGTGCGGGTTCTCCTTGAGCTTGTCGAGGGTCATCAACCAACCGTGCGGCTGCACTGTCTACGTTTCGTATGGCAGTCGCTTCCCGGAGGTGGTCATTGATTTGGTCTCGCGACGTGCCTCACCCACACCGCCCCGAGGTGGGCCAGAACCCCTCTATTGCAGCGACCCCTGGGGGAGCCGCTATCCACGGGATCAAGCTCAGTAGGTGATCGTTCATGCTGTGGTTTCATCCGTCCAGACAAGTTCGAAGGTAGTGCCTTCAAAGCCTGCGCTGTTGATGACTTCCACAATCGGTGCAGCGAAGAAGATCGAGCCACGCAGCATCTGACTCAGTCTGACGCCGACGGCATGCTCCTCACCGAGGGCTACCCCATGACCCGCCCCGGCGAAGACGGCGAAACCCGCACACTCCACACCGAAGCATGGGAAATGCTCCGCGCACGCGCCAACACCATCGAAGGCGGCACCTCAGAAATCATGCGCAACATCCTCGGAGAACGCGTCCTCGGCCTCCCCGGAGAACCCCGCACCGACAAACCCCTCCCCTGGCGCGACATCCCCAATTAGGCAGCTATGCCTACAAAGCCGCCCCAGGAGGTCGCGCACATCGCGGGTTGCGCCGTCCGCCTAACCCCAATTCCGCAGAAGATCTTCAGTCAAGTGGTGCTGGTCGACAGCCTGAGCCACCCCTCTCAAACGGATGCCGCCTAGCTTCAACTAGCGGGCCACCTCCAGCGAGTTACTGACTGGAATCGACAGCAACGGCGGTCGGAGCTCACGATTTCCCGGCGATGCACGAGGAACTTTGAGTGCTCCAGTCCTCGTGCGGGAACTGGAGCCTTTCAAAACGGGCTGCGCCGAGGGGTCCACGTGGCTTGCCGCCAAAGTGTCTGGTTAGCGGTCTTCATGTGACGGCACAGGACGACCGTCAGTTCTTCCAGATCTCGACGGAACGTTCTGAATCACAAGTCTCCGGCCCGAGCCCGACGGCACGTTCACTCGCTACCCCAAAACTCGAATGCTCACCAACAATGGCGAAGGTTGCACCCTCCTCATCGAGCACACGCCCCGTTGTTTGATCGAAGGTAGAGCCGAACGGAAAGACGACGTGGTACCGAGCCCCGTTGCTGACCTCGAGGTACAGGCAACCAAGAGAATCGTCGATCAACAACGTGCCCGAAATCAGCGGCAACCGGCTGCTAGTCAGCGGGGCCGCTGCGGTCGCGATCGTCACCGCCACCCCTACCGGAACACCAGTCGACGGGTTCCGCGCACCGGCAGCTTCGGTGGTGGTCTCGGGCTCAACAACGGTTGCTTGAACCGGCGACGAATGCATCTGAGCGTCAGTGGACAAGCTCGGAGCAAGATCAGCTCCTTGTGCAGCGACCTCTGTCGAACCGGCACCAGCTACAGCAGAACCTTGACCGCCATCCGTCTGGAGCGAACTGTCGCCAACACTTGCCTGCACGACGGTCGCGTTCGTGTCGTCGGCGAGCACCTTCCGATCACCGTCGCTAGAACATGCATACCCAACGATGCAGGCAACCACCACCGCGCACAACACACCGGTCGACCTCAACGCCGAAGCGCGGAAACCCGCGCACGAGGAAGAACGTTTGCTACACCGACGAGGCGCATTCAGGCCCATAGATAAGTCCGATCTGGGGGGTTGGAACCGTCCACCGGACTCACGGTGGACGATCCACTTGCTTTGGTCTGCGTCGCCACCAGCAGCTTTCAATGGACTGCTCACATGACCGTCGATTTGGACGACCCCGGAGTGGTCGACTCGGCAGGCACTTCAGCCTATCGGCCGATATCAGCAGTCGACCGTGCCGTGACGGACGACCACGTTGCCAAGGCCCGGAAGCCTCGATACCGATCTCGACAACTTCGCCGATCAGGCGGACTATGGGTTGCGCTTAGAGCGGCTTCGCTAGCAGAATGCAAGCATGCCGAACCTGCTGATCCGAGATCTGCCCGATGACGTTCATGCCAGCTTGCAACGTAGGGCCGCGGCCGCCGGTCAATCGTTGCAGCAGTACCTAACTGCCGAGTTGGTACGCATTGGCTCCAATCCAACGCTGGACGACGTCCTCGACCGGATCAGTCAGCGCCAAGGGGGACACATCGGCTTTGAGGCTGCCGTCGATGACCTGAACGCCGAGCGCGGCCCTCGATGATCGTCCTCGACGCCTCGGTGGTCGTCAACCTCGTTGGAGATGACGGCGCCGCTGGCGACACGGCCCGCGAAGTGGCCAGATCGTCGCAGAACCGGATCGCTGTACCCGATCTTGTTGACGTCGAATCCGTGGCAGTCCTGCGGCGCCGGTGGCTCAACAACGGCCTCACAGCAGAGCGATTTCGTTTGGCCGTGGAGGACCTCACCGCACTTCCGTTTCAAAGGTTTCCTGCTGCGCCACTGATGCGGCGAGCCTACGAACTGCGCAACAATGCGACTCCATCTGACGCCTGCTATGTCGCTCTCGCCGAAGCACTTCTCGCCACGTTGGTAACGGCAGACGCCCGCTTGGCCAATGCGCCGGGAATCAACTGTTCGATCCAACTGATCCGCACGCCGTAAGCAGTCAGGATCGAACGAGACCGACGCCCAGATCGACCAATCAGCGTTCGCTCACGGCGGGCGCCCCACAGGAGTGTTCCATGACGTTCCCCCCTCACCTTCGAACCGCATTGCTATTCACCGTGTCGTGTGCGCTGGTCCTCATGATCGCGGCGTGCGGACTCGGTAACGACCCAGATGAGGCCGGCACCACAATGAATCTGCCTGGGGCCGAGCTGTGGATCCCAATGAGCGCTGGAGGACCGAGGATCTCCTTCACGATCTCCGATGACGACTTGAACCCACCACCGGGTGTTGGGCAGCACGTCGGCAACTGGTACGACATCGCCTTGCTTGACCCCGACAGGGGACCGTCGATGACCCTCACCATCGACGGATCTGCCATCACAGGCGCAGACCTCTCCGACGCATTCATCGCCTACTGGGACACCGAAACCTCGGAATGGGTAGTTGGCGAAACGGTGACAAAGGGCGACTCGTTCGAGGCACCCGTCGCCTTTAGCGGGGTTTACGGCCTTTTTGCGAAGCCCTGATGTCTACAGCCGACGCATCCCCGAACAACTCGGATCGGCCTGTCTGATCGACCCGTCGGGGCGGGAAGACGATACGGCCGACGTGCTGGACCACCACTTCGGAAACCTGGCAACGGAGCCGAAGAGGTAGAGCTCCTGGGATGGCCGACCTCCGGGAGGACGGTCGAGGCACAGTCGACCAGGCCAATCGACAGCTACCAAGTAACGCCAGGTCTTCTCCAAACACCAAGCGCGGCCCAGCCGTCCATTTCGGCAAAGGTCCTCGCCACGACCTGTCGGCGAAAGGGAGTCGGACCAGGCGGCCGGACAAGTCAGCTGCGCGATGCCTAAGGAGTGTCTCGGAGGCGGTGTTCTTGACTATTCGCCAAGCCACGCGTCAATAGCGAATATGACCTGCATACCCGAGGCCTCACGCGATTGCGGTCCGTGACCGGTGCACGCAGGTGCCTTTGGTCTGCTGCGCATAGCCGACCGCGACCCCTGTTTCGGGTGCGGCCCCTGTGATTAGAAGGACTGTTTGCTTAACCCTGCGCGCTTGCGAGCAGTCTGGTTGATATAGAAGTTCAATATCGCCTTGCAAAGTATTTCATTGCTCAAGATCTCATCAGCATCGGTCGATGGCACAAACACGAAGTTCCGTGTTTGCGAAGGAGACCGTTGTGTTTCGTACAAGACCTTGGGTACGCCCCCTGGCCGTCGTTGGGCTACTTGCCATCTTGCTCGGCCTCGTCACCCTCATACAGCGCGACGCGTCCGCTGCGGTGGTTTCGCTGGAGAAGTCGACGACTACTCCCATGCCGGTTGCACCGGAAGTCCCCATCACCTTCGAGCTGAAATATGAATGTTCGGCGGTACAGGCAGATTGCGACGGCTCAGTCATCGTCGATCAGCTTCCCGACGAATTTTCATGGGACAGCGCTGACGTCAAGTGGGCCTTCAATGCCGCCCACATCGAAAGTGGCAACCTCAACCAAGCAACTGGTGAGATCACGTTCGTTTTCAAGAACGCGCCAGCGTTCGACGGCGGTGACTCGGGAACCATTCAAGTCTTCGCAACCTTCAAAAAGGGCGTTGCGGACGGAACAACAGTCAACAACGAAGCAAGCTTTATCTCCGGCGACACCACCGTGACCGCTTCGGCGCCAGCAACCGTCGCTGCAGACGGGTCGCCCAACCTTTCCGGCTGGAAAACGGCGATGACGTTGAGCGCTGACGTCGGCGACGACGTGGTGTGGAACTTCGGCGGTTCAAACACCGGCGGCACGACCATTGACGAGTGGACCTGGGACGACCCCATCAACACCGACTATCTGGAGGTCACGTCGATCGACGTTGGCACCTGGGGCAACAGCCCCGGCGCGAACATGACCTCGACAGTCCAGTACGCGACGATCGGCGATCCGACACTTCGGTCGGCCGGAACCTTCGTTCTCACGGGAACGCAGCAGACGATCAACGTCGCCGACCTGGGCCTCGGGGGTGACCCCATCAACCGGATCGTCGTCACGTACACCAACATCCCGGTCGGATTTAAGCAGAGTGGTGCGGACGGTGAGCGCACCATGATCCACACGAAGGCACTTGCGTTTCCGGCTAACGGCAAACTCGAGAACTGCCTGGAGCTTGTCGGAACTGATGACGGCGTCCAGTTTGAGACCGCATCGAACCAATGTGTCGAAGTCTTTGACCTGCCGGTCCAGGCAGCGCGACTCCACAAGTACGTTGACGACAACATCGTCAAGATCGGTGACGTCACGACTTTTGAGCTGTGGCCAGGAACTCGCGAGGGCTCCGTTCCGATGGAGAACGCCACGATGGTCGACCTGCTCCCTGCGGGCGTCAGCTACGTCCCGGCGTCCTGGGTGTTCGACAACCGCGGCTTCGCCGTGAGTGACCCGACCTTTGAGCAGATCGACAACTACAACGGATCAGGCCGCACGCTACTCAAGTGGACATTTAGCGACCCGCTGCCCGAGGGTAACGACCTCAAGCTCTCGTTCGACGCGTACGTAGGCCCGTCGGTGACGCCGAACATCGAGCTGGAAAACGAAGCCGCGCTCTACAACACCCTCCCGCCCAACACCGAGATCCTCTTCAACGGATGTGAGTCCCCCAACTACGACAACCAGTGGGACATGGACGGCAACGGTGAGCTTGGTGGCCGACCCGCCTACACCGGCCAGAAGCTCTGCATGGGCGACGCGACGTTCACTCCCGTTGCAGCAACTCCATCGGCGTTGGATTCGACCAAATGGGTTAAGGGCCAACTCGACGCCGACTGGAGCCGCTTCCCAGACGTTGGAGAGACGGTCGCCGGAGGCTATTTCGACTACGAGTTACGGATCGAGAACGTTGGAACTGACTCGATTGAGAATCTTGTTTACATCGACATCCTCCCCTATCTGGGTGACCGCGGCGTATTGGACACGACAGCCCGCGGAACCGAATGGACACCGTCCCTCATATCCGCAGTCACGGTCAACGATCCCAATGTGACGGTCTATTACTCGACCGTCGATGACATTTGTCGTCCTGAGCTGAACTACGAGCCGACCGGCTGCAACGCTCCTCAGTGGTCGACATCGTTGCCGGCCGAGATCACCTGGGTAACAGCGCTCAAGTTTGACTTTGGTGACACAGTGCTGGCTCCGAACGACCAGCGGGTTCTGGCGTGGCGCATGCGGGCCCCAACCAACACCCCGCCTGGCGACGTTGCGTGGAACTCCTTTGGGTACTCTGCCGACACCGTCACCGGCGGGCTCAATCTGCGGGCAGAACCGCTTCAGGTCGGTGTCCGCGTCAATGACCCCGAACCCGCGATCTACGGCGACTACGTCTGGCTGGACGACAACGCTGACGGGATCCAGAACGAGGGCGCCAAAGTTGGTGTCAACGACGTGCGCGTCGACCTGTACGCGCCGGGTCCCGATGGCAAGCCAGGCGGCGGAGACGATGTCTTGATCGACTTCACCTACACGGCCAACGACTTCGCCGGAAACCCGGGCTACTACCTGTTCCCGAACCTCGACGCCGGCGACTACTTCGCCGTCTTTACTCCCCCTGCCGGGTACAACGTGTCACCAGCCACGCAAGGCGGCGACGCTGCCCTCGACAGCGATGGAGTGCAAGGCGTCGGCGGGTACTCGGGTTGGGTGACCCCGGTGACCCAACTGGATGCACTGGAAGACGACAGGACCTGGGACTTGGGCCTGTACACCGGGACTCCACCCACCACGACCACGACCGTCGCGCCGACAACCACGACAATCGTGGACCCCACAACCACGACAACTGCGGTCGAACCGACCACCACGACGGTCGCGCCGACCACAACAACGATCGTGGACCCGACGACCACAACGGTCGGTGCGACGACCACGACGATCGTTGGGGCAACGACCACCACTGCCGCTCCGGCGACGACCACCACGGTGGAGCCGACCACAACGACGGCCGCCCCGACGACCACCACAACCGCAGGACCAACGACCACGACGACGGCCGGTCCGACGACGACAACAGCTGTTGGCGCAACCACCACAACGGCAGCGCCAACGACCACGACGACCGGCCCGCCGGTCTATGACCTGGCGTTGATCAAACTGCTCGGCACCGGCGGACCATTCGCCGCAGGTGACGACGTCCCATTCAGCGTCCTGGTCAAGAACCAAGGCGACATCACCGCAGACCAGTTCACCGTTCGCGACATCATCCCCGACGGCATGTCGCTCGCGGTGACCAGCCCTGCACAACCATGGGTCGAAGTCTCCCCAGGCATCGCCGAACTCGCGGACACCACACCGCTACCCGCCGGCGAAACCAGGACCTACGACATCTTGCTCACCCTCGACGACGACACCCTCGGCACATACACCAACATGGCCGAAATCGCAGTCGACGACGGCGACGACACCGACTCTGACCCAGACGACATCGACGGTGACCCGATTATCGACCGGACCAACCCAACCGACATCGACACCGACATCCCCGGCGACGAAGACGACTCAGACATCGCCATCCTCAACCTGAACACCCCACCAACCACCACCACAACGGCGGGGCCGACCACGACCACCGCCGCCGGGGCAACAACGACCACCGCGGTTGGCGCAACCACCACAACAGCAGCGCCAACGACAACGACGGCTCCTGGTGCAACCACGACGGCAGCACCAACGACCACCACATCCGCCGTGCCCGGCGCAACAACCACAACCGCAGCACCAACGACCACTACATCCGCCGTGCCGGGCGCAACGACAACAACCGCAGCGCCAACGACCACGTCGACCCCACCGCCGGTGTACGACTTGGCGCTGGTCAAGGTGGTTGGTTCGTCTGGTCCGTTCAGCGAGGGTGACGACGTCAGCTACGACGTGATCGTCAAGAACCAAGGCGACATCACCGCCTCGACGTTCACGGTTCGTGACGTGGCGCCTGCTGGCATGTCGTTGAAGGTGACCAGTCCGGCACAGCCATGGACTGAGGTGTCGCCCGGTATCTTTGAGCTGGTTGAGACCACGCCTTTGGCGGCGGGTGCAACCCGTGTGTACCCGGTCGTGTTCGTCCTTGACGACGCGACGCTCGGCTCCTACACCAATGGCGCCGAGATCGCCGATGACGATGGCGACGACACCGACTCTCAGCCTGGCGACCTCGACAAAGACCCGGTGATCGACCGCACGAACCCCGACGATGTCGACACTGACCTGCCAAACGATGAGGACGACTCCGACATCGCGATCATCTCGGTGACTCCACCGTCCGGGGCGACGACGACGACAACTCAACCATCTGGGACCACCACCACCGTTCCCGGCGCAACGACGACGTCGACTGGGCCTGTTCCGTCTACGACCACTTCGACGGTGGTCTCTACGACGACATCCACCACGACCCCCGCTGCGTCGGCATCGCTCGGCGACAAGGTGTTCGAGGATCTTGACGGCGACGGCGTTCAGGACATGGGCGAACCCGGCGTCCCTGGCATCACCGTGGTACTCGAGACGTGCGGAGAAGGTTCGACGCCCGTCCAGGTCGCCACGACTGTCACGAACGCACAAGGTGAGTACCTGTTCGACGACTTGGAGCCTGGTGACTACTGCATCAAGTTCTACGTGCCGACCAACATGGGCGTGTCTCCTGCCAATCAGGGTGGCGACGACGCCAAGGACTCAGACGGCACGCCAGATGGCACGGTGACGATCGATGGTGTGACCTACACCGTCGTCAAGACGCCAGTCATCCCGCTCGAAGCAGGTGAGAACGACCTCACCTGGGACCAGGGCATCTACGAACCGGCGTCCCTCGGCGACAAGGTGTTCGAGGACGAGGATGGCGACGGCGTCCAAGACCCAGGCGAGCCTGGCGTACCTGGAGTGATCGTGATCTTGGAAACTTGTGAGGAAGGAACTACACCGGTCAAGGTCGGCGAGACCGTTACCGACGCCAACGGCAACTACCTCTTCGATGGGCTTGCGCCTGGCACCTACTGCGTGAAGTTCTTGATTCCCTCGGGGAACGACCCTTCACCAGCTGACCAGGGTTCGGACGACGGCAAGGACTCTGACGGTAAGCCCGACGGCACCGTCACGATCGACGGCAAGACCTACACCGTTGTGAAAACCCCGCCGGTCGTTCTGACCCCGGGCGACGACGACCTAACGGTCGACCAGGGCATCATCCCGATCTTGAACACCATTGGCGACAAGGTCTGGTCGGACCTCGATGGCGACGGTGTACAGGACCCCGGTGAGCCCGGTCTGCCTGGCGTAACCGTCATCTTGGAGCACGTCGTCGACGGTGAATGCGTCAAGCTGGCCGAAACCACCACCGACGGCTCAGGCAACTACCTCTTTAGCGATTTGGCAGACGGCGACTACTGCATCAAGTTCTTGATTCCGCAGAACTCGACGATCTCTCCCACCAACGCGGGTAGCGATGACACCGGCGACAGCGACGGTACCGCTGACGGGACCGTGACCATCGACGGCAAGACCTACCAAGTCGTCAAGACCACCGTGACCAACCTGTCGGGTGGCGAGATTGACCGGACCTGGGACCAGGGTGTCATCCCGCCGGCGGAGCCTGCAGCACTGGGTGACCTGGTGTGGCACGACCGAGACAAGGACGGCATTCAGGACGAAGGCGAACCTGGTATTGCGGGTGTGACCGTCGACCTGTACCAAGTTGTCGACGGTAAGCCGGTCAAGGTCGGCACCGACGTGACGGACGCGAACGGTATCTACGGTTTTGGCGATCTCGACCCAGGCTCGTACTACGTGGAGTTCCTCGTCCCTGAGGCCTATGCCATTTCGCCGTCGAACCAGGGCAGCGATGACGCCAAGGATTCTGACGGAATTGCCGGCGACAAGGTCGTTGCCAACGGCAACAACTTTGTTGTTGCCCGGTCCCAGACCGTGGTCCTTGATGCGGGTGACAAAGACCTCACCCTCGACTTGGGTGTGTCCACTGACACCGCATCGCTCGGCGACTATGTCTGGATCGACACGAACGACAACGGCATCCAAGATGGCGGCGAGGATGGTATCCCTGGAATCGAAGTTCGCCTTCTGGCCGTCGACGAGAATGGCGACCGCACGTTGGTTGACACGATGACGACCGACGAGGATGGCTACTACCTCTTTGATGGTCTTGAGGCTGGCGACTATGTCGTGCAGTTCGTCATCCCTGCCGGGTACAACCCGTCAGGCGCCGACTCGGGTAGCGACGACGCCAAGGATTCTGACGGTGTGGTCGAATCGACGATCGATCAGAACGGGGTCACCTTCACGATCCTCGCTTCGCCGGTCGTGACCTTGCCGGCTGGGACCCAGAATCTGACCCTCGACCAAGGTGTTGTTCCGAAGGCCGATGATATTGCGGACCTGGCCCTCACCAAGACCGCCAGTCCGATCACCAACAAGTCGATGGACTGGACGTTCAAGGTCGTGAGCAATGGCCCCGCAACGGCCAAGGGACCGATCGTCGTCACGGACGAACTCCCCGTGAGCCTCACCTACAGCACCGCTACGGTGCCCGACGGATGGGAGTGTTCAGCCGAGGGTCAGATCGTCACCTGCGACAGCGATGACGATATGGCCGCTGGTGAGACCGTCACCCTGTTGGTCTCCACCAAGGTGAACGCTCCGACCGGGACACGCATTCAGAACAGCGCGTCTGTCCTGGGAGCAAACACCGAGAAGTCGATGGACAACAACACTTCCTCGGCCAACGCCCAGGTCGCCGACCCGCTCGGTGAAGCACCGGCCGAGACCGACCTGACCATCACCAAGTCGGCATCAGCCGCTGCTCAGGCAGGGGTCGCCAACTGGGAGATCGTGGTGACGAACATCTCGGACAAAACAGCAGAAGGCGTCAGGGTGCAAGACCAGATGCCTGGCACACTCACCTACAAGAGCATCCAAGGCGAGGGCTGGACCTGCGCACCGGACGGCAAGACCGTGTGGTGCGACTTCGACAAGCCACTCGGCCCTGGCGAGAAAGCCAGCTTTGTGATGGCGACGACCGTTGACGCCCCCGCCAACACGGTCATCACCAACACGGCGATCGTCTCTGCTGAGACCCTTGAACGGGACCTGACCAACAACACCGACGACGCCGAGATTCAGACGGCCGGGGCGGCCAAGTCCAACAGCAACGTCGCCTTCACCGGAGCTAACTCGCTGAGAATGTTCAGCGCAGCCCTGCTCTTGGTGCTCGGCGGTGCATTGTTCATGGCGGCACGACGCAGGACAGACCGGCAAGCACGGTAGCTAACAGCTCGGCGCCGCAGCGCTGAGAACAACGCTTCGAAGGTGGGAGGGATCAAAAGGTCTCTCCCACCTTCTTGCTCTGCCGCAGGTTGACTGGTGGACTCTTGGCACTTCCTGTGTGGATCTGGCTGCGTGGACGCTCGACCCTTGCTGCAGGCGCCGACCTCCGCTCTCGAGGCGTGCCAGCAACGACAGCAGCCTTCGAGAACCCGGCGGCACGCTGACCGCGCAACGATTTAATTAAATACTCGCGTTGAGTCCCCAAGTGCGCAATGATCACCGAGTGCCTGAACGCATTGATCTCCTCTGGGAGGGCGGGGGCTATGGCCCCCGCAAGCATCGCAAACCGCTTCGCTACAGCGCGTTCGTTCCCGACCCCATACTCGAGTGGGACCCAAGGTCCACCGTGGCCGCGACGCATGCGGTCGCCGAAGCGACCAGTGCACTATCGGCCCTACTGTCGGCTGCCGAGCCACTCGTCGATGTCTTCCATCCTCCATTGCAGGCCGCGTTGCTGCGATCCGAAGCGCTGGGTTCGTCGTTCATCGAGGGCCTTCACACCTCAAGTCGTCAGCTGGCACTTGCCGAACACAACTCGCAAAGGGCGACACCTACGGTCCGAGCGGTCCTCGGGAACATCGAAGCGATGCAGCGTGCGATCGAGCGGAGCGTGGCCAGCGACGCGCCGTTGACGGTCGACGACATCGTGGACGTCCATCACGCTCTGCTCAACGGGACCACAGAAAGCCGGTTTGCAGGCGTCATCAGGCATCAACAGAACTGGATTGGTGGCACATCGTTCAGTCCGCGTGACGCCGAGTTCGTACCGCCACCGCCCGACCGCTTACCAGAACTGCTGGCCGATCTGGTCGGATTCTGCAATCGGACAGATCTTCCAGCAATCACCCAAGCGGCCGCGGCACATGCACAGTTTGAAACACTCCATCCGTTCGGCGACGGAAATGGTCGGGCGGGGCGCTGTCTGATCCACCTCGTGCTAGGTCAGCGAGGTTTGGAAGGCCCGCTGCGCCCGCCGATCAGTTTGGTTCTCGCTCGAGACAAGCACGCCTACATCACAGGACTGACGGCGTTCCGCGAGGGAAAGCCCGACCATTGGATCGGATCGTTCGCCGACTCGGTCAGCGCAGCTGTGGCTGGCGTCCATTCGCTGCTCGCGGATCTGGCCGACCTGCAGGCGGACCTCATGGAGCGTGCAGGCAACCCCCGTCGCGACTCGGCCGCGGCCTTGGCGATCTCTTTGATCGCTTCACATACCGTCTGGTCAGCAAGTTTGTTGGCGGCAGCTGGCGAAACGACCAAAGCTGCCTCCCGGAACGCTCTGAACCGACTCGAATCTTCTGGCGTGCTGTCGCCGCTCCCGGCAGACAAAAGCAGGGAGCGCCACTGGATCAGCGAGGACGTTTTCGCCCTCCTCGATCGGTTCGAACGGCGTCTTCGACTCGGTTGAGAGACGAGCTGCGATGCCTGGCGCCCGTTGACAGCACCAGGACGTCCTCATGACGCGTATGACGTCCCGTGCCGGGCGGGCCGCCGGGCGAAGGAACTCTCACAGGAGCCTTTGAGGTGCCCGCTGTCGTGGCCGACGACTTGCCCCCGCCGCCCACCGTGACGGCGCCGCCGACACCGTTAGAGGCAACACTCATCGGCGGTTGGGACCTCGATCGATCCTCTGGGCGATTCGCCAACGATCCGGCACCGCGGCGCGGCGTCGCCTTCTCTCAAGCGCAGCACAGCGTTTCTCGAGAACTATCGCGATTGGGTAACGATCGAGGGATTTGGGATTTGGTTCAGCGACGGCGACTGCAACGGGGAACGGCGGGGCGGCGATCATCGTGGGCCCCGATTCCTTGAAGGTTGACGAGGACTCGGCCCTTTCATTTGGCCGAACGGCCATGGGACGCGGAGAAACGTACCCCCAGATACTTGGCGAGATCTCGGCATGTCTCAGGTCGGACGGATGCCAGTACGCGGTGAACGGCGACCAACTCATGATTGTCGGGGCTGAGGGCACCGAATTCCGATTCCATCGGAGCGCCATGCAATAAACCGCTGCGGCGAGCCTTAGCTGGCCGTGGGAACTCTCCCGCGGAACGTTCGCGGGGCGGCTCTGTTCGACGAAGCGCACCTGACCCGATGGCGAAGTCGCCCGGCCTCGGGAATGCCAGCGCTGCACTGGTTGCGGGGTTGTCGTCGCGGAACGAAGCCTTGCCGATGCCGAGGGAGGCAGGTGGCATCACTCCCCCGCGGGTCCGCGGGTCCTTCTTCGCTGCGACAGATCCGTGGCAGCCCTCTCTTTTCGCTGTGATGGATCCGTGGGACGTTCTTCGGTGTGACGGAGTTGCACGAAAGGCATCAAGGAAGGGGGTTGACAGAAAGAACACGCGTTCGCTACGGTTGGGACCCGTTCAACGTTTTCCCCGCTGAACGGCCTTGCGAGATTCACGCCACCTTCGCAGCTGACTTGGTCGCTTCGCTGCCACTTGATTCGAGTGCTCTCCGAGACGGAGGTTGGTCGTGCCGCAACTCCTTGACGCCGCCCTCGGTGCCCCCGTCGGGCAAGAACAGGTCGCCCCGCTGGCCGATCCCGATGTGGACCTCACCGTCTCGCTGTCGTGCCGTTTTCCCGACGACCTCACCGGCCTATCGGTCGACCAACTCTGCCGCTGCGTCGCAGCCATCAGCCGCGCACAGTCCCGCCTCGAAGGGCAACGGTTCCGTCTTGTGGGCGAACTGAATCGCCGCCGCATCACGGACCCGTCTGTCGACCCAACCCAGATCCTGCGAACCGAAGGCGGGCTCACCGCTCGCCAGGCCACCAAGCAGAACGGGCTCGCAAGCCGCTCCCGCGAATTAGCTGAGCCGGCACGCCAAATGGCCGCGGGACAGCTCACATCCAACCACTTCGAACAGCTCGGACGTGCCCAACAAGCCCACCCCGAAGCATTCCAAAACGAGCAGCACGCCCTGATGGCGAACACTCAGGGAATGGGTGCCGATCGGCTTCGAGCTGTGATCTCAGACTGGATTGCCCGCCGGGACCACGACGACGGCGCAGACCGGTTCCGGCGCCAACACCAAAACCGCTACCTCTCTATCAAGCAGCTCTCCTCGGGGATGATCGGCATTCGCGGCGAGCTCGACCCCGAGGCCGGCTCCAAGATTCAAACAGTCCTGGGACACGCCGCAAATGACCTCTGGCAGGCCGAAACCCGGAACACGCGACCGACATCCAGCGCATCTCAACGACTCGCCGATGCCCTTACTGAAACCGTCACCCGTCAGGGCGCCATGGTGCTGGGCGGACGGGGACATCCCGGCCGACCCGTCCTCCACATTGCCGTGAACTACCAGGAACTGGTCGATCAGCTTGCTGGCGTGCGTAATCCATCTGGGATGGTGTCACCTGCCTCCTCGCTAGACCCCGGCTCACCCCCGCCCAATGCTGCGGCCCTCGTAGGGCCCGGCTGTTGGCCGCCCGCTGCCGGCGAACCGGCACGGCCGGGCTCGTCGCCACCAGGCATTGCTCACCCCGTACGGAACGAAGGTCGCACGCATGGACCAGACCCCATATCGGGCACACCACCGCGCCAAGGCGCACGGTCCGATTCCCCGATCGCCCAGCGAAATACCGATAGAACCTTGGGGTTCGCCGGGCCCCACACTGGTCCCAAAGACGTCGGCCAGCCCAACGACAACACGCCGCCCGTCGTCGTCACACGCAGCCGTGGTGGGACCGCTGATGTAGTCGACAACAACGCGGGCGCATTCGAAGCCTCCGACACTTGCTCGGATCCGATTGAAACCTCTGTCTGCGATCGGTCGCCGCGCAGCAAGTTTGGGTTCAGTTCGCCGGGCACAGCCACCAACGGTGTAACCATCTCCCCCGCCACGATCCGACGCCTGGCATGCGATGCCGACATCATCCCGACGGTGCTCGGGTCGAACGGGGTCGTGCTGGATCAGGGACGCAGAGTACGAACGGCTACTTCTGCGCAGCGATCCGCGCTCATCCAGCGTGACAAGCACTGCGTGTTCCCCGAGTGCGACCGGCCGCCGTCGTGGTGCCAAGCGCATCACCTCAAACCCTGGGAAGACGGAGGAGCAACGGACCTCGACAACATGGCCCTCATCTGCAGCAGCCACCACCACCTCGTCCATGAAGGCCAATGGACTCTCACCCGCGGACCAAACGGCACCTGGACGGCGCAACCTCCGCAACACCACAGGCTCAAGCCACCGTCAGCCTCGACTCAGCCCGCACACCGGACCGGGGCCCACTCGGAAGTCAACCTCAGCCCGTGACGGTCTACAGCACCTATCGAAGCTTCGAGACTTTTTGCGAGCGGAGGCAGCCCGCGTCCAAGTGGGTCATCTCGCGGTGGCCCTGTCGGCGGTGGTAATGACCCAGGCTTGTTCGATCGTCACGGGGTCGCCGTCGAGGGTGTTGATCTGGACGTCGGTAGTTGAGTCGTCGATGACCATGATGGCGAACGGTGCACCGTCGCTGGTGCGATGGAGCGCCCAGCCTTCGGGGGCGATTGGCTCGGCAGAGAGCGCCTGTGGATCGGGAACACCCGCGCCGTCGGCCTCAAGCCGGATCGAAGCCTCTTCGGGGGGATCGGCCAGATCTCCGCCAACCCGCACAACCAGCATCGCCTGCGGCTGATCGGCTGAGATACCTTCCCGAGCGGACGAAGGGATCTTCACCATTCCCTCATCGGCTGCGCCGTCCAAGTCAACCGAGGAGATCGTCACATCGGCAGTTCCGGCGTCGACATCGATGGACTGCCCCGCGCGGAGGTCACGAGCGAAACGCTCGACGACCGCGTAGGTCATGTGGTCACCCAGATCACGGTCCAGATACCGCCGGTCAGACAGCCGGTCGACCGATTGCAAGACCAAGGTGGCGCCCTCTTCGACTCGGTCTACCAGCCACGACGGCTGATACCGGTCCCACTGCACCACCTGGAAGCGATAGGCGAATGCGGCAAGCATCTCGCGAATGTTGAGGCGGAACGAGTCCCCCAACAGCAGCAGATCGTCGACCATTGGGAGGCCTTCGACCTTTTGTTCCCTAGTCTCAACGGAGAGCTCGCGCACCTTGCTTGCGTCGTCCGAGACCGAATAGTCCAGCTGAAAGTTGTTCCGCTCGATCGGTTTGGGTCGTTTCAACACCCAACGTTCGGTCTGTTCTGTTTCTTGTAGCGCTCCCAGGATGGCAATGTCTCCGCGATACGGCAACGTGCGGACGTACTCAAGCCCGTCGATAGCGTTCGCGTCCGGAAGATAGTTATCCATGATGGCGGCGCCGGTGACCGCCGCGCCGAGCGAGTTCCAATGGGTGTCTCGCGTCCAGTACACCTGGCCGCCCGCGTCTTTTTCTTGCTGCAGGACCGCCCAAGCGTCGACGAAACGCGGAAACGGCGTTTCGAGCAAGGCGGCACGAAATCGGTTCTCAGCATCAAACGAGCAACTTGCAAAGTCGCGCAGCGTGCTGGTCATCTGTTCTGGATAGATGGCCTGCTTGACGGGCGGCACGACCGTCAGCGGATCGGCGCCCATCGCGTAGGCCATGCGACTCACGCGGAGCATCTCGGCGACCGTCGGCTCAACGAAGTCACCCATATGGCAGGGTTCAAGCACGGCGCGGCGGTAGAACATCCAATCGTCTCGGCCCAGCAAGACTTTGTCCGGGTTGGGGCTGTCACCCAACACGTTCCAACGGAACTTCGCCTGGTCCTCGATGATGTCCGTCCGCCACGGGAACGTCTCAACCATCTTGGTCTCAAGCTGACTGAAATAGCTGCCGTCCGAAACAGCGGACCAGGACAGTTCGGGCATTTCGGTCGGCGCCCGGTTCTCAAGCATCTCCGAACGCGAACCGGTGAGCCACAAGATGAACGGGACCATCAAGCAGACTGCCGCGCAGACACCGAGCGCGACCGACTGCCCTCGAGGGATACCAAACGATGGGGCATCCCCGTCCGCCTCGGACGCGTCCACGCTTGGATCGCTCGACACGGACCCGGTCTGCACCGGGCCGGGTTGGCCTTGAGGACCGGACGGCGAGTCGGGCGTCGCTGGTTGGTTCTGATCAGTAGCCAAGGCTTGGATCCACAATTCCCAAGAGCTGATTGCCCTTGATCCATCGTTCGACGTTCTGAGTGATTCGGTTACCGAGCAGAGGAACGGCCATCTGCGGGGTGTTCGCTGTGTGTGGCGTGATGATGCAGGAATCCAGCTGCCACAAAGGGTGCCCGTCGGGTAGCGGTTCCGGGTCGGTGACGTCCAGCGCCGCGCCCCCGATCCCCCCGTCTTGGAGGGCTTGGACCAGATCGTCGGTCACGATGTGTGCGCCGCGTGCGACGTTGACAACCCAGGCGTGAGAAGGCAAAAGCGCCAACTCCGGAGCGGCGATGCAGCCAACAGTTTCGGGCGTCAGAGCGAGAGCCAAGAACACGACGTCAGCATCGGCCAGTACGTTCCGTCGTTCGTCGAGCGAGACGACCCGGTCAGCTCCCGCCATTGGTGTGGCGGTCCGGCGAACGACGGTGATCGAGGTTCGGAACGGTTGAAGCAGACGGATCAGCGTCGTGCAGATACCGCCCGCACCGAAGATCACGACGTTCGCGCCGATCAGGTTGAACCCAACCTCGTCACTCTTCCATGACTGCCGCCGGGCGTAGCTGCCGATGTGACGCATGCCGGCGAGGGCCAGAGCCAGGGCATGTTCGGCGACAGGCTCTGCATAGACGCCTTGACCTGCGGTAAAGATGCGACCGCTTGAAATGAGGTCGGCGAACGGCTCGACGCCGGCGAAGGGCAGCTGAACCCAGCCGAGGTGACTGCCTTCCCCAGCGAGTAACTCAGAAAGGTCTGATGCACGGCTCGGCAGGCCCCAGATCAGTGCGCTGGCTTCGGCCACCGGCACAACTCGACCGCCGCCCCGTTCGACCGCGCCCCGCATCCACGACGGAGAGTCAGCGGGCGCAATTGCCACTAACGGTGATGTCTCACCATTCAACGGTGCACCTCCACCTCGGAACTGGATCGCCCGTTTTAGCGCACCAACCGCCCCGCGCCTCCACCGAAGCAAACGGCGAATGCGCACTTGAAATCGGCGTGCTCGTCGACCAACACCCGGCTCACCACTGCGAAGTATCGGTCCCGTGCCAGCGGGTCGAACACAACCTTCTGGTTCTGCATCCCGCCAGTCCGGAACCCCCGCACCAAAGACGCCGACCCTGGACGATCAGTCATGCATTTCGGCGAGACACGAAGCCCTCAGGTCAGGTGTGAAGACGGCAATCTCCACACTGCGCCAGGGGTCTTTCCTCTCCATCAACACAAGTCACCAACGTCATGGCCGAATACGCCTAGATCGGGAGGCCACCTGCTGCAGGGCCGACCGAACCGGTATCGCGATACGCGTCGATCGCACGCTGGGCGATTCGCCACTGGTGGATCTCGTCGGCACCATCGGCCAGGCGCGCCCACCTTGCGTGCTGGTACATGTCGGCAAGTGGCGTATCGGTCGAATAGCCCAGCGCCCCGTACACCTGAACGGCCCGGTCGACGATGCGGTTCAGCGAGTTGGCGACGAAATGTTTCGCCATCGACACCTCGCTCTTGAAGTCGTCGCCACGATCGATCTTGTACGCGGCGTGCAGCACCATCAGCTTGCTCTGGTACAGCTCCATCGTGGAGTCCGCGATCAGCCACTGGATGCCCTGCTTTTCGGCCAGCACAGAACCGTGGGCATAGCGGTTGAGGGCCCGGTCGATCATCATGTCGAGTGCTAGTTCGGCCTGAGCGATCCAACGCATACAGTGGGCGAGCCGGGCAGGGCCAAGGCGCGCCTGGCCAAGTTTGTGTCCTTCTCCACGACCGCCGAGCAGGTTGGCTGCGGGCACTCGAAGGTCTTCAATCAGGATCTCGGAATGACCCGTCGAGCCGTGCATCGTTTCGATCTGGCGGACTTCGGTCCACCCCTCGGACGGGATGTCGACCAGGAACGCGCTGTTGGCGCCGCGGATATCCCCGGGGTCACCTTCTGTTCGTGCGATCAGAATCGCAAATGTGGAGCGGTGAGCGTTCGAAATGAACCATTTGTGACCGTTGATCACCCATTCGTCGCCGTCAAGAACAGCGTGAGTTTTGATCAGTGTGGGATCCGAGCCAGCCACCTCGGGTTCGGTCATCGCAAAGCACGATGTCGCCCGCCCCTGACAGAGCGGCCGCAGGTACCGGTGCTTTTGTTCGTCAGTGCCCCAGTGCAGCAACGTGTGCATATTGCCCTCGTCGGGCGCCTGACAGTTGAGGACCCACGGCCCGTAATAGGTCTTGGCGGCCTCGGCCTGGACCATGGCCATCTCGGTATGACTGAGGCCCATCCCGCCCCACTCCACCGGCATGTGCGGCAGCCACAGTCCCGCGGCCTGGGCTTGGACGCGCATACCGATCAACAATTCGATATACCGGCGTCGATCCGTTTCGTCCAGGCGCTCCGAGCGAATGACCCCTTCGACCGGCCGCACCTCGTCCTCGATAAACGCCCGTACCCGGTCCCGCAGGTCTTCAAGCTCGGGTGAAAACGTGAAGTCGATACTCATTGATGTGCCCCTCGTCTGAGGGTTGACATCCTATGAGCACCGTGGCTAGGTCGAACCCGACCGGAACCTCCCTGCGATGCCCCGGCGACGCCCTCACGAGCCACGTTCAAAAGGAGCAACGCCCCGGGAGAGAGCTCGGAGTGAACGAAGGGGTCAAGCGCGGCCGCATTTCTGAAGTCCGCGGCGGGAAGAGCCGGAGCCGGAAAGTAGTTGGAGGGTGTGGCCGCAACAGGGTGGGGGTCCTGCTGCGGCCACAGGTCGTCACCTTAGGGAGCGGGAACGCCACAGTTGGGGGAAAGGGCGCGCTCAGGCGGGGGACCACATCGTCAGCGCTGGGCGGAGGAGGAACGAAACTGACCGACCAGAGATCATCTCCGACACGCCCTATTGAATCGCTCTACCAACAACCTACGTTGACAACATTAGGATCATAACGTTATGCATCCAATGTTGCAAGGGCGAATGTTGGGTGTTGTGTACATTTGCTTGACCGGTCCTTGTGCACCTCCGGTTAGGACGGCCGATGAGAAGTCCCTCAATGAATAGGAGCTCCAACCCAACGTGACCCGTCGCAGCGGCAACGAAACCCGAAGCGCCTTCCTCGAAGCTGGCGCTCGGCTCCTAGTTTCTTTCAGCTTCAACCAACTTGTTCGCCCCATCACCATTGAGATGTTGTGCGGCGCGGTCGGTCTCACCCATGGCGCGTTCTACTTTCACTGGAGCTCCAAGAGCGCCTTCGATCAAGACCTCCTCACCTATCTGACCACCGCCATTCAGGAGCAGGAAAACGCCGACGCAGTTGAAGGCCAGATCAGTCCGCCTGCACCCGTATCTCCGGACTCGCTCGCCACCTCGATTCGAGGCGGAGCGCTTGCCACGTGGGATTTCTTGGCTTCTGACCCAACACTTCGAGCGCAGGTCTTGCTAAGCGCCATGGACGACCAGGTAACCCAGGCCAGCGTGCGGGCCTTGTACGACTCGATCGTTGACACCTACGAACCTCTCTACATGGGCTGGGCATACTCATTAGGGTTGGAACCCCGACCGCCCTTCACCTGGCGCCGCATCACGATTACGCTCGCCATCATCTCTGAGACCTTTGCCACCCTCGACGCCTTGGGCTTCGATCCGGGCGGCCCCGGTTGGCCAGGGGATCCTTCGCCGAGCGGGCAGAACCAGGGCACGCCCGAGTCGGCCAGCGAATCCGTCCGCGATACCTATGCCGACGTCGTCATGTCATTGACACCAGCCTTGCTGCGTCCGTCGGTTGGGACCCCAAATCCCGACGGGAAGGCGGAGTTCGCCTCCGCCGAAGAGTACGCAAATGAACGGCTGGCTCACTTCGTAGCTCTTGCGGCGCGTCACGCAGAAACCACGGCGCCAGTCTCCTCCGACCCCACCTCCAGCGAGCCGCCCAGGTGAGCGCGCCTCCTGGGATCGAGTTCGCCTGCTCGGGAGCTGGCGCACGATCTGCACCGGTAAAGGTTGACCGCTGGGCCTTTCCAAACGATTAGGGCCCGCAAGGCGTCACTTCCTCGAGCGCTACCAAGATGTTGTTCGTCGGAGCCTTTACACTGGCAATGTGGGAAGAGGTCGGCGATAGTACGGCGACGAAGTCTGGTTCGAAATCCTTTGGCCAAGGAGCTCCGCATCGATGCAAAACGCCCCTCGCTCGACCCGCAGGCCGCAACGGTACCGGAACCTTGCCAAAGCGGCTCTCCTCGCGGCGGTTCTGGCCGCCCTAGCGGCCACCGGATGCACGACGGCGGCGACGCCAGCCGCAGTGCCGCAGCCGGCGGCTGGTCCGTCGGATTGTCCGGCGCACCCGGTACAGGCGCTCCCGGACATCGACCAGCTTCCGCTGGCGGAACGGGGGCCGTACACGGTCGGCGTGCGGACGATTGAGGTGAACGGCAACACGGTCGAGGTGTGGTACCCAGCCGACAATTGTGCAGCGGCAGATAGCCAATTCGACGGGTACGACATGGCGCGGATGATCCCCGCGTATGCCCGGGCGATCATCCCGAACGGCCTGGCCACATTTGTCACCAAAGCCGTTCGCGAGGCGCCGATCGCCTCCGGCCAGTTCCCCCTCGTGATCTTCAGCCACGGGTTTGCTGGCTACCGGCAACAGTCGACAGCGATCACCACGCACCTGGCGTCGTACGGCATGGTTGTGGCGTCACCCGAATACCCCAACCGTGACCTACACGCGTCGCTATCCCTCTCCCCTGGCCTGCTTCTGGGTACGCCGATTGAACTGAACATCGCACGAAATACCCTCGACCGAATGGTGAAGCTGGGCACAGAGTCGGGCTTCTTCGGAGGCCACATCGATACCGGCCGAATCGCAGCGATCGGCCATTCAGCGGGCGGGCTGCCGACGTCGACCCTTCTGACTGACGATCGCGTCGATACCGCTGTCATGTACGCAGCGTTTGGCCTGCCCTCAGACTCAAAACCCGTCCTTTCGATCTTCGCCTCAGACGACCAGATCGCCCAAAACGACCTCATCCAAAGTTCGTTCGCGTCGTCAGGGCCCGGCTCATCGACCGCAGTCTTGGAAGGCGCTGGCCACCTCGCTTTCACCGACATTTGCCGTGTCGGCCAGGACCATGGCGGCATCGTCGCCATCGCTGACGCTCAAGGGTTGCCAGTGCCAGGGCCGCTGCGGACCCTCGCATCTGACGGCTGCCAGCCCGGTGCTCTGCCGATCGAACAGGGCTGGGCAGAGATCGTCGACCTCACCCTTCGACACCTGTCGACGGTTTGGGGCATGCAGCTCGGTTGAAGTCCCCCAACCGGCGCTTTCCAACACCATCGATCGCACCCCCACAAAGACACGCCCGAAAGGTCCTGAACCGATGAGCGAACTACCTCGAGTTGAGCGGCCCGATATGGAGGGTTACGACGTGCCCGACGACCTCGATGGCGTCCTACCTTGGTCGTGGGCGCAGGAACGACTCGTCGCTAATCGCAACTACTGGGTGGTGACCGCTAACGCAGGCGGCCGCCCGCATGCCATGCCAGTCTGGGGCGTCTGGCTGCCCGAGACCGACCGCTTCTGGTTTTCGTGTGCCGAATCCGCTCGCAAAGCCCGCAACATTGCCGAGAATCCTCAGTGTGTGGTGACGGTCGACGACACCATCGAATGCGTTTCGGTCGAGGGTTTCGGCCGCATCGTCGATCCTGCGGCGGAGCACGCCGCAGTCGACGGAATGATCGACGCGTGGATTGCGAAGTACGGCGATGACACCTCGGAGCCCGAGCAAATGCGCGACTTCCTTGCGGGCAACACCGTGATCGAGGTGCGCCCCGACCGCGCCTTCGGAGTCATCGAACGCCCCGAAGACTTTTCGAGGCGAGCCACCCGCTGGAACTGGTCCTAGCCTCAAGGACAGCTTCGTCGGCGGGGAGACGGCGGGCATTTGGGGCAGCCGGCCAAGGCCTGCTCGTCGGGCGCGCCACGCAGTGCGGCTGGGACTTACCCAACAAAAGCGGCCGCTGCCCCCTGACGGAAACGAGAGCCCCGTCCGTCCAGCTACCGAGTCGCGCCCAACGCCGAACTGGGCCTCCGACAAACCACCGGCGATCCGAACGACCGACCAAGCGCGCCGGATCAGGGCGATGCCCCCTTCGACGTTTCTCATTTGCTTCGACGTTTCTCATGACCTTAGGTCGCTCTTTCTAGCTTTTCGAGCTCGGAGGTTCCATGCCCAACGTGCTCGATGGTCGCAATCCCCACGCACCGGTTCGCCGACTGACGCTCCCGGCGTCGACGGCGCGGCCGGCACCGCGCCATGCCCAAACTTCCTCCTCAAGCGGGCAACGCTGGCGATCTGCGGGACGCCTGAACGCCGCTGTGACTGTCCTGCTTCTGGCGGCCGCCGCGATAGTCGGCCAAAAGCTTTGGCAAGCGAAGTTGGAGGTCGACCTCACCTATCGGGGCGAGCCCATTTCAAACGCGTCGTCCATGATCGAAAGCGCAGATCGTCAGTTTCGGGCAGCGGTGACGGCAGACGAGGCGGTCGCCCCAGATGACGCAGCTTGCTTCTTTGGGCCGAGTGAACGGCCCAGCGCCCAGGGGCCAGTGATCGTGTGCGGACCCGTCTGGTTTGGGGTATCTCCGGCGGACGAACCATGGGTTTCGGTATCCGTCAGCTACTCCTCCAATCTCGCGACCGTCACAGGAGCCGTTGGCGAGCTAACCCGCACCTTCGGCGAGGTGGAACGACAAACGCTCAAGCGTCCCGATGACCGGCGACCGGGTGCCGTGCCACCCAACCCTGAGTGGCCCGCTTCAGGTCTGAGGCTCGCGAACGGCAGCCGCATCGAAGAACCTGCCGAGGTCATCGCCCGCGCAGATGCAGAGATCGAAACGACCGCCGAACTCGCCGACCCGGTCTCGGTGGCGAAGGACGCACGGTGCTACTTCTCGCGAAGTACGACCGACATCGGGCGACCGTTCGTCGAGTCCGACGTTTGGTGCGGCCCCGTTCGAGGACCATCGGATGACCCCGCGGAAGTTTGGCTGGTAGCGCCAGTGCGCTATCGGGACGGGACGATGTTTGGGTCGGTGGCTATGGACCAGTTCGACCCTGGCTACGCAAACATTCGCTCCCTGCCAGAAGACTCCGAACTCGTCGCTCCTGACGGCCGAACGCCGCCAGTCGAGATACACCTCAATCGTCCTCCGCTGAACCCTGATCACATCGAGATCGTGTCGGGCACCGACCTCGCCCTCTCCGATCGGGCCGACCGAATCACCGGGGTCGTTGGCGATGATGACGTCACCATTCGAGTCGAACGCCTTCGACAGATCGGACAAGACGCGCAGTCTTTCTCAGCTCCTGCGGGCCACATTCTGCTGCTCGTCCAGGCAACGGCTGAGCGAACGACCTGGCTCGACGCTCAACTCGTCGTCGACGGCAGGGTGCACGACTTGCCGAGAGACCTAACCGCTGGGGTCGACGGCACCACGCTCATCGCCGTCCTGCCCGTCGATGCAGCCGAAGTCGACCTGCGGATCAGCGGCGAAGGTTCTGACCAGACGATCGCCCTGGTGCGGCGCAGCCGAGCAGCATCCGAACGCGGTCAGTCGGACCCCGCAACGGGAGACCGGCCATGAGCGAACAAGAAATGCGTCCGCAAAGGCCCGGGGCTAACGACCGACAGAGTTCAGCGCCGCCGCCAGGGGATCCGACCTCGCCGGGCCACCATGGTCCGACCGCAAATGAACGCTCAGCCCTGAGGATGATCGCGGGGGCAGCCTGCTGCATCTCGGGAATTGCACTCGTCATCCACATCTTGACCGGGATGCCGCTCTGGTTGGCCTTTGCTGGACTCGGCTTCACGGTGTCGGTCGGTGCAGTGCTGCTGGAAATCGCAAATCCGGTCGCTATGAGTCGACTTCGCGGTCTGGCGGCCCGAGGGGTGATCGTCGGAGCCGTGGGCACCGTTGCCTATGACAGTTCCCGTTGGATGTTGGTACAGGTCGGAGGTATGCACTCCTCCCCTTTCGCCGCATTGCCGCTGTTTAGACAGGCGATGCTGGGAGCTGGAAGCTCGGGCGACGCGGTGACGGTCGTCGGCATCGGATATCACATCCTCAACGGGGTCGCTTTTGGCACCGCCTATGTGATTTGGCTGGGGAACCGAAGTTGGTGGTGGGGCATCGTGTTTGCGCTCGGCCTGGAAGCGTTCATGCTGGCGCTCTACCCCGGTTGGCTGCATCCAAAATCCGTCGCCGAGCTCACCCAGATTTCGATTGTCGGTCACCTTGCCTATGGGACCACCCTGGGACTGACTGATCGATGGCTGGCGTCACGGCGGCGTCCCGGGCAGGCCGGGCTATGACGAGCCACCGACCCGATCCAGTAACCCGTCTCGCCAATCTTTTGTGGGTATCGGGACCGATCCGCATCCAGCGTCGCTTCGCCGGAGCTGTGGGCGTCGTCGGCGATTGGTATGGGCTCGCGCTCGTCCCGCCGCTCGCTGTCGCTGTGATGGTCGCCGTCCCGGTTGCCTACTTCCTGATCGGAGCGACAACTCTCGGCTACGTCGACTTGTACAGCGAGTGGCTTGGGCTCCTGATGTCATTCGCTGTGCTCGGAGCGCTCTCAGGCCAGCTCGGGGT
>CXWK01003733.1_pt3 | contig 33889 bp, 31 predicted proteins | sample 590851 | NCBI WGS metagenome assembly CXWK01 (sample SAMEA3498364, study PRJEB10139) | wastewater metagenome | biome: wastewater treatment plant; material: activated sludge | place: Denmark | collected 2014-08-01
TGGCGGTGGTCCCGGTGCAGGGCCGAGCGGGAGCTGCCGTCATGGTTCCACGAAGATGCCGCCGCCCCGCCGGTTTCAGTCGTTGAGGAGCCCGGCAGCGGAGCGGGCGGCGGGCGGGCACTTCGGGTTCGCTGCGGCGGTGTCTCGCACGGTCCGTTCCGAGTCGCCGGCGAGACGGGCGAGGACTTCGGGGGGGCAGTCGCGGCGGGCGGCGGCGGCCTGACGGGCCGACGGCCTCTCGGGGTTGCCGGCCAGCGCGGCGACTGTTGCCGGCCCGGCGTTGAGATGGGCAGCGGCGTCAGCCCAACGGTCTGTTGCTGCGATGACAGCGAGAGCGGCGTCGGGGGCCGACGGGTTCTCCCCCACCGCCGAGACGACGTCGGGGTCGACATCAGCGGCGAGACGCTCGAGGGCCGCTCCTACAGAAGCGGGGTTGCGGGCGGCGCCTCGCCGGACGGAACTGTCCGCGCTGTAGGCGAGCCGGGCGAGGCGTTCCGGGGGCATCGCCGGGTTCGCCGCGGCCCGGTAGGCGACCAGCCGCTCCCCGGAATCGGTCAGCTCTACAAGACGCTGGGGGTCGGTGGCAGGGTCGGCTGCTTCTATCAGCGACTCGGGAAGCTCCCGGGGGATCGTGTGGCACGGGCATGCCCGCTCTTCGCAGTTGCCGCCCGCTGCCCACCGGTCGACGTAGGTGTTGTCCTCGAACGCGAGGAGGCAGCCGCAGGAGTCACACGACGCGAGCTGGCCGGCCCAGTCGTTATGGGTGCCGGTCAGCCAGACCCCGGTCAGGTCCCTGAGAGCGTCCGCTGTGATCTCCCCCTGGGAACGGGGGGCTGCTACCGGCCCGCCGGCGGTCGGGTTGAGGGGGTCGGGGCCGGGGCCGGCGGCAGCGACCGCGGCGGCGTCGGTTGGGGCGTACGCGGCGAGAGCGGCGGGCGGGCGGGCGCACTGACCGCACCACCGGGTCGGGTGGGTGGTGGTGTTCTCGCAAGCGGTCCCGGTGGCGGTGGTCCCGGTGCAGGGCCGAGCGGGAGCTGCCGTCATGGTTCCACGAAGATGCCGCCCGGCCCGCCGGTTTCGGGTCAGTCGTTGAGGAGCCCGGCAGCGAACCGGGCGCTCCGCGGTGCTGACGGGTTCGCTGCGGCGATGACCCGTGTCTGCTCGGCCATGGCCGGATTCGACGCGATCTGGGCGAGCACTGCGGGGGGGGCGGCTGGGTTGGCGGCCAGTATCCGGTGGGCGTCGCTCGCGGTCGGGTCTTCGATGATGGCTACGGCGGCGGGTTCGGGGATCTTCGGGTTGGCGGCGACAGCGGGCGACGTCCGCCGGTCACCGGCAAGCGCCGTCAACGCTCCCGGCGGCGTGTTCGGGTTTGTTGCTGCGGCCCGCTGGATGTCTTTGTCGCCCATCGTCGGGTTCCCTGGGAACGGCACAGCAAGGCTGGTCAGCGTTTCGGGAGGCGTCGACGGGTTCGCCGCGATGGCTCGCAGCACCAGAAGGTCGTCGCCGGCGGCTAGAGCTTCGAGGCGGCCCGGGGCCGTCGACGGCTCGCACGCTTCGTACAGTTCTTCGGGGAGCAGCTTCGGGAGGTCGTGGCAGGCGCAGTCAGGGTTTCCTGAGCAGTGGCCCCGCCCATCCGGGTTCAGAGCGAACCGGTCGAGGTACAACCGGTCGTCGACCATAAACAGGCAGGCGCAGTCGTCGCACCCGACGATCCTGTCCGCCCACCCCGGGGCGAGCGCCACGATCGACTCGTTCCCGGTCAGCTTGTGGACCAAGTCGGCTTGGACCTCGGAACGCCGAAGCGGAGCTCCGCCGGCGGTCGGGTTGAGGGGGTCGGGGCCGGGCCCGGCGGCAGCGACAGCGGCGGCGTCGGTTGGGGCGTACGCGGCGAGAGCGGCGGGCGGGCGGGCGCACTGACCGCACCACCGGGTCGGGTGGGTGGTGGTGTTCTCGCAAGCGGTCCCGGTGGCGGTGGTCCCGGTGCAGGGCCGAGCGGGAGCTGCCGTCATGGCCACCCGAAGATGCCGCCCGGCCCGCCGGTTTCGGGTCAGCCGTTGAGGAGCCCGGCAGCGAACCGGGCGCTACGAACGGCGGCGGGACGGGATCCCGTGCCGGGCCAACGCCTGGCCGACAGCCGGCTGGCTGCACCCGACCTCCGCGGCGATCTCCGGGCACGACAAGCCCTGCGTCTCGTACGCGTCCCTCAACCACGCCTCGTTGTAGAGCTCAGGGAACCGCTGACCCTGAGCGGTCACGGGGTTGCCGGGGCGGTGCGGGCCTCGAGCTCGGCAGCGATCCCGGCGAGAAGCCGAGCGAGTTCGCTGTCGGTCAGGTCAGCGAGGTCGCCGCCCGGGGCGGGGACCCCCGTCGGTGGCGGCGGGCTGTCAACGGAGCCCACGGCGGGGTCGTCGTTACAGGCAAGCGGGTCGGCGTTCTCGGCGGGCGGCCCGTAGGTGACGGCCCACAGGCACACCGTTTCGTCGTCAGAGGATTCGACCCGGAAGATGGGCTCGCCCCCACGGACGACTGTCCCGACCCAAACGCCGCCCGCTTCGGCTGGCGTCACTTCGATCACCCTCACGTCGCTGACAGCGCCGACAAGGCCGCTGGTCGACAGGAGCGCTTCGGTTGCTTCGGTGACCCGGGAGAACGCCGGGCGGGGGTCGTCGAGCACGTGAACGGTTTGGGTGTTGTACGACCCTTCGGTGGACTCGTCGGCCGGGGTGACGATCAGCGCCCGGATCTGGGGGCCCTCTTTTCGACGCCGCGCTGGGGTGACGTAGTACAGGCGACCATCCTCGCCAGTCAGGGTGAACTCGCCGCTGTTGCCGGCCTGGGACCCTTCACCCGTGTCGCTGTCCTCGATGTACCAGAGCCTCCTGGAGAACCAGGAGTCGGTCACCGACCCGCTGTGCTCCTGGGCAGCGACTTGCTGGTGCTGGACAACGCTGAGCGGGTAGACGGGACCCGGGTGTTCCCCGGCGGTGATGTCGGCGTCCCATTCCATGTGTCCGCCGTCGGTGATGATGACGACACCGGCAGGTGTCGGGCGCGGCGCCCAAAATCCTTCGTGGCGGGTCGCTGGCACGTACACGACCGGGGTCGGGTCAGCGTCGGACCCTTCGGGGGTGGAACACACCCCGTACGCGTCGACCGGGTCGACCCTCAGCCACCCGAACTCGCGTTGGATGTCGCGGCGCAGGTTCCGCCAGAACGACCCGTCGAGAGAGTGGGGGCGGTCGTTGAACACGCACGACGAGAAGTGCGACGGGCCGGTACCGGCTTCGTCCCATTCGACGACACCGACGATTCCTTGCGGCCGGGAGAACAGACCGGTCCATTGGCCGTCGCCGACGTGGGTGACGTCGACGAGCTCGCCGGGAACGTCGTCGCGGTTCCGGCCGATCAGTGTGCGCGCCTGGGAGTACGGGCGGCGCTCAGTGAACGACGGCAACTCGGGGCGGTCCGACTCGGGCAGTTCGCTCGTGATGACCAGCGACCCGGCCGCCTCGCTGCCCGCGTAATGCGAGTAGGTGGCCCACAGGGCAACCTGGACGACAAGGGCGACGGTGACGATCCCCGCTCCGGTAACCCAACCCCAAGTGGGGACATCAGAACGGCCGCGGCGGCGGGGATGCGTCCCGATGTTCGGGTAACTGAGAGCGGACCGGCGCCCAGAGACGTTGCCGCTGCCGTCATACGCGTCGTCTGCGGTCTCGTCTGCGGTCTCGTCGGCGGTGTTGGTCTTGGAAGCCCACCAGAGCGCCGCGGCCCCACCGGCGACGCCGACGAGCAGGGGGCCGAAGAGGCGGATCAGGTTGCGGAAGAACCCGGCGGTCCCCATCGCTGCCCCGGGGAACAGCGCCCCGAACGCCACGATCGCTCCGATCACGGCAACGGCGGCCGCTGTTCCTAGCAGCACACGGGCACGAATCATCTGGGCTCTCCGGTTTTCTGGTTTGGTGCCCGGCGTCAGATGAGGCCGGGGAGGAACGTGGTGACCGCGAGGTACACGAGCACCGCGACAAGCGCGACACCGACGACTCGTTCGACGAGCCCGCCGGTGGTGAAGATGGGCAGACCGAGACGGGCCTTGGACGCCGGCCAGATCAGCGGGCAACCCGCCGGGGTGGCACAGTCACCTATGAGGTGCGTTGCCGTGCCGAGAGCGACCGCGGCGGTGATCCACTCCCCCGTCTCGATCGTCCCGCTGTAGATCAACCACCCCGATCCGGCCCCGAGGGCCACAGCGACCACGCCGGCCGCTCCGGGCAGACCGACACTCGGACCGACAAGACCGATCCCGATGGTCACGCACACAGCGACGAGGACCGCTGCCGGCCACGGGCTCGAAGCAAGGACCGCCCAATGGGCAACCGCGGTCATGGCCACGACGAACAGCAGCGTGTGGGTCCGCTGACGGTGCCCGCCCGCTGCGGTGCCGATCCCGGTCGCCACGGCACGCCCGGCGATACCGAAGGCACGCCCGGCCTTGGCGTCCGGGTGATCCAGGTCCGGGAGGGTCCCGGCGCCGGCACAGAGGAGCGTCCCCAACGCAACGGTCGAGGGGTCCATGCCGGTCACTCCCGCAGCGGCAGTGGCAGCTGACCCGACAGTCAGCCACGCGACCGCAGCCGACGTGGCGTGGTTCTTGCCCATCATGAGGTTTCTCCCCTGCCTCGGTCGAGGAGGCCCTGGATGAGTGTTTGGTCTTCGGGGCTGAGTGCCCGGTCGGCGGTGACCCGTTCGAGGTACCCCGCGCCGCCGTCAGGGTCGCCAGGGTCGCCAGGGTCGAGCGGAGGTGGGGCGGTAGCGGCCACGACGAGGACCGCTATGGCGACGAGAACCAGCCCGACAGCGAGACCGGCTGCGACGGCGAGCACGAAGGGGGCCACGTCGTTCACCAGTCGGCCCCGGCTCCACCTCGGCAGGCGTTCTTGGCGGCGGCTTTGCGGCGGTCGGTGTAGCAGGCGGGCCGGCCGCGCCAAGCGGCCAGGGTCCCGCCTGCGGCGAAGTGCGCGTCACGGCGGGGCCCGGCCCCTGTCGGGGTCCCGGCCCCTGTGGACCGCTGAGCGGCCACGCGGGGCTTGCGACGCTTTGCCATACCCACCACTGTAACACGCTATCCGTAGTCACGCAACACGGTTGCCGTTGCTGTTGGCGGTCAGGTGTCGTACCCGGCCCAGAAGCCTTCGCTGAACGCCTGGTGCATGGACCGGGTGATACCGATCAGGCCCTCGGAGCCGAAGGCCGCCTCGAGGACCCCGGCGGGGAGCTCGGGCCGGACAGTGTTGGCGGCCCCCCATTCCGCGACGCCTGCCTCAGTGGCGAAGACCCGGCCGGCACGCCAGCCCCGCTCGACCCATTTGCCGTCGGGCCCGTCGCGGCCGGGGAGGTCCCCGGGGACCGGGTCAGGATCCGCTTCGGGCTGGGCGGCTGGCGCCCCTGCGGTGTCGTCGCCGCCCGTTCCGCCCGTCTCGTCCGTCGCGCTGACCGGCTTGACGAAGAGACGGTCAGCCAGCCACGCGTGGGTCAGCTCGTGGGACTCGTCCACCGACCGGAGCAGGTTCGACGACGTCGAAGCCCGAGCCCCGGCGACAGTGAACAACATGACACTGACCCCGAGGTGCTGGACCTCCCCCACAACCTCGGAGATGTCGTCGTCGCCGGTGAGGAAGTACAGGCGGGAGATGGTGCCGGTCTGTGCCAGCTGGTAGGCGTCGAGCACCATGCGGGTGTCGACGCCTTTCTGGCGGCCGTCCAGCGTCAGCCGGCCGAGACGGAGCGTGACCCGGGGTACCGACGACAGCAGGTGGTGCTCAGCGGTCAGCCGGCCCGCTTGGGGAGCGGCGTCGTAGATGTAGGTGCGGAGCAGAGCGCCGCCGGCGTGGTCACGGCAGATGCCGGCCAGCCCGTCGACGAGCTTGTCGGCGTTGACGCACACGCGGCGACGGTCGACGCCGTGCTCACCGGTCAGGGCCTGAGCCGCTGCGGCGGCGAGGAACCCGTAGTCCACCATCACGACCATCTGGCCGCCCTGCTCCCCCAGCGGAGCGAACGAGCGGGCAGCGGCGGGTCCGGCGGTGGGTACCGGCGGGGTGTGGGTGTTGGCCATTACCGCGCTCCCCCCACGAGACGGGAGCGGAGCTTGGCCCCGACGTCGGCAGCTGCCTCTACGGCGAGGTCGGCGGCAAAGGTCGCCGCCGAAGCCACGCACGCGGCGACGGCGACGGCCGGGGGGCACCACAGCCGTGGCGCCCCGGCGGGGACGTTGTGTGCAGAAACGGTGGTCATAACCGCAATCGTACACTACGCCCCGACACGCAGCCAACGTATCCGTGTGCTCTAACTACGATTCAGGGGTTCTTGTCACACCGTGTCCGTATATTCAACTCACAGATACGCAAGCGCCACGAGAACCCGGAGATCAAAAAGTGTCAGCAGCAACCACCGCCACCACCACCGCAGCAGCCAACGGGAGCGCCATGGCGGTCCGCCCGTGGGTCGGGCACGCCGAACGCGACGTCGAGCGGCGAATCGAGCTCGGCGACCAGGCAATCGCAGAACACGCCCTACTCGACCGTGTCGGCCGGGCCGGGCGGCTCGGACAACGCTGATCGTTCCTGCTGACGATCGGCCGCGGGGCTGTCCGCCCTCGTCTCCTGACTCGGCGTTGCCCGGTTGGGCGACTTCACGGGGATTTCGTGGCGGCGGAGCGCGGCGAGGACGGGTCCGGGGCTGATGCCGAGCTCGGTGGCGATGTCGCGTGAGCTGCGCCCTCGCGCGGCGTACTGGTCGGTGAGCCAGTGGGCGTCGGCGAGCTTCTCGGTGGCGGCGGCGGGGATTGTTCGGCCTTTGCGTTCCCGGATCGTGATCCCGTGGCGGCGGAGCGCTGCGAGGACGGGTCCGGGGCTGACGCCGAGCTCGTCGGCGATTTCCGCGGAGCTGCGGTGGGCGGCGACGTACTGGTCGTTGAGCCAGTGGGCGTCGGCGAGCTTCTCGGTGGCGGAGGTGGGGATCCGACGCTGCGGCCTGATCGGGATGCCGTTCTGACGGAGAGCGGAGAGGACTGTCTGGGCGGCGACGCCGAGCTCGGCGGCGATGTCGGGGGAGCCGCGGTGGGCGGTGACGTACTGGCGACGGAGCCACGTTTTGTCGTCGAGCTTCGCCCAGCTTTCGAGCGGCGCGTGTTGGTTGCCGGTGGGGCGCAGCGGGATTCCGTTCTTCCACAGAGCGACCAGGACCGTGCGGGGAGCGACTCGCAGCTCGACGGCCATGTCGGCGGGTGTTCGTTCGCGGGTCTCGTACTGCTCGCGTAGCCAGGATGCGTCGCTGAGTTTGCGCCGAGGGTTCGCCATAGCCGCATTCTTGTCGACTCCAAGCTCCCGGCGCTTCAGTCGTCGAGGAGGCCGATGTGGGAACGGGCGGCGGCGGGCATGTTGGGGTGCGCGGCGAAGCGTTCCCGTACCGCCCGGTCGGGGTGGGCGGCAAGGCGAGATAGCAGTTCCGGGTCGGTGTCGGGGTCTTCGGCCAGGTGGCTCAGGTACCCGTCGACGCTGTCGGAGATGGCGTCGCCGTACGCCTGCCAGACCCAGCCGCCGCCGAGGGTGAGGAGCGCTGCTTCTGCGGCTTGGGGGTCGGTGAGGCCAGCGAGGCGTTCCCGGACCGTCGATTTGGTGGTGGGGGCGAGCCCCGGCCATTCGCATCCGCGGGCGAGGCGGGCCGTTTCAGCCGGGGAGAGGTCCAGGATCAGGTCGACGCCGATGCCGTCGTGGCGGTCGACGACGACGTCGACGCTGCCCGTTTCGTAGGTGTACGGGGAGTCCGGGTCGATCATTTCGAGCGTCTCGAGGACCGCCCCGCCGGCGTGCTGGACGAACCGGGGGTCCCGGAGCGCTCCTGCTGCGACGGCGGCGACCTGGTCGTCGTCGAGGGCGTCGAGAGTCGCGGCGAGACACTGGTCGTGGTGGCCGTGGTCGCGGACCGCTGTGACGCCGAAGTCGATCATCAGCGGTTCTCCGTCGACGGTGACCACCTGGCGGCTCACCTGGCGTAGCGGGCCGCGGTGCGCGCCGGCGGTGAGGGGGTCGGGGCCGGACGCCGCCGTCATGGCTATCACCGGGCCGGCGCCGGTCGGGGGGTGGTTGGCGGCACAGGACCGGGCCGGGTTCCGGCACGCGCCGCCGGTGACGGTCGGTTGCCCGCAACGCTGGCTGTTCATCTGCTGCTTCGCGTGTCAGCCGGCGAGAAGGCCGGCGGCGGCGCGGGCGGGGGGCGGGCAGGCCGGGTTGGTAACGGCGGCGGCGCGGACTGATTCGTTCGGGTCGCATGCGAGCGCTTGGAGTGCCGGGATGGGGCATGAAGGCGACAAGGCGGCGCCGAGGCGGGACCCGACGTTCGAGCTGTTCGCCACGGCGTCCCACACGCCCGGGGGGGCGTCGTACGGCGCTGCCGCAAGCTCGTCGAGTAGGTCGAAGGCCCGTTCGCGGGTTTCCCCCCAGAACGCCTCGAGGGCATGGCTCGCAGCGAAGTCGTCGCTGCGTTCGGCGGCTTCGTAGAGGTCGATGCTGAGGCGGAGGTGTTCGGCGGCGATGCCGGCGGCTTCGGCCCTCGGGTCGGCGAGGTCGGCCGGGGGGTTTTCCCCGAAGAGGCCGAGGAGCTCCACTGCTTCATCGTGGACGTCGGCGTGGAACTCGTTGTATGCGTCGAAGCCGCCGGTATCGGTATCGGCGTAACGGGAGCGTTCCTCCGCTACGAGACCCGCCGCCCGGTACTGGGATCGCAGCAGAACTTCGGCGGCGGCGACCATGTCAGGCGGCGCTACCAGCGGGTCAGTGCCAGGGGCCGCGGCGGCGGCCCCTGGCACTGCTGCGGCGGTGGAGGGGCCGCCGCAGCGGCCGCAGACGCCGGACAGGACCGTTGTCCAGTTCCCGCAGGCGGTCCCGGCGACCGTCACGCCGAGGCATCGCCGCACCCGTTTCATGGGAGTTCAGGCCAGCCAGGCGTCAAGCCGGCGGAGGGTGGCGACGAACTGGGTCCGGGGAGCGGTGACGGTCGGGCCGTAGGTGCTGGAGCTGTACCCGGTCAGCACACCGCTGCTCTGCCCCCACCGCAACGCCGCCTGGGTCTCTGCCCCGGACGTGGTGGCGTCGGCCCACGTGTAGGGGGCAGCCACCGCCGGCGCCCCGGCGTATCGGTGGACCCACAAGGCCATCGTGTCCCGCTTGAGGCCGTTGGACGGCTGGAACGCCAGGCTGGCGGAGGGCTTCAGGATGCCCTGTTGGACGGCCCAGTCGAAAGGCCGCCGGTCCCATCCGGCCAGGTCGGTGTACGGCGACATGGGGGCGCCGGTGGGGCGCCCGGCGAGGTTCCACATCCAGGTGACCGCCTCACCGCGTTTCGTGAGCTGGACGGTGTCCCCGACGCGGGACCGGAACGTGCCGTTCGATTCGAGCGGCACGACACCGTTCGCGACCGCCCAGTTCACGTTCGCGAACTCCGGGTAGTAGTTCGCCACGTCCCACGCCCGACCTGTCGCCAGCGCCGGGTCGCATCCCTCCGCTGCTTGGCGGACCAGCGCCCCGAACATCGCCTGGCCTTTCCCGGGAGACGACGGGACCGGCGGCCGCCTCGGGCCGGTCAGGTGCAACAGGTCAGCGATGAACGTCGCCGGAGGAGCGATCTGCGTCCAGTTCGAGTAGTGGTACACCGCGGCCCTGGACCGGTACGCGGGCTCGGTCAACACCCGGGCCAGAGCCGCGTTGAAGGCTGCCGCGTTGCGGTTCACGCCGGAGTAGATCGCCGACACTGGCGGCGGTTTCTGATCGAACCAGCGGACACAGGCCACCCTTGGGAGCGCCAGGTTCAGCACCCGCCGGACGTCAGCTTCGAACGCGGCGACGTCGCCGACCTTCGAAGCGTCGTTCGTCCCGAGCTCGATGATGAGCGTGTCCGGCGGCGTCGGGCTGTTCACCAACGCCGAGATCGCGGCGTACTGGTCGTCGATCGTGTAGCCCGGCACCGCGTTGTACTCGGCCACCTGGTAGCCGTCAACGGCGAGCGCCGCCCCCGATTCCTCTTCGGCTGTGTAGCCGATCGAGTCGCCGAAAAACGCGACCGACATGGCCCCGGCCGCTTCCGGTCCCGCTGCCAAAGCCCCCGCCGACGGGACCGCCGCCGACCCCACGGGCAGAGCCGCAGCGATCGCCGCCATCGCCGACACGACCAGGACCCACATTCTGTTTCTGCGCATGAGCGGAGAAGATGCCGACCGCCGCCCGATAAACCGGCGAACACGGCTGCGCCCCTTGCCTTCAGGCCAGGGGCGCAGCCGTGTTCGAGCAGCCCGGAGGGGGCCGCCTGGTCTCAGGTGACGCGCCGACGGCGGGCGTTCAGGCCGACGAATCCGAGCGCCCCGGCCGCACCGGCGAGCATGAGGATCCGGCCCGTCCAGTCGCCGGTGAACGCCAACGGCGAGAACGGCGGGTTCTCAGGTGCCGGCGGCGGCGGCGGCGGGTTCTCGGGCACGGTGTCGGTGTCGTCGTCGCAGTTGTTGTCCGGGTTCGAGTCCCGGTCCGCGGTGACGCAGACGTTGTTGGTGACCTCGTCGTTGGGAGCGACGTCGTCGTTGACGTTCACGGTCACGGTGTAGGTGACCGTGGCGCCGGCGGCGAGGTCGGTGGCGGGCCAGGTGACGGTCCCGGCGGTCTCGTCGAACACGCCTCCGTCGGATGCTTCGACGAACGTGGTGTTCGTCGGGAGCGTGTCGACGGCGACGACACCGGCGGCGTTGCCCGGGCCGTTGTTGGTGACGGTCACGTCGTAGGTGGTGTCCTGGCCGGGGGTCACGACGTCGATCCCGTCGTCCTTCACCACCGTGACGTCAGGCGGTTCGGGGATGTCGGTGTCGTCGTCGCAGTTGTTGTCCGGGTTCGAGTCCGCGACCGCGGTGACGCAGACGTTGTTGGTGACCTCGTCGTTGGGAGCGACGTCGTCGTTGACGTTCACGGTCACGGTGTAGGTGACCGTGGCGCCGGCGGCGAGGTCGGCGGCGGGCCAGGTGACGGTCCCGGCGGTCTCGTCGAACACGCCTCCGTCGGATGCTTCGACGAACGTGGTGTTCGTCGGGAGCGTGTCGACGGCGACGACACCGGCGGCGTTGCCCGGGCCGTTGTTGGTGACGGTCACGTCGTAGGTGGTGTCCTGGCCGGGGGTCACGACGTCGATCCCGTCGTCCTTCACCACCGTGACGTCAGGTTGGATGAGCGTGACGACTGCGGGGTCGTCGTCGTCCTCGTTGCCGTCGTTGCACGGCGTCGAGTCGGTGTCTTCCTGGTCGGCGGCGCACACCTCGGCCCGGTTCACCCGCACCGGGTCCGACGCGAACTGGTCGAGGTTCGCGAGGGGCAGCACCGCGGTGATGTCCATCGTGACGGTTTGCCCGACAGCGATGTCGCCGATGATCCAGACGCCGGTGGCCGGGTCGAACGTCCCGTCGCCGGTGCCGGACTGGAACACGAGCCCGGCGGGGACCGGGTCGTTCACGGTGACGCCGGTGGCGGCATCGGGGCCGTTGTTGAGGACCGTCAACCGGTACGTGAACGGGGTGTCGACCTGCACGGGGGCGGCCGCGTCGGCCGTGTCGGCCGGTTCGAACCCGTTCCCGGCGTCGACCTGCTTATCGAGCTCGAGGTCGATCTGCGGCGGCTGGCACTCGTCGGGGAGCGTGACGTTGAGGGACGCCTCGTCGGTCGCGGTTTGGGGGCCGGTGCCGTCGTCGGTCACCGCGGTGACGGTGTTCGTCACGGCGGTGATCGTCGGGCAGATGTCGAGGATCGTCTGGAGGCACATCTCGACGGGGGTGCCGTCCCAGACGATCTGGGCGCGGGGGGCGTTCCCGCCCGCCCAGGCGGCGGTGTCGCCGGCGGTGCCGTCGACGGTGACCGACAAGGCGGTCGTGGTGCCGCTGTAGGGGATCGAGGAGATGTCGAGGGAGCCGCCGGCGGGCAATGGGACCCCGTCGAAGCCGGGGACCGGGTCGCCGTTGGCGTCGCGGACGGTGACAGTGATCCCGGACAGGGACGAACCGGCGCCGGCGAGACGGACCTCGGACCAGCCGTTCACCGAGCCGGTGTCGGAGCAGTAGTAGTCCGCCGGGTTGACGGTGACGTTCGCTTGGGCGGTGCGGCACGGCGTGTCGCCGGTCTGCGGGTCGAACGACCACAGGTTGCCTTCGTGGCCGAGAGCGAGGAGGCAGGGCCCGTCGGACGCGTAGGCGTAGTCGACGGGGTCGCCGCTGTTGATGGTCGGCCACGCGGTCCGGCCGGCGCCGGTGGTGCCCCACCCGGCGCACATGTCCTGGGCGGAGTAGTCGTAGCAGATCCCGACGCCGCCTTGCCCGGCGGAGGTGGTGTTGCCGTGACCGGCGAGGAACAGACGGTCGCCGTAGACCATGGCGTTGATCCACTGCCGGTTGTTCGCTGGGCCCAGATCGAAGTTCGGGGGGTCAGCCATGGCGGTCCCGTCGAGCCTGTAGCACTCGAGGAAGTGCCACGGGGCTGCGGGGGGCCCGGCCGCGTTGAGCGAGTTCCAGTTGACGGTGCAGACACCGTTGGTGACGCCGGCGGGGGTGACCCGCGGGAAGATCGGCTGGGCGCCGGACTGGAGGCCGACGTGCCAGCTGTCGCTGTTCGTGAGGAACTTCCCGCCGGACCAGCCGGCGCAGGTGGAGTTCGTGGCCGGGTCGAAACAGCCGAACCGGCCGCCCTTGGCTGCTTCGGCGGGGGTGGCGGCGGCGGACGCGTAGTTCACGGTGAAGTAGAGGCGACCGTCGATGGCTTCGGTGCCCCAGTTGATGCCGTTGTCGTTCGTCCCGACGACGTGGTTCGGGATCGACCAGTTGATGCCGGGGCCGACCGCGTACGGCTGACCGGCGCACGGGGTCTCGGTCGCGAGTTCCATGCAGTGGACACCCTCGGGGGACACGGCGTAGAGGTTCCCGCCGATCTCGTGGACGCCTTCGATGTAGGTCGGGAACACGCCGGCGACGCTGTCGTTGGGGGCGTCGAGGGTGGACAGCTGGACGTACCCGCACGCGGCGTTCGTGTCGAGGTTGTAGCACTGGACGCCGGCGTCGTTGGCCCGCTGGATCGGGAACCACATCTGGGCGCCGGCGGCGGTCATGTTGATGTGCTCGTGCGGCCAGTTCGAGGTGGACTTGCCCGACAGGGTGTCCGGGTAGCCCGGGCAGTGGTTGCCGGTGGCGCGGACCGTGCAGTTGATCTGCTCGGGGCTCGATCCGAACTGGCCGGCGTGGTGGTAGATGTTGAAGATCCGGTCGCCGTACGGGATCGGACGGAAGCCGTCGCCGCCGGTGTCGCTGTTCACGCCGAGGCTCGACAGGATCGGGCGGGGCATGTCCGCGCCGCTCGACGTGGACGGGTCGTCGACTTCGGGGTTCGACGCTCGGACGGTGGTGACGCCGGCGGGCGGCTCAGCGCCAGCGAACGTGGACCCGTCGGTGGACCACTGCGGGGTCCAGCCCGGGGGCACCTGGAGGCTGCCGGGCACGTAGGTCTGCTCGGGGCCGACAGGATCGGTCATGACGGCGGCGGCGGTGCCGCCGGACAGGTTCGAGTACCCGTTGACCCAGTCGACCGTCGAGCCTCCGGTGGTGTCGGTCGGCGACCCGGTGACCGAGTCCGACCCGGTCGCGTCGACCGAACCGTTCGACACGGCGAACGCCTGCTGGGGCAGTACCCCGACGGCAAGCCCGGCGACGACGACGGCGACGAGCAACGCTCGGCGGCCGAGACCGGGACGGGAGGGGGACTGCTTCATCAGGGGGGCTCCATTCAGGGGGGGACGGGCGGCGAACCCGGACAACGTAAAGCGTAGACGCAGTTTCCGGTTTGATGCGAGTACCAACGAGAAACCACTGCTGTGAGACGACGGAGCGGTACCGTTTTCTCTGTGGTCAGGGTCGACACGACCCGACGATGGCGTCACCCCCTGAGAAGATGCCGACGCCCTGAACGAAAACGAGTCTCCCGATGCCAACCTCTCCCCCCGCCGCCCCCCACACGACCAGAGCAGCGGTCAGAGCTGCCGTCACCGCGGTCCTCGCCGCCCGCTCGCCCGGCGTCGCTGTCCGGGCCGCAGCCGCCGACAGCGACCTTGACGCCGCCGGGATCATCGCCACCGAGCTCCCCCGGACCGCCGACGTCGGGGGCGTCACGTTCGACTACACGCTCGGCGGGGTGACCGTCACCGCCGACCCGTCGGAGCCGGCGACCGTTCCGTGGGTCGTCGTCGCCGGGGCGTTACGAGGGGCTCTCGGACCCGGCCAGCTCCGCCAGGCAGCCCGGTTCGCTGCCGCTGTCGCTGACCCGGACGACTCGGTCGACCCGGGCGAAGCGTCCCGCTGGATCGCAGAGATCGCCGCCACCGCGGCCGACCAGGCCGACCAGGCCGACCAGCGGTGAAGCGGATCTACTTTCTAGAAACTGGTTTCTAGAAACTGGTTTCTAGAAAGCGCACTGGTTTCTAGAAGGCGGCGGTGAGGTCGATGTTGCCGGTGACGTCGTTGCGGTAGTCGGTGACTCGCCGCTCGAAGAAGTTGGTGAGGGTCGCTGCGCCCTGGAGCTCCATGAACGAGAACGGCTGGCGGGCGTTGAACCGGGGGGGGAGGCCGAGGTCGGCGAGCCGCTGGTCGGCGACGTAGCGGAGGTACTCGACCATGTCGGTGTGTCCGAGCCCGATGACGCCTTCGGAGAGGACGTCGGCAGCGAACTGCGCTTCGCATTCGACGGCTTCTTCGAGCATGCGGGTGACCTGGGCGGTCATGTCGTCGTCCCACAGGCCGGGCTCTTCGTCGCGGGCGATCCGGACGATGTCCATGCCGAACGCCATGTGCTGGGTTTCGTCGCGGAACACCCAGTCGGTGCCGTCGCCGAGGCCGGGGAGGAGACCCTTGGAACGCAGGAAGTACACGAGAGCGAACGCCGAGTAGAAGAACAGCCCTTCGATCCCGCAGGCGAACGCGGTGAGGTTGAGGAGGAACTGGCGGCGGTCGGCCGGTGACCGCAGCATGGTGATCTCGCCCATCGAACCGATCCACTTCTCAGCGAACTCGGCCTTCATGCGGATCGAAGGGATGTTCTCCACCGCGGCGAACGCTTCGTGGCGTTCGGTGTCGTCGGGGATGTAGGTGTCGACGAGCTGGAGGTAGAAGTCGACGTGGGTCATCTCCTCTGCGAGCTGGCGGCCCAGGTACATGCGGGCCTCGGGGCTGTTGACGTGCCGGTACAGGGTCAGCACGAGGTTCTTCGCGACGATCGTGTCGCCCGTCGCGAAGAACGCCACCAGCCGGCCGATGAGGTGCTGCTCGGCGGGGGTGAGCTTCGACCGGAGATGGGCGACGTCCTGGGAAAGGTCGACCTCGTCGACAGTCCAGGTGTTCGCGATGGCGAGCTTGTACCGCTCGTAGAACTCCGGGTACCGCATCGGGCGCAGCGTGAGCGAATGGCCGGGCGACAGCAGCAGCCGGTCGGTCATTCCCGGCAACGTCGGGGCGTCAGAGTCGACGGCGCCGGCGAGGAGGTCAAGGGTGTCGTTCATGGTCGGTTCCGCTTTCGGTTTCGGTCGGCGAGGTGCAGCAGCCCGGGCGTCCCGCTAGGAACAGGCATCGCACGATTCGGGGTTCTCGAGGGAGCAGGCGATGACGTCGACCGGCCGGTTCATCTGCCCGTCTGGTCCTGCGGCGGGGGCCGGGGCGGGGGCGGTGTTCGCCTGGCGGATGCGGGTCGCGGGCCGGGACCGCAGGTAGTAGCTGGTCTTGAGGCCGCTGGCCCACACGTGGTGGTACATGGCGGACACGGCGTCGATGGTCGGCGACTCCATGAACAGGTTCATGGACTGCGCCTGGTCGATGTAAGGGGCCCGCGCCGCGGCCGAGTCGATGAGGGGCCGCATCGACAGCTCCCACGCTGTCCGGTACAGCTCGCGGATGTCGTCGGGTAGCCCGGCGACTTCTGCGACGGACCCTTCCGCTGCCTGGATAGCGCGGCGCATCGGCTCGTCCCACATGCCGCGGGCCTTGAGGTCGGCGGCGAGGTACGGGTTGACCTGGAGGAACTCGCCGCCCATGACGACCCGCTTGAACAGGTTCGAGTTCATCGGTTCGATGCACTCGTAGGCGCCGGCGATCGTGCCGATCGTGGCGGTCGGAGCGATCGCTACGAGCAGGCTGTTCCGCGTCCCGTGGGTGACCATGTCGGCTCGCAGCGCTTCCCACCGGGCGGGGTCGCCGGACGGGACGTCAGCGACGTCGACGCCCCACATCTCGAAGTTCAAGGTTCCGGCAGCGGCGCGGGTGTCGCCGAACCGTTCGCACGGGCCGTGCTCGGCGGCGAGGTCGACCGTGGCCCGCAACGCCCAGTAGTAGACCTCCTCAGCGACCCGGGTCGACACCGCGAGCGCTTCGGGGCTGTCGAACGGGAGACGCAGCTGGAAGAACAGGTCTTGGAGTCCCATGATCCCGAGACCGATCGGGCGCCACTGGTGGTGGCTGTTGGCCGCCTGGGGGATCTGGTACAGGTTCCGGTCGATGACCCGGTCCAGGTGGCGGACAGCGACGGGGACCACCTCGGCGATGAGGTCGTAGTCGACCTCGGGCCCGTCGCCGCGGTCGACGACGACACGGGCCAGGTTCACCGAACCGAGCGAACACACCGCGGTCTCCTCGTCGGAGGTGACTTCCGTGATCTCGGTGCACAGGTTGGACAGCCGGATGAGGTTGCCCGGCCGGCCGGTCTGGTTGGACTTGGTGTTCGACGCGTCGGAGAAACACATCCACCCGTTGCCGGTCTGGGCGATCGTGCGGCACATCCGGTGGTACAGGTCCCGGGCCCGGACGGTGCGGGCCGCGAGCCCGGCTGCTTCTGCGGCGAGGTACGCGGCGGTGAACTCGTCGCCGTAGGTCTCGCTGAGTTCCGGGGCGGCCTTCGGGTCGAACAACGACCAGTCGCTGTCGGTCTCGACGCGTCGCATGAACTCGTCAGGGATCCAGTTCGCGAGGTTCAGGTTGTAGGTGCGGCGCGCTTCGTCGCCGGTGTTGTCGCGCAGCTCGAGGAACTGGTCGATGTCGGCGTGCCAGGTCGGCAGGTACAGGCAGGCGGCCCCTTTGCGGCGGCCGCCCTGGTCGACCGCGGCGACGGAACTGTCGAGGACCTTCGCGAACGGGACGATCCCGTTGGAGTGGCCGTTGGTGCCGGCGATGAGGCTCCCCGCGGCACGGACCCTCGCGAAGCTGATCCCGATACCACCGGAGAACTTCGACAGCATCGCGACGTCGCTGACCGCGCTGTAGATGCCGGCGAGGCTGTCCTCGGGGCCGGCGTGCAGGAAACAGCTCGACAGCTGCTGATGCGAACCGGCGCTGTTGAACAGCGTCGGCGACGACGTCACGTACCGCAACGTCGACAGCAGGTCGTACAGCTCGATCGCTTCGCCGGCGGTGTCGGACAGGCCGACCGCTACCCGCATCCAGAAGAACTGGGGGGTCTCGATCACCATGCGGGTCTCGGGGTGACGGGTGAGGTACCGCTCGTAGAGGGTGCGGAGCCCGAAATAGTGGAACAGGTGGTCCCGTTCGGGGCGGACCGCGTCGTTCAGTTTCCGGGCGTTGACCCGGACCAGGTCGGCGGCAGAGTCGTTGAACAGGCTGAGGCGGTGCCCGGCAGCGAACGACTGCGAGAACGCGAAGATGTCCAGCCCGGAGACCTCCTTGTCGATGTACCCGGCGAGGAGACGGCCGGCGAGGAGGCTGTAGTCCGGGTCGATCGCGATCATCTCGGCGGCGGTCTGAATGTTGTGCCGGTCGAGCTCAGCGGTGCTGACACCGTCGTGGAGGCCGCGGATGGTCTGAGCGGCGACGTGATGGGCGTCGACCGCTGGGAGCCCCCGGGTGTGGCGGGCGACCGCGTCGACGATCTTCTGAGCGTTGACCGGCTCGGTGCGGCCGTCACGCTTGACGACGTTCGTCGTTGGCGGTGCGTCCGCGGCGCCGTTGACGTCAACGATGGTCGGCTCAGGAGCTGTGATGGTCATAGGTCTCGCCCTTGTGTGGCTCGTGGGTTCATGTGATGGGAAGCACGCCGCCCGATGGAACCGTTAGAGTGTGCCACGGTTCACCGGGTTCGCTGTACGTTTCGCAACGATGCCAGCCGACCGAGAGAAAACTGCGCGGGGGCTGATGCGCTTTCTCAGTGATGTTGTGGACTTCGTGGGGTCGGGTGAGAACGGTATGAGAAGTTCTCAGTCGCCCGCCGGGTCGCTGGCTGCCGGGAACTGCACGTGACTGTCACACCTCTGGGGGAGAATGGTGGGGTGACCACCGCGACCACTGCTGCTGTCGTGTCTGCGGGCACCAGCACGCCTGCGGTGGAACCGAAGCCGACGAAGAAGCCGGGCCCGAAACGGCGGGAGTTCCGCAGCGACTGGTCCCCGGGCGCCTACCGGTTCACCCTCGACCTCGACGATCGCCAGGAGGCTGCCCTGACCCGGGCGGTCGGTGCTGCCCGGTTCGCGTTCAACACGGTGCTCGCCGAGGTGAAAGCCAACCTCGATCTCCGCTCCGCCGAGAAGACCCCGGTCACCGAACCGTTGAACTGGTCCGCGTACGGGCTGCGAGCCGTCTGGACCGGCGTCCGTGACGACGCCGCCCCCTGGTGGGGGCAGGTGCCGAAATGGGCGTTCGACACCGGGACCGCCCAGTGTGCCGACGCCCTCAAGAACTGGGCGGCATCGAAGAACGGGACCCGGGCCGGCCGGAAGATGGGGTTCCCCCGGTTCCGGTCCCGCCGCCGGCCCGGCGCCCAATCCATCCGCATCACCAGCCACGACAAGATCAAGGTCGGTGCCGTGCAGGGCGCCCGAGACAACCGCCACATCGTGCTCCCCGGCGGCCTCGGCGGGCAGGTCCGCACCTTCGAGAACCTGAAACGCCTCACCCGCCGCATCCAAGCCGGCTCCGCCGCGGTGACCGGAGCCACCATCTCCCGGACCCCGTCGGGCCGGTGGGCCGTCATCATCCACGTCCAACAACACCAGCCCGTCCCCGGCCACGGCCAGATGTCCCCGACGGGGGCGCCCCCGTCGGGGACAACCCGCACCGCCGGGCCCGAGCCCGAGCTGGCCCAGGAGGAGCTCCTCGAGCCGGCAGCCGACACCCACGAACCCGCAGGCCGCAGCTCCAGCTCGTCGAGCTCCAGCTCCAGGTCGTCGAGCTCCGCCTCGAGGCCCAGGTCGAGCTGCTCGAGCTCGGTGGTGGGGGTGGATCTGGGGGTCGGTGCCCAGAACCTGATGGTGGTCGCCGACCCCGACGGGGTTGAGGTGTGGCGGGTGGAGAACCCGAAGGCCCTGGACCGGGTCCACAGCCAGATCGCCCGGCTCCAGAAGAAGATCGGCCGAGCCCACCGGGTAGCGGTCGCTGAAGGCCGGGTGGACGCCGCCGGCCGGCCGGTCGACTCGCAACGGGTCCTGGCTCTCCGGGCCCGGATCGCGCGGCTGCACCGCCGGGCCGCCGACATCCGTGCCGACAGCCTCCACAAGGCCACCAGCCACCTCGCCGCCGCCGGTCACGGCACCATCGTCGCCGAGACCCTGAACGTGGCCGGGATGATGCGCCGGGGCGGGTCCCGCAAGAAGGGCCTGAACCGGGCGTTCGCCGACGCCGCTCTGGGTGAGGTCGGCCGTCAGGTCGGCTACAAGACCGAATGGGCCGGGATCAGGCTGGTGCACGCCGGCCGGTGGTTCCCGAGCTCGAAGATGTGCTCACGGTGCGCGGCAGTGAAACCCAAGCTGCCGCTGTCCGTGCGCGAGTACCGCTGCGACCACTGTGGTCTGGTCCTCGACCGTGACTGCAACGCCGCAGCGAACCTTGCCCGCGTTGGCGTCGACCCGTCCTGGGAAACCAGCGGCTGGGTCGACGTCGGCGGGAAGCAGCAGGCAGTGCCAACCCGGGCGGCGAGCCCGGGGCAGGGAAGCCGACATCAGACCAACAACGAGAACACCCCGGCCTCCGGCCGGGGATCTCGCCGGAAGCCCCGTTCAGGGGCTGATGGTGGCCACGGCGCCGACCCCCACCAGGGTCGAGAACTGCGGACCCTTACCAGTGCCGCTGCGGGCGCTGGACCCCACGGGGAAGGGACCGGGAACCGTCACGGCGGCCCCCGGCTTTCTCACCAGTCCCAACAAGACTGAGAAAGCGCAGCTGACGCTCGCCCTGTTCACGTCGGGACGTGGCCCGCCGCGCACCGGCCGGCACCCGTCACCAGATGACGGCAACCGTTACGCCCGCAGGGACGCGAAGCGCCCACGGTGCGCTGGCTCGCGACAGGACGCGCCGGCGGGGCGGCCGCGGGCGCCCACCCGACGGCACGTACCCGGTCGGCGTAGCCGGCGGCGCCTGCCGGGGCCGCCGGGTGAGCGAGCCCGTCAGCGAGAACGTCGACATGGTCGAACGCCAACGGGTACCTCCCCGCAGCCACATCAGCCACCGGTGCCCACACCGCGTCCTCCGCGTCGTCAGCAGCAACAGCAACCGGCGGCTCATCGACCGCCGCGACGAACCCGACCGACACCACCCAGCCGCGCGGGTCGCGGCCCGGCTCCGAGTACACACCGATCTGCTGCGACCGATGTTCGGTCACGCCGGTCTCCTCGAACAGCTCCCGGGCCGCCGTATCGTCGATCGTTTCCCCCGGCTCAGCGAACCCGCCCGGCAACGCCCACTTCCCTTTGAACGGGTCGGCGCCCCGCCGGATCAACAACACACGCGGGCCGCCGCCGTCATGGCCCGGGGCGAGCAACACCATGTCAGCCGTGAGAGACGGCTTGGGGTACTCGACAGGTCGAGGCTTTCGGTTCCAGAACGCCATGGGCGTCGAAGATGCCACCGGCCCGGCATCTTCGTCGCCCATGGCCGCAACGACCCGACCGTGCACCGGCACGAACAGGAACGGCCAACCATGCGGCCAACCCGCCCGGCACCCATCCAGGTGGTGCGGCCAGTGCTTCGGGTCACCCGAAGCACTGGCACACGACACCGCGAGGAAAGTCGGCGCCGCAGCCAAACGGCAGATCCCCCCCGACCCGCTCCGAGCCGCCGAAGACGCTTCCCCCGCCGACCTCGCGTTGATGGCCGGTCACCGCGACCCGTGGGTCCGGGCCGCGGTCGCGGCGAACCCGGGAGCCACCCGCCCCACGATCGAAGCCCTCGCCGCCGACCCCGACACGGGAGTCCGGATCGCCGCGTTCACCTCCGCCTCTGACCGGCTCCCCGCTACAGCATGGGCCGCCGCGGCCGCCGACACCGCCCACCAGGTCCGCCTCGTCGCCGCCAGGCACCCCGACATCAGCCCCGCCGCTCTCGCCGCTCTCACCGCCGACCCGCACCCCAAAGTCGCCGCCTACGCCGCCGGGCACCCGAAATGCCCGATAGCCGCCGTGATCGAATACATCGACACCCACGACACCGACGCCGCCGCAGCAGCAGCCTGGAACCCCGACCTCGCCCCAGAAGCAGCAAGCCGTCTGGCCGCGGCCAGCGACTACGGCGCCCGCCTCGGCGCCGCCCGCCACCCGAACACACCCCCAGCCGACATCGACCGGCTCTGCCTCGACGCCCACCCCGTCGTCCGGGCCGCCGCCGCCGAGCACCCCGCAGCGAGCCCCACCGCCCGCGCCCACGCCGGCCTCCTCAACGACTGACCCCTGCCCGACGGGCAGAAACGTAACTGTGGGCCACGGAATCGGTTTAGGTTTTCGGGGTGCGCCGAAGACAACTCCTCAAGACGGCAGAGGGGCAGGACGATGCCCCTTCTATGAACCCCACCAGACCCGCCGCGGGCCGGGCACGCAGAGCTGCCAGCGCCGCTCTGTTCGTGATCCTCGCTGTCGTGGTGCTTTCCGGCTGCTACTACACCCCTGAGCAGCAGCAGGTCCTAGCGCAGATCAACTCGTCGCGGTCAGCGGCGGGGCGCCCGGCTTTGCCGATGAACGCCGCTATGGCAGCGAAGGCCCAAGCGTGGGCGGAGCGGCTCGCCGCGACCGGCGCCTTGGCCCACACCCCGTTTCTTCAGGCGGAGAGCCCGAGCTGCGCGTTCTGGGGAGCCGAGAACATCGGCGGGCCCGCCGGGGACCTCGTAACGATGCACCGCGCTTTCATGGGCTCTTCCGTGCACCGGGCGAACATGCTGTCTTCAGCAGCGAACCTCGCCGGCACCGGCGTGGCCCAGGACCGATCCGGGCGGCTGTGGGTCGTGCACCGCTTCGCTGGGTGCTGAGGCTGCGCTCGAGCGTCAGCTGTTGAGGAGCCCGGCGGCGGCTTTGCCGTGGCCGGGGCAGCTCGGGTTCGCCGCGGCGGCGGCCCGGACGTCGGGGTCGGGATCGACGGCGAGAGCGGCGAGCGTGGCGGGAGGAGCTTCGGGGCGCCTGGCGGCAGCGAGACGGACGCTGGGGTCACCGTCGGTGGCGAGCGCGGCGAGGGCGGCGGGGCTGATGTCGGGGTGCCTGGCGGCAGCGAGACGGACGCTGGGGTGGGGGTCAGCAGCGAACGTGACGAGCGCCTCGCTCGGCGCCGCCGGGTTCGCTGCGGCGGTGGCGCGGACGTGTTCGTCCGGGTCGCGGGCAAGTTCGGTGAACGCTGCCGCGGGCATCGACGGGTTCCTCGCTGCGGTGGTGGTCACCCGCCGGTCGTAGCCGTCCTTGCGGGTCACCGCGATCCGGGCGAGGAGGCCCGGGGGGCAGTCGGAACGGGCCGCGGCAACTACCGCGGCCCGCTGACCGGCCCACTTGTCCCACTCGCCGTCCTCGCCGTCGTCTTGGTCGTGGCCGTCAGGGTCGGCGATCTGGAACACGGTCTGCCCGCAGCCTTCGCACACGACGCTGCCGATGTCGTTCGTCCAGCAGCGTTCGTGTTCCCACCGGAACCCGGCTCTTTCGAGGAGCCTCCCGATGGCTTCGTAGTCGTGGTCGCCTTCCGCTGCCGCGTACAACTCCGAGATCACCCACGAAACGGCCGGGTGGCCGGAGATGGCCGCCTTGAGCTCCGGGGGGGCGTTGTGAGGGACCGCGCCGAACTTGTCGTCGGGGCGCCACTCCGGTGGGACGCCGGCGAGCGGGTCGGGCCCAGCGGACGGGACAGACACGGCAGCGGCTGGTGTGTGCGCTGGGGCCACCCCCGCGCACACACCACACCAGCCGTTGACGTTCCCCGTCCGGCGGGTACAGCGGGCGCCTTCGGTGGTGAACCCACGGCAGATCACGGCGGCGGTCATCGTTCAGGGCCGGCGGGACGCTGGCCGGCTGCGTCCCCGGAGGGGCTGGGTCGCCGTTGACCGGGCCCCCCCGGGAACGTCAGCTCTCGTCGAGAGCGGGAGCGGATCTTGCCGCAAGCAGCAACCGGCCGGTCGTTGGCGGGGAAGACCACCGCCGATCGGTTCGCCGCACACCCAACTCGACTGCACATCCACCGATGATGCCGAGCACCAAAACAGAAACGCTGCCGTAGCCGCCGTTCACGTTTAGGAGCGGTGCGGGCGGTAAGGTGGCGCGGTGGACGCCGGGACCGGGAAGACGTTGCGGTGGCCGGACGCTGTCGATGGGTACTTCGCGTGGCTCGGCCCCAAGAAGCTGTCGCCGAACACCCTGAAGGCGTACCGCAACGACCTGACCGTCATCATCGACCTGGTCGCCGACGAGGCCGGTTGCCTCCCCGCCGAGATCACCGTCGAGGACCTCACCCGTGACACACTGCGGGTGGCGTTCTCCCGGTTCGCGGCGGGCCATTCGAAGGCGTCGATCTCGAGGGCGCACTCGACGTGGTCGCATCTGTTCGCGTGGCTTGTCGCTGACGATCATGTGCCTGGGTCCCCGATGGCCGCGGTGGCGTTGCCTCGCCCGGACCCGAGGTCCCCCAAGCCTCTCGCCGGGTGGGGAGACGACACTGTCCCCCGGCTGCTTGCTGCCGCCCGCCGGGGCGTCGGGCGCAGCCCGTGGCCCGAGCGGGACGTCGCTGTTGTCGCCGCGTTGCTCGCTACCGGTCTCCGCCAGTCGGAGTTCCTTGGGCTCACCCTCGGGAGCTTCGAGGGACCCGCCGGGCAGCGGGTCGTTCGGGTCGTCGGGAAAGGCAACAAGGCCCGGGCCGTGCCGGTCGAGCGGCCATTGGAAGAGCTTCTCGACGGGTACCTCCAGTCCCGCCAGGACCGGTTCACCGCGTGGCGGCCGACGCGTACCGATCCGTTCTGGGTAGCGACACCACCACACCGGCGGACCGCCGAAACAGTCCGCACCGGAGGCCAAGCGTTGACCCCCGGGAAACTCGACTACCTCATCGGCCAGATCCTCGCCGAAGCCGGCTGCGGGGGCCGCAAACCCGACGGTGCGCTCACCCACGCTTTCCGCCACACGTTCGGGACGATGCTGGCCGCCGCCGGAGCGAAAGCCGAAGAGATCCGCCGGCTCATGGGGCACAGCTCCATCGCCACCAGCCAGGGCTACATCGACAGCCTCGCCCGGGAGCAGCGGCGAGCCGCGGCAGCGTCGCTCGTGTACGACGCGATCGTCGACCTCGAAGCCTGATCGCGCAGGGGCCCGGCAGCCGGCGGTGCCACCCGCCGGGAGCCGCCTCGATCCTCAGCGCCTGACGGTAGAGAGCTTCAGGGAGGGTTCTTGGTCAGCGGGCCACACCTGGACGGCGGGGGCTTCATTCGAAGCCGGGGTGGGCGGCCATAGCTGGTGGTAGACCCGGACGGGTTCCCACCACCCCCCGTTGAACGCGACGGGGGCGATGTCGCCGTAGACGACGGGCGGGACGGGGGGGGTGGGGCCTGTGTAGCGGTGAGCGAGAACGAGCCCTGACGCGAGGTTGTTCAAGAACGCGTGGGCGGCGGCGGGGGCCATCCCGACGACGACGAGCTCGGGGTGGCCGAAAACGGTCAGCCCTACGGTGGACGTGACGGGTTGCCCGTTGACATCCCCGGCTGACAAGGCCCAGCCGTGCCGGAGGGCATGGGAACGGATATGGGCGACGAGTTCGGTCCCGGGGTCGGGTAGCTCTTCGGCTTCAGCGCGGATCCTCGCGAACCCTGGGCTGACGGCCGCGATCACTGCCCGGCCGGCCAGCGTCGTTGGCGGGTGGAGTCGGGTGCCGTGACGGGCGACGAGTTCGGTTGCTCGCGGGTTGGGGATCTTCCCGGAGTTGCGTTGGGCCGGGATCACGTAAGCGACGCCGTCACCGTTCAACGGGACGGCGTCGTAGCCGAACCCGACGATCTGTTCGAGACGGTCGCAGGTTTCGGGGGGGAGGGCGACGGTCTGCACCGGGCCTACTTCCGGGATCACCAGCCCGCGGTCGTAGCCGGGCACGGGTCAGGCGTTCTGGCGGGCGCCGCGCCCGGCGTTCGACAGGGCGAGGAGCAGCGGGTAGGGATCCACTGCGTCGGCGGAGCGCCCACCGGGATGCACCTCGAAATGCACGTGTTCGGCGCCTGCGGTTGCGTTCCCGCTGGACCCGACGTAGCCGACCATCTGCCCGACCGACACCCGTTGCCCGTCTCCGAGACCCTCGGCGTACCGGTCGAAATGCGCGTAGTAGTAAGCGGTGCCCGAATCGCCGATGACCCACAGCGACAGGCCGCCGAGGCCGCTCGAGGTGAGCTCGACGGTCCCTGACTCGATCGCGAAGGCGTGAGTCCCGAGCGGGGCCATGATGTCGGCGCCCTGGTGGCTGTGTACGGGCGGCCCGGCACGGTACGCCCCGAACGAGTCGATGAAGCTGTACGGCTCAGCGACAGGGAACGCCATCCCCTCGGCGGTGATGAACGACGCGGAGACCTGCGACAGGTCGACACCGAGGCGGCGTTCGTAGACACCGAGGCGGTGTTCGAGGGACCGGGCCCGGTCCCGGGCGTCGGATCGTTCCTGGGCGGCCCGTTCGTTGTACCGCTCAGCGGCCGCCACGGTGTCTTCAGCTTCAGCGACGCGGAGGCCGAGACGGGCCGTCATATCTTCGAGGTGCTCGAGCGCGGTCGCTGAAAGCTCGTTCGCCCAGTCCTGGTCGACGATCTGTTCCGGTGAGGGCAGCAAGGACGACGATCCGTTGGGCCCGGCGACCGAGCCGTACACGTACGAAGCGACTGACAGCTGCCCGAGCTGGTCGTCCACCCGGGCCTTGTGGTCGGTGAGGCGCCGGAGTTGAGATCGGGCGTCTCGGAGCGCTTTGGTCGACGCCTTCCATCGGCTGGTGAGCTCGGAAAGGCGGGGGCGCAGCAACGCCAGCTCGGCTTGGATGGCGCCGATGTCGGTGATCGCCTGTGCCGCTACGGGGTCGGCGGCGACGATCGCGGCGATGTCGCCGGCGCTCAAGGTGTCCGTGGCGGCGTCGAACGGCACGACCGGAGCGGGCCGCGGCGTCGTCGTCGTCGGCGGAGTCGGGTCGGTGCCCGTGGGCGTTGTCGTGGGGGTGGTGATCGGCAGCGGGTCTTCCACCACGATCGGGTCGGGCGGCGGGATCGTGGAAGTCGTCGTGGGAGTCGTCGTGTCGGTCGTCGTGGAAGTCGTCGTGTCGGTCTGGGCGACCGCTGCGGGTGCCAGCAGCGCCAGCAGCGCCGCGGTGGTCGTTGCTGCGACGGTCGCCTTCCGGGTCTTCCAACGCTGGCCAGGGTCGCTCATGGTGTCCGGGTTCCGTCTCGCTAGCGGGGGGCCAAAACCAGATCTCAGCCGTGCCCGACAGCATAGCCCGAACCGCAAAGAGCCTCTACGCTTCGACGCGCTCGATCATTCCCAGGGAGAGACGTAGGCGGTGACGTAGATGGTCCCGTTGTCGGTGTCGACGGCGTGGCCGTGGCTCCAGACTCGGGCAACGTCGAAGCCGGCGGTGGTGAGCACCGCTTTCACGGCCGGCCCCACGGCCTGCGGGTCTTCTGGGGTGTTGAGGTTGCTGGGGGCGGTGTGCCCGGGAGCGACTCCGGCATGCTGACGGAATCGGACGCCGGCACGGTGCCCGTTGACCGCGAAGAAGAGCCGCACGGGGCCGCCGTCGGCGGGCACTGCGACGGCGTAGCCGGCGGGGATGCGGTGATCGTCGATGAGGCCGTGGTCGGGTTGGGTGTCGTGGTCGGCGGGGAGCAGAGCGGCGGCAGCGAGACGCTCGATGAGGTAGCGGGTGGTCTCGCGGCCGGCGGCGCCGGCGAGGGCGGGGGGCCGGGGACCGAGGAGCGGGTCGACGGCCGGGGCCGCGGCGGGGGCGGATGTGGTCGAGGTCGGCGCTCGGCCGGGCGGGTAGGCGCACTGGCCGCACCAGCGCCCGGGGCGGGTCGTGGAGTGGCGGCAGGAGTCGCCGTTGGTGGTGGCCCCGAGGCACGGGAGAGATTCGGCGGTGCGGGTCATGGCGCGTCGATGCGGAGGGGGCGGGCGGGCGGGTGTTCGTCCTCGGGGCCGCCGTCGGCTTCGAGGGAGGCGTGAAGGGCCGCTTCGTAGGCGTGGACGCTGGTGGCGGACATCCACAGGTCGATGGTGTCGACCTGCGCGCGTGTCGCTGCCCGTTCGAGGGCGGCGACACGTACGGCCTGGCGGTTCGAGCGGGCAGCGGAAACGGGGCGGGCGAGCCCGCTGGCGGGCACCCAGCCGGGGGTGCGTTCGGGGGCGGGGGCGGCGACGACGCGGTTCCCGGCAGCGGTGGTGCACATGTAGCCGATGGTGCCGTTGTCGTCGACGAGCGCTCCGATGGAGGTGAGCGGTTGGAACGAGCCGTCGGCCTGGACGAACCGGTCTCCCAGTTGGGCGCCGGCGGAGACGCCGGGGACTTCTTCGAGGGTGGCGGTGTCGGGCCACGCCGTGCAGACCGGGTCGGCGGCGTGGCCGCAGCGGTGGTGAGCGTCGATCAGGTGGGTCCATGTGCCGTTGTCGGGGATGATGGGCCCGCCACACGCGGCGCACGAGGCGATGAGGGTGAGCGGCTGCCACCAGTAGCCGTTACCGCAGCGGAGCCGGGCATCGACGATCGCTCCGGCGCCGCCGGCGAGGCGGCCGCCGCGGGTGAGGCAGGACGAGTCGGCGGGGCTCAGCCCCTGGCAGCACCGGTAGCCGCGTGCAGCGCAGGGATCGACCGCTGCGCTTCCGGGAGCGAAAGCCACTGCGGAGCGGTGGCCTTCGGGGACCCAGCAGGCGCCGCAGTATCCGTCGGGTCTGCCGGTGAGGTTGCGGCAGGGCCCGCCGCTGCTGCCGGTGCCAGCGCACGGGGCGAGTTCGACGTGGGCCACGGATCTGATGATGCCACCCGCCTCTACTGTTTCGTTGCCGGGGGGTCCGGCCTAATCGGTGGTGGGCTCGGTGTGGAGGGGGGCGTGTGGGTAGTCGCCGTAGGGGTCGTCGTCGCGGGTGACCGTGATCCGGAAGTGGGTGGGTTCGATGTCGTCGTCGATGCCCATCTGGGTGAGGGTGGCGTCGAGGAGGCTGCGGGCGGTGTCTGCGGCGATGTCGGTCGCTGCGACGATGTCGGGGGCGTCGACGCTGAAGGTGATGGACAGGGCGCCGGCGATGCTGCCGGTGACGGCTCCGAGGTTCTCGGGGGCGAGGTCGAGGAGGGTCTCGGCGATGCCGCTTCCGTAGGGGTCGACTCCTGCGCCGAGGTCGACGTGGCAGGTGGCGCGCCACTCGAGATGGGTGTCGTTCGGGTTGGGCCTGGTGGGGTTCCGGGTCATTGCTGTTGACACCTCCTCGGTGTTCTGGGGATCGTTCTCATTTGAACCGTAGCACGCGGGTTCGGTTCTGCGCGTGGTTGCTGGTCCGGGTGGGGCTATCCCTGGTCCTGGCCGGGGTTCTGGTCCTTGTTGCGGCGGGAGCGGAGCTCTTTCTTGGAGGGGGCGGGCCAGATGAACCCGAGGTTGCGGAGGTCGGCGACGAGGTTCTTCACGGCCCGGCGGTCCGATGCCGTGGTCGGGAAGACGTAGGTGTCGCCGTTGGGGAAAACGAACCGTCGGTGTCGGGCTGTCTGTTCGAGCGTGATGCCCTGGGCCTTCGCTGCTCTGATGACGGGGTCGATCTCTGCGGCCATCGTGGTCTCTCTCCTGCTGGTGGTTGTCGCTTCGGCGGCCCTTGCCCGGCCGGTCCCCGAAGCTGCTTTCCGTGAACAGAGCTAACGGTACAAGAGGGGTGTGACAATGTCAAGCTGTTGGAGATATTTCTACAACCTCCACATTAGCCCTTGCTAATGTGGTAACTGTGCTGTATGCTTACGGTATGGCTCAACTGGTTGATGGTGTGGTGCGGGTGTCCGCCAGCGACACGGCGCACGGGGACCGCTGCCGCCGCCGGGTCGCTCTCGACCGTGACGTTGCCCTCGGCCGGATCGACCGGCCCCAGCGGACCGACCCCCTCGCCGAGATGTACGCCGGGAAGGGCCTCGACCACGAAGCGGTCGTCCTGGCCGCTCTGGAGGCGAAGCACGGCCCGGCTGTCACCATCCCCAACCCCGCCGGCGACCCGGCCGCCGTCGAAGCGGCAGCGGCCGCTACCGCTCAGGCGATGAACGACGGTGCGCCGCTGATCTACCAGGCGGTGTTCGCGACCCGGCTGCGCCGCGGCTCCCCCGACTTCCTCGTCCGTGTGGACGACAGCCGCTCCTCCCCCACCGGATGGTCTTACGAGCCCGCCGACGCGAAGCTGGCGGCGTCGCCCGCCGCCGAGCACCTGATCCAGCTCGGCTGCTACTGCCTGGACGTGGCGGGCGCACAGAGCCTCCCGCCCCGCAACGCGTACCTTCTCGGCGGCGGCGGCAACACCCACACCTTCGACGCCGAGTCGTTGATGGCCGCCGCCGCGGTCGCGTTCGAGCGGACCGCTTCGATCGCGAACTCCCCTACCGACACCTACGAGCCGACCCCGTCGGGGCTGTGCCGCCTGTGCCCGTTCATCGACGGCTGCGACGCCAGGATGGCCGAGACCGGGTCGGTCCTGGTGCTGCGCCCGCATACCAACACTGCTCGCCGTCTCACCGCGGCCGGGGTCGCCACGCTCGCTGACCTTGACGCCCACGACGACGCTCCGGTGCCGGGCGTCAACCCCCGCACCGTCGCCGACCTGACCGTCCGCGCCCGCCTCCGTCTCGCTGCGGCCGAAGCGGGGCGCCCGGTGGTCCTGGTGACGGACCCGACGCCGATCACGAGCCTGCCTGCCGTCGACCCGGCCGACCTCCACGTCGACTTCGAGGGGTTCCCCGACGGCCCCGACGGGCAACTCGAATACCTGATCGGTGTGTGGCACAACGGCACCCACACCCGCCTGTGGGCACACAACCCCGCCGAAGAGGCCGCCTCGTTCGCGGCGCTGCTCGACCTTGTGGAGCGCACGCTCGGCGAGAACCCCCAGGCGCACCTGTACCACTACGCCAACTACGAACGGGCCGCCCTCAAGGCTCTCGCTGACCGGCACGGGCACGCCGAACGCGTCGAAGCGATCCTGACGCGGTGCGTGGACCTCTACACGGTGACCCGCTCGTCGCTGCGGACCTCGCACGGACGGCTCGGCCTCAAGGCCCTCGAAGGGTTCTACGCCCCGTCCCGCTCCGGGGCGGTCGCCGACGGCGGCAGCTCCATCGTCGCCTACCACCACTACCTGACCGTCGGCGACCCCCAGACCCTCGCCGACCTCGGCGACTACAACGAAGCCGACTGCCGGTCTCTTGTCGATCTGCGGGCCTGGCTCGACGGCCTCGCCGCCTAGCCGACGAGGCCCGCGGCGGAACGCCCCGCCGGCGGCGTAGCGGGGTTCGCTGACGCCGCAGCCACGACATCGGAATCATCGTCGGTCATCAGGCCCACCAGCGTCGACGGGCCCGCCGACGGGTTCGACGCGACCGCCTCCCGGACCGCCCAGTCGGCGTCGCCGGCGAGACCGGCGAGCACACCGGCCGGGCACGACTGGTTACCTGCCAGATAGATCCGGACGTCCTCGTGCGGGTCTTCTGTCAGGCCCACCAACGCCCCCGGCGGCGTCGACGGGTTGCCCGCAGCCGCCACCTTCGCGTTCACTGGCCCCGAGTAACCGAACGATAGGCCGAAGTCCTCGTACGGGGCTGACGCCAACCGTGCCAGCACCTCAGGCGAGGTGCCCGGGTTCCCCGCCGCTGTCACCTGCACGAAGGGCTCAGGGTCCCCGACGAGACGGTCGAGGACCTCCTGCGCAGAAGCCCGGTTCTCGGCGACCGCCCCACGGACAACCGGGTCCGGGTCGACGGCCAGCTCAGCGAGCGTGCCCGGCGGGCACGACGGGTTCGACGCCAACGGCTTGCGGGCACCGCGGGGCCCACCAGCGAGAGCCCGGAGGGTCTCCTGGCCCGTCGACGGGTTCCCGGCCACCGCCGCAGCGACGCCGTACACCTCCGATGACGACAACCGGACCAGGGTCTCCTGGCCCGTCGACAGGTTCGCGGCCACACCAGCCAACACCCCCCCGTCCTCGAGATCCCAGGCGGCGGCAGCCACCGCCGCCAGCACCTCCGGGGCCTGCCCTTCCTTGTCGGCCATCGCTGACCGGGTCCCACCCGAACACACCCCCGCGACCCGGACCAGGACCTCCGTCGAAGCGGCCGGGTTTCCCGCTACCCGGGCCCGGATCGCGTGGTTCGGGATCTCGACCAGAGCAGCCAACACCTGCACCGGCGCCGAAGGATTCCCCGCGACAGCTGCCACAACCTCGGGGTCGGGGTCCGCAGCGAGCACAGCCAGGACCTCCGGGCCCGCCGCCGGGTTCCCCGCGACCCGGGCCCGGACGTCCGGGTCGGGGCTTGCTGCCAGCAACTCGACCGCCTCTACCGGCAGGTCCCCCCGCCGCACCACCACCCGTTCGGGTTCACGTCCCCCGCCTCCGGCCAGCACGACCAGCGCCGCTTCGCTCGCGGCGCTGTTATCAGCGACCGCTTCCCGCACCGTCGAGTTCGGGTCGCCGGCCAGCACGACCAGCAGCTCCCCGCCGGCGTCCTGGCGTTCCGCGACCGCCGCCCGCACGATCGGCTCCGGATCGGCGGCGAGCACGACCAGCAGCCCCGGGTCAACGTCACCGCGTTCAGCGACCGTACGCCGAACCGACCAGTCGTCGTCAGCCGCCAACGCCGCCAGCAGCCCGCCGGCGGCGGCCGGGTTCGCCGCGACGGCCTCCCGGACGCCCCGATCCGGGTCGGCCGCCAACGCCGCCAGCAGCTCCGGGTCAACGTCGCCGCCCATAGCGATCCCCTGCCGGGCCTCGACGGACACCGAACCTGTCCACCCCCCGCCAGCGCCGGGAGACGACCCCAACGGGTCAACACCAGGCCCCACCGCCTGCGGCGCCGGAGCCGCAGGCGCCACGACCCCGGCGCACCGACCGCACCACCCCGAAACACCAGCTGTCCGTTTCGTGCACCTCACCCCCTTGCGGGTGAACCCACAGCACTGCTGCGAACGACGCCCCATGCGGGGCCAAGATGCCGAAGCCGGCGGCATCTTCGACCCCCATGACAGCCAAGGCCAGCCGCCCGTGCGCCGGTATCAACACCAACGGCCGTAGATGCAAGCGGCGGACAGCGAACCCCGACGGGTGGTGCGGACGGTGCGCCGGCCCCCTGCAAACCCCGCCGGCCGCAGCGGCGGCGATGCGGGGCACCTTGAGCGCAGCCGGCCCGGACCCGCTCACCGGCCGGCCCCCACTGGACGTACCGACCTGGGAGATCCCCGCGGACCCCGCCGAACGCCTAAAGGTCGCCCGCTCGAAAGCAACCGACCCCGCCGTCCTCCACGCGCTTGCCGTGCAGACCATCCACGACGCCGACGTCGCCGACCCGGCCGCCCCGGTGTGGTCGAACGAGGTCATCGTGACCCTCAAGGCCCTAGCGGCAAACCCCGCCACCCCCGCCGAACACCTCACCGCGTGGGCGCTGGCCACGCCGAACAACTCCTACTCCATGGCCGCCCGATACCAGGCGTTGAAGAACCCGTCGCTCCCGGTGCCGACCATGCGCGCCGCCTCCGCCGACGACGGCGGCGCGATCGCGCAGAATCCGTCATGCCCCGACGACCTCCTCGGCGAGATCGCCGTCAACCAAAGCTGGGCATGGGCAGCAGTCCGGCACCCGCGCTGCCCTCCGCAAGCCCTCGCCCGGGTCGCGCTCTCCCCCGGGCACGCCTCGCTCGCCGCCGTGCAGAACCCGGCGTGCCCCCCAGCGGTCCTCGAAGCCGTCGCCTCACTCCCCCCCGGCGAATACGGGCCCATCAGCCAGAACGCCCGCCTCGGCGCCGCACTGTCCAACCCGGCCTTCCCCCCGCACCGACTCATCGAGTTCGCCGACCACACCGACAAACGAGTCCGCCGAGGAGTTGCCGCCAACCCGAACACCGACCCGCAGATCCTCGCCGTTCTCGCCAAAGACCCCAACCCGCTCGTACGGCGAGCCGCTGCCCGCAACCCGGCCACCCCGTCTGCCAGCACCGCCGGGATAGCCGCAAACGACGGCGGGTGGATCAACCGGCGGGCCGTCGCCGCCCGCCCCGACGCCCCCAGCGGGATCCTCACCGTTCTCGCCGGCGACCCCAAACACCAAGTCCGGACCGCTGTAGCCCAGAACCCGAACACCGACCCGCAGATCCTCGGCCGGCTCGCCGCCGACCCGCGCCCCTCAGTCCGCAAAGCCGCCCTGAAGAACAAGAACACGCCCGCCCACGGCAAATCCGCAGCCGGGCTCCTCTCCGACTGAGGTCGCTTACGCTCACCACAAATGAGCGACCGCAGCTGTGCTTTCTCAGTGATGTTGTGGACTTTGGGGGGTCGGGTGAGAACGGGCTGAGAAGTTCTC
>CXWK01020439.1_pt1 | contig 33853 bp, 43 predicted proteins | sample 590851 | NCBI WGS metagenome assembly CXWK01 (sample SAMEA3498364, study PRJEB10139) | wastewater metagenome | biome: wastewater treatment plant; material: activated sludge | place: Denmark | collected 2014-08-01
ACGCCCGACGACGCCACCCCGCCCACCTACCCCACCTGCGACCTAGGCGAGCCCAGCACCGACCCAGAGGCCACCTATGACCTCACCGACGAGGGCGACGGCCAGCGCCTCGCTTCAGCCTACGGCCACGCCCTGCGCTACCTCTACGACCAAGACCGCTGGGCCTACTACGACACACGCGCGGCCTACCCGTGCTGGCGGCTGGACCACGGATCGTCCCGCGCCCAGGCGGTAGGCCACCTCTCCCGCGTCTGCGCGGTGGTGGCCTATCAGGTCAAGCACGAGGGCAAGCTCGCTGCCGAGCGCATCTATGACCGCACCCTCGCGCAGGGCATCGCCGACGGCCTCCCCATCCCCCGCGCCGAGGCCGACGCGCGCAAGGCCCGCGCCTCCGTCGTCGCCGCCTACACCAAGCACCACAAGCGCGCCGCCAGCATCGAGGGCCGCAACGCCGCCCTCGCCGTCGCCTCCGCCCTGCCCCACATCCGCACCACCTCCGCGCAGTGGGACGCCGAGCCTCACCTCCTAGGCGTCGCCAATGGGGCGGTTGACCTCCGCTCGGGCGCTCTCCTGCCCCCCNNGTCCCCACGCCTACCGCCCCGACGCCCCCGCGCCCTCCTTCGACCGCTTCTTGGGTGAGATCACCCGTCAGCAGACCGAGCCAGAGGCCCCATCCGACCTTGCCAAGGCCCGCGCCCTGGCCGACGAGAAGCGCACCTACCTACTCGACGTGCTGGGCTACGCGATCACGGGCGCGACCGATGAGCAGGCGTTCTGGACCTTGACGGGCGCAGGCGGCAACGGCAAGGGCGTGCTCATCGACGCCCTCTCTCACGTCCTCGGCTCCTGCGACGAGGGCGGCTACACCGCAGACATCGACTTCTCGACCATCGCGCACGGCCACCACGCCGCAGGCCAAGCCCGCCCCGACCTCGCCAAGCTGCCAGGTGCGCGCCTCGTCGTCACCTCCGAGCCCTCGCGCGGCGGTCAATACGATGAGGGCCTAGTCAAGAAGATCACGGGCCAAGATCCTATCACAGCCCGCGCCCTCTACGGCGCAGAGTTCACCTACCGCCCATGCTTCAAGCTCTTTATTCTTTGTAATGCAAAGCCCACCATCCACGGCACTGATGATGGTATCTGGCGGCGCGTTCGCATTGTGACCTTTGACCACCAATGGCGCACCTCAGACTTGATGCCCGAAACCCTCCCCGCGCCTGACAAGACCCTACGCAATCGCCTCCAAGCCGAAGCAGAGGGCATCCTCGCGCGGCTCGTCGCCTCCGCGCGGAGGTGGTACGCCCAGGGCCTCAAGACCCCCGCGCAGATCACCGCGCAGGTCAAGGAGTACCGCACGGGCTCCGACACATTCGCGCTCTTCTTGGACGAGGCCTGCGAGCGCGGGGCGTCCTACCGCGTCGGCTCCTCTGCCCTCGCCGCCGCCTACAACACCTGGGCCAAGTCCACGCGCGCCCCGCAGCTCAACGCCAACAGCCTCGCCGAGGAGCTGGCCCGCCGCGCCTTCGTCAAGACCCGCACGGGATCGGGCTATGTCTGGCTCGGCCTCCAGCTACGCCCCGACGGCCCACCCCCGCCCACCGACGACGACGCCCCCCGTAAAGGAGTCTGGCCGTGACAGCCCTCAAAGCCCCATTCCCCTACCCTGGCGGCAAATCCCAGATCGCGCCCCAAGTCTGGGCGCTGCTTGGCGACGTGGACCACTACATCGAGCCATTCGCGGGCTCGCTGGCCGTCCTCCTGGCCCGCCCCCATTGGAGGCGAGGGGTGCGCCTGCACGAGACGGTGGGCGACTACAGCGCCCGCATCGCCCACATCTGGCGCGCGATCAAGCTTCGCCCTGCGGAGGTGGCCGAGGCGTGCGTCTGGCCCGCGCACGAGGTGGACTACCACGCCCGACACGCCGCCATCCTGCGCGACCTCGATGGCCTCAAGGCGCGGCTCCTCGAAGACCCTGACTGGTGCGACCCGCGAATAGCAGGCTGGGAGGTGTGGGGGCTGTCGCTCCAGATCGGGCAGGACTGGATGAAGGAGACACGGCTTGGGGGTCGGTGGCAATGCACCAAGTCGGCGCGAGCAGGCAGCTTCGCCCCCGACCAGATCCGCGCCCTAGGTGAGCGCCTGCAACACGTCGCCACCCTCTACGGAGACTGGAGGCGGTGCGTGTCGAGTAACGGGGCTCTTAGGGGGCCTCTCATCGGCGACGTGTCAGAGGCAACCGTTGGCGTCTTCCTCGACCCGCCGTACGCGGTCGCGCTCAATCGTAGCAGAGCGACCGTGTACGGCGTCGAGGGTGAGCATGGCGTTGCCGACGACGTGCGCGCGTGGTGCGCCGAGTGGGGCTCCCGTCCGTGGCTCCGCATCGTGCTGGCAGGGCACGCGGGCGAGCATGACGCCCTACTCGCGCACGGCTGGCTGCGCGTGGACTGGACCCTAGAGACTCGCCACGGCAACGCCGCGCGCGCCAAAATGGACGGCGACCGTCAAGAGGCGCTGTGGGCCTCCCCTGCCTGCCTCTCCCTCGACCTGCCCCCGCTCCTGGCGTGGAGGGATGCACGATGATCCTCACCACCACCCTAGGCCACGGCTGGCACCTCACCTGCCCCGACTGCCGCGCCACCCTCACACCCCCGCGCGGGGCACCCCTGCCCCACCCCGACTACCTGCGCGCCCTGGCCTGCCCGCTGTGCGAGGATGCCCGCGAGCTGGCCCAGACCCAGCCCAAGCTTTCTTCCACCGTGGGCGAAAATAGTTCTTGACTTACGCCCACGGTGGACGTATATCTCTTGGTGTGGACGGCGACGACACCTAACCCCCTCCCCGCACGGTCGCCCGCCTAGAGCGACGGTGCAGGGCAGGGAGAGGCGGCGGGCCTTCATGCGGTCCCAACTGCTGCCGCCTCCCCCTCTCGTGGTGCTATCTAGGCTCTTGCCCCTGGTCGTGGTGACGGCCTGCGCTCATGCACGCAGGCCTGCGGTTCGACTCCGCGCACGGGGCCTCGATCTGCGCGCGGGGGTGGGCTCTCCCGCTCTGTCACTCCATGCGAGGCGCTGCCGTGGTAGCCCTCCCCACCGCCGCGCGCAGATCCACACCACGAGAGAGGAGCCCATGCACACCCTCGACGACCTAGACCGCGCCATCATCGACCACATCAAGGCCCACCCCCGCGCGCAGACCGTCGCCGACCTACACCAGGCCCTGCAAGCCAGCCCTGAGCGCCCCACGCGCGAGCAGGTCAGGTGGCGCGTGCGTGGCCTACACGCGGCGGGGCATCTCACCTGCGAGGCGCACACGTCGCCCCATGTGCGAGGCGTGACCTACGCCTACACGCTGCGCCCTGCCTTCCTCACCCCCACCATGACGGACGCCGAGCGCGTCGCCGCCATCCGTGCGCGCGTCGCCGCCATCCGTGCTAAGGAGCCCCATGCCCAAAGGTAGGCCACCCACCAAGACGCCCCAGCTTGCGGCGCAGATCCTGACCTTCTTTCCCCCACCCTCGGTCGTGACCGTGGCGACGATCATGGCCGCGACGGGGGAGAGCCACAAGACCGTGAGCCGCGCCCTGTACCACCTCGACTACATCGGCAAGGCGTGCCTCGACGGGGTGGAGAAGACCTCGACGAACCGCTACTCCAACACATGGAGGATCAAGTGAGCGAGCAATCCCAGCCCACCACCTCCGCGCAGAGCATGCCCGTCGCACCCCTCCTGCGCGATGCTCTGGGGTGCTTCTCAGGCGTGCCCCCGTGGATCACCAAAGCCCTCGACACCCGCGCCCTCGCGGGTGTGGAGCGGTACGGCGTCGCGCTGCACACCCACAACGGACGCGACAGCGTGCTCGACCTGCGCGAGGAGCTGCTAGACGCCCTCCAGTACCTCGCCCAGGCCCACGCTGAGGGGCGCATCTCTACGCCCCTGTACGTCCCCACCCTCGCCGCGCTGGTCGAAATCCTCGCCATCATCGGAGGGCCGACCGATGCACCTTGACTTCTGCTTCATCGCCGCCGCCGCCGCGCTGTCCTTCGGTGTGGTGTGGCTCGCGGCGTCATTCTCCCGACAGGAGCCCAAGCCATGACCACCGACAAGCAGCGCCACGCGCTCGCCAAGTCCCGCGCGGATGAGAGCCACGTCGGGCAGGTGTGGTGCGACTACACCGCCCACACCCGCAAGAGTGTGGCCGAGGCGGTCTACCATGTCGCCCTCTGCATGGAGGAGTGCGGCGAGGGTCTGACCCCCGAAGCCGTTCAGGCTTCGTGCCTCCTCTACGCCGTCAAGCCCGTCCCCCTGCCCTGGGATCGGCAAGACGTGGCGCGGAGCCTCCTAGAGAAGCTGGCTGACCACCTCTACGACGACAGCCCCCGTGCCGAAGATGCTGAGTGGACCTACACCGATGCCCAGCGCGATGCCCTCGCCCACGCGCTTTCCCCCGCGATGGATTACCTCGCCACCCTGGATCTAGGCCACGAGCCCGACGACGATACCGCGATAGACGTGAGCCTTGATTTCGTGCGCGAGATCCTGGCGCAGATGGAGGCCGAGCAATGACCAAACCCCCCGACACTCAAACCATAATCCTCCCCCCGTCGCCCTCCTTCCCCTTCGGCGCGACGGTGACGACGGACGCCCTGCGCATCCCACCCCCGCGCTACGCCGTCGCCCTCCTGCGCTGCGCCGCCGTCGAGTGGATCGCCGCCACCCTCGCAGGCGACCGCCTCATGTGGCGCATCTCCTCGCCAGGGCGCGGCGAGTGGGGCACGCTCTACGCCACCCGCGCGCACGCCGAAGCCGTGGCCGAGGCGGTGCGGGGCGAGCTGGCCTACGGGGACAAGGCATGGTCCTCCCGCGCTCCCGCGTGGGTGGTCGAAGTGTGCGAGGTGCGCGAGCGATGGCCGCAGGACTGGCCCGAGGGTCGCGAGCCGTCAGAGGAGGTCTAGCCATGAAGCCCCGCCGCCTCTACCGCTCGCCCTACACCGTCCCCCACGTCATCCTGCGCCGTGCCGAGGCGTGGGCCTGCGTGGCCTGGCCCACCCTCGCGCCGAAGGACGCCGTAGAGACGCACATCCGCGACTGCAAGCGCCGCCGCTTCGACCTGACCCTAAGCACCCTCTACGGCGTGGGGTGGCTCCAAGTCACGGACCATGACTGCGGCGCTATCGCCCATCGGCGCTGGGGCCTACCCCCCGCGAGCGCCGATGCTCCTGGCGGGCTGACCTATGACCTCGCCCGACGCCGCTCCCTGTCAATGTGGTCGTACTACAGCATACGCATACACCGCAGCGTGACGATTGAAATGGAGCCCTACCTATGAGCGAGCTACCACTACTGGCATTGATTATAGACCCACCCGATACCAACGCGGATCTGATGACCGTGCGCGAGGTGATGTACTCCGACCTGCCGAGCTTCGGACAGCTTGAGGCGCTGGGCAAGGCCCTTGAGCGGCACCCGCGCGGCGCGGAGGTGTGGACCTACGCCGAAGGTCTGAGCCTTCTGACTCGCGCCGACTTCCTGGCGGTGCATCTGATCTTGGCGCTAGACGGGCTCCCGTCGGACGATCTAGCGCAGACCGTCACGGCGCTGCGCCCCATCCTGCGCGACCTTGACCTCTCCCTCGCGGGTGCCCCGCTGGTGGGGCAGCTTCGCGCGGATGTGTCGTTGGTTGGCGGGTGGTGCTTGCGTGTCAAGATGGAGCGCATCGACGACAGGGACGGGCGGCGCATCCTTGGGCCCATCCTAGAATGGACCATCCTCCCACCCAACCCCACCACCCGCGCGAGGGGCGACTCCCCCGCGTGGCCGCTGCGCCTGCGCTATCTCCACGTCGCCCAGGCGGCGGTGTATCGGTGCTGCGAGGCGGCACTTGAGGCCAAGACCAAGCGCCGCGCCACCTCCGCAGTCAAGAACCAACGGGCTCTTGAGACGCTACGCCGCCTCTCGGGGCTCCCGCTATGACCCGCCGCCCACCCATCGCCTATCCCCTCCTTCCTGGCACCCCACCTCAGCCCATCGACGGCGACGCCCTCGGCGCATCTTGGGAGGCATGGCTCGACGCGGCGGTGGGTGTCGAGGTTGCACGCGCGCAGCTCGCCCGCTCCCCCGCGCCCATCCTCCAGACGACCCAGCCCATCTACCGCCAGCGGGGCGGTCGCTGGCTCCCCACGGGCAAGGGGTGGCTCGACCGCGTCCTCTACCTCCCCCAAGGGCGCGCGATCCACTACGACGCCAAAGCCTGCGCCCTGTCAGCCCACCCCCGCCGATGGGCGCTCCCCCTCTCTCTGCGCGCCGAGCTACCCGCAGGCCATCAGGTGCAGCGAGGTATGGACCTCGCCCGCATCGGCCACCGCGCCGCCATCGTGCTAGGGGTCTGGGACGCGGGCTGGTCGCGCATCTACGTCCTGCCCATCACCGCCGGGGGCCTACCCCCTGGCGAGTCCACCGCCTCCCGCACATGGGAGGAGCTTGCGCCCTACCTCACCCGCAGGCCGATAGGGGCGCTGATAGATCTGGCCTGCGAGCCCGACAAGGTGACCCCATGACCCCACCCCACATCTCCTCCCCCGTCATCCTCCACACCGCCGCGCTCGCCGACCAAGGCACGCGCGACCGCCAAGAGGACGCGACCCTACACGAGCCCCGCGCGGGGCTCTTCGGCGTCTTCGATGGGCTCGGCGCATACCCCAAGGGAGCCGAGAATAGCGCCGCTGCCGCGCGCCTCATCTTCGGCCACTGGTCTAGGGACGGCCAGCCCCGCAGCGACGGAGGGCTCTTGCGGGCGTGGCAAGCGGCCTGCGCCGACATGGACCGCACGCTACACCACGGCGACACCACCGCGACCGTGGGGATGCTCTTGGGCGGTGGGCGGTGCCTCGTGGTGCTGCACATCGGGGACAGCGGCGTGACGTGCGTGGATGCGCGCGGGGTGCGCCGCATGACCGAGAGGCACGGCGAGGGGAGGTGGTGCAAGCGTGCGCTGCGCGGGGGTGGTAGCTTCCTGCGTCCAAAGGGCGACACCGAGCCTGACCTGCACATCATCCCGCTCATCCCTGGTGACGTGCTGATCATCCACACCGACGGGCTCGACGCGGTGCTAGAGGATCACGCCGCAGTCATGGCCGCGTGCCAAGACCGCGACCCCCAGACCATCGCACGGCGGCTCATCGAGGGTGCGCGCGCGAGAGGGGAGGGCGACAACGCCTCGCTCGTCGTGCTGGTCGTCGAAGCAGGCCCCCAAGACGCACCCGCCGCCATCAGCCGAGAGGGGCTAGAGGCGGCGGGTCGATGGGCGGGGGTGGGTGTGGATGGCGGGCTCGTGGTCAGAGGTCTTGAGCCTGGACTATCGCCCGAATGACAGGAGGGCACACGCCAAGCCCGCATACCTCGCGGGTCATGGTGAGGGTGTCGGGTGTGATCCACGAGTCAGGGAGGCCACAGATGCGGGCGATGTGGCGAGAGGTCAGGGTGCGCGCGCCGTCTGGGGTAAGAATCTGCAATGCGCTTCGCTGTGTGATTGTTGCGCTCGGCGCTCCTGCGTACCGATGTAGTGCAACAATGATCCCCTCGTCATAATACTTTTTATTACAGTTTGATACATCCACCAAGCAGGCCCCTGCTTGGTGGACACCCGACAAACAGGCCCCTGCTTGGTGGACACGCAAGAGATCCAAGCGAGAGCCAGCGGTCAAGGCTCGCGGCTCAAGATCCCGCCACCCATCGCACACCGCATCCCAGCCCACCCACGCGGCGCGGAAAAGGTCAGATGTGGGGCCGTGCGTCTCACCAGGACGGCGCGGCGTCTTGGTGCGCGAGAAGACCAAGAAGAGGCGGCGGCGGCGCTGGGGCGTGCCAAAGTCGGCGGCGTCCAAGACCCACGCGGCGCACTTGTAGCCCTCCTGGATCATCGCCGCACGAAGGGCGCGCTCTGGCTCGGTGTCTTGCCACCCTATGACGTTTTCGACGCTCACCCATTCGGGCTCAAGCGCGCGGGCGTACTCGGCCACGGACAGCGCCAAGGTTAGGTCAAGCTCGGTTGCTCGCCCTCCCTCGCGCTTGGCCGCTTCGCCGTTGGCCTGAGAGAAGGACGTGCAAGGCGGCGAGGCATGGAGCCAGTCCACCCGCGCGAGGCTCTTGGGGTCGGTCGTCAGCACGTCCCCCACACGCACGTCAAAGCCGTTGGCCCGTGCCATCGCCGCGCGCTTGGCGTCAAGCTCGATGCCCCACGCATGATCAAGACCCGCTTGGCGCAGGCCCACATCCGCGAGCCCCCCGCCGCTGAACATCGTCGCAAAGGTCTTCATGGTGCGTCCCCGTTGACCGCCGTGCGAGCGCGCCAGACGCCATGCTCGACACGCTCCACCCGCCCCTGCGCCTCAAGCTCGCGCAAGAAGTTGTTGATGCCCTGGCCCACGAGCCGAGGCCACCGCCCGCGTAGGTGGGCCAGGATGTCGCACGGGCGCGCACCCACCCCCGCACCGAGGCCCCGTAGGTACGCCTCCACAGCGTCGGGTATCTCTCCCCGCCGAGCCTTGCGCGCGACCGTCTGCGCGGGCATCGCCGCGAGCGTGTGCCCCTCCAGGCCCCACACGCCAGGAGTCAGGCGCACGACGCGGCCCAGGGCCTCAAGCTTGCCGAGCTCGCGCTGCACCTGCGACTTGCTCGCCTCGACCACCACCGCCAGATCCACGAGCCTCGCGGGGCCGTGGTCGATGTGCGCCAGGATCTTGCGACCCAGATCCCCACCCATGAGCGGGCGCGTCTGCTCTAGGCTCTCGATGTACTGCGCGAGGGCCGCATGGGCCGCGCTGGCCTCGCCTCCGAGGGTGACGCGCTCAGCGTCGGTCTTGGCTCCCACCCTCGCGGCGTGGGTGGTGAGGGCGTGGTCTAGTAGGCGTGTCGCTTTGGGGGTCATGGTGTCTCCTTTGTCGGGGTGTGCCGATCCACGCCCCTCCCCGTATCGGCGTCGGGGGAGGGTGGGGCCTGCGCCCCGTCGTCTCAGATGCGCGCGAGGCGGCTCTGCGCCAGCTCGCGCTCGAAGCGATCAAGCGACACCATCACCGCACCAAGGGCGGGCATGGCGGGGACGCTAGCAGCGGGGCGCGCGACGGTGCGGCGAGCCTGCGCCCAGCCCGCCGTGATGTGGCGCGCCTCGGTCTTGGAGGGGACGCCGTGGTCCAGCGTCCACTCGGTCAGGGCGATGACCGCGCCCTCGGTCGCCTTGAGCCCGCGCAGGTGGGCGACCATCTCCACGGTCTGCCCCACCGACGCGCCAGCCTCGCGCATCGCCGTCAGCAGCCCCTTGGCCGTGTCTTGACCCCAGAGGTCGCGGGCATCGAGGGCGGCTTGGGTGAGGGCTTGCTTGGCGTCGGTGGTGGTCATGGCGTCTCTCTCGTGGTTCCTGGTCGGCGTCCCTCGCCAACCACGAGAGACAACATAGTTCAGGCCCCATTGCTTGTCAACCTAAATGTGCATGGGCAGCGCACTTTCTTGGCCGAGCCTGCACAGCGCCTCGACCACCCCGCCCTTGCACGTCCAGTCGCCGCGCCTCACCAGTACCGCCGCGTGCCTGCGACCCCGCCCGTTGCTCTGCGCCTCGACCCTCACCGCCGCGCCGCAGACCTCGACCCGCCACCCCAGCCCATACGCCTGCGACACGCCCCGCAGACCTAGCGCGAGGCCCTGCGCGTAAGCTGCCCCAGGAGCCCCCAGGACGCGCCGAAGCGCATCGGGGAGCGTACACACGTCCCTGCGCGGGGAGGGCTCTACAAGCCCGCCGCGCTCGAAATCCCAGCCCATCCTACACCTCCCCTCGTGTGCGTCTTGCGGGGGTGGGCTGTCCACCCCCGATCATCTCACCACATCCACCAGGAGGGGTCTTCGTCGTCGATGATGCCCACGGCCTGGGCGTTGGCGAGGCTCGCTTGACGCTCGGCGTCCTGCGCCATCAGCCGCCCCACCTCCGCGCGCGCGCCGTCGAGGGCGCTACGCTTGGGCGCGGCCTTGGGGGTGAGTTCGACGTGGTAGGTGTCGCGCCCCTTGCCGCGCTCGGCCTCGCCCTTGAGCGCGCGGTCCACGGCGTCCATGTGCTTACAGACGCGCGAGCGTCGGGCATGGTCGGGGCAGGTGCAATGCACGCTCACGCCGTCCTCAAAAGCGACGTGGTAGCAGCCCTTGCCCGTGCTGCTAGGCACGATGGCATGATCATCGAGGAGGCGGAGCATGGTCTTGACAGGGGCTTGGGTGGCGGTCATCATGGCATCAATCCTTGTCGGGATTCTACCGCCCCTCCCCCCACGTTTGCGAGACTGATGGGGGAGGGGTGGTGCGTTTCTTGGTTAGCGTCCCTCGCCAACCACGAGAGACAACATAGATAAGGCCCAATGCGTTGTCAACTGAAATGTGCATGGGGCGCGCACTTTGGGCCAAGAAACAGCAAGCCCCCTCCGTATGGGCTACCCTCGGAGGGGGCTCATCTGTCAGGCAAGGCAAGAGCCGTGGGCTACACCTCGTCAGGGCCGACGCGCCTACCCTACCGCATCCACCTCCTGCGTCAAGCCCGCCGCACACCGCGCCTTGAGTCCCGACGCCCACGCCCTGCGCTCGGTGTCGCCTAGGTGCTTGGCGCTCCACAGCGCCACGCTCTCCACGCCCTGCGCGGCGATCTCCCCCACCGCCGCGTCAAGGGCTGCGAGCCCCTGCGGCGAGGGTGGGGGGTGCTGCTGAAACGCCGCCATGAGCCCGCACCGCAGCACGACGGGGGGCGCGGTGGTGCCTCGCTCGGCGATCACCTCGCGCGCCTGCTGTAGCGCGTGGCGCTGGAAGGTGCGCGGGCGGATGAGCGCGGCATGGGTCCAGGGCTTCGCGCTCTGCCATTGGCTGTACGCCTGCGGGATGATCTCGCCCACCCACGGCGCGCGAAGGAGCGCCCGCACCGCCGACGACAGGCGCACCGACGGGACGTAGGACACCGACACGGGCAGCCTCCATTGCGCGACGAAGGCCCCGATGGCCGCAAGCGTCCCCGTCCCTCGCCACGCCTCCTCGGCGTCGAGGTCGAGCCCTGGGCGCTCGACGCCCCCCACCGCGCATAGCTCGTACACGTCGCGCAGCCACGCCGCTTGCCTGATCCACTCGCCCGCGTCGGAGGTCGCCCAGACCGTCAGGCGCGTGCTAAGGCCTTGGGCTTGGAGCGCGCGCAGGGCATCCACGAGCGCGCCTAGCGGCCAGCGGCACAGGTGGAGCGCCTTCTCTCGTGGCGTCCAGACTGCCGCCACGTCGCACACCTCGGCCACACCCTGCGCCCACGCCCAGAGGTCGGACTCACGCGGCCAGATAGGCGCGTCGTCGGGGCCTTGTGCGTCAATCTCCTTGAGCAGCGCCTTGGAGCGCGGCAGCGGCCCGTCCACCCACACCATCAGATTCCTCGCCATGTCTCACCTCACCGCAAGCCCGCACCACGGGCGACCATACCAAGACTGCTACCAGACCCCACACCACCCACCGCCGCCGCATCGCGCACCTCCCTACCCCGCAGGCGCGGGCGTAGGAGGGTCAATGCAAGTCGTGCCAGGGCGAGGGGATTATGGGCGCGTGTAGGTGTGTGGGCTGTGTCCTGCACACCGCACGCACACCGCACGCACACAGCCCGCACGCTGAACAGCGCGCCCACACACCGTTCAGGGGATCACCCGCGCAGGCGTCGGACCTCCGCGAGCGCGTCTTGGAGCGCCTTGTCGCGGGCTTCATCTTCGCGCTCCTCGATGCGCCGCAGGTCGTCCCGAAGCGCGACGACCTCCGAGCGCAGGCGCGCGGCTTCCTCCCTCGCGTGGGTGTCCTGGGCATTCTCTCGCCGCCACACAAGCAGCTCCTGCACGACCCGCACGAGCCCATAGACGACCAGGCCCCACGTCCCAAGCTCGGCGGGGATCTGCGCGAGGTCCGTGGCGCTGGCCACCGCAGGCGCACCGACGAGCCCGACGAGCGCGCCGATGCCGATGAGGTTGGGCGGGATGCGGCGCGGGACGGGGAGCGCGGCCACGGGCGCACCAGCCCGCACGGGGGGGCGCGTCGGCAGCGCGGGGGGCGCGTCGCCGTCGGGGACCGACGCCACGATGGCGGGCGGGGTCGTGGCCGCGTCGGGGTCTGGCGTGCTGTGGGGCATGGGGTGGAGGGGCAGCATGGGCGGGCTCCTAGATCGTAGGCCCGTCGTCGTCGCCCCACCCCCGCCACAGGGCGGCAGGCGGCAGGCGTGCGGGCGCTGCGGGCTCTGGTAGGACGGGGGGCGAGGTGGGCGCGTGCATGGCGGGGGAGGGGCGGGTGGTGAGGATGACGGGCGGCGGGGCCTGTTCGGTGGCCTTCTGCGGGGCGGTGGACATGGTGTGCCTCTTGGGGTTGAGGGGAGGGCGTAGAGCGTGGGGGTGGCGAGCGGGTGGCGTCTCAGCTCAGGGCCGCGAACAAGGCGTCAAACTCGGCTGAAGTCATCACGCTACCAGTACGCAGCGCGGCGAAGAAATAGTTTCCTTCTACGCTAAAATAAACCGCACCATCCCCCCCCAGAGAGTGCGTGGTGGCCCCGCCCAGCGACAGGCCGCGCGTCCCGCTGCTATCCTGGCGAGCCCCCCCCACCTTGCGCGCCCAGCACGTCACCGCTCCGAGCGCATCGCTCGACGCGCCGAGCAGCCACACGCCCGCCGAGGCCGTGGCCATCGTGGCCAGGGTCGCCAGGTTGAAGCTCCGGAACTCGATATTGCCGCCGAAGACGATGGCGATGTACCCAAAGTTGTTGCCGTTGGACGGCCCCCCTGACCAGATCGCGCGAGAGACCGTCGTGTCGGTGATCTCCAGGCACACCACGACGCTCTTGGCCCCCGCGCCCATTGCAATCCCCGCCGCACTCTGGGCTCGGTCGGCGGTGTCGGTGAGCAGGGGGAAGCGACCCAGCGCACCAGCCTGCGAGGTGGTGGCGCGGGCCTGGGTCAGCGTCAGCGCGGTCGCGGCGCCGCTGCCCTCGTTGGGCTGGCTGGTGCCCGCCGTGGCGAAATCCCAGATAAAGTCCCAGCCCTGTGCCTGCGCTATGTCCGACAGCGAGGACGGCCCCTCTAGCGAGACCTCGAAGCGGGTCTCGGCGCCCGTGTCGTCCTCCACAACAATCTCGCCCGAGTAGGTCTGGCCCGCCGTCCCGCCCGTGCGGGTGACGGTGATCTCCAAGACCTCGCCGACGCCGTCCCCGCACCCTCCCCCGTCCCACCCAAGGGGCGTGGAGACTGAGGCCACGGCGGCGATGGCTCCGTCAAGGGAGACGCGCACACCTGCGAGGCGCGAGGCGGTGAGCTCGGCGGTGGCGCTGGCGTCGGTGCCCAGGTCCAGCGGGTCAGGGTCGAGGGTGAAGACGACGCCGCTCGCAATGGGCGCGAGCGCGTAAGGGAAAGCGCGGCCCATCTCACACCTCCGCGACGAGGACGGCGACCGTGGTGGAGGCACCCGTGGCGATGCCTGTGATGGCCGTTTGGGGGATGTCCTTGGCCCAGTCCCATCCCTGCCCAGGGCCTAGCATCAGGTGGTGGCCGTCCACCGCCGCCGTGGCTGTCCCGCCATCCTCGCGGATGTAAAGGAGGTTGCTCGCGTGGGTGTTCTGGATGCGGAGCTTTGTGCGCGTCTTGCCCGACGTGGGGGCAGCGACGACGGTGGACGACGAGACGCCTATCGTCGCGCCCACAGGGGGGGCGGGGGTATAGGCGCTGGGGGCTTCTTGGGTCAGGGTGCGCATGGCGGTACCTCCGTCGCCCAGCGTATCGCGCGCGGGGCAGGTGTCAAGGGTGGGTTAGGTGGTGGTGGGGTCTTCGTATATTCGCAGGGCGTAGAGGTAGCCCGTCGCGGAGGAGAGGCCGAGTGCGTTCATCTTGACGACGGCGTGCAGGTTGGTGCCGAGGGCCGTCGTGACGGTGAGCGCGGCGGTGCCCTGCGCGCGGGCTGCGATGCCTGAGACTGCGCCGCTGGTGATGGTGACGCCCGTGGAGCTGTTGACCACGTCCACCTGCACATCCGCGTCTGCGGCGTCCACATAGAGCGTCCATGCGGTGCGGTCGGTGGCGCGCGGGAGGGGGACGGCAGCGACCTCGACAAGCGGCGCGGAGGTGGTAGAGGCGAACGCCTCCGCGAGTCCCGCCGACGTGGAGGGCCAGCCAGCAAGATGCACGAGGCGGGAGCGATTGCCGTTGGTGTAGTTTCGGTGGGCGTTGGCGACGAGCTTGGCGCTCTCGTCGTCGGTGCCCCCTCCGATCACCGCCCCAGGCTGCACGGCGGTCAGCGCGGCGGTGTCGCCAAGAGGGCCGACGAGGTCGAAAGCGGCAGAGTCAGAGGGGAAAGCCATTAGACCACCTCCGCGCGGGTGTAGATCGTCAGCGCCGCCAGGGTGGCGCGCCCCCCGAAGCGGTTGCCGCGCGTGTCGGTCGTGCTGCCCTTGACCTCTAGCACGAGCGCGCGGTCTGCGCCCGTGACGGTGTCCTCGATCTCCAGGACAAAGGGCACAAGCCCGTGCCCCAAGGGCGGCAGATCATCTTCGAAGCCGTCAGGCTCCTGGAAGCTCGACAGCGGCCAGCACCCGCGCAGGGTGTGCCACGAGTCCCCGCTCCCGCCAGAGGACGGCGACACCCCCGCGAGGAGGCCCCCAGCGGTGTAGGAGGCTTGGCGGGGGTCAGTCGATAGCGCCAGGATGGGGGCCTGTACGAGCTGACCATCCGATGACGGCGCGGTGACGGTGTCGCCGTCCCATGTGCCTGCGTCCCAAGAGTAGAGCTTGGCGCGCAGGAAGAGCTTGGCCACGCGCCCCGCAGAGGAGCCCCCCCCGTCCACAAACACGAGGCCCGCGAGCACGAGCGTCGAGCGCGTGTAGGTCGCCGCGCTTGGGCGGTCCACGTCGGTCTGGTCGTCGTCGTACCCGCCCAGGTACGCGCTCGACAGCACTTGCCACGACGACGAGCCCGCATTCACCACCGCGCCGAGGACATTGACGACGCGCCCATCCGCGTCGGTGTCGCCCACATCGACGGCGGGCGCGAGGGCGTGGATGGGTGTCCGTAGGTGCTGCTGATAGAGGCGCGCGTGCAGGGCTGAGACGGTCGGCGCGGCGGGCTGGTAGGCGGGCTGAAGGGGGTCGGTCAAACTGGCGCGCGCGGTGTAGGCGCTCTCGGCGACGCTGTACCCATGCAAGATGAGCGAGCCGATGAGCGTCACGTCAACCGCGTAATCCTCTCCCGCGCCTTGGAAATTGAAATGTGAGCCATAATAAAAAGGCCAGCATTGACCCTCCTCGTCGGTGGCGTTGTCCCACTCGATCAGGTCAAGCGCAGGGGGGTAGGCCGATAGCTCGGCGCGCTGGGTCGTGTCGTCTGTCACCTCGACGATGTACCGCTTAGAGGGGTCAAGAGAGAGCCCGTGCCCTGGGTGAAAGTCCACCTCGCCGCGCGCGCCCAAGAAGGTCGTGCTGGTGTAGGTGAGCTTGGTGGTGGTGGCGCTGCGGGTGGAGCGCAGGCAGAGCATCACGCCCACGAGGCCAGAGAGGCGCGTGGTGTCGAGCGTGAGTGTGGCGCTCGTGTCGGACGTGGTGAGGGTCGTGGTGGTGGCGCTGGGGAGGAGCCGATAGGTGGCGAGGTCATAGGCGGCGAGCCACACCTCTACAGATGCGTCCTGTACGACGCACCGCAGGCGCACGGTCAGGGACGTACACCCAGGGGAGAGCGGCCACATCGCCAGCGGGCGCACGATGGCGTTGACCGCGCCGAGGGTGGGGCGGTGCGCGGCGGCGTAGGTGTGGCTCGCGCGGCGAGGTCTTCCCGCGTAGGTGGCGGCGTCGTTGGCGATGCAGCCATGCAGCGCGAAGGCGTCAAGGGGCTCGTCTGCGCCCACCGCCGCGAGGTCGATTTTTCGAAACGCCATCCCCTCCCCCCTCCTACGGTGTGCGCGTGCGGTGATCCATCGGCCCACCGTGAGACTGGCACACGTCCCAACCCTGCGGCTCGGTGTTGGGCGTAGCGCCCGCGTCGGTGAAGACCCACAGGCACGCGCTCGACGGGTCGCGCCAGAACCATACATCAACGCCAGCCAAATCGCACACGCCGCACTCAGCGTTTGACCGACACACCGCGCCTGGGTGGCGCAGGTCGCACGTCGTCAAGATCGTCTCGATCACGAGCGCGCCCCGTGGTGTCACGTCCTGCGACCCCTCGCGCGGCTGGTCTTCGGTGCAAGCCCAAAGCACGACCGAGAACGCCACCATCCACAAGCACGACCACGCACGCGACATGATGCACCTCCTAGCCCACGGGGTAGGTGTAAGCGTTGTCGGGGTCGCCGTCCACCTCATCCGAGGCGTCGGCGATGAAGGCCCACCTCCCGCGCTGGGCAGAGACGGCAGAGGCGTAGGATGTGACGCGCACGATGTTGCCAGACGCAGGGGCGCTTGCGGGGGGGGCCGTCAGGGTGATGGTGTTCGTCCCGACGCTGGCGACCGTGGCGGTCGCGGTGACGGTGGTGCCGTATTGGTCAGCGATCTGCACCACGTCGCCCGCAAAGAACCCCGCCGAGTCACGCGCGAGGTAGTTGTTGGTCGTGGAGGCGTAGGCGTTGGCCTGCACGGTGAGGGTCTTCGTGCCTGCGTTCCAAGCGGTGACGATGGCGCTCGGCGCGATGGCTCCCAAGTTCTTGTGTATGAGCCCCACGACGGCGACCGTCAGGCGCACGCTCGCGCGGCCCTCGCCCCCTTGCGCTACGTCGGGGCCTTCGATGACGGCTTGACGCCCAAGCACGAGCGCAGGCTCCCCGTCCACCCCCGCAGAGCCCGCCTTGCCTAAGACGTTGGCGCAGGTGAGCGCGGCCACGTCCCCAGGCCAGAGGTCTACGGTGGGGATGCAGTCGAGGTCGAGGATGGGGGGCTGTAGGCGGTAGCGGAAGAGGAGCCCGATGGCCGACGCGCGGGCGAGGTCGGGGGATGAGTAGGCGGTGGCGTCTACTTCAAGCGTCGAGCGCGCGCCTGGGGGGAGGCGGCGGGACTGGCGCGCGTCTAGGGTGCGGTCGGTGGCGTAGCCCTGCCCTGGAATGAGGGAGTGCTTGACCTCGACCGCGTCGATGGAGGTCGGGAGGCCGCGCGCCTGGGTGGCTCCCACGGTGATGATCTGCGCGGGGGTGAGCGCGTCGGTGGACCCGAAGGGGACCGCGTCGGCGAGCTGGGCGACCTGGAGGCGACCGCCAGAGCCCAGCACGAGCGCGGCACCCAAGGGGCGCAGGATCTTGGCGATCACGTCGCCTAGCGTCTCGGGGCCTTCCAGCCCGATCCACAAGTTATCCACCCGCGCGGAGGTGCGGGCGCGACCCCATGCGAGGATCTGGGCGGCGTCTACGAGGATGGCAGGGATGCCGCCAGCGAGGTAGCCGATGCCCGTGTCATAGTCGCCGTTCGCGCCTGGGCTGTTGGCGTTGGGCGTGGTGGTGAGGAGCTGCAAGAGGAGCTTGGCGGGCTCTTGCGAGAGGGGGAGATCGTCGTCGCCTGGGCTCGCGTCGGTGGGGGGCTGGGCGCTGTGGGTGCTGATGACCTCGCGCCAAGTGCCGCGCGCGTAGGTGTCTCGCGGGGGGAGCGGGAAGTCGCCGACGGGCGCGAGGGTGGAGAAGATGGCCAGCGCGTAGCCTGGGCCTTGGGCGGGTGAGCCGACTTCGTAGCCCACCACCGCGACCGCGCCGCTACCCTCCTCGACCACGAGGCAGCGCGCCGTGTCGGTCGTCGTGCCGTAGCCCGCGACGGGGCGGCGGCGGGAGGTCTGGGCCTGCGGGGTCCAGCGCACCGCACCTTGGCCTAGCTTGGCTTCGGAGAGCAGACCGAGGGCGTCGCGCGCATCCAAGACGAAGGAGGCGAGGCCCTGGGCCGTGACCTCTTGCACGACCCCCGTCCAGAGCGTGACCTCGTCGCCGTAGCCCGTCGCCGTGGCGGGGACGCGGATGAGGTGGACCACGCGCCCCTTGAGGGACCAAGGCGAGCCATAAAGTTCTAGGTCAGGGGGGGTGCCGTCGCCGTGGCGGGTGGCCTGGGTGCCAAGGAGCCCACGCGTGCAGCCCGTGTAGGTGCCGCTGCCTGCGTGGGTGCCTAGTAGGATGGCTTCGCGGTCCCAATGCACGACCGAGCCCGCAAGGCCCGTCTGGTCTGTGAGGATCGAGGTGGACGTGGAGCCGACGGCAGAGGTCGCGGACCCGACCGTGATGGGGTTCGTGTCCCAGAAGACGCTGCGTAGGGTCGCCGTTTGGCGCAGGGTGAAACGCCCCGAGGTCTGCGCCGAGGTGCCCGTCACGAAGTCGACCGACGACCCGACCTCATCGGGCCACGAGAGCAGGACGGCGGGCAGGTAGAGGCCCGATGAATCCCACGAGGGGGCAGCGCCCATCGCTAGGCGGTACTGCCCCGCAGACCCGCCGACGCCCTCGATCTTGAGCGCGAGGGTGGTATAGCGGGCGCTCGCGTTGGTGGGGGTGGCGACCATCTAGGGGGCCTCCAAGAGCGTGCAGGCCAGCTCGTAGAGCAGCGGCGCGGGGGAGGCTTGCACGAGAGCGCGCGCAGGGTCGGCCACCCAAGGGGCGAGGGCGTCGAGGTAGACGACGACGTAGGTTGCAGGCGCGGCGGTGGACAGGGCGAGGTGGGCCGCGCCTTGCTGCGAGGAGGCGACGGGCGAGGCTTGCTCGCGCCAGAGGGTGATGAACTCCTCCCAAGAAATGTTGGGGTCTGCGGCGTCGATGCCCACCCCCGCGCCATAGCCCGCGTCAACGTAGGATGCGCGCCCTGAGTAGCCGCCGATGTACTGCACGGCGAGGGTGCGACGGCGCACGGTGGGGTAGATGTCCAGCGTCCCTGCGCCCGTCTGCGCCTGCGCCGCTATGACGGTGCCCACGTCGCGCCAGTCGTCGGGGTCGAAGTACACCTCGACCTCTGGCTCTGGGATGTAGAGCCCACGCGCGCGGTAGGGCGCGTCGAAGGTGGACACCCAAGCACCTATGGAGCCCGTGATAGCGGGCGTCAGCACGTCGGAGGCAAAGCCCAAGATCGCGCCTATGCCCGTGGGAAGTGTCAGCGACGTGACGGTCTGGGTATCCGTGCATCTCAGACGGATGCGGCCCTTGATCCCCGTTTGTTCGGCAAGCGTCCACGTCCCCGACACGGGCAGGGCTTGGAGCGCGAGCAGGACGGTGGTGGCGATCTCACCCCCGCCGAGTGAGTTGTAGCGGCGGTTGTTGTGGCCCGTCGAGGTCGTGAGGGGCGCGACCTCGTTGGCGCGCACCGCCCAATCCACCGTGAGCGAGCCTGCGGGGATGGTGATGGGTAGGCTGATCTGAAACTGTTGCCGCGTCATCGCCTACCTCGTCGCCAGTTGCAGGTGTCCAAGCTCGGCCATCTGGCGCAGCGGCCCTGCCATCGCCTTGCCGATCTTCTGGCCGTCAATCTCTAGGATGATGGTCGTGTCGCGGTCCTCCGTCTCGCGCAGGGCCTGCGGGCGCGGAGGCTCTAGCACGCCTGGACCTGCACCACCACCCCCGCCACCCGAAGCGCCCGCAGCGAGAGCCGCGCCGCCTGCCTTGAGCCCAAGCCCTAGCGCCACGAGGGCCGAGCCTGCGGCGATGGCGGCGGGGCCTGTGAGCCCGAAGAAGGGGCTGGCGGTCTGCAAGGCCCCTGCGGCGATGCCCGCTTGACCTAGCGCCAGCGCCACCGACCCGATACCCTCAAGCGCCCCGCCCACCCATGCGGACATCGACGCCTCGCCCTTGGCGAAAGAGGTGACGAGCGAGTCGGCCAGCCCCACGCCGAGCGCGATGGCCGACGACGTGACTGAGTCGAGCCCGTCGGCGATGCTCTTGGCCATCGCGTCGCCCGCCACCTCCGCGCCCCCGAAGGCGCTCTCAAGGTCGCGCGTCGCCATCGTAAAAGCTTCGGTGTCCATGGTCATCTGCGGTAGTTGCGCCGCGATGCCCTGCGCCCCGCCCGTGATGTCGCCCGCCACCTCCTCCGCGCCGAAGGTCAGCTCAGGATAAAGCTCGGCCTCTGAGAATGTCAACTCATCCCCAGGCGCGCCGCCCCCACCCCCGCCGCCTGCGCGCCTGCGCGTCTTGGCCGACGGCAGGGATGCCTCAGGCGGGCCAGAAAAAAGCGCCCGCACATCTTCGGCTGCCTGCGTGATGCGCTCAAGCTTCTCGGCTATCTTGTCGGACTCAGCAAATGCACTCGCATCAACCTCTACGCTTATCTTGAGTTGCGTCCATTCATCACTCATTTCAACGCCGAGTATCTTGAATATACTATCATAAAATCCTATTATCTTTTCAAGGACTATTCTAAAAAGTTCCTGCAAACTATCGACTATAACCTGAACAAACCCATAAACTCCAAGCACAGCCTTTGCGGACCATTCTGCAACATAAGATAACGCTACAACGCCTTCACGGGAGAAATTATAAATCGAATCTCTATTATCATCTAGGTATTTCGTAAGGCTCTCCACCGCGCCCGTTACCTTGTCGGTGGTATCAGCAAATTTATCCCCGCCAAGTATGGCGTTTCCTATTGTATAAAGAAGCTCATCAAAAGCGCCGCTTAGTTTTTCGGTCGCTTCAGTTGCTCTTTTGTCCTGCTCAATAAATTTTGCGATTGACCCCACGAGCGTCCCGCCCACGACGGCGGCGACAGTGCCCGCCGCGCCGCCGAGGATGTCGAGCCCGCTGACCAGCTCGTTGCCCTTCTCGCGCGCCGACGCGAAGCCCTCACCCACCGCCGCCAGCGCGGCGCGGGCCTTCGATGTGCCCGCCTCGGCTTTGCTGGCGTCAACGTCCACTTCGACAAGGATTGTTTTGGTTTGATCAGCCACGATTATTTATCCTTGCGGTTCCATTCCTCCGCGATGATGCGGAGGGCGGCTGTCTCCCAAGCGGGCTCGTCAAGCGGGTGGGTCGCGTATCGCGTCGGCGCAAGCACCCAAGAGCCCATCCCCACCACCGCGAGCCCGCCAGCGGCTGCGAAGGCGGCGACGGGTCGGAGGTGTAGGGGAAGGTACTCCCAAGCGCGAGAGGCTACGGTGCCGCCTTTTCGGGCTGCGGCTGCCCAGCGCCTAAAGGGGCGGCGTCGCCCTTGCTTGGCGTCATGGTGGCGACGATGGCCTGCGAGAGCGCGTGCCAGTCGTCGTGTGCGAGGTCTAGGATGTCGTCGAGGGGCATGGCGCACACCTCGGCCATCCACGCCGATTGCGCCGAGAGGTCGCGGCGGTCGAGGCCTTGGAGGGCGATCATGTGGCGGATGGTGACGGGTCGGAAGTTCAGCGCAAGCCCAGAGGGCAGCGAGGCGGTATGGACACGGCTCATGGTGTACCTTGTCGGGTGTGGGGGTTAGGGCGTGGCGAACTGGATGAACGCGAGGCCCTTGGGTAGCGTCGTCGAAGGCATCAAGGGGAGGCCATAGTTGGACGCCGCGCCGATGGCCTGCGTGGGCGAGGTGCCAGCGGCGGGGCTGTTGTCCGACACGTCGGGCGGGTAGAGGAGGGTGCCCGTGATGCTGGCGATGTAGCGCGAGTCGGCGACCTGCGTCTCATTGAGGGCGGTGATGCAGAACCAACACAGCACGGTCATGGTGTTGGAGGTGCCGCGCTGGGTGACGCGGGCGAAGAAGTAGAGCGGCGTGGCGCTGACCTTCTTGGCTTGGAGGGTAAACACATCGCCCGCCGTCAGCTCGACCTCAATGTCGATCGTCGCGCCCGTGGCGTTGGGGAGCGCGCCGTGGATGCCACCTGCGGCGCTGGCTCCCGTGCGGGCCGCGACGGCGCGGGTCGGATCGACCTTGAAGTAGAGGACATCACCCGCCGTCCCTGGGTCAGCCAGGGTGCCGCCGCCGTAGAGGGTGGCGTCGGCGGGGTCGTAGATGTAGGTCCGTGCGCCCTCGAAGACGAGCGGATCACCCGTGGGGTCGGTGAGGGTGCCAGACCACGCCGAGCCCGTCGCGGGGCTAGGGTTGGTGGTGGAGGATGGGGAGGTGAGGGGGCCTAATCCCTCGATGGCCACCTTGATCGTCTCGCCCGCGCGGGCCTCGATGGTCGTGGAGCCGCGCACGTCTTGGGCGGCGGTTTGGATGTAGCGCGTGTTGCCCGTGTTGATCTGCACGACCTGGACGGTCAAGACTTCGCTTGGCGCGGTCTGGAGGACATAGGTGTACGTCTTGTCGGTGCTGTCAGCCGTGCGCCCCCACCCACCCGCGCGTAGCTCGGGGTCGCACACGGGGCAGTCCGACCCGTCGGCGGGGCTGATGGCGCGCGGGACCACCTCCATCTGCGCCGAGTAGGTGGCGTGGACCATCGTGTCGATGGGCCGATTCCCTGGCTGCTCTGGGCTCACCGTGCGGCGCGTCACCATCGTGGACGCGGGGGTGAGCGCGACGGCCAGCGCGGGGGCGTAGTCGGCGGCGGTGAGGGTGGCGGCGGTGCCCTCTGCGCCCTGGACCTCGCGCAGGTAGACGGTACGGCCAGCGCCGCCGTTGGCGGGCATGATGTGGGCGACTGATCCACTCATAGGGTGGCTCCTGTGGTGGCGCGCTGGGTGACGCGCAAGGTGGCGGCGTGGGCGTAGGTTTCGGAGGTCTGGCCGCGCGCGGCGGCGCTGCCGATGAGCTGGACGTGGTAGACGCCCGCGACGGTCGGCAGGAATCGCACGAGGGTCTGCGCGGCCATCGTGGCGAGGGCCTGGGAGGCGAGTACGGCGCTCGTCTGCACGGTCGTGTCGGCGTCGAGGGCGGCGCTCGACGGATCGGGGGCGCGGCGCACCTGCCTGCGGGTGTAGGCCGTGAGCGTGACGGTGTAGGTGTGGGTCGTCAGGGGGCCAGAGGCCAGCGGGGTAGAGCCCGCGAGCGCGGCGGTGGCCGTGATCCAGCTTTGAGCCTGGGCGGGTAGTTGCTGCTCAGACCCGACGGCGATGATGGCGCGATGGTCAAGCGTCGGAGGGAGCGCGAGGCGGTAGGTGCTCGATGCGTTGGCCGTCGCCCACTCGCCTTGGAGGGTGGTGAGGTTGGTGCGAAGCACGTCCACCACCGCAGGGGCGAGCCCTCCGAGGGTCTGTGTGATGGGGGTGGTCATCCCAGGGCCTCGCGTAGCAGGTCGTCGAGCGCCGCATCCACGACGCGGGCGATGAGGTCAGCGCCAGGCAGGGGGATGCGCGGGGCGACGTGGGGCGAGGCAGCGTAGATAAGCGAGGACCCGTAGCGGATCACGTCGCCATTTCGCTCATAGACGTGGGCGCGGTCGCGGGGGTCGGTGAGACTTTGCGCCAGTGCGCCCGTGTCGTAGGGGATCTGGATGCGGCGCTGCCTGACGTGGGTCAAGATGGCGTCATGCACGGGGTCGAAGGCGTCGGCGGCTAGGTCTTGCCAGCCCGCTTCAAGCGCCGCGAAGGCTGCTTGCGCCTCATCTAGTCCCGTGATCTCGACGCCCACCTACCCACCCCCGCGCCTCTCGCGCCAGAAGGCCGCGCGGGCTTGGCGCGCGGCGGTCAGCCTGCGAGGGAAGGACCGACGCGGGCGACAAGGGGCAAGGTAGCGCATCGGCCACAGGAGCGCAAGAATGCGCGCGCCCCCCTGAGTTTTGGCAGGCAGAGGGGGGTGCGCTGTGCCCTCACGACGGGCGTTTCATGGTGGACAATATAGACGCTCTGGCGCGGTGCGTCAAATCAAATCGCCGTCAAATGCCCGTCAAAAGATCATCCCGCGCGAGGTCGCGGGGTAGGACGCGCCGCCGTACCGAGAGCGCATCGGCGCGGCGCGCGGGGTGTCGGTCGTGTCGAGGTCGAGGCCCTGGGTCGAGGTCTGCACGTCAAGGGAGGATGCGGGCGCGGGGACGTAGCCGATGGTCGCGGCGGGGTCGCGGCGCAGGCGGGTGCGTAGGTCGTCGGCGGCGGCGCGCAGGGCGTCGAGGGTCGCGGGGTCGTTGCCGTGGTGGGCGGCTAGGTAGTAGTCGGGAAGGCAGAGGGTGATGATGCAGCGGGCGGCGGCGGCGTAGGCGACGGTGGTGGCGTCTGCGCCGATGGTCGCCGACGTGCCCGCGCCCCAGGTCGCCTCGATGATCGCGCACACCTCCGCGCTGGCCGAGTCGATCATCGCCGACCCGCGCGCCGAGGTGATGGGGGCGCTGGCGTCTATGTCGAGCTGGGGGAGGCGGTCAAGGATGGATGTGGAGGTGACGCCGAAGGTGGTGACGGCCATTGTGGGGCGCTCCATGCAAGCGCGCCCGCCGAGGTGTGGCCAGGGCGGGCGCGCAGGTCAGGGGGTCAAGTCGGATCAGGTGGGGGCGCTGGTGAAGATGCCGCCCGCGCCCGTGGCCTGGAAGTAGAAGCCGAAGTCCGACCCGCGCGGGGAGAACACATCGAACGACGCGCGGGCTTGGAAGCGCTCGACTTCCAGACCCTCAGGCCTCCAATTGTGGACGTAGGGCTTGCAGCCCCACGCGATCTGGATGGCACCGTCGGGGCTGTCGGGGCTGTTGGGGTCGGTCAGATCCCAGGAGCGCCGATCCACGAGGCCGAACCAAAGCAGGGTGTTGGCCGTGCGGCGCACGCTGGCCGTCTGCCCTTGGCGCGCGGTGTTGACGAGCGAGTCGGCCACGATGATCCGATCCAAGCCATGCAGGGCGCGGAAGATCTCGGCGAACTCGTTGACGGGCGTGGAGGTGGGGCGCGCCGAGCCCGTGCCCGCGCCCGTGTAGACGGAGTGGCGCGCGAGGACTTGCAAGACGTTCGTGGTGGTCCAGCACTCCAGGGAGAACCCTAAGCTCATCCACTTGGTGAGGGCGCGCAGGTTGGTGTTGATGTCGAGGTCGGGGGCCTGGTTGGCGTAGTCGCTGGGCGCATCGAGCGCCCCGCCGCCGTTGGTGAAGACCTTGGCCGAACCGAAGGCCGACGACTGGCACAGCGCCACGATCTTGCGATCCACCGACCCGCTCGCGCGCGAGAGCTGGAGGGGGACGATGTTGTTCTCAAGGTCGCGCACGAGGGGCTGCCAGGGCGCGCCAGGGCCAGGCAGGTCGCGCTGGTCAAAGCCGTTGACGGCGTAGCCCTGGGGCGTGACGGTCTTGGGGCTGTACGCCAAGGGCTCATCCTGCCCAGGGTCGGTCCCAGGACGCCAGTGCATCATGCCGTCGCCGTCGGCGAGGGTGTTGGCGAGGTCGGGGAGCTGATAGGTGGTGGTCTTGACGAGCGAGCGCGAGTCGCGCACGAAGCCGCTGGGCACCTGCGAGTGCAGGAAGCTGGCTTCGTTCTGGAGCCAGCTTTCGGCGACGCGCTCGATCTCCACGGCGATCAGGGCTTGAGAGGACATGGTGTGTCTCCTGCGGGCTTGCCGCCCGTGCAATCAATCGGGGAGGGGCCGCCCCCTCCCCCATGTTCATCAGGCGGCGGGGTCCACGGTGATGACGAAGTTCTGGGACGCGGGGTTGATCGCGCCGACGGTGACGTTGCCCAGGCGGATCGTGATGGTGTTGGCGGCGCTGACGTAGGAGGTGCCCAGCACGAGGCCAGACTCCAGCGACGAGGTGGGGTTGACGTTGACCTCATCCCCCGCCGCCGCGCCCGTGACCGTGGCCGTCGCTTCGCCCGTGGTGTTGGCCAGGATGTTGTCGAAGTTGACCGCGACCGTGGAGCGCAGCTTGATGCCCGCAAAGTACTGGATGCCTGGGACGATCAGCAACACTTCCTTGATGTCGTTGTCGGCGGTGCTGGGGATCGTCGCATCCGTCGTGGAGGTCTGGCCGATGTAGCGCGCGTGGGCCAGCTCGCCCGCCGTGGCCGCGACGCCCTCGCCGTTGCTGTCGCTCTTGACCATGCCGCCCGCCGCGACCACCCCCGCGAAGGACAGACGCGCAAGACCCTGGATGGTCACTTCACAGATCTCGCCCGACGCGCACGCGCGCTGACTGATGCCGATGATGGTGCTCGACGCGGAGGTGGCCTCGACGACGAGCCCAGCCGACAGGGCGACGAATCGCCCCGCGCGGATGGTGCCGCCCGCGAGGATGGACTTGGTGTTACCGTTCATGGGGTGTCTCCTGTGTGCGCGGTGGCGCTCAGTCTCGGTATTGCTCGCGCACCTGCGCCCATTCGGCGTTGGCGGCGTCGCGGTTGGTGCCGTGCTTGGTCTTGATGGCCTCCCAAGCCTCCTTCGCGGTCTTGGGCTTCGCGCCCGCCTCGCGCATCCCCGACCCGCCGCCGATGGGCGGGAGCGCGGGGGTGGTGCCGCCCTTGGGGGTCGCCAGCGCCGCCATCTTCGCGCGCACCGCGTCGGGCGCGCCGTAGATGTGGCGGGCCACCTCCGCGTCAAGGGCGGGGGCGTGGGTCGCGCGCCACGCCTGGAAGTCGGCCTCGACCTTGGCGGCGCGAAGCTCGGCGACCTGCGCCTTGAGCGAGCGCATCTCCTCGCCCTCCGCGCCCACCGTGACCTCAATCTCGCCGCCCTCGCCGTCTTCGGCGGGCATCATCTTCTCGATCTTGTCGATGCGCTCATAGATCGGGTCGCAGGCTGCTTTGATGAGCGCGACCATCTCGGCCTTCATCGTCTCGTCCATCGCTCGGACTCCTATGCGGGGCGCGCGGCCCTTGGCATCCCGTACCTCGGTGACGCGCGCGCCAGCCATCGAGGGGACTAGGACGTATGCCCAGCCCAAAAGGTAGACCTCGGACCAGCGGCGGGGCGGGCAGTAGCGGTCCCATTCGCCCGTGTAGCCCAGCGCCCGCGCTTCTTCCTCGCCCAGGTACTCGAAGGCCGAGCGGGACGGGTCAATCTCCACCGACAGGCCCGTCACCAAGCCCGCCTTGACCTGCGCCCAGCGGTCGGCGTTGACCTCGCCAGGGGCGTAGAGCTTGACGCGCGCTTCGGTGTAGAGGCCCTTGGCGTCTTCGGTGATGACCGTGGGGACGGCAAAGGGCGTGCCCCAGTCGTGCTGCCAGTTGACGGCGATGCGCGAGGGCTCGCCGCGCGAGGTCGGGGCGGTGAACAGGGCCTCGATGCTCTTGGCCCAGCACCCAGGGGCAAACAACTCGCGGTGTGCGTTGTCGTCGAGGCGGTCGTTGAACAGCGAGGCGTAGCCTTTGATCAGGCCCTCGTCATCCACCTCCGCGCGGAACGCAATCTCTCGGCGCAAAATCTTAGTCATCCCGTGACCTCCCGTTCACAACCTAGCGACCCGCGTGCATTGTGTCAACGCGCGTTCACTCCTGCCCTGGTGGGGGCGGCTCGGTGGTAGATGTAGTGCCTGCTGCGGCCTTTTGCCTAAGCCACTCGGCGCGGGCGGCCTCGGACCACGGAGGCAGACCTAGCGCGGACCGCATGACGTCGGCGACCTCTGGCTCTAGGTACAGCGAGCCGTCAGGGTAGGCGAGACGAATCTGCAAAATGCGCTCGCTGTCGCTAATACCTTCGGGCGTCGCTTCACTCTCGACTACGGGCTCAGGCGGCAGCGAGAGTGCCTCGTCGTACATCTCGCGCGCGGCAGGCCAGAGGTTCGGGCGCACGTCGCGCAGGTAGGTGGCGAGCGCGCTCATCGCGTCGCCGTTGCTGCGCGTCTCTACGTCGGCGTACACGACGAAGGCGGGCACGAGGCGCGCGGCGGCGGGGAATCGGATGGAGAGCAGGCGACGGAGGAGGCGCTCTAGGACGCGCGCCATCTGCCCCGCGTACACGTCGAGGAGGTCGCGGGCGTCGCCGCTGGCCGTCTCGCGGGCCGCGCGGGAGCCCTGGCCGTAGGCCGCAACGAGGTCGTGCGCGCCTGACATGGCGGTCATGGCGGCTTGCTCGGCGAGGCGTAGTTGCGCGGTCACGTCCACCACCGCGCTATCAGGGGAGGCGAGCGTCGCCTTCCAGCCTGGGGGGAGGATGATGTAAGGGACGTGCTGGGCTTGGTAGGACTGGAGGTGCGCCTCTAGAGCGGTGCGCTGGTCGGGGCCTAGGGGGGTGGCGTCTTTGTCGGCCTCAACGATCCACGTCCCCGCTGCGTTGAGCGAGGCGCTAAGGCCTTGGAGCGAGAGCAGATCCTCGCACAAGACAAGCGGCGTGTACGCAGGACGAAGGAGCGAGCGCCCTTCAAGATCGGTGGGGCCAACGGGTTCATTGGCCCAGTGCAGCATTTTTTGCGCGGGGATCACGACGCGCACAGGACCGACGTTGCCAAAGCTGTCGGTCGTGTTGACCGACTGAACAATCCCAATCCAAGTATCTACCTGCAAAATCCATTCATCCACCGACGACGGATCACGCAAGGGCGGCAAGGGCGGCACGTCGGCGCCTTCGGGCCAGACGATCTCAGCGAGCCCGAAGCCCGCTACGAGCGCGGTCCACACGGCATCTTGGAGCCAGTCGGCCAGCCCGTAGGCCGCGCCGCGCTCAGTCCATGCAGCCCAGCACGCCTCCTGGAAGGCCCATTGATCAGCGGGGCAGTCGTCGGGGCGGCTGATCTTCCAAGGCGCGGAGGCGACGGGGTAGATGATGCCGCGCAAACGGTTTTGCACCCAAGAGTTTGCGCGGGCGAGCTTTTGGTACTCCCCAGGCTGGCCGCGACGACCGCGCGCAAAGACGGGGTAGAGGTCGGGGCGCTGCTCTAGGCGGAGCTGGCCAAGGGACCACGGCAGGCCCGCAGAGCCGAGCGGGTCGGACCACTCCACGTCAAGGCTCTGGCCCTGGAATGAGGACGGCAGCGCGGCGCGCGTCAGGGGCTCGCCCGTGCGGCGCAGGCGCGCGCCTTGGAGGACCACCTCCGCAGGGAGGGCACGCGCGACGGGTGCGGCCTCGCGGTCCTCTGGGGCCTTGTGGCGGGGATCGNNGGGGGTGGACAGCATCTCAGAGAGGCGACTCACGGCGTCAACGCGGTCGTCATGCTTGCCCCCTGGGAAGCTCGACCACTGCTCTAGCCACTTAGACCAGTCATGCCCCGCGACGCAAGCCACGCGCCCCGCAGAGGCCCGCGCGGCCCACGGGGAGGCGCAGGCCACCTTGTCGCCGCGCGGGCTAAGGCGGCGCAGGGTGACGCCGTACCATGTGGGGTCTTGCGCCAGATCATCCACCGCCGCGCGCCAGGATGCGACCTGCTCGACGCCGACCGTACGCACGAGGTGGGCCTCCTGCTGCGCGGTCTGCGTGATGATCCGCCTTGCTTCGGGCCACGCCCAGCGGCCAGCGATAGGGGCGTCAAGATAGAGGGTGCCATCGGGGCCAAGCGCGCCGCGTACGCTGGCCGTCTCGTCGGCCTCCGTGCGATCCGACGCGGCCAAGTCCCACGCCCGCGACCACGTCAGGCCACGGGGCACGGCGTCGGGGGCGACGGTCTTGATCCACTCGCGGCGCAGCAAGCCCCCCGACCAATCGACGAAGCGCCCCTCAAGCTCCTGCTCGCGCCACTGCGCGTCATACGCCGCCTCAAGCGAGGCGAGGTACTCAGGCGGGAGGCGGTCATTCTCGCGCGTCGCCGCACGCACCATGTACGCGCCCTCCTCCTCCAACTTCGCCGTCCAATGCTGCGCGCCTACGGGCGTGGTCGTGATCCACGCCCGCCCAGGCTCGCGGCGCAGACGGCCAAGCAGCACGAGCCACACCTCACGGTCTATCGACGCGGCCTCATCCACCCACGCCCAGCCCGCGTTGATCCCGCGCAGGCGGTCGGGGTCGGTGGCAGACCGCCAGAGGATCGTCGTGCCGTTGACGAGGCGCGTCTCTTGGCGCGCCTCGTGGTGCGAGGTGATGAGCTTCGCCCCCGCGTCCTGGGCCTTGTAGCACCGCTCCAAGAAGGTGCGCTGGGTGGCGTCTTGCAAGACGCGGTAGGTGGGCGCGACGACGATGCCGAGCGACCCCGCAGGCTGGCGCAGGATCTCGACCGCCCCCGCGCGCGTCTTGCCCGACCCCAGCCCCCCGATAAAGGCGCGGATGCGCGCGGGGGAGCGCCAGAAAAGCACCTGCTTGGGTAGCCCCTCGTGGCGGATGGTCGGCATCACTCGCCCCCTATGTCCACGATGATCTCAGTCACATCCTCGCTCGGCTCTTGCTTCTGGCCATACCCTCGCGACTTGCCGTGTGTATTGAGCATATATTTTAGAGCCGTAATGTCGCCGTCTTTGATGGCCTTGTCATACATCTTTATTTCTAATAAATCAATGACGTGTTCCTTTGACGCTACAAGAGCGCGCGCCACCTCTGGCCATCGGTGGCGCGCACGGTCCACGGTGTCGCGGTCGCAGCCGAGCTTGCGGGCCACCACCGCGAGGACGCCGCGCGAGCCCTCGCACGCCTCGATGATCTCGGCAGCCGTAAAGCGAGGCATTCGGCGCGGTGGCTTAGGTCTTTTGGTGTTTGGCGCTTTTGGGTTCATGGCTCAAGCGTCGGGGTCGGGATTGCACCGCCATCCCCCGCATGGTCTGCGGGCGTGCTTCTGCTTGCACCACCGACGCGGGAGGTAAAATACTCAGGAGGAAACGCCTTGTCAATCTCTGAATAGGGCCTGCTCATGGCCGCAACCTTGGCTTTGAGATCAGGATCAAAACAATAAACATATTTTATTTTAGGCAAGGTTTCTCTTTTGAGTGCATTATTTATTTGATCCTTTGAGTACCTGCTTGCACCACCAAAAGCGCCACCCTGCGCCTCTCTGCTGTGAACCCACCTTCCATTTAGAAAATACTGAGTTGTAGTACCTGACAAACCCACAAAATACCAGTTTGTAGCTTGGTAGATGCAGCCCCTGTGCTTCTGCTCTGGATCTGCAAAAGAAACAACTGCCTTTATACCTTTGTTTATTCGTTGAAACACCTTCAAAGAAATCGCTAAAACTTTGCTTGTTTTTGATTTATGACCTGACTTCAGCGCCACCCTAACAAGCTCGCAACATTCGCTTTGATTAAGATTTAAAAAAGAACCCAAAGCAACATTAGCGCCCCTTCCATAAATAACAGCGCCAACAAAAACATCATCCTCCCAAACACCAAGCGTAACAAGACGACCGACGGGCATCGTCTTGGAATAGTGCCAATGCTCCACAGCAAAGCGCGCAGCCTTATGCTCGCAGGGTGCAAGGAGCAGTTTCACTTCCTACCCTCCCGCTCCTTGAACGAATGGCCGCAATGGGGGCAAGTGATCTCAGGAGTACCGCTCACCTCGTCTAGGCGCGCGACCTCGTCCACAGGCGAGAAGTCAGGAGACGCGCTCGCCTCAAGCAGCGCCTCAACGTCGGCGTCGCTGTACCCCGTGCCTAGCAGCTCGTCCTCCGCCTGCATCTGCCCCAGCACCGCCGCCAGGACCTCGGTGTCATAGGTGCCAAGATCAGACGTGCGGTTGTCGGCCAGCAGCACCTTGCGCTCTTGCGCGGGCGTGAGGTCGTCGAGCCACACGACGGGCAAGGTATCCAAGCCCTCAGCACGCGCAGCCTTCAAGGTATGGTTGCCCGCCAAGACGTGACGGGTGCGACGTGAGACGACGATGGGCCTGATGACGCCGTTGGCGCGCAGGCTCTCGCGGATCACGTCAACATTGCCCTTGCGCGGATTGTCGGGGTGGTGCTTGAGCGTGTCTAGCTTCGCCCATTCATACGCGCCAACACCATCCTTGAGCCCTACCATAAAACCTCCTCAGTCCCCCACCCACCAAACTACAGCCCGCTCACCATCAACGCAACCCCCCCCCAGAGCCCGCGCAGGCCCTCCCCAGCCCCATGCCGCGCCGACCCTCACAAGCCCACCCACGCGCGGAGGTGGCCAAGCCATCCCCAACCCCTAAGCGCCCAAACCGTGAGAATGTACCCCCATGTACCCCTAGTGTACCCCCCATACACACCCACGCACACCGTCATAGAGGGCGTCGAAGTGGGGTCGTGTACCCCATGTACCCCTAGACCCTATGTACGCGCGAAAACGAGCCGACCAACCCCCAAGAAAAGATATAATATAGACGCGCACGCGCGCGAGGCATGGTGCCTCATATGTAGAAAAAGTCTTGGCCAGGGGTACATGGGGTACACGGCCCTCCCACGGAGCCCGTCACAGACGGCGTGCAAGGCCATGTACCCCCCCCTCCAAGGGGTACACTAGGGGTACACAGGGGTACACTCGCACCCCATGCACGCGCAAACTTTGCGCTTGACTCTTTGGGGCGTGTTGCATACGATGCAACACGCTCCGAAGGGGAGCCCGACAAAGGAGGCCCGACCGATGAAAGACCCGCTCGACTTGCAAGCCTGGATCATCGCGCGCCATGCGCGACAGGCGAGGCTCTGGGAGGCGCTGGGCATCTCCCGCCCTCACCTCTGGCGCATACAGGTCGCCGCCTGTATGCCCTCGCACGACCTCGCCGCGCGCATCGCCTCCCTCATGGCCGATGACGGCATCACCACCACCGCAGGCGCGCTCCTGGACCACCAAGCCGCGCGCATCGCCGAGCGGGTGGGGTATGAGGGGCGCGAGATCTGGCCAGGCGCCCCGTGGGCGCGCAAGCTCAGGGAGGCCAAGCCATGACCGCCGACCAAAGCGCCGCCCTCGACCGCAAGCTCGCCGACCTCTACACCGAGGAGGCCGACCTCATGTACCGCCTCGCCCGCCGCATGGAGCGAGGCGCGCGCATGGCCGCTGCCGCGCGCCTCGCCGTCGTGCGGGCTGACATCGAGCGCCTGTACTATCACGCCTTCGATGCCTGGGACGCTGAGCGCATGATGGAGGAGGGCGAGCCATGACTGCCGCACCCGATCACCTCGGCACCCTGCGCGGTGCCCTCTCCGACTGGCTCTACGACCCCCACGCCATCACCATCCTGACCGCCGCTCGCACCAAGCGCGCGGCCAAGCGCCACACCCAGAACCCCGACGGATGGGCCACGCAGGACTACGACTGCGGCGCAACTTTCACCCTCGACACCGCCCCCGTCCCCACCCTGCGCGACCTCTCGGCGGTGCTGGTCGACCTCCAAGGCGACCCGCGCGCCTTCGTCGTGCGTGGCGCGCGCATCGACGGCCAGACCGCCCATCCTGCCACGCGCAGGACCATCCACACCCAAGACGACGGCGACGCCCCCCACCTGCGCCGCGTGGACCGCGCGTGGGTGTGCCTCGACATCGACAACCTCCCCGCCCCCACCGACCCCGACGGCAAGCCCCTAGGCGACCACGCCGCCTGGGTCCGTCACGCCGTCGCCCAGCTCCCCGACCCATTCCAAGGCGCGGGCTATCACTACCAGTGGAGCAACAGCGCGGGGGTGAAAGGCTGGCAAAACCTGCGCCTCCACATCTGGTTTCTCCTCTCGCGCCCCGTCTGCGGCCCCTCGCTCAAGGCGTACCTCAAGGCCCAGAGCGCCCCCGTGGACCTCGCCCTCTGCTCTGCCGCCCAGATCCACTACACCGCCGCGCCCCTCTTCTTGGGCCTCGACGGCCACCCCATGCCCGACCCTTGGGCGCGCATCCGCTGCGGGCTGCACGACGGCCCACCCGTCACCCTGCCCGACGACGTGCTAGACCTCGCCGCCTACACCGCGCGCCTCGACGCCTCGCGCGCCGAGCAGGCCGAGCGCGCCCGCGCCGCCCTCGCACACCGCCAAGACACCGCCGCGACCTCTGACGCCGTCGCCCGCTACGTCGCCCGCGCCGTGCGCTTCGCCCTCGACGACCTCCTGCGCGCGGGGGTGGGCGACAGGCACCGCGCCCTCTACCGCGCCGCTGGGCAGCTAGGCGAGTTGGTGGGCGCTGGCGTCCTCACCCAAGCCGCCGCACACGCCGACCTTACCGCCGCCGCCGCCATCCTCTACGCAGGCGAGGAGGGCCGCGCCGCCGAC
>CXWK01098024.1_pt2 | contig 33806 bp, 34 predicted proteins | sample 590851 | NCBI WGS metagenome assembly CXWK01 (sample SAMEA3498364, study PRJEB10139) | wastewater metagenome | biome: wastewater treatment plant; material: activated sludge | place: Denmark | collected 2014-08-01
TGCCGCACCATGTTATCGTTCTTCGCCGGCAAGTTGGATCGCCGCCTGCTCACTCTGTAGCAGCTGTCGCAGGCGGCGATCTTTTGACTTTCGGTGCTTACGCTTTCAAGGGGGCTGATACTGGCATCAACACCGTGCCCCACAGACCCGCCGCGGCAGCACCACCACTGAAGATGAATTGCGGTCCTGCGCCACGCGCAATCGCCTGCGTCCCAGTTGCGATGGCTAGCCAAGGTGACGCACAGCCTGGATGACCCAACATCGCATCGAGGTCGCACAATCCCGTTTTATTGACTGGCATGGGGACTTTACTCAGTACGCTCGCAACATCCACAGCCCGTTGCGCGTTGATACCCACTCGCCAAACCCGCTCGATCGATGTCGATTCAAGCGGCACCCAATCAAGGGCCTGGCGCGTGGCATAAAACAGGTCATCGGAGGAGGGCGTGCGCTCCTGTTCCGGGCGGTGAAGATAAGCTATCGGCGCTAAGGTGGTTTGCGTCAGGCGGTTGCCAAACAACAACCCGACGGCGGCTTCTGCCTTGCCTTCAGGCTGCTGCGGTGCAAACTGCACAGCCACCACCAACAGCAACGCCCGATCGCGGATACGCCGGTCGAGCCACAGGTCCATTGCAGTCAGTCCGCTGCCATCGACAGGGGTAACGAGCTGGCGAATACCGGATTCGCGCCACGCCTGCCGCCAGACTCGGCGCCACTGGCTCTCCGGCAAACCGCTGTCGACGTCCAGCAACAGGGCCAGCGGTTGATCAGCAGGCAATTGCGCCAACGTTGGCGCCAGGTCGGCGAGCGTCTGCGCCCATATACTCAGCAATAGCGCTTCCGGATTTTCATCGGCATCGCACGATAAACAACTATGGCGAAGTATTGCTCCATCCATTCTGGACGCTTGGGACTTCAACGCCGTCGTCCCACTCAGGAGAGCTTCCAGTTGTGTTGATGCCTCATCGCCAGGCTGCTGAAGCACCGTCTGCAAACTCACGCCCAACACCTGTTGCGAGCGGCGGCCCTGTCGAGTCTTGCGGATCAGGTCTTCTTCACGCGCTTCATCCCAACCTTCGGCGGCACCGTGTTCGCCGACGTATAACAGCGCTCGTCCGAAACCCAGTACAAACCAACTCAGGATTGGAAAGACCAAGGCCGCGCGCCAGAACTCCGTAGGCCGTTGAGGTAAGGTTTCATCGCCGAGCAACAGCGTTCCTCCTGTGCCCAGCAAACAGAACAGCAACAACAGGCTGAGCCAAAGCAAAAAACGAGGTGGTTGAGGGCATAGTGCGGGAGGAGGGAGTTTATCCAGTCTGATTGGCATGTTTTCACCTAACTCTCTGAAAAATTAATTGACTTGCACTGTGTCCATTTCGTGATTTTTTTTATTGTTGTTTTATATGAAACCCTGCACCATCCACCCCACGAATCCTCCGCTAAAACTTTGTCCCCCTTAATTAAATACATATTTGGCGCGTATTGTAGCAACGGCTCCGAGCCGCCCTCATAAAGATATGCTTTTTCCATAATGGAGCCGGTGATAATTTTGCCAGTATGGATGGCGTGAAACAAAGGCGAGCTTACCGTTTTCTCAACACTTTTTTTGTCTTTATACGGGTACGCATATGTTGTTCTTCCCTGCTTATCCACTTCATCTCCACCCAAATGAAAAAAACGAGTGAGCTTTTTGTCCAGAAGTAATGTGTCCGCCTCCAATCTAAAAACACTAACATCGTAAATATCGCTTGCCGGATCCCACGCCCTTGGTATTTCCATGCGATGTACGACGAACAATAGTTCTTCTCCCCCATCATCAACGGGAAGAAAAAATGCGTCAGTGATAACCCCTTCCGTACCCAAGTATGGAAATTCATAAACAAGCTTTGGGCTTTCAGATGGAATAACTGAATAAAGGGATATTCCATCAGGTTTACGGGTTGGTTTCGCATTGGCTTGCAAATCCGTTTTTGTGTAGACAATACATGCATTCACCCGTTCTACATCCATAGAGCTATAAGCTTCCCGAAGACCAATGCTGCTGCATTTATTCGCATCGGATATCTTTGTTGTGCCAAGTTCTACTGTTTGTATGCCTTGATACGCATCGTCGGTTAAATAGTCTAACCCAGGAAGGTCACAGTTTTTATTAAAAACTTTTTTGTCTTGTTTTCTGGCAACAACGTTGTAGCCGAAGGAGTTAAGGCTTTCGAATGAATAAAGGTATTCGCCACGTGCAAAGCGAAGAGCGACCCCGGTACTTTCAGAGTTGCTCGAATTGTAAATTGTGAATATTCCCTTTGGTGGTATTTTTTGCTCTGGATACTGCAGTTCTATTCTTGCCGGACCAACACCGTAGGACGGTTTTCCAAAACGATACTGTACATAGCCACTGTCAGGAGATGTATTGTTCTTCGCGCAAATGGAAGCAACCTTCCCCAAGTAGTTGTCTTGATCCAAACTGGAGTTGAATGCACAGCTAATGTAAACATCCTCACCCTTTTCACATAATGTTGAATTTTTGTCCACGTATCGATCCTTTGCCCAGGACTTAGGGTTCACAAAAGATCCAATAGCCAAACAAACTATCAGTATTTTTTTCAATTTAAATTCCCTTTTTTCAATAGATCAACAAAGTGCCCCCTTCTATCTGGGTGGCTTGCCGTATGTTTATTTACGACAGTGGTTATTGAATCCACAACCTCCAAAGCGCTACCTTTATCTGCTATTTTATATAACTCATTGTTCAGCCAAAAACTCGCAGCCGACCGAACCGCATATTTCACCTCCAACAACAAGTCAGGATTCACAACAAAGTCTGCATAATCGTTTGGCCACTGCGCCGAATGCTTTGTGTGCCAACGTTGAAATAGTGTGTAATTGTGCAATCCTGTCAGCTGTTTTAAACCTCGCCCTCTATACCTCCAACCATCCCCGCTTGAAATTCCTCGGCTGCCGAGTTCGGTGCGCCCCCCATATGCCCCATTGGCAATAGCCTCATAATCGGCGCGACCCATAGAGACACCATTTTCTTTGATTTTTCCTGTCTTGATTTTGTACCCGTATCGCCTTGCTTCTTCCGGGTTATTCCGAAAGTAACTGAACAAGTCAATCAATGTGCTGGATTTATATGCGAAACTCTCATCTATCGATAAAGCCTCCCCGGTTTCTTGTTTTATCTGTGCAAAAAAGTGAGCTCTTCGCAATGGAGTATTTAACTTGAAGAAGTCGAGGTTTGCGTTTAATTCGTCAGCGATTTTTTGCAAATCACCGTTTCGATCTTCACCAAGCTTCGGGTAAATGCTTTTCATAGTTTCAAGGGAAAACTTAAATCGGTCACCACTAAAACTCCCCATCAAACCAACCGGATGAAAGTGATAGGCACTCCCCCATGAAGGCAGCCCCACCTTTTCCGCGACGTCCCTCCACCACCCCAGCTCTGCAATCCGCTGCTTCTCCGCCAGCCAGTTCAAGTGCGGCGTCGAGCCGCTATGGCCGAGCAATTCATCCAGTGCGTCCCATATCTTCGGCTGCTGAAACCATTCGCTTTCCTTATACAGGATCATCTGCGAAATCGACTGCGCATGCGCTGGCAGCTCAAGGGCCGCTTGCAGTTCAGTGGCTGTCATCTTGCCGTCGCGGTTGCGATCGATGATCTCGTACAACCGGTTCTTCATCGGGCCTTTATCGTCTTTTTCGGCAAAGGGGCGATAACGCTCGCGATGCGCGTCGCTGAAACTGTCGATTGCGCTGAGAAAAGAGGCCATCAAGTGTTTGGGTCGGCTGTAGTCGATGATGACGTCATAGCCTTCCCAGGCCCAGGGACTGACCCAGGGCGTTACGCCAATCTCTTCACACACCCAGCCATCGAGAAGATTGTTGTCGGCGTCGTGAAGCAGGTTTTCCAGGTGATACCAGGTGCGCGCTTTGCGGGTCGGGTTCGCAGGCACCTGGATTTTTCGATCCGCCGGCAGGTCATCAAGCAGCTTCTTGGGGATCAACAGGTCGGCCGCACTGCGCGGGCTGGAATCACTGGCCATCTGCATTTGCGCAGCGGTATGTCCTTCTGGCGCCACCACGGGTGTGCCCTTGGCGAGCTTCAGCCAGGTCCTGTCTTTTTCCGGCAGGTGCTGCGCCCAAGCCCGGCTGGCTTCGATGAACGCCTCGACGTCATCACCGCTGAACGTTTCCAGGTGCAGCTTCTGTTCCGGCTGATCCGCGTCACAGTCCTGATACAGGCCGAGGTGGCCGATCAAGTCTCCGGCCTTGATCGCGACGGGGGTGTCGAGGACCATTATCCGATCTGTCGCCAGTGGTTCCAGCACGCTTTGCAGCGCAGCGAACTGTACCCACTGCGTGACCCGTTCCAGTTTGCGAAATTCGCCTTCACCGCTGACGGTGACGACCGTACCTTTGGGCAACTCGCTGATTTCCTTGCGGTGCAGGCTCGCTTCCGGGCGCACCTTGAGTGCATCTCTAGCCGTTTCGATGCGATGCTCGCCGTTCACCACCGACTGCAGGAACCGGGACGCGAGGTAACCGCGTAGCGAGCCATCGGCGTTGCTCAGGCTGGCCGGGCCCAGGCGGTTTTCCAGACGTCGGTACTCGCCGTCGCCGCTGATGCTCAGCTCGGCGCCGCAGGGCAAGAAGTCAGCGACCTTGTCGGACCGGGGGCGGTAGTAAACGTACACGCCGCGTTGTTCGGGATCGTCAGGATCGGGATCGTTCGCCGTGGCCTTGACCCGGTGCACTTCGCGCCAGAATCCCGGCCGTGCGAAGTTCGGATCGTCGTCATACTTCACCCAATCCTGCAGGTGCAAGTACAGGCTGTAGAAGATCAAGCTCGGTGGCTGATCGGTGCTGCCCTCAAGCTTCGGCGGCTGCAGGTGATGACGGACCAGCACGAAGTTGCGCGAGAAGGGTTTTTCAACTTCTTCATTGACGAAGTAGGTCGTTTTCGGCGAATACGTATCGATGCGGTAAGCCACCACTTCGCCGTCGGCCAAGCAGTGCACATGGGACTGCTGTTTCAGGCCCGCAGCGGTACCGCTGTCGAAATGCACGCCGCCGTGCCACAGGCCATTGCGGCCCAGAGGGTAGTAACCGGCGGTGGCGTTGGCCAGGTGGGTCAGCTGTTGTAACGGGTCGCGCGCGTCCTTGAACGGGTGGCACCAGTTTTTCAGCGGCGGCAAGCGTTCGGCTTCGGGAGTCGTCGCTGGCGAAGTGGGTTGGGTGGCAGGGGTTGGCCAGACCCTGGGGGTGCTTGAATCGTAGTGACGGCCAAAAATCCAGTCGAGCAGCGTTGCCATGGCGTGTACGTTCCTTGTAACGAAAGGGGAGCAGGCAGCGAAATGGTCAGCTTCAGAGGGCTGGCGCACGCACGGGCAAAAGGATTTTTATGAGCATCCGCGCGCGAGCCTCGCAAGCCTTCACGAAGTTGGGTCGAGGTGGAAATAGGACGTTTCTGATGGACGCGTAGGATGCTTCTGAGTGTTTGTAAGAAGGCCCTTACGCTAGTTCCCGAAAGCCACAGCGTCTTGCGTCGTTGCCTACGGTTACGCCAGAATCCGCCGGCTTGTGCGCCTTGGGGTCGCTCGGTAACTTGATTCGTGTCACTGCACATCAGTGATCGGGTTTAGCAGCCCGCGATAACCTAAGTCGCATGACGCTTTCATCAGTCAGGTTTACGCCTGCATTTTGATGGTGGCTGTGCGCAGGGCGCCCTTGGGCGCGCCGGCTTCTTAGGTTCCCCGGTCTGCTAACCTGCGTGCAGCTGCCTCCCTTTTCGTTTAGCAGCAGGAGGGTGGCATACCATTAGGAACCTGAGATATGTCCAAGGTCACTCCCGATCCCCCGCGTATTGATCCCACCGACTTAAACAATCGCAACGACCCCATCTCCTCAGCCGCCGACATCAACGCCACCCCACGCAAACCCTGCACCATGTTCATCGTCAACCCTGAACTCGAGACCGAAACCCTCCTGGCCCACGCCTGTGAGTCACTGGCTTCAGCTAATGTCATGGCCCTGGATCTGGCGGATCGCACGCAGGGGGCGAGTCGCAATGTCCTGTTGGGTATTGCGCAAGTCATCATGCTGGGGGAGTTGGCGGTGAACCGCGCGCTGGATCGAATTGATCCCCGGGAATAGAAGATCAAAACATCGCAGCCTGTGGCGGCTCAGGGGAACGCAAAACCTGGTGGAACCCGGCATGCCGACGAAGGCGATTTTCAATGACGCTTTCGCCGGCAAGTCGGATCGCCGCACCGCTGGCTCCTACAAGTGCACATGCCGCTCGTCTATTCGAACGCACACTTTCCCCTGGACACCTTCAAACCAGTACGGCCCGGAAAACCCGGAACTACGTGGTGAGGTGAAACATGTCCAGCGAAACGATCTTCCAGGATAAAGGGCAAGACCCGGACAAGTCACAGGGCGCTGTAAAACCTGCGTCGGACGATCCGGGTAAATACGATCCCCTGACCCAGCCCGACCTCGAAGATGACGACGGCGCGCAGGATTGGAATGAGCGCGACAGGAAACTTCCCGAGGCAGATGAACAAACACCTTTGTCCGACGACAGGCGATAAACGCAGGCGCCCGGCGATAGCCCGATGCACTGCCCAGGAGAACAGCCAATGACACTATTCACGCCCTTGTCGGGTTCGCCTTCGGCGCTTTCGGATGCCGGCGTCGATGGCCCTTACCGTGAACTCTATGGTTTGCTGTACAGCAACGACCCGCAAGCAGCCACGCGGGGCGAACAGTTCCTGCGCGAGCAACTGGCCCTCGCCGCCGAACTCCCCTGTGATCTGCCTGAAGAGCCAGGCCAGTTGTCGTCATGGACGGAACAACATTGTGCCGATGTGGCGCGTGACTATGCCCTCTATCTCGAGGCGCGCAAGCAGGGCGGGGCGCGTCGGTATTTCTCGAACAAGGCCCATGCCCTGTGTTTCCTGCAACGTGTTGCCCCGACCAAGGAAGTCGACGGTGCATGGCTGGCCGGGGTGCTGGAGCATTGGCAGGACATGCGCTATGACGGGCTGCTGAGCACCTATCTGGAAGAATTGGGTAACGGCGATGCGCGGCAGAATCACGTGGTCATCTACCGCAAGCTGCTGGCCGCCCACGACTGTGGCGACAGGCAGGGGCTGCTCGACGAACATTTTCGCCAAGGCGCAATCCAGCTGGCACTGGGGCAGTGCAGCGCGATGTTCATGCCGGAGGTGATCGGCTACAACCTTGGCTATGAACAACTGCCACTGCACTTGCTGATCAGTGCCTATGAACTGCGTGAGCTGGGGATCGATCCTTACTATTTCACCCTGCACGTGACCATCGACAACATCAGCAGCGGTCACGGGCGCAAGGCTATTGAAGCGCTGCTCGAACTGATGCCCATGGAGGAGGGGCGGGACGAGTTCTATCGGCGCGTTGCCGTCGGCTATCGACTCAATGACCTGGGGCCTGGCTCGACGGCGGTGATTGCAGGTTTCGATCTGCAGCAGGAAGTGATTGCCATGCTCGAGCGCAAACGTACCTATGGACAGCACATGCATTCCGATTACTGCCAGATCGAAGGCCAGACCGTCAATCAATGGCTGGCAACCCCTGGCCAGACCGAAGATTTTCTCGGCGCCCTGCAACGCAAGGGCTGGATAAAACGGCATGGCCCACCCGGGGAAAGCCGCTTCTGGCAGTTGATCGAGGGCGACACGGCGGCCATGTTCGGCGTGTTCAGTGGCTACGAAAAACAACTGCTGCACGACTGGATCGCCGGTGACTGGCAAGCGCCGCAACAGCAACGGGCGATACGCCGGGTGCCGTCCGATGATGCCTTCGCCGATGACGCCTGGGCGAACGATACCGAGCTCAAGGCCTTGCAAGACGCCCTGCACGACCAGTCACCGCGACAGCAATTGCAACTGCTGATCCCTTGGCTCTGCGCACAGCGCCATTGTCGTCCCGCCGGGCTCTATGCAACCCGTCGCTTTATTGAATGCGTGGCCCGTTTGCGCTGATTCCAGGAGTGTCATGCATGTCAGAACAACAGATTGCCGATCGTACTTTGCTGGAGCTCGGCAAGCGCCTGGCTGCCCAGGACTACCGTTTCATCACCCCGACGCCCTTGACCCATGAGCGCGTATGCCAACGCGTTGAACCGCCCTTGGCCAAGGACCGGCGTGACGTATTCGGCTGGTCGATGCCGTTCGAGCACACGCTGTTTCCAGCGCAGGAACTGGCTGACCTGGAGCAGGCGGCCATCGTCGAAAAAGACGGCTCGCTGTGGCGGAGCACGGTACGTTGGTCAAGCCTTGGTCCCTTGTTGATTGCCCACTCGGCGTACCCGACGATGCAGAGTGACGCGGTGTTTTTCGGGCCCGACAGCTACCGCTTCGCGCAATTGATCGAAGCGCATCTGCAGCAGCGCTCCGAGCCCGTGCGGCGCGCGGTGGACATTGGCTGCGGAAGCGGTATCGGAGCACTGGTCGTCGCCCGCGCCCGCCCGGACGCCGACGTGCTGGCGGTGGATATCAATCCACGGGCGTTGCGTTTGTCGGCGGTGAATGCCGAGCTGGCCCAAGCCAGGAATGTGAGCGCTTACCACAGCGACGTGCTGGGCAGTGTCGAAGGGCTGTTCGACCTGATCATCGCCAACCCGCCCTACATGAACGACAGCCAGCAACGGGCGTATCGTCATGGCGGTGGGGCGCTGGGGGAAGCCTTGTCGGTACGCATCGTGCGTGAATCGCTGCCGCGCCTGGACAAAGGCGGCAGCCTGCTGCTGTATACAGGAGTGGCGATGGTGGCCGGGACGGATCCTTTTCTCGAATCCATCCAGCCGCTACTGGGCGACGACAATTTCAGCTGGACCTATCGCGAACTGGACCCTGACGTGTTCGGCGAAGAACTGCTAAAGCCCGGCTATGAACGGGTGGAGCGCATTGCCGTGGCCGCGTTGACCGTCACCCGGCGCTATTGATGCACCGCCGGTTCAATTGCCATCCGCTACCTTGCGTTCGATCTCGGCAACTTTGCGCCTGAGGTCCTCGGCCTCCTCCTCGGTGGTTTCGGGGGGAGGGGTCGCAAGGGCGTCATCCTCTTCGTTGGACGGGGTGTCGGCAGGGGTGATGTGGTCATCGTTGTTCATGGTACTGGCCTCCGGTGTGTACTCATTGGATCGGGGCCTTCGCTACGAGTTCGAGATTTTCACCAGCCATGCCTGACGCAAGTTAGCCCTTGCACCAATACTCGCTGATCGCGCCGTGTGCACCCTGCACCGGATCCTGGTCGGGGAATGGCAGCGTTTCGATGTTTTGCAACTGCGCAGCGCTCGGCGCTTCTCGGCAAATGTCGGCATGCTGGCTCGGTGGATACGCGCCGACCACCAGGAAGTCGTCGCTGCAATCCAGGTTGCAATGCCCGGTGCCAGCCGGCAACAACAGCACATCCCCGGCACTGACCTGCAGCACGTGGCCGCCAGGTCCGCCCAACATCAGGCGGGCATGACCGCTGGCTATCCCAAGCACTTCATGGCCTTCGGTGTGATAGTGATGGAAGTCATAAATGCCGTAGCGCCATTGTGGTGGCCAGCCGTTGGCACTGAAGGTTTGTTCGAACAGGGCCGCCGGATCGTCGCCCTTGACAGCGATGGCCTTGGGATAGACCAGCACCGGCAGGCGAGGGTTGTTCGGCACCCAGCCATTGTGTTGGAACATCATTTGTTGCGCGGGAGCATCCGCTTTCGACCTGTTCATCTGTGACCTCCGTCTTTGCCCGGCGTTTTAAAGGCAGGCTATTGCAGGGACCTGTTGTTGAGTGACATTGCCTGGAAACGGGTGGTTCTAAAAACTCGCAGGTGCTTGCGCAATGAACTCCTGGAGGCTGCCCGGCTCAGAACTTCAAGCGCTGAATTTCAAGCTCTGAAGATCAAGAGCATTGAGTCGCGATCAAGGAGAAAAAGGGCCATGAGCAACGCGTTAACCCTCGAACGTCTGCTGCAACGGTTCGCCTGTCGGCCTTCGAAAAGCATCGCGGACGCTGCACTGCAACCGCTGATGCAGCAGCTCGTCAGCGATGGATTTACCGACCTGCCTCTGCCCGGGCAAGGCCGAACCCTGGATCGCTGGCGCACCCTGGCCGCCGTCTCGGCCAGCGATCTGGCACTGGCCAAGCTGTTCGAAGGTCATACCGATGCGCTGGCAATCATGGCCGAGCTCGAACCCGACGCGCCGCCGGCCGCGGGCACTTGGGGCACTTGGGCGGCCGAGCCGGCCTTTGCCCGGCTTAATATTGTCGACCATCAGGCCGGGACCGTGTACTTGCAGGGCCGCAAGGCCTGGTGTTCCGGCGCGGCGATACTCGATCGGGCGCTGGTGACAGCGTGGGATGAGCAGATGCAACCGCAGTTGGTGGCGGTCACGTTGCAGCAGCCGGCAATCAGGCTACTCGACGATGGCTGGCAAGCGGTTGGCATGGGCCGTACGGCCAGCGTCGACGTGCTGTTCGAGGGTGCGCAGGGCCGTTGTGTCGGGTCGCCTGGGCAGTATGTCGACAGACCTGGCTTCTGGCACGGTGGCGCCGGGATTGCCGCGTGTTGGTACGGCGCCGCTTGTGCGCTTGCCGATTACCTTCGCCAACATTGTACGCAGCCGTACTGCGACGCCCATGCCCAGGCGCATCTGGGGGCCGTCGATGCGGCATTGTGCTGCGCCCGGGCTGCGCTTCGGGAAACGGCCCTCTGGATCGATGAAAACCCCCGGCGCTCGGCGCAACTTCCTGTCCGCCGACTGCGTGCCCAAGTAGAAGCGGCCGTCGACAGCGTGCTTGCACATGTCGCACGCGGGCTGGGTGCCACGCCATTGTGTCGTGACAGTCACTTCGCCAGGCTCGCCGCCGACTTGCCGGTATTCCTGCGACAGAGCCATGCCGAAAAGGACCTGGCGCAGCTTGGGCAGCAGGTCGCCGCGCAGCCGCTCGATGGGTGGGCGCTGTGATCGCCGGGCCGGCTTCTCAAGAAAACCTGATTCAGGGGAAGGGGACAACACTGGCCGAATGGCAGGCCAGTGACGGGTTGGCGCAGGTGCCAACCATCACTCATCGACAACTGGTGCCTGCGGGGCGGCGCCTGGTCGTCGTCGCCCCGCATCCTGACGATGAAGTCCTCGGGTGCGCCGGCATCCTCGCGGGAATGCAGGGCAACGAGGCCGACGTCCTGATGATTGCGGTCACTGATGGCGAAGCCAGCCACCCGCAATCGCGGCACTGGACGCCGACACGCCTGCGACGGCAGCGCCCGATAGAAAGTACCCACGCGCTCGCCCGCATGGGGCTCGATGTCGATTTGCTGGACTGGCAACGCCTGGAATTGCCCGACAGCGCTGTAGAAACGCAGGAGGCTTGGTTGGTCGAGCGGCTGGCGGCATTGATTCGCCCAGGCGATCGTGTGATCACCACCTGGCGCCGGGACGGACACTGCGATCATGAGGCGACCGGCCGCGCGACCGCCTGCGCGGTAGCCCGCCACCAGGCTTGCCTGATTGAAGTGCCGGTCTGGGCATGGCATTGGGCGCGCCCCAACGATGCCCGAGTCCCTTGGGCGCGGGCGCACAAATACCTGCTGGCCCCACACGTGTTGGCGCGCAAGCGCCAGGCCATCGCGGCCCATGCGTCGCAGGTCAGCCGCGACGGTCAGACACCCGCGGTGTTGAGCGGTGAAACCCTCGAACGATTGCTGCAGCCTTTTGAACTGGTGTTTTTATGAGCGTATCCCCCGACTACTTCGAACAACTGTTCGGGGCCAGCGATGACCCCTGGTCCTTCCGGACCCGCTGGTACGAAAAGCGCAAGCGCGAGCTGACGCTGGCCAGCCTGCCGCGCCAGCGCTATCAACGTGTGTTCGAGCCAGCCTGTGCCAACGGTGAACTCAGCGTACAGTTGGCCGGGCGCTGCGACGCGTTGCTGTGCCAGGACCTGAACGCGAAGGCGGTCGAGCTGGCGCGCCAGCGCTTGAGTGGCCTGCACCATGTCCGCGTCGAGCAGGCGGGTATTCCCCGGCAATGGCCGGACGGTGACTTTGATCTCATCGTGCTCAGTGAAGTGGGGTACTTCCTCGATGTGGGCGAGTGGCACCAGGTCATCGAAAACACCTTGCGCAGCCTTGGCCCGGCGGGCGGCGTGCTGGCCTGTCACTGGTTTCATCCGATCGAAGGTTGTTCGCAGGACGGTCGCGATGTTCATGCGGCGCTTGGCGAACGCCTGCACCTGCATCGTCTGGTGCGCCATGAGGACGCGGATTTCCTGCTCGAATACTGGAGCCGAACAGCAACCTCGATCGACCTTGCCGAAACCTGCCAGTCGTTACCCGGCCAGTGACTTCAGGTAGTCGCCAAAGCCTTCCCGGCACCGGCAATGCTGGCGAGCGCTGGTGGTGACCGGGTTGCCGGCCGTCCACATGATGCGCGCGCCGCTGCGTTCCAGGTCGGCGACCAGTTGCACATCTTCGTGGGCGGGCAAGGCCTGGAATCCGCCCGCCTTGCGATACGCCGCAGAAGAGACGCCGATGTTGGCCCCATGGATATGCCGATGGCCCTCAACGGGGTGGTAATTGGCGTGATAGCGCTCGCGCACTCGCTCCGAATGTTCGGACCAGTCGTTGACTTCGACCAGGCCACAGACCGCATCGGCGTTGAACCTGATCTGCTCAACCAGCCATGAATCGGGCACGACGCTGTCGGCATCGGTGAAGGCCAGCCAGCGAGCATCCGCCGCCAGCAAGTGTTCGGCGCCTTGCGCGCGGGTTTTTCCAACGTTGCGGTGGGTGCAGCTCAACGTCCATACGTCGTAGGCCTGGGCAATGTCCAGGGAAGTGTCCGTGCAGTCATCCAGGACGATCAGGATCCTGACTTCTTCACGGTCCAGGTCCTGGTGAAAAGCCGCCGCCAGCAGCGACTCGATGCATTCCTCAAGACGCTGTTCCTCGTTATGCACCGGGACAATCACTCCTATCATCTGCAGCTCTCCATGGGACGTTCACCGTAACCTGGCTTTTCGATGTCGACCGGGATCAATGGCCATTGGTTGCAACTGTTTGTGCACAAAGGTAATCACCGATGGCGGGCAACCATCGATCAGGTGCCGTCGATGAAAAAATGAACCGCCGCATCTGCGCTGCGCCCTTAGTCATAAGCACTGGTAGAGGCAATGGGCGTGAACGAACGGACGATTTTCACCGGGTGTGCCGGCTGGAGCCTGGGAAGGGAACATTCAGCCGCCTTTACAGCTGAAGGCACCCACTTGCAGCGCTATGCGGCGCGACTGAACTGCGCCGAGATCAACAGCTCGTTCTATCGCCCGCATCGCCAGCAAACCTACCAGCGCTGGGCGGCCAGCGTGCCGGTCGGTTTTCGTTTCAGTGTCAAGGTGCCCAAGCTGATCAGCCATGTGCAGCGCCTGCAGGCCTGTGATCAGGCGCTCGATGAGTTCGTGCTGCAATGCTCCGGCCTGGGTGATCGCCTGGGCTGCCTGCTGGTGCAGCTACCGCCGTCGCTGGCATTTGACGAGTCGGTCGTCGAAGCATTTTTCATCAGCCTCAGGCGGTGCTTTCCAGGACCTGTGGTGCTCGAGCCCCGACACGAGTCCTGGACCGGTGCCGAGGCACTGTTGGTGCACTATCACATCGCGCAGGTTGCGGTGGACCCTTCGCGTATCAGCACTGACTCGACACCACGGGGATGGCCGGGGCTCAAATACTGGCGCCTGCATGGATCGCCGCGCATCTACTACAGCCCTTATGAATTGCCACGCCTGGAACGCCTGGGGGTGGAGCTGCAAACAGCCACTGCCGAAGGACAGTCAGCTTGGTGCATCTTCGACAACACCGCCAGCGGCGCGGCACTGGGCAATGCCTTGACGTTGGCGCAATGCCTGGATCCGCACTAAACCCCTTTGGTGGACGGCAACAGGATCGTCAGGATGCCCAGCAGCGGCAGGAACGAACACAGCGTATACACGTATTCGATGCCGTGGATATCCGCCAGGTGCCCGAGCAGCGCGGCGCCGATGCCGCCAAAACCGAACATCAGGCCGAAGAAAACCCCGGCGATCATGCCGACGTTGCCGGGCACCAGTTCCTGGGCGAAGACCACGATGGCCGAGAAGGCCGAGGCGAGGATGAAGCCGATGACCATGCTCAGCACGCCCGTCCAGAACAGGTCGACATGGGGCAGGGCGAGGGTGAAGGGCGCCGCTCCGAGAATCGAGAACCAGATCACTTGCTTGCGCCCGATCCGGTCACCGATCGGCCCACCGAAGAAGGTGCCGGCTGCCACGGCGCCGAGAAACAGGAACAGGTACAGTTGCGAGCTGGCCACCGACAGGTCGAACTTCTCGATCAGGTAGAACGTGAAGTAGCTGGTGAAGCTGGCCATGTAGAAGTACTTGGAGAACACCAGCAATGCCAGGACCACCAGGGCAAAACTCACCCGTTGTCTCGACAAGCCATGGGTTGCCTTGGTGCCCTGCTTGAGCTTGAACAGGTTCAGATGGTTGCGGTACCAGCGGCTCAGGCCGTATTGCACGAGGATGGCGAATACTGCGAACAGCCCGAACCAGGCGACGTTGCCCTGGCCATAAGGGATGACGATGGCCGCTGCCAGCAGTGGACCAAAAGCACTGCCGGCATTACCCCCGACCTGGAAGGTCGACTGGGCCAGACCGTAGCGACCACCCGAGGCCAGGCGCGCAACCCGGGAAGTCTCCGGGTGGAAGGTCGACGAGCCAATGCCCACCAGCGCCGAGGCCACGAGAATCGCCCCGAAGCTGCCGACCATTGCCAGCATCAGGATGCCGACCAGGGTACAGACCATACCGGCCGGCAACAGCCACGGCTTGGGGTGGCGGTCGGTGTAGTAACCAACCCAGGGTTGCAGCAGCGAGGCGGTCAATTGAAAGGTCAGGGTGATCAGGCCGACCTGGGTGAAGGTCAGGCCGTACGTGGCCTTGAGCATCGGGTAGATCGACGGCAGCACGGCCTGGATCAGGTCATTGATCAGATGCGCCAGGGCACAGGCACCGATGACGCGCATCACCAGCGGGCTGGCTTGGCTGGCCACTGAAGCTGTCGCCGTGGGGGAAGTAGTGGTACTGATGGACATGGGATCGTTCCAGAAAAAACGTAAGACGGGGGCTCGGTGCCAGGCACAAAAGCGCTGCCCATTTCAGGGTTCGGCGTTATCCTAGGGACCGTCCGATTGCCTGTCTCACGCAATTCGGGAGTCGACTATCGTAAAAAGGGCATCATGATCAAGTCGCTGGAAGAATTCCTCAGAGAGATCGACGACCGAGCCTGCGATGTGAGCAGCAGCGCCACCGACTACCCGGAAAACTGGGTGATCGAAGCGCACTCCCATCAAGCCCACCAGTTGATCTACGCTATCGAGGGCGTGATGGTGGTGCACTCGGGATTGAGCCAGTGGACGGTACCGCCCAGCCGCGGGATATGGATGCCGAGCAGGCACATTCACTCGATTCGCTGCGTCGGCCCGTTGAAGATGCGCAGCCTGTTCGTGCGTCCCGAAGCGTTTGCGGACATGCCGACTGAACCCAGGGCGGTGAGTATTTCGGCGTTGCTCAGTGAGTTGATCAAGGTCTCGGTGGCTATCACCTCACCTTACGACGCGGATTCGCGCGAAGGCCGGGTCATGCGCCTGATCCTCGATGAACTGAGGATATTGCCCACCTTGCCGCTGCATCTGCCTCAGCCCTCGGACCCACGGATCAAGGTGGTGTGTTCAGCGTTGCAACGCGATCCCGGCGATTGTTCGACCCTGGCGCACTGGAGCGCACGCCTGGACCTCGATGAGAAAACCATCCAGCGCCTGTTCCGCAAGGACACCGGGATGACCTTCGGCCAATGGCGCCAGCAGGCGCGGTTGCTACTGGCCCTGGAGCGCATCGCCGTGGGCGAGAAGATCATCGACATTGCCGGGGAACTGGGCTACGACAGCCCCAGTGCGTTCACCAGCATGTTCAAGAAACAGTTCGGCAAGACCCCCAGTCATTTCTTCAGGTGAGGTCTTGCCGGTTTTTTCAGCCGCCAATGCACTCAGATGCTTTTGGCGCCAACGTGCAGAATGAATGGCAAGACGTCAGCCGTGGTAACGACATACCGCGGCCATCGGGTTTTTGCTGCCGGCCACAACAATCCCGCCCGCTTCTTGAATGGCCATGCTGTTGGTGTAATTGAGGATGCCGTCGATGCCGGTATCGGAGAGTCCATCAATACCGAATGTGCGGTCCATTAAACCCTGGGGCGTTACCCTTCCCACCAGGCCCAGTGCGCGGGTGTTCAGTTCACCGGCCACGACGATGGCCTGTTCGGCGTCCAGTCGGGCGCTTTTGAGGTGCAGACTCTGGAACGGGCGTTCAATGGTCACGGGTAGGGCATTGTTGAACGTGTTGTCCGGCTTGCCGTCGGCCAAGGTGCGTGTGACATACCCCTTGCGGGTAGACGCCACCGAGAACCAGCCGACCGCAACCGGCTTGTCGTCCGGTTGCAGGAGCAGTTGCGTGAGTGTCACCGGCCCGGCAGCTTGTGCAAGCACGGCAAAACCGTCGGTTCCAAACGACGAATCGATTTGCCCGGTCGGGGTGAACGCGGCGAGAAAGGCACGATTGGGGGCAGTGCCGACAACAATGAAATTTCCGTTTTGCCGGACGGCGAGCCCGATGGATGCGGTGTTTTGCGCATCGAACTGGAAGAACACATAGCCCTGTTCGTTGAAGCGTGTGTCCAACTGGCCGGCAGGCGTCAGTTGAATCAACAAGCCTTGATTGGCGTAGGGGCGAAATGTCCCGCTGTTGAAGGCAAAGAGAATTCGGTCGTCGTTGGCGTCGACGAGATAGACGCTAGCCCCATCGCTGGTTTGCTGTGGGGTGATATCCGATGATGGTTGCGCGGTGGGCAGTGGTTCCTTGAAAACATATACCCCGTCATTGCCGAAAAGAAGATCAATGGAGCCGCCAGCGTTGAAGCGAGCTACCGCAGGGTAGTAGAGGGTTGCCGGGCTTCCTTCTTGAACGTAGCCCGTCACCAGCAATTTATCGCCGCTCAGCTCAGTGATGCCGGTAGGGGTGGACCGGACTGGGCTGCCTGCGAACCCCCAACGCAGATATCCGCCTGTACCGAATGAGGTGTCGAGCAGGCCGTTTTTTTCCAATCGGAACAGTTTGAAGTCGTTGCCGTCCGCCAACACGCCAATGATTTTCCTTTGGTGAGGGCCGGGGGCTTTCAGGACGGCGATGGCTTTTACGTCGGATCCTTCCAGGATTGTCGTGCCGTCAGTGCCGAAGCTGCGATCCAGATGACCGGCAGGGGAGGTAAGAGTCGACATGATGCTTCTCCAATAGTGAGGCTCAAGCACCCCCGATGGGTACTCAAGCCCCAGCCATTTAATCGGAGATGAATCGGAGGGCCTACTGACACAAATGACAGGTTTGCGATGTTTCGCAGCCTATTTCGCCAGCGCCAGGCGACCCTGAAAACTCCTCCATGGCATCCAGCAACGCCGCGTGGAAGTACGCCTTCGATGCCCGGTCGCAGAGTATGAACAAGCGTGGCTGTTGCGCCGACGTGGCATTGACCACGATCACGTTGATGCGCGCCGCCGAGGTTTGCGCCACGGCACCGGGGCCGAACACCTGGGGGGTCATGTCGACGCCGCAGAGTTTGGCCATGACTTCGGGCAATTGTTCACCGCTCAGCTGGAACCAGGCATGGCTGTCCTGGCGTGGCAGCAGGTAGTTGGCTTGATGGTCCAACTCCCAGCGGGCCTCTTCGTCGGCGATGCGTTGGCCCTGGTCTTGCGCACTGCCCAGCAGCAGGTATTCGGTCTGGGACAAACGCACGGCGTAGCTGCCGTCAACCTGGGTGACGGCGTGGTTGGGCGCGTCTGGCAGCACGAAGTCCCGACTCTGCAAATAGCGCGCACTGTCGGCGCCGCGAAATCCGACCCGGGGCAGGTCGGTCAGATCCGTCAGCGCACAGGTGGGCAGGAGGGCGAGGGCCGGCTGCCCGGCGCTGTGTTGTTGTCTCAGGCTGGTCATGGCTCAAAGCTCCTGGCGCAGGTTGGAAGGGTCGAAAAAGGGCAACGGCACCACATCGGCATGGACCACACGCCCACCTTCGACACGGATCGCAATCCGTTGCCCAGGTGTGCTTTGGTCGATGCCGGCGTACGCCAGGCCAATGATCTTGCCCAGGCTCGCCGAGTACTCGCAGGACGTGACGTTGCCGCTGATGTCCGGGCCGTTGAGCACCAGATGACCTTCCAGCGGTTGCGCGCTGCCCTTGGGCAAGGTGAAACCCACCAATTTGCGTGTTTGCGGCTGGGCTTCGAGGATGTCCACCGAGCGCCGCCCGACGAAGAACGGCTTGTTGCGATTGACGGCCCAGCCCATGTCGATTTCCATGGGATGGGTCATGCCATCGGTGTCCTGGCTGATGATCACATGGCCTTTTTCCAGGCGCAGCAAACGCTGGGTCTCCACGCCGAAAGGGCGAATGTCATGGGCCTTGCCGGCTTCCATCAGCGCGTCCCACAGCGCCAGGCCATGGCGCGCCGGCACGTGGATTTCATAACCCAGTTCGCCGACAAAACCGACTCGCAACAGCCGCGCCTTGATCCCGGCCACGGTGCCTTGACGCACGCCCAGGTAGGGAAACGCTTGAGCGCTAAGTTTGAGGTCGGTGCAGACCTTCTCCAGCACTTTGCGCGAGTCGGGACCGGCGACATTGACCGCGCAGATCGCCGCCGTGACGTTGGCGACATCCACGTCCAGGCGCCATTGCGCGTTCCACTTGAGCATCTGCTGGTAGATGCGATCCACGCCGCTGGTGGTGGCGGTGACGTAGAAGTGATTGTCGGCGAAACGTGCGCAGACGCCATCGTCGATCACCACTCCGTGTTCATTGGTCATCAGCGCATAGCGGGAGCGACCGATCGGCTGCTTGAGGAAGGCGAAGGTGTACATCCGGTTGAGCAGTTCGGCGGCGTCCGGGCCACGCACATCAAGCCCGCCCAAGGTTGAGACGTCGATGATCCCGACCTTGTTGCGCACATGCAGCGCTTCGGCCTGCATGCATGCCTCGCGGTCCCGGGCATTGCCGTAGTAGGCCGGACGCTGCCAGATGCCGGCCGGCATCATCTTCGCGCCGGCTTGCAGGTGCCGGGCATGCATAGGTGTCTGTCGATACGGATCGAACGCGCGACCGGCCACATGGGCCAGTTTTTCCGCGACAAAGGGCGGGCGCGCGGTGGTCACGCCGGTTTCGCTGATGTTGCGCTGGGTCGCCCAGGCCACCAGGCGCGCGGTCGGCAGGGCCGAGTGACGCCCTTGCGAGGGGCCCATGCCCACGGTGGAATAACGCTTGACCAGCTGCACGTCGCGATAACCGATGCGCGTGGCATTGACGATGTCCGCCACTTGCAGGTCCTCGTCGAAATCGACGAAGTCCTTGCCCTTGGGGTGGGGGAAGATCGGCCAGTTGAAGTTGACCCGTACCTCGCTGCCCAAGGACGCCCGGTGCACACCAACTGCCAGCCCCAGCGCAGCGGCGGCGTCGGCACCGGCGTTGACGCCGTCGGCGATCACGTTGTCGAGGCGGTGACGGCCATTCACCGAGCCTGCGACCGCAAGGTTCTGCGGCAGTCCGCTGAGGGTGAACTCGGCGCGCTGATCGTCGTAGGCCAGCTTGCCGCCGGCCTGGCACAGCAGTTGATAGACCGGCATGTAGCCGGCGGACATGCACAACAGGTCGCAATCCAGGCGTTGCCCGCTCTCGGCGACCTGGCCCTGGGCGGTGATCTTGCGCACGTCGACGCCATTGACATGGCGCAGGCCTTTTTCGTGCAGCGCTTCATACACGGTACTGTTGAGCTGGCAGGCAATCTTGCGTTGCGCCAGCGCGCCCAGTAGGGCCACGTCGCCCGGGCCTTGGCGCATGTCCACCACCGCGGCGACTTCGACGCCCTGGTCAAACAAGTCCAGCGCGGCGAGGTAACCGTCATCGTTGCCGGTCAGCACCACCGCGCGTTTGCCCGGCTTGACCGCGTACAGCTTCATCAGGCGCTGCGCGGCGCTGGTCAGCATTACGCCGGGCAAGTCGTTGTTGCGAAACACCACCGGCTGGTCGAACGCCCCGCTGCACACCAGGCACTGTCGGGCGCGCACCTTGTACATGCGTTTTCCTTGAATCACCGGCAGGTAATTGTCGGTGAACCAGGCGTTGCAGGTCGCCTCGGTGAGGATGCGAATATTGGCGTGCTGTTGCACCGCCGCGAGCAATTCGCGGCGCAAGGCGTCGGCGCGAATGCCGGCGATGTCGAAGCGGGCATAGGTTAGCGAACCGCCGAGGACCGGCTGTTGCTCGATGAACAATACCTTGGCCCCGGCATTGGCCGCGGTCAGGGCCGCGTGCAGTCCGGCGGGACCGGCGCCGATCACGGCCAGGTCGGTGAACAGGTAGGCCTTGTCGTAATATTCGGGCTTGAACATCAGGTCGAGTACGCCCAGGCCGGCCTTCTTGCGAATGATCGGTTCCCAGACTTTCCACATGCCCCTGGGCTTGTAGAACGAGCGGTAATAGAAGCCCACCGGCATGAATCTGGAGAACTTGCCCAGATAAGCATCCCGGTCGTTGTCCAGTGAGCCGTTGACGTTCTGCGCCGTCACCTGCAAGCCGGCAACCAGCGCATGGGCATCGGCCAGTACGTTGGGTTCCTGGGGCAATTGCACCAGGCTGTTGGCGTCCTGCCCGGCCATGGTCAACGGGCCACGTGGGCGGTGGTACTTGAACGAGCGGGAAATCAGGAAGCGTCCGTTGGCGAGCAGGGCGCTGGCGATGCTGTCGCCCTGCAAGCCCTGATAGGGTTGGCCGTCGAAACTGAAATCGAGCGGCTGGTTACGGTCGATCAGCAGGCCCATCGGGGCGGGTAGGCGGTTCATCCGGCGATCTCCTTGGCGGCGTTGAAGTCGACGCGGGCAGTGAAAAATTCTTTAGGGTCGAAAGTGCGCAGGATTTCGTCGGTGACGGTGTGGCGTTCGGCGAGAAACCAGTAGCTCGACGGCGTGTGCATCCACCATTCGCGCACCACGCCGGCGAGGTTGTCGGTGTTGAACACGTAGTCGGCCCACTCGGCATCGCTGCAGCGCAGTGCATCGGGCATCGGCTTGAATTCGCCGCCATAAGTGAATTCGCTGATATTGCGTGGCCCGTTGAGCGGGCAATTGATGATTTTCATGGTCCGCTCTGCCTCAGTGACTGGCCGCCGTGGCGCCCATTTCGTTGACTTGCCGGAAGGTCGAGAAGCGCTCCAGGCCGAAGGGCTTGATCAACTCCGGTACCTTGCCGCCGCTGGCCACCAGTTCAGCCATGGTCTTGCCGCAGACAGGCGTCGCCTTGAAGCCCCAGGTGCCCCAACCGGCGTCCAGGTAGTAATTCTTCACCGGCGACAGGCCCATGATCGGGCTGTAGTCCGGGGTCATGTCGGTGATCCCGGCCCACTGGCGCATCAGCTTGGCGTTGGCCAGGAACGGGAACATTTCGATGGCGTGGGCCAGCAGGCTTTCCTTCAGGTCCAGGGTCGATCGGGTGTTGAACAGCGGGTACGGATCGGAGCCACCGCCGAACACCACTTCGCCGCGGCTGGTCTGTTGCACGTAGCAGTGCAGCGCCGACGAGCTCACCAGCGGATCGAGGAAGGGTTTGAAGGGCTGGGTGACCATGGCTTGCAGCGGGAAGGTCTGGATCGGCGAGCGAATCCCGGCCTTGGCCATCAGCAGTGAGCTGTGCCCGGCAATCGCCTGCACCGCGCAGCCACACTTGATGGTGCCGCGGTTGGTCTTCACGGCGGTGATGGCGCCGTTCTCGATGATCAGGTCCTGCACCTCGGTGAGCTGATGGATTTCCACCCCGCGCTTGGCCGCTTGCTTGGCGTAGCCCCAGGCCACCGCGTCGTGGCGCGCGGTGGCGCCGTCGATGTGCCAGAGACCGGCGATCACGGGCAGGTGGCCGGGGTCGAGGTTGAGGCTGGGCACCAGTTCGCGGATCTGCTGGCGGTCGATCATTTCAGTGCGACCGCCGAAGTGCTTGTTGACCTCGGCCCGCTGGCGGAACGAACGCACGGTGGCATCGGTGTGGGCCAGGGTCAGTTGGCCGCGTTCGGAGTACATGATGTTGAAGTCGAATTCGTTGGACAGGCCCTGGAACATTCGCACCGATTCGGCATAGAAACGCACGCCTTCGCTGGTCAGGTAGTTGGAGCGGATCACTGCGGTATTGCGCGCGGTGTTGCCACCGCCCAGGTAGGACTTTTCCAGCACGGCGATGTTGGTGATGCCGTGATACCTGGCGAGGTAATAAGCGGTGGCCAGGCCATGGCCACCGGCACCGATGATCACCACGTCATAGCTTGATTTCAATTCACGCGGCGGCGGCAAATCCACTTCCACCGGGTACTCGGAACTCAGCCCGTACTTCAAGAGATTGAATGGCATACGGCCTCCGATAGGCTGTGCTGTTGCATAAGGGCTGCGGTCACGGTGTTTTTCATCAGGAAGGCAATGGTCATCGGCCCGACACCACCGGGTACCGGGGTGATCGCCGCGACCTGGGGCAGGGCGCTGTCGAAGTCGACATCGCCGACCAGGCGGCTGCGACCGGCGTCGTCGATACGATTGATGCCGACATCGATCACCACTGCACCGGGCTTGAGCCAACTGGCATCGATCAATCGCGGACGACCCACGGCGGCAATCACGATGTCTGCCTGACGGCAGAGCGCCTGCGGATCGGGGCTGCGCGAATGCAAGACCGTCACCGAGCAGTCGGCCTTGAGCAATAGCGCCGCCATGGGTTTGCCGACGATGTTCGATCGGCCGATCACCACTGCATGCTTGCCGCGCAGATCGCCGCAGGTCTGCTCCAGCAGGTACAGGCAGCCACTGGGTGTGCAGGGCGCGAGCACGGTGCGTCCCTGGCTGAGGCCACCTACGTTTTCACTGTGGAAGCCGTCGACGTCCTTGCCTGGGACGATCGCCTGCAGTGCCCGCAGTTCATCGACCTGGGCCGGTAGCGGCAATTGCAGGAGAATGCCGTGGATCGAGCCATCGGCATTCAGCCTGGCGATCAGGTCAAGCAGCTGTTCGGTGCTGGTGTCTGTGCCCAGCCGATGTTCCAGGGAGCGGATGCCGACCTCTTCTGCGCGCAGAATCTTGTTGCGCACATACACCTGGCTGGCCGGGTCGCTGCCGACCAGGATCACCGCCAGGGCCGGCTGGATGTCTTGCGCGCGCAGGCGCTCGACGTCCTTGCGAACCTCGATCAACACCCGCGCGGCGGCGGCTTTGCCGTCAATCAGTCGGGGTGTGTTCACCGGAAAATCACCGTTCTGTCCTGATTGAGGAAAACCCGGTGCTCCAGGTGGTACTTGACCGCCTTGGACAGGGCCACGGTCTCGGTGTCACGCCCGGTGGCCACGAGGTCATCCGGCAGGTAGACGTGATCGACGCGCTGCACCTCCTGTTCGATGATCGGCCCCTCATCGAGATCACTGGTGACATAGTGGGCGGTGGCGCCGATCAGCTTCACGCCGCGCTGGTACGCCTGGTGATACGGCTTGGCGCCCTTGAAACCGGGCAGGAACGAATGGTGGATGTTGATTGCCCGACCGGACAGTTGCCGGCACAGGTCGTCGGAGAGGATCTGCATGTAGCGCGCCAGTACCACCAGCTCGGTGCCAGTGTCGTCGACCACCTTCATCAGCTCGGCTTCCTGGCGGGCCTTGGTGTCCTTGGTGACTGGCAAGTAGATGAAGCGAATGCCCTCGCGCTCGGCCATGGGCCGCAGGTCGAGGTGGTTGGAGACGATGGCGGTGATGGTCATGTCCATCTCGCCCTTGTGGTAGCGGTAGAGCAGGTCGGTCAGGCAGTGGTCGAACTTGCTCACCATCAGCAGCACGCGCATCGGTTCGCGAGTGTCATGCAGTTCCCAGCGCATGTCGAAGGCCTGGGCGACATCGCTGAAACCGTCCTTGATCTGCTGGATATCCCCTGCGTGGCCATCGTTGAAACGGAACACCGCACGCATGAAAAAGCGCCCGCTGAAATCGTCGTCGAATTGCGCCATCTCCCCGATGTAGCAACTGTTGTCCGCCAGGTAGGTGGTGACGGCAGCGACAATGCCGGACACCGCGGGACAGGTGATCTTGATGATGAAATGGTTTTTTTCGTGTTGCATGACACGTCCTCGGGATGATGGCGGCAGCTCATCGCATAGCGAAAAAATGTCAGCGGACAGCGAGGCTCATTCCATGAGCGCGGTTTCTTGTCAGGAATAATATATTCCTGTTAGTGGCTTTATAGGGGAAATGCAGGGGGCACGTCCAGAGGTTTTGTGAAAGTTTTTTAACTGCTGGGAATTTTATTGGGCAACCCGACGTGCCCTGTAGGAGCGAGCATGCTCGCGAAAAACCCGAGAACACCGCGGGGCGTCAGGCTCCTCACAACCACCCTGGCCACACCGCTTGCGCGCATGAAATTAAACCTGTATTTTTTCATGAAACTAAAACTATAAAATTTCATGGAGCCGGTATGTTTCAGCAATCCACCCAGCATGTCGCCAGCTATTACGCCCATACGTGCGCCGATCGCCTGGTCAATCGAGCGGCGTTGGAGGGCGAGCAGGACACCGACGTGCTGATCATCGGTGCCGGCTTCAGCGGTTTGCACACGGCGTTGCGCCTGGCCCTGGCCGGCAAGCGCGTGACACTGCTGGAGGCCAGCCGGGTCGCCTGGGCCGCGTCGGGACGTAATGGCGGCCAGGCCATACTCGGTTGGTCCTGCGACATGCCGCCGCTGGAAGCCGCACTGGGCCATGAGCGCGCGCGGCGGTTGTGGGACGGCATGCGCTGGGCGGCAAAAGAGGTGCGCGAATTGCCCAGGCGCCATGGTTTCGATTGCGACTACCGGCCCGGGCACCTCTGGACTTCGGTGATGCCACGGCGGGTGGGGTTGTTGACCGAGTGGCAGCACGAGGCCAGCCACAAATGGGGGCATGACGGTTTGCGCTTCATCGAGCGCGCCCAGTTGCCCGAATGGGTGGCCAGCGAGCGTTACCAGGCCGGTTTGTACGACCCCGAAGGCGGGCATTTGAACCCGCTGAAACTGGCACTGGGACTGGCCGCCGCGATCGAGCAGGCCGGTGGTGTGATTCATGAACAAAGCATGGCGTTGAATTATCGCGAGGACCCGAACGGCTACGTGGTGACGACTGAACGCGGACACATTCGCGCCGATGTCCTGGTATTGGCCTGCAATGCCTATCTTGACCGGCTCGACCCACAGCTATCGAGTTGCGTACTACCCGTTGGTACCTATCAGGTGGCCACGGCGCCGATGTCCGAGGCCCAGGCAGCCGCTCTGCTACCCAGCAATGTCTGCGTCACCGACAACCAGTTCGTGCTCGACTATTTCCGCCGCACGCCAGACAACCGGCTGCTGTTCGGCGGCGGTTGCACCTATCTGGGGGGCATGCCCAAGGACATCGCCGGTGCCACACGGCCGTGCCTGGAAAGGGTGTTCCCCCAATTGAAAGGCATTGAATTGGAGTTTGCCTGGGGCGGTCACATCGACCTGACGCTCAAACGCACGCCCGACATCGGTCGGCGCGGTGACTTGTATTGGTTGCAGGGCTATTCCGGGCACGGCGTGCTGCCGACCCTGGCCGGGGCACGGGCGGTGTCTGACGCTATTCTCGGCCAGCCGGATGAGCTGGGGCTGTACCAGGGTTTGACCAACCCCAGTTTTCCCGGCGGCAAATACATGGCAGCACCGCTGGAAGCCATCGGCAAAGCCTGGTACAGGCTGCGCGACAGCATTTGAATCGGCCACTTCTGGAAGCCTTTAGATGGACATGCAAGAAGAGATTTCGGCGCTGGCGATCCTGATCCAGGACCTGCGCAAGCACAAGAAGTACACCTTGAAGGATCTGGCCGACAAGATCGGCCGCTCCGTGGGTTTTCTTTCCCAGGTCGAACGCGGCTTGTCCCGCCCGACGGTGGCGGACCTGACCGCCATCAGCGAGACCCTCGGCGTGCCGACCACCTATTTCTATAGCCTGCCCAAACCCATGGCCCTACCGTGGGTGACCCGGCCGGATGAGCGCCGCGTGTTGTATTACGCCGATGGCATCACCGACATCATGGTCTCGCCAAAGATGCGTGCGTCCTTTTCCATGCTCGAAAGCCAGCTGGAGCCCGGTGCCAGCAGCGGCGACCGGCACATGAAGGACAGCTCGGAGCAGGGCGGCTATGTGCTGGAAGGGGAACTGACCCTGTGGCTCGACCAGAACGAACCGGTGACCCTGCACGCTGGCGACAGTTTTCAACTGGCCAGTCATGCCCACTGCCGCTACGGCAACCTCTCAGACCAAATGACCCGCGTACTTTGGGTCTACACCTGATAAAAACAACAAGGAACAAAACGATGGATGCTGTGTGCTCTGATTTGTTGGCCGAAGTGCGTGGGTTTCGTCAGCGCTACCCCGATGTGCGCTTCGTCGACCTGATATCCCTGGACATTCCGGGGCATTTCTACGGCAAGCGCTACCCGATCGAAATGCTCGAAAAAGTCGCCGCCGGCAGCGCCCTCAAGTTGCCGCAAAACTGCGTGTTGCTCGGCACCCAGGGCGGGCTGTTCAAGATTGGCGACTACTGCTTCAACGATGGCGATCCGGACGCGCTGCGTCGCCTGGTACCCGGCACGCTCAAGTTGGTGAGTTGGGAGAAGCAACCGCTGGGGCAGATGTTGATTACTTCCGATGGCACGGAAAAACCGATCGTCTTCGAACCCCGTGAAGTCCTGGCGCAGGTGTTGGCGCGGCTTGGAAGCAAAGGCATTTTTCCGGTGGTGGCGTTCGAACTTGAGTTCTACCTGTTCGACAGTCAGTTGCGCGATGGCTTGCCGCAGTTTGCCCGCGACCCGCTGACCGGCGATGCGGACGATCAGCCGAACATGCACATTGAACGCCTCTCGCGATTTGCCCCGGTGCTCGACGAAATGGTCGAGACCGCGCGTGCGCAAGGCATCGATGCGACGGTGATCACCGCCGAATTGGGCCCCGGTCAGTTCGAGATCAATTTCGGTCATCTGGACGATGGTCTGCGCGCTGCCGACTGGGCTGCGTTGTTCTGCCGCAGCACGCGAGGCGTGGCACTCAAGCACAACTACCGCGCCAGTTTCATGGCCAAGCCTTACCTGCAGCACCCCGGCAGCGGCATGCATGTGCACGTGAGTCTTTACGACAAGGCCGGCAACAACCTGCTGGCGGCGAACGGGCAACGCGCGTTGCGCCATGCGGTGGCCGGTTGCCTGGAAGTGTTGCCGCACTGCATGCCGATTTTCGCGCCAAACCACAACGCGTTGCGCCGCTTGAGCGCCACGGTCAACGTCGCCTCGCGCGCCAGTTGGGGTTTCGAGGATCGAGACGCATGCCTGCGGGTGCCGGAGTCTGACGCCAGGAACCTGCGGGTCGAACATCGCCTCGCTGGCGCCGATGCCAACCCGTATCTGGTGCTCGCCGCGATCCTGGTGGGCCTGGAACAAGGCCTTGAACAGGAGCGCGAGCCGATCGCCCCACTCAACGATGACCGCAACAGCGGCATCGACTTTCCGCTGGAAATGCTCGACGCCGTGCGAGCCATGCAAGGCCATCAAAAACTGCGTGAAGGTTTGGGCGCGGAATTCGTCGATGTGTATTGCGAGAACAAGCGGCAGGACCACTTGGCGTTCCTGAACGACATCAGTGCACGGGAATATCGCTGGTTCCTGTAGTTAAGGTTATTTCGAGGTTAACCGTAAAAAATATCTGGTTATTTAACAGGTTACAGATTTTAGTAACTGAACGGTTAATCAAAATATCTTGTTACAGGGCGAAACATTGCGTAATATCCGCCCCGCGTTCACCACCACGGTTTATGCATTTTTAAGTCCCGGGCGTCCATCAGCTGCCCGGGATTTTTTTTGCCTGAAATTCGGTGTCATTCAGTTGGTTTCTCTGTAGGAGCGAGCATGCTCCGGGCGGCGTTCCGACGATGGACGTCAACGATGACGCGGGATACCTGCGGCGCAGACGTAAAAAAGCCCGGCTGATCAGGCCGGGCTTTTTGTGGGTGCGGTGAAGCGATGGGTTCAGGCGACGGTGTTGCCTTGCAGGCGGTCCGAGCCATCGGCAGCGACGGTGTTGCCTTGCAGGCGGTCAGAGCCATCGGCGGCGACGGTGTTGCCTTGCAGGCGATCCGAGCCATCGGCGGCGACGGTGTTGCCTTGCAGGCGGTCAGAGCCATCGGCGGCGACAGTGTTGCCTTGCAGGCGATCCGAACCATCGGCAGCGACGCGATTCTCGATCAGGCGATCCGAACCGCCTTCAGCTACACGATTCTCGATCAAACGATCCGAACCACCTTCAGCCACTCGGCTTTCAATCAGACGATCCGAGCCACCTTCCGCCACGACAGGCTGAACAGAGGTTGCGGCAAAAGCGTTAATTGCGAAAACCGAGAAAGCGATGCTGAGGAGGGTTTGGCGTTTCATGATCGTGTGCTCCGGGGTGTTGTTGGTTGGTATGGAGCTGATGTTACGCCGTGGAATTTTTAAGAGAACTTCATTGAGTTAATGGTGACTATTGACGCAGTCAATGATCGCTAGCGCGAAATGAGCCCGTGATCGATCGCGTATTTGACCAGCGCTGCCGGCTTGTCGATGTTGAGCTTGCGCCGAATGCTCAAGCGGTGTGTCTCCACCGTGCGCACGCTGATATCCAGTTCCCGTGCCATTTCCTTGTTGTTCAGCCCTTGCGCCATCTTCGACAAAACCTGGCTTTCACGGGGGGTCAGTTCGTTGTCGGTGTTTTTGTCGGCGATCAGCCGCTGGGCGATGTCGGCGCTGTAGAAGGTCCCGCCGCTGGAGATGGCTTCGATGGCCGCGATGATTTCCCGTGAAGGGGCATTCTTCAACACGTAGCCACTGGCGCCCGAGCGCAGTGATTCACTCACGTACTCATAGTTATCGTACATGCTCAGCACCAATACCTTTAGCGACGGGTACTGGCTGCGCAGCACGCGGGTCAGTTCCAGGCCGTTGATGTCCGGCAGGCTGATGTCGACCAGCAGCAGGTCGGGCTGGCAGCGTCCGACCATCTCGATGGCTTCGGCGCCACTTTCGGCTTCGCCAACCACTTCCAGGGGGGCCATGACGGACAGCAGCGCCTTTATTCCGTCACGGACCAGGGCGTGATCGTCGACCAAGGCGACGCGGATCGGGGAGGGCAGGTTCATTGCAGGCTTCACTCTTGTTTTTGGGGCATCAGCGTTTGCTGGCAAGCAGCTTCATCGGTAGCAGAACATCCAGCTCACTGCGTCCGGGCGTCGAGATCAGTTCGAAGCGGCCACCAAAATGTTCGACGCGTTCACGAATATTACGCAAGCCAATGCCGACGTGGCGACGTTCGACCTGGGCGACGTTGAAACCGACTCCGTCGTCGACCACCGTCAGCCGCACCGATTGTTCGCAGCCGCGCAGCGTAATGGATACGTGCCTGGCCCGGGCGTGGCGCTCGATATTGGTCAGGCCTTCCTGGACGATGCGAAACAACGAGACCGCTGCGCCGTCGACCAGTTGGCAGTCGAATTCATTGTCGTCATAGGTCACGGTAAGGCCGCTGCGCTGTTCGAACTCAGCGGCCAATTGACCGATTGCCGCCGACAGGCCGAGGGTATCGAGCAACGATGAGCGCAAGTCGTGGGAGAGGCTGCGCACTTCGCCAATCGCATCACCCAGGCGCGCGGTGGCATCCCTCAACGCGCCCAGGCCCTTGTCGTGGTTTTGCCCGCTTTCCAGCAAGTGGCTGGCGAGTTCGAACTGAAACTTGATCGAGACCAGCACCTGGCTGATGCCGTCGTGCAGCTCGCGGGACACCCTTGAGCGCTCTTCCTCCTGCAGGCTGACAATCCGCTGGGTCAGGCGCTGCAGTTTCTTGTCCGCCAGGCGATGTTCGCTGACATTGAGGGTCATGCCGGTGGCGAAGACAAACAGCACTGCCACCAGCGCAACCACCGCAATCGCCACCATGGTCTTGCGGATGCCCTGGGCCACTTCGGCTCGGGCTTGCTGGGTGGCGCGCTCGACATCTTCAAGGTAAATGCCGGTACCGAGCATCCAGCCCCAGCGATCGAGCATGACCACGTAGGCCAGTTTGTCGGTCACCTGGCCGGAGGAGGGTTTGTTCCAGGCGTAGCGTTGGAAACCTTCGCCCGATTGCGCACTCTTGAGCAGCGCCTGGATCACCGGGAGGCCGTGTGGGTCTTTCATGTCCCACAGGTATTTGCCCACCAGTTCCGACTGTCGCGCGTGCATCAGGCTGCGGCCTTCGTGGTCGTAGACGAAGAAATAGCCATTGATGCCAAAGCTGAGCTTGCGCAGTTCCTCGAGCACCTGTTGCTGGGCGCGAGCGTCGCCCTGGCCGTTGTCGTACAGCGGCTCGATCAGGCTTTTCGCCATTTCGACGTAGTTTTTCAGTTCCGCGCGCTTGCTCATCAGGATGCTGTCTTCGATCAGCTGCGCCTGTTGATCACCCAGTTGGCGATTGAGGGAAATCACCAAGGCGCAGATGACGGCAATGGCCAACACCAGCGGCAAAATGCCGAGGGCGACGATCTTGTGTTTGAGCTGCATGGTTGCTCCTGCCCGCGCGAGGGGCCGGCATCATATGCCAAAGATACGCCAGACCTGTAGCGTTGCTGGACGGAATGACTGACGGCGGGGATGCCCGCCCATTGAAACGCAATCCCCTGTGGGAGCGAGCCTGCTCGCGAAAACAATCGGTCATTCAACATCCATGTCGTCTGACGGATCGCTTTCGCGAGCAGGCTCGCTCCCACAAGGGGCCGAATTTTCAATAGCAGATCAGTGTGTTCTACGTAGAACTACGTAGATGCCGCGTACGTAGTAACGCGGATTTATTTGTGGACGACATGCGCGGATATTGGCCCAGCTCCGCACAGCGGACACAATTATAAAAATTACCGCCGCAGTCACGAGCTGTCGGCAGGAGACCCTCTATGCCCCGTCTGGCTAAACACCTCGCCTGGTTTGCCGTGGCTGTCCTGGGAGCGATTGCGCTGAGTGTCGTGGCCCTGCGCCGCGGCGAAGCGATCAACGCCCTGTGGATCGTCGTTGCAGCCGTCGCCATCTACCTCGTTGCGTACCGCTACTACGGCCTGTTCATCGCCAACAAAGTGATGCAACTGGACCCCAATCGCGCCACGCCCGCTGTGCTCAACAACGATGGTCTGGACTTCGTGCCGACCAACAAGCACGTGCTCTTCGGTCACCACTTCGCGGCCATCGCCGGCGCGGGGCCGCTGGTCGGTCCGGTACTGGCGGCGCAGATGGGCTACCTGCCCGGCACGCTGTGGCTGATTGCCGGCGTGGTGCTGGCCGGTGCCGTGCAGGACTTCATGGTCCTGTTCATGTCCACCCGCCGTAATGGTCGTTCGCTGGGCGACATGGNNCCCCGGCACCATCGCGCTGTTCGGCTGCTTCCTGATCATGATCATCATCCTCGCGGTGCTGGCGCTGATCGTGGTCAAGGCCCTGGCCGAGAGTCCGTGGGGCATGTTCACGGTGATGGCGACCATCCCGATCGCGATGTTCATGGGCATCTACATGCGCTACATCCGTCCGGGCCGCATCGGTGAAATCTCGATCATCGGCGTGTTCCTGCTGCTGGGCTCGATCTGGCTGGGTGGGCAGATTGCTGCTGACCCGGTGTGGGCCAAGGCCTTTACCTTCACCGGTATCCAGATCACCTGGATGCTGATCGGTTACGGGTTCGTGGCTGCCGTTCTGCCGGTCTGGCTGATCCTGGCACCCCGTGATTACCTCTCCACGTTCCTGAAAATCGGCACCATCGTCGCCTTGGCCATTGGTATCCTGGTGACCATGCCCGAGCTGAGAATGCCGGCACTGACCCAATTCGTCGATGGCACGGGACCGGTGTGGAAGGGCGGTATGTTCCCGTTCCTGTTCATCACCATCGCCTGTGGCGCGGTATCGGGGTTCCACTCGCTGATCGCTTCTGGCACCACGCCAAAATTGCTCGCCAGCGAAGGTCATGCCCGGTACATCGGTTACGGCGGCATGCTGATGGAATCGTTCGTGGCGATCATGGCCATGGTGGCTGCCTCGGTGATCGATCCGGGCGTGTACTTCGCCATGAACAGTCCTGCGGCCATTGTGGGTTCCGATGCTGTTTCGGTTGCTCAGACCGTCAGCAGCTGGGGCTTTGCGATTACTCCGGAGGCGCTGCAAGCAGTGGCCAAGGACATCGGTGAAACCACCATCCTGGCCCGTGCCGGCGGTGCGCCGACGCTGGCCGTGGGTATCGCGCAGATCCTGCACCACGTGCTGCCGGGTGAGAACACCATGGCGTTCTGGTACCACTTCGCGATCCTGTTCGAAGCACTGTTCATCCTGACCGCTGTGGACGCCGGTACTCGTGCCGGGCGTTTCATGCTCCAGGATTTGCTCGGCTCCTTCGTACCATCGCTCAAGCGCACCGAATCCTGGACCGCCAACCTGATCGCCACCGCCGGTTGCGTGGCCATGTGGGGTTACCTGCTGTATCAGGGCGTGATCGATCCGCTGGGGGGTATCAACACCCTGTGGCCATTGTTCGGCATCTCCAACCAGATGCTGGCGGGTATTGCCCTGATGCTTGGCACCGTGGTGCTGATCAAAATGAAGCGTCAGCAGTATGTGTGGGTGACTCTGCTGCCAGCGGTATGGCTGCTGATCTGCACCACCACCGCCGGTTTCATCAAGCTGTTCGATGCCAACCCGGCCATTGGCTTCCTGGCCTTGGCTAAAAAATACAGCGATGCCCTGGCCAACGGTCAGGTGCTGGCGCCGGCCAAGAGCATTGACCAGATGCAGCACGTGATCTTCAACGCCTACACCAACGCCACGCTGACCGCGTTGTTCCTGTTCGTGGTGTTCAGCATCCTGTTCTTCGCACTCAAGGTCGGTATCGCCGCCTGGGGCACCAAGGAACGAACGGACAAGGAAGCACCGTTCCAAGCGCTGCCGATGCCTGATCATGTTCAATGACCTGAGTCGCCTGGGCAAATACCTCGGTCAGGCCGCGCGCCTGATGGTGGGTATGCCCGATTACGACAACTACGTCGAGCATATGCAAAACAAGCACCCGGACAAGCCGGTGATGGATTACGAGGCGTTCTTTCGGGAACGCCAGGAAGCCCGTTACGGCAGCAAGTCCGGACCGAAGTGTTGTTGAATGAATGAATCAAGAAACCCGGCCGAAAAAGCCGGGTTTTTTGCTTGGGATTTCGCGTGTTCAGTTCAGATGTGGGTGCTTGCTCGCGAAGGTGGCCTGACAGCCGGACCTGTTATTTGAACTGTAGGAGCCAGGCTTGCCGGCGAAGGCGTCCTGGCAGGCGATAATTGTCTTTCAGGTGTACATATCCGTTGCTGCGGTAACGGCCACTTAGGGTTTCGCCCTTACGGCGAGTCACTTGGAAAAACGGAACGCCGCCCGGCCCTAAGTAACCAAGGGCTCTTGCCCCTGGCGTTCGGTGCCTCGCTAAGGCTCGGCATGCCCTCGCTCCGGTCCTGCTCCGTGGGTCGCCGCGATGGGCCATCCCTGGCCCAGCGCGGCTAAACCGGCATCC